>Ga0302316_10002092_pt1 | contig 14852 bp, 13 predicted proteins | sample III_Palsa_N3_2_FD_200456 | JGI IMG/M metagenome (GOLD analysis project Ga0302316, IMG submission 200456) | Peat permafrost microbial communities from Stordalen Mire near Abisko, Sweden - III_Palsa_N3_2 | ecosystem: Environmental > Terrestrial > Soil > Palsa > Peat permafrost | place: Sweden...
TTTCAAACGCAAGGACACCTGCCATGAGCGCCACCGAACTGTTTGACCTCTCCGGCAAGATCGCCCTCGTCACCGGCGCCAGCCGCGGCATCGGCGAGGAAATCGTCAAGCTGCTGGCGGCGCAGGGTGCGCACGCCATCGTATCCAGCCGCCGTCTGGCCGACTGCCAGACCGTGGTGGATCAAATCGTGGCTGCCGGCGGTTCGGCCGAGGCCATCGCCTGCCATATCGGTGAGATGGATCAGATCGCCGCGCTGTTTGCCGCCATCGAGGCGAAGCACGGCCGGCTGGATGTGCTGGTCAACAATGCCGCGACCAATCCGTACTTCGGCAGCATTCTCGATACCGAGCCATCGATCTTCGAGAAGACCGTCGACGTGAACATCCGCGGCTATTTCTACATGTGCACGCACGGCGCCAAATTGATGATCAAGGGCGGCGGCGGTTCCATCGTCAACGTGGCCTCGATCAACGGCGTCGTGCCGGGCTACATGCAGGGGATCTACTCGATCACCAAGGCCGCAGTGATCTCCATGACCAAGGCGTTTGCGGTGGAATGCGCCGAGGGCGGCGTGCGCTGCAACGCGCTGCTGCCCGGCCTGACCGATACCAAGTTTGCCTCGATGCTGGTAAATACGCCGGCGATTCTCAAGCAGGCGATGGCGCACGTGCCGATGAAGCGCGTGGCGCAGCCGTCCGAGATGGCGGGTGCGGTGCTCTATTTGGCATCGCCGGCATCTTCCTATACCACCGGAGCGGTGTTGAACGTGGACGGTGGCTTTCTATCCGTCTGATGTTTAGCCATCCATTCATTTATTCGGGATTTTCCTCATGATTGACGTTTCCGCACACCGCGTTGCCGGCAAGAAAGCTTTCATCACCGGCGCGGCCGGTGGCCTCGGTGCCGCGATGGCGCATCTGCTCGCGCGGCACGGCGCGCTTGTCTTTCTCACCGATATCGACGAGGCCGCGGTTTATGCCGTGGCCACGGCCATCAATGCCGAGCATGGCAAGACGGTCGCGTGGTCAGCCGCGCAGAACGTGCGTGATGAAGACCGCTGGCAAAGCGCGCTGGCCGAGGCGGATGCAGCGATGGACGGCATTTCGGTACTCGTCAACAACGCGGGCATTGGTGCCATGGGCGGCGTGGAAAGCCTGCAGCCGAAAGAATGGCAGCGCGTGATGGGCGTCAACGTTGACGCGGTGTATCTCGGCTGCAAATACGCGCTGCCGCTGTTGCGCCAGCATCAGCCCGGGTCGATCATCAACATCTCATCGATGGCGGCTTACAAGATCGATCCGGAGTACACCGTGTACAACGCGTCGAAAGCAGCGGTGGCATCGCTGAGTAAATCAGTGGCGCTGGACTGCGCGCGGCAGAAGATGGACGTGCGTTGCAACTCGATCCATCCGGCGTTTATCCGTACCGGTATTGTCGAACCGTTCTTTCAGCAACTCGGTGAGGAAGAGGCAACCAAAAAACTCACGCGCGGCAATCCCATGCGTCGACTCGGCGAGGTGGATGACGTGGCCTATGCCGTGCTCTATCTTGCTTCCGACGAAAGCCGCTATATCACCGCGGCCGAACTACGCATCGACGGCGGCGCCTCGGCGGTTTGAGCCGTCAGCGCGGCATCCACTTCATTCTTTCTTCTAGGTGACGCTCATGTCCACGATCAATCGCCAACTCCGCCTGAAAAGCCGCCCCGATGGCCTTGTCGGTCTCGACAACTTTGACCTCGTCGAACAACCGCTCGCCGAGTTGAAGGACGGCGAGGTACTGATACGCACGCTGTATATCTCGATGGATCCGACCAACCGCGTGTGGATGCGTGACATTCCGCAGTACCTGCCGCCGGTTGCCATCGGCGAAGTGATGCGTGCGCTCGGCCTGGGCCGCGTGGTGAAGTCGCGCTCGTCGCGTTACAGCGAAGGCGATCTCGTGCAGGGCATTACCGGCTGGCAGGATTATCTCGTGCTGCACGAGGATGCCAAGGGCTACGTGCGTCTTCCCGCTGATCCGGGCATTCCGTTGCCGACCTTGCTCGGCGCCTGTGGCATGAGCGGTGTCACCGCGTATTACGGCATGACAGACATCACGCCGGTGCAGGCCGGTGAAACGATGGTGGTTTCCGCCGCAGCAGGCTCGGTCGGCTCCATCGCCGGGCAGATCGGCAAGATCCAGGGCGCCCGCGTGGTCGGTATTGCCGGCGGTGCCGACAAGTGCCGCTATCTGATCGATGAACCCGGCTTTGACGCCGCCGTCGATTACAAGGCCGACGACTTCAAGCAGCAGTTGAAGGCCGCCACCCCCGACGGCGTGCACGTCAATTTCGAAAACGTCGGCGGTGATGTCATGCGTGCGGTGCTTTCGCGCATGGTCATCGGCGGCCGCGTCGCGCTATGCGGCCTGATCTCCGGCTACAACGGCGGCGAACGCCCCAGCGATGACTACAGCATCTTCGTGATGAAGCGCCTGAGCATGCGCGGCTTCCTGGTACTCGACTACACCAAGACCAAGGAAGCGGTTCACGCGCTCAGCGGCTGGATTCGCGAGGGGAAATTGAAGACCGAAGAAACCGTGGCGGAAGGCTTGGAAAACGCGCCCGTCGTCCTCAACCGGCTGTTTGATGGCAGCCACAAAGGGAAGCTGGTGCTGAAGGTGGATGCAGGGAGTTAGTCGCGATAGGCGTATTTCAATGTCTGCTCTTCGGCTGGTCTGTTTGCGTCAGCCGCGTTAGCAGATATGTAGGTACGTCAGCACGTTGTCGATGGCAACGCGTGCTGTGCGCGCCCGATGTTGACGTCTGCTGCCAGTGGACTTAGTGGCGCCAGTCGCATAAATGATAGCCTCGCCGCTTTGAGCGGAGCGGTATTCATGGGACGTGTTGGCATGCCAAAGGAGGCTGGTAGAAAGCACGCTGTATTGGTCGGCGCGGGCATCCTCTGTAGCCGCATCTTCGGGCTCGTGCGCCAACGGGTGTTTTCGCACTTTTTCGGTTTGTCCGATGCCGCCGATATCTTCAGCTCGGCGCTGCGTGTACCCAACTTCCTGCAGAACCTGTTCGGCGAAGGCGTGCTCTCAGCGTCATTCATCCCGGTCTATGCTGGGCTGCTGGGTCAGGCGCGGCGTGAGGATGCTGCTCGCTTGGCTGGCGCAATAGCGGCGATCCTGGCCTTGGTGATTGCCTTCATCGTCGCCGTGGGCATCATGGCCACGCCCTCGCTGCTGTGGCTGATCGCCCCGGGCTATTCGGGTGAAAAGCGCGAATTGACGATCCTGATTGTGCGCATCCTGTTTCCCCGCACCGGCGTCCTGGTCTGGTCAGCTTGGTGCTTGGGCATCCTCAACAGCCACCACCGGTTTTTCTTGTCGTACGCTGCGCCGGTCGTGTGGAACTTGTCGATGATCGCGACGCTGTTGATCTTCAGAAATTTGCCATCCGACAAATTGATCGTGTACCTGGCATGGGGCACCGTTCTCGGCTGTCTGCTGCAGTTCCTCATCCAATTGCCCTCGGTGCTGAGGCTTGTACCGGACATAGGATTTCGCCTTGATCTGCGTAGCATGCATGTGCGCCAAGTGGTTGGAAGCTTCATGTCGGTTGCGGTAGGAAGAGGTGTCGTACAGATCAGCGCTTTTGTCGATCAGGCGATCTCGACCCTGCTCGGCCGGGGCGCGATGGCGGCAATGACCACCGCGGCCTCGATCAACATGCTGCCGATCAGCCTGTTTGGCATGGCGGTTTCGGCGGCGGAACTGCCGACCTTGTCGCGAATGGCCGGACAGGAGCTCGACCAGGCAACCGCAGCGAGTCTTTCCGCGCGGCTGGACAGTGGGCTGGAACGTATCGCGTTCTTTGTGGTTCCTTCGACCGTGGCATTTTTGGCGCTAGGCAACGTGATGGTGGCAGCGCTCTACCAGTCCGGCGAGTTCACTAGCAAAGATTCCTATTACGTGTGGGCCATCCTCGCCGGCTCGGGTGTAGGCCTACTGGCTTCGACGTTCGGAAGGCTTTACTCCTCTACCTATTACGCCATGCGGGACACGCGAACGCCGTTGAATTTCGCACTGGCGCGACTGGCCGTCACCGCGTCCCTTGGGCTTGCCAGCGCCCTGCTGCTACCTGCGCTCTTTGGATTGCCCGCGCAATGGGGTGCCGTAGGCCTCACTGCATCGGCCGGCGTCGCCGGCTGGATCGAGTTCTATCTGCTGCGGCGGAAGATGAACCGGAAGCTAGGGCCGACAGGTGTTCCTGCGCAGATCATGTTCAAGCTCTGGTCCGCCGCCTGTTTGGGCGCCATCACGGCATGCGCGGTCGAGTATCTGATGCCCAGTCGTAGGCCGATAGTGATGGCGATCTATGTACTGGGCACATACGGCTTGGTCTATTTTGCCTTGACGTATCTGATGCACATCCGGGAATGCGTAGAATTGCTGAGCAAGCTGCTGCGTCGCATGGGTAGGGAATAGCCCGTATCCATTTCTGTTTTCGACCCATTTGTGGTCGCTCGCTACCGTCTGCTTTGGGCCGCTTCCATTGGACGAACCAATGACGGGAGTTGGCCGGATAGCGAATGAGCCCCGTGTCGCTATCAGACCTACAGCGGACATTTGTGATTCTCGATAAAACCCAACTTGTCGCGATCAGCGAAACCTTGCCGAGCGCGGGAAACCTCGATCTCGTTTCAAGCCTGCGTTTTGCTTGATGAAGGCGGTGGGCACTGACCTGCTCTAGAAATGCCTTAGCCAGATGCATCGGCGGCGTGGCTTTTCTCTGAAACAAACTCCGTTGAATCCAAACGGTGGGATTGCCGCATCTAAGGATTAACACCGCCATGTCGGCCGGTGACCCCGCGAGCATCCTCCATGATCGACCGCACCTCCATCGTCAGCGCCACGAAGCGCGCACTCCGACGCAGGCATTTGTTCGCCTGTATCTCACTGCTTTACGCCGCGAGTCCGTCGATGGCCGCTACGCCTATGCGCACGCAGCTGCCCGATACGCCGGTGGGCCATCTTGCTAGCGAGTTGATCCGCCATGCCAACAACGACGGCCCGGTGCGGATCGCGCAATGGGCTCCCAGCGTGCTGTCGGCGTCCATCGCTCCCGACGACAAAGCGGCGTTTGTCACGGACCTGGTTTCAGCAGCACGCGATAGCGGCGGCCTGGACGTGTTCGATGTACGCACCGATCCGCACCAGCCGGGGTTGCTTGAGGTTGCCGTGAAAGGGCGTCGCAACGCGCAAGCTGCCCTGTTCTGGCTGACCGCCGATCCAGCGCATCCGGACCGACTTGCGCAGGCGATGCTGGTGCCGATGGATAATCCGCTTTATGCCGACTGGTCCGAAGGGCCGGTGTCGCATGCGGAGCTGGGGAAACAGATACACGCCATGCTGGACAAGCTGGTGCGTGTGTCCGATTTCTCCGGCTGCGTCACGGTGTCTGATGGCGGCGAGACCGTTTTCGACGAATGCCGTGGCGTGGCCGAACGTAGCTTCAACGTGCCGATCGAGCACCAGACGAAGTTCCACATCGGCTCGATCGGCAAGATGTTCACCGCGGTCGCGATCGCGCAACTGGTCGAGGCCGGCAAGCTGTCGTGGAACGACACGCTGGCGAAACTCGTTCCGGAATACCCCGACCAGGCGACGGCGAAGAAGACCACCGTGTGGGAACTCCTGCATCACACCGCAGGCCTGGGCGATTTCATGGTGTCGGACTATTTCGAGCACGCTGCGCGCTTCGTCAACCCGGCGGACTACTTGGGGCTGATCGCTCGTCAGCCCAAGACGGGCGAGCCGGGCAATGGTTTGAACTACAGCAATGCGGGCTACGTTCTGCTCGGTCGCATCATCGAAAACGTCTCGGGAGAGAGCTACTTCGACTATATCCAGCAGCATGTTTTCGAACCGGCGCAGATGGCGTCCAGCGGCTTCGACAGCGAGGACGAGACCGTGCCCGGTCTGGCGATCGGCTACTACCACGACGATGGGGTTTTCTCCCGCACGTGGAAGGCAAACTGGATGCGTAGCGTCTACAAGGGCAGTCCCGCAGGCGGCGGTTATTCCACCAATGCCGATCTGCTGCGCTTCGCCAAGGCTTTGCATGGTGGCAAGCTGCTCCAGTCCACGGCGCTGGGGAAAATGTTCGACGGCGAAGTGCCGAACGGCCCCGGCTCCATCGGGGCCGGCATCGACGAACGGCTCGCGCACGGCCGCCACATCCGTGGCCATCAGGGTGGCATCGAGGGCACCACCGCCGATCTGGAGATGGTTTGGGAAACCGGCGCCGCCGTGGCCCTGACCAGTAACGAAGGGCCCTCGCAACACTGGCTGCTGGCCGAGAAGATTGCCGACCTGCTTGCCGCGGAAGGCGCAAAAAACTGAGCTTCCAAGCACCTCCTGCCTCATCATCTTTCACCCAAACATTCGGCGTCAAAACACCCTCTGGAGCAGAACCATGGATTACGTTTTCATCCCTTTTTTCTTGACGTTGGCACCCGTGTTGATTGTTTTCATCGTGCTGCGCTACGGCTACCGGCGAACACAGGCGCGTTACAACATCCTGCTGCAGCTGGCCGACAAAGGCGTAGCGCTGACGCCGGAACTGTTGCTGGAACCGCGGGTGGTCTATAGCGAGCGGCGCAGGGGGCTCGTGCTTATCGGTGGCGGGCTGGGACTGATGGCAATGTTTCTGGCGTTGCCAGGCCAGTTCGATAGCGGGCTGAGCGTCAGCCGTCTATGGGGTATCGGCCTGTTGCCGTTGATGACCGGCCTGGGTTACGTCGCCAGCTGGTGGTTGAATCAGCGAGGAGATGTGCGTGGCTGATAGCGCTGCCGAGGCGCGCATAGATCAGGCCTTGGTAGCACGCGTGCAGTTGGACGGTGACCGTCGTGCGTTCGAACAGCTGGTCCGCCGAAACCAGGGCATGGTGCGCGCGCAATTGCGCCGGCTACTGCACGGTGACGAGTCGGCCGCAGACGATCTGGCGCAGGAAACCTTTATGCTGGCGTGGCGCAGACTGGGTCAATTTCGCGGCGAGGCACGGTTTTCCAGCTGGCTTTATCGCATCGCGTACACCTGCTTCTTGCAGGCACGTCGAACGCCCACGTGGCACGAGAGTGGCGACGACGAAACGCTGGAGCGATGGCAGGCGCCCATGCACCCGGTTGATCTTCGCCTCGACCTGGAGCGCGCCATGCAGCGACTGTCCGCCGCCGAGCAAGTCGTGCTGCTGCATTGCGTGCAGTTGGGCCTCACCCACGAGGATGCCTCGTATGTCTTGGCCATGCCGCTCGGCACAGTGAAGACCCACGCGATGCGTGGTAAAGCAAAATTAAAGGCGGCGCTGGCAGACTGGCACGATGCCGGCGCGGAGGAAATATCATGAACGAATCACGCGACGACACAATCGAAGCGCTGTTGCGTCAGCAGTTTGAAGGCCCTGTTGCCGATGACGGTTTCAGCGAGCGCGTCATGCAGGATCTGCCACTGCATCGCCGCCGCGCCACGTGGCCATTATGGATCGGTGCGCTGATGGGGACAGCCGCATGCGGGTTCTGCATAGACACAGTGCCGTTATTTCATTCCGGCTGGCGAGACTGGCTGGCTGGCGAACCATCAACGTCTGCCATCGGCATGTGGGTAGTGATGGCGGCGTTTTCGCTGCTGGCTTTGGTGTGGGGCTTGGTGGAAAGCAGCGATCGTTGAAAGCCGGGGCTCGGGACAGCATGATCAGAGGCGCGACGGAACCGTCAGCCCAAAGAATCGCATGGGAGTAAAAATTCCAGCGAGAGACTGATTTTTCAGAATCGCTTTTGGACCCCTGCCTGGTCATGCCAAACAGCTTATCGGGCGGGTCAATCTTCATATGGAGCCATCCGATGTTCGGTCAGCGCTTTCTTGTCATTTATTCCGGCGTGCTCACGGCGGCGTTTGCAGTATCGATGCTGGCTGGATTCGCAAGAAGCCCTGCCGCCACGTTTGATGAAATCAACGTCCACCGTATCAATGTGCGCGAGCCCGACGGTACGCTGAGGATGGTCATTGCCGACAGCGCGAAATTGCCCGGCGTGATAGTCAAGGGCAAAGAGCAACCAAAGGTTGACCGCCCGCAGGCAGGAATGATTTTTTTCAACGACGAAGGCTCTGAAAACGGTGGCCTGATCTTTGGTGGAAAGCGAGACGCACACGGCGACGTGGTGGATGCGGGAGGAAGCCTGTCGTTCGATCGCTACAACGCCAATCAGGTGGTGCAGCTTCTGGGTGTCGATGACAAGGACAACAGCATGGCCGGAATGGCCGTGTCGGATAGCAGGGAAGGCGGCAATGGATATCGCCGCATCTGGGTGGGAAGGTCCGCCGACGGGTCGGCTTTGCTGTCGCTGATGGATGCCGGCGGCAATAAACGCATCCAGATGAAAGTGGCTTCTGACGGCGCGGCCGAGATCGATTTTCTCGACGCGAATGGCAGAGTGATCAAGGCGATTAAGGGCGACAGCGCATTGCCGCAGAGTTGATGCGTAAGAGCGTTCTTTTTGGCGTGTACCTATAGAGCCATATGGTTTGCCGCTATCCGTCTTACGACGGGCGCAAGAAATAAATGTTTCATAGAGGTGGTAACTATCCGGGGTGGCCGTGGTCTAGTTATCGGCTAGCCCCGAACGCAATAACACCCAGCGATCGCGGTTTAGCAAGAGCGTTATTTCATCGGTCAGGGAGAGTTGAGAGTGTCGATTGTTGCGCTGGTTTCTGGTGAAGCACTACGTCCCTGGCTGGACACCACACTTTTCAACGCGATCCATCCCGCCGTGAGGCCGGGGCCATCGATGCTTGTTGTGTCCAAAGCGTTTGCGGTGGTTCCGCTTTTCCTCTCGTACGCTGTTCTACTGCTTGTATTGCTCGTTACGCGAGCTAAGGGGATTTTGGTCGAAGCCGTTGCTGCCTTGTCGTTAGCCCTGGTTTTTAACTGGTTTCTTGGCAGAGTCTGGTATCAGCCTCGCCCGTTTCTAACGCCTGGAGTACAGGCGTGGGTGCATCACGCCGCGACCAGCAGTTTCCCCAGCGATCACCTCACCATTCACTGGTGCATCGCCGGCGTCCTGATCGGTCATCGCAGGACAAGAGTCATCGGCGTTGCGGTTGCCTTGCTCGGGCTGCCCATGGCATGGGGCCGGATCTACCTTGGCGTCCATTACCCCGGTGATATGTTGGGCGCCGCGCTCGTCGCAGCGTGCTTTGCCAGCGTCGCGGTTTTCATCGGTCGCAAGAGTGCATCGTGGTTACGGTTGGGTGCACGGGACAGTTAGAGACAGGCCGGATTGACGGCCTCTACCGACATGCGGCCTAAGCCGCGAGATGTGATCTTTAGTCATTAATAGGCTGGCCAACGACTCTGTCCACCGTCGCAGGTATTGGATAATATGCTCACGAATAAGGGGGCATCGCCGCACGCATATTGATGCGAGGCGATCATTGGAATGTGTGTCGACTCAGGGGCAATGGACATGTTTAATGGCGATGGATATGCCAGGGTTTTAGTTGCACTTATCTTCTTGCTGGTTTCGACCATACCCGTCACTGCCAGAGCGGATGTCTACAAATGCAAGAAGGCAGGATCGGTTTCTTATCAAGAGACGCCCTGCGAGGGCGCTAACGTGCAGGCGACACAAATCGAGGACCGGGATTCCAATCATCTCGTAGGCTGTTTTGTGACCACCGATAGCCGGTTTTCGCGCTCGATTGAGGTTCGAGCCGACGGCGGCGGTGCATATCAGTTGGTTGATGAACTCAACCCGCTTGGTTCTGGCGTTGTTCTCAAGCAAGCCACCAGCGAAGAGCTGATGGCGGTCAGCGACGGACTTCATCTTAAGGTTTCCAACGGTTTGAGTCGGTATTCCAACCAAGGCGCAACGGTGTCCATCTACATGAGCCGTTTCGGAAATCGATACGTCACTCGCAGTACTCCCGTGGCACAACCGATAAATGCAGGCAGCTTGTACGGCATCTACAGAGGAAGAGATTCGCGCGGGTTGCCGATTACTCTTTTATTCAACGGCGGCGGCGTGCCGCAAGCGATCGAAAAGACGTCTTGTGCAAGGTACTAAGTTAGTCCTTTAAAGCCTTACTAAAACAAATGCGGCAGTTCAGATGGATTTGCAAAGCGTATCGAATGTCTGTTTTTGACCCACAGCAGACACTCTAGCGCCTGAGAATAGTCAGAACTGCCGTCTACACTGCTTATGATTAAATGGATTAGCACCGACTCAGGGGAAGGGCATGCGTTGGATTTTTCTAGCCTTATTAATTTTTTTGCCCGTTAGCTTGAGCTGGGCCTCTGATCCAGTCATAGATGCGAGAGAGGCAAAATCGATTTGCTCCGAGGTTGTCCACGGCATGGCCGCTAGAGACTTGGAGAGCAAGCAAGTCACGTTTTCCAAGCCATCCCAGAGCTTGCAAAAGCACCTTCTGGATTTGGGTTGGGACGATCCCAATGGAAATTTCGCTCAGATCGATGATCACGGCCGTCACGAGATTTACGATTATCACTTAGTCGGAGGGTCTTGCAGCGCCTATGACATAGTCCGTGTTCGTGCACTAAAGAAAGACGAGTCAGCGACCGATGCCGAAGATCTAGAGCCCCAAGAAGATACAGACAACCCTGATCTGCGCTGGGCGGGATGGGGCGCAAGCAGCACTCTTCTGAAGATCCATGGAACAGCCGTCGTACTTGAGGGTACGACTGCCGTCTATGCCTATCATGGCGATGAAAGAGTGCCCTTGTGCACACTTGAAGCTCCAACATCCATCACAGTAGTCCGAAGTGGGAGCGGAGGGATTTGTGCCGCCGCGCAAAAGCACGCAATTCTCAAGGTGGCAGGTTCTTTAATTAACTCCGACGCTACGGAGCTTGGAAAATGGGGCGTGCGAAGCGACAAAGCGGAGTCGATCACCGTGACAAATGGGAAGATACCCCTGCATTTGGGGCATTTTCATTTCGATTCTGGCGCTGGATGCGGTGCTTCGCAGGAGTACTTGGCCGAGCTTGATGCAAATAACCGGGTTGTAAATTCGCCGCTGACTGCCACGTTGCTTGGCATCCAAACGCCGAGCGACACCCAGCATAATCATGCCATTTTTTTTGCATCACAAACGGTTATGACTCTCAACGGTCACGTGTTGATTGCGCGGAAGTCCCTCGCTACCGAGATCGATCAGCTTAATGGAAACCATTTAGACAAGATTTGCGAACTGGAGGACGTGCCTCAGCCGCAGATCAAAGAACTTCTAACCCGGCAACCAGCTAAGAAATAATCACTTTTTGTTTCAAAATTTCTTGAATCCACTCTACGTCCGCTACCGACCCAGGCTGTGTGAAAACTCTGCCATCGGATAAAATTGGCGCGTCGAATCGACGGGAGCCAGCCGATGAGCCGATTTGTAGAAGGGGTGGATCGCTCGCAGAGTGTGTTGTTCCCCGAGCGGCTTGAAGATTACGTCGGTGAAGACAACCCGGTGCGGGTGGTGGACGCGTTCGTTGAGCACCTCAATCTGACAACGCTGGAGTTCGACCGAGCGATCGCACAAGCGACCGGCCGTCCGGGCTATCACCCGGCTACGCTGCTGAAGATCTACTTGTACGGGTACCTAAACCGCGTCCAGTCAAGCCGGCGTCTGGAACGCGAAGCGCAGCGGAACGTCGAGTTGATGTGGCTGACAGGCCGATTGGCGCCGGATTTCAAGACGATTGCCGACTTCCGCAGGGACAACGGTGCGGCGATCCGCAAGGTCTGCCGCGAGTTCGTGCTGCTGTGCCGTCGGCTGGGTCTGTTCGCGCAGGCGCTCGTTGCGATCGATGGCAGCAAGTTCAAGGCAGTGAACACCCGCGACAAGAACTACACCCGGGCCAAGGTACAGCGGCGCATTGAGCAAATCGAGGAGAGTGTTGCGCGGTACCTGTCCGAGCTGGACACTGCCGACCGCCGCGGCGATGCCGAAGCCAACGAAGCGCATACGCGCCACCTCAAGGACAAGATCGCCAAGCTGCACTCGGAGATGCAGCGCATGCAAACCTTGGCGAAGGAGGTCGAGGCTGCGCCCGACCACCAGATCTCACTCACCGATCCCGATGCGCGTTCCATGGCGACCAGCGGCAAGGGTACCGGCATGGTGGGCTACAACGTGCAGACGGTTGTCGACGCCAAACATCACCTGATCGTCGATCACCAGGTCACCAACGTTGGCCATGATCGCAATCAGCTTGCCGCGATGGCGACGCGCGCCAAGGACATCATGCAGGTTGAGCATCTGGAAGTGGTTGCGGATCGCGGTTACTTCAGTAGCCCGGACATCGTGGCCTGCGAAACGTCCGGCATCACCCCGTACGTTCCGAAGCCCCAAACGTCCAACAACCATGCCAAAGGGCTGTTCGACAAACGGGACTTTGTTTACCTGCCGGACGTCAACGAATACCGTTGCCCGGCCGGACAGTCCTTGACCTGGCGCTTCCGCTCCATCGAGGCAGGACTCGAGATGGACTGCTACTGGAGTTCACTCTGCAAGGGTTGCGCGCTCAAGGCGCAATGCACGTCGGGGCCGAATCGCCGCGTCAGGCGTTGGGTCCACGAAGACGTTCTAGACGCAATGCAGCAACGGCTCGATCGTGACGCGGGCAAGATGCGCACGCGCCGGTGTACGGTGGAGCATCCTTTTGGCACGCTGAAGTCATGGATGGGTTACACGCACTTCCTAACACGCACGCTTGAGCACGTCAGTACCGAGATGAGCCTGCACGTGCTCGCGTACAACCTGAAGCGAGTGATACGAATCATGGGGATCGCACCATTGATGGAGGCGATCGCCACGTGAGTGGCTTCGCGCTTCGCTTCCGGCTACCAAAGCGAGCCCTTTGCGCCACCTTCTGATCGAATTGCAGATCCGATGGCAGACATCGCGATGCCCGCATTGATCCCCGGAGATTGCGATATAGGCGTCCTGCGCCGCGAAAATAATCCACGTGATGCGCAAAAGCGTTTTCACACAGCCTGGACCCATAGCTGCCGGTGGCGAACGTCTGCTTTGAGGTAGCAGACCTTATTTCTCCTTTCGGCTAACGCTCTCAAAACGCAGATGGCAATATCGAGCCGCAAGGCGTCCTGTCCAAAGAATGAGGAGGGCCAGATTATCCTATCAGGCGACCTACTTGCTGCGTCTGCTCGGCGTAAGACACACTGCAATAATGAATGACAACCTATTGGCGCTCCGATTATTCGCGCGTGTTGCTAGCACGGGAAGTTTCTCTGCACCATCGCGCGCGTTTGATCTTTCACAGCCGTCGGTGTCGTGGATCATTGCGGCGCTGGAAAAAGAAGTTGGGGCGGCCTTGGGAACGCGCACGTCGCGAACAGTCACGATGACGGACGTAGGCATCGACTACCGTTGCGGAAGAGCCCGCAACGCGACTCACGTGACCCTCCGCTGGCCTCGTGGTACCCGCGAATCGGAAGCAACAAACACATATTGTCAGCTTTGCGGCGACTAGCAGACGCTATCTCCAGACATGGGAGCCGCTGGTCGAAAACCTAAAGCATCGACATATTAACTTGACAGCATAGAGACCGCGACAGCGTTGGATCGCCTGATAATTAAGCTCGATTCCCTGGCGAAGGGCGCCGCCGCATCACGCAAATCTTTCTGCTTCTCACCCTGGCGAGCTCGCGCTTGCCTGCGGTTATCTCTTGGCGGAACAACCGAACCAGCGAAAGCCTTCGTTTTTGCCATCTCCAGCTCGGGCCGCCAACGAGCCAAAACGCTTACGCCCACGCTATCGCGAGCGATCTGACTAACGTTGGCACCCTGCTGCCTCTTCTATGCCGATTATCGGCCTTCTTGGAGGTGCGGCGCTAATAGTTAGAGCTCGTCACGTGACCGCCTCTTGAATTCGATTAACCATAAGTTTGTAGAGTCTCTTGCTGAAAATGTTTTTGCATCCCACTCATCGTCAAGCTCGTATAAATTGGTCTTCAACGCTGCTTTTTAATCATGTGGTTGGTATTTCGGCACCATGACCATCGTCGAAAACGACTTTGGTTTTTAAAGCTCTGTCTAGATGGGGATCGGTCGATGGCTACGCTGCTCGCTGGACGCGGTTTTGTTCTGAGGATGAAAGAACTGTTTGCGTGTTTAGTGATCTTTTCTTCACTAGTTGCCTCAGCGAAATGTGCCGATGCCCCTGTTCGCCTTTCTGCAGACGTTAATATTCTGGTGAGCACGTATTCCGCGCCTAAAAACCTCGCTCCAGTGCAGGTCGATGGCCACTACAACAACGGCATCGGTACATCCAACGCAGCATCCCAGGGCATCATTCTTGGGTCGCTTCTACGGGACATCCCGCTGCTCCGCCCCAGCGAAGTACTGGAAGCGATACCCGGCATGGTGGTGACCCAGCATTCCGGCGACGGCAAGGCCAACCAATACTTTTTGCGCGGTTACAACCTTGACCATGGCACCGATTTCGCCACCAGCGTAGATGGCGTGCCGATCAACATGCCGAGCAATGCTCACGGGCAGGGTTACTCCGACCTCAACTTTCTTATTCCCGAACTGGTTCAGCAGATCGACTACCGCAAGGGCACCTACTATGCCGAGAACGGCGATTTCTCCGCCGCCGGCTCGGCGGATATCCTGTATCGCAAGGCCCTGCCAGCTCCCATTCTGAACCTCACGCTTGGCAGTTTCGGTTACCGCCGTGTACTTCTGGCCGGTTCCACGCCTGTTTCTCTACCGGCGTGGACCGGCGCCGATAGTGGCAATACCAGCGCTGCTGGCCCGCTGCTATTAGGCGCCGTC
>Ga0302316_10002098_pt1 | contig 14825 bp, 13 predicted proteins | sample III_Palsa_N3_2_FD_200456 | JGI IMG/M metagenome (GOLD analysis project Ga0302316, IMG submission 200456) | Peat permafrost microbial communities from Stordalen Mire near Abisko, Sweden - III_Palsa_N3_2 | ecosystem: Environmental > Terrestrial > Soil > Palsa > Peat permafrost | place: Sweden...
CATCGATCGCATGCGCGAGGCAGAAGACCTGCTAAACCAGCACCCTCTTGTAACCCCGGTCGGCGCCCCGGATTCCCCCAACGCCGAGGTCGCGCTCCACCGCACCACCTACCCCGAAACCGATCTTACCCTCTTGGATATTCTTCCCGCTGGCTGCTCCAAGGCCTCTGCCCTCAAGCACCTCACTCACCTTCGCGGCTTCACCTCAGCCGACATTCTCGCCATCGGCGACAACTGGAACGACGTCGCCATGCTTCGCCTCGCGGGCCACGCCGCCCTCATGTCCAACGCACCCGACGATCTAAAGGTTCTCGCCTCCGCCAGCGGATGGACTGTCGTCCCCTCAAATGATGAGGACGGTGTCGCCGTTGCTATCGAGTCCGTCCTGAGCCAGGTTCCGGTCTAACCCACGTCACCTGCTCGCAGGACCCACTCGAACCTCAGCCAGTCCAGATCGGCGAGGGCTTGCTCTGCTGCTCCTCGCGGGCTCGCAACATCTTGCGATTCATGCACGCAGCACAGCGCCATGGATACAGTCCAAGTCGGCTGTACAACAGCCTTTCAAAGCTCGTCTGCTTCGACCGAAACATACGGCCCTTTTGGCAGGTCGGGCAACGCATAGCGATTCACTCCTGAAAGTCAATTGAGAAGACCAGCACGCACAACATCGGCAGTTCAGGTGGAAACTTCTAAGGCTCACGATCTCTTTGCTACCCGGATCAACGCGATGATAGTCTCATAAACAGTGCAGATTCGCCCTCTAACACGTATCTTTCTAGGTTCCACCTTGCTTCTTGCGGGTTTTCTGTGCAAAAGTGCGGACGCATTTCAGCGCGTCACGCTCCGTAACGGCTTCGCCTACGACTGCGCGCGCTACGAACCCCTCGACGACTACCACGTTCGCCTGTTCCTTACAGCCCAGGTCCCCGGAACCCAGGCTCTCGACTTCATCGATCTCTCCCGCGAGTCCATCGCCACCATCGAAACCCTTCCCGACCCTCCCCAGTCCCCAGCGCCCGCCTTAGCCGCAGTCTCCACCGTCAACGTTCCCGACCTCATCACCGCCGCCGGCGCCCAGCACCACATCGATGCCGATCTCCTCGCCAGCGTCATCCGTGCCGAAAGCGGTGGCCGCGCCAACGCAGTCTCCCGCACCGGAGCCCGCGGCCTTATGCAGCTCATGCCCGGCACCGCCCATCAGCTCGGCGTCAACGACGCCTTCCGTCCCGACCAGAACATCGCCGGCGGCACCACCTACCTCGACCAGCTCCTCGAACGCTACGACCCCCACAACGACACGCACGGTCTCGCCCTCGCGCTCGCCGCCTACAACGCCGGCCCCGCAGCCGTCGACCGCTACCACGGCATCCCTCCCTACGCCGAAACCCGCGCCTACGTCGTTCGCGTCATGAATGAGTTCAAACGCCGTAAGCTCGCCCTTGAACATCGAGCGACAGAGCGCGCCCATTCCCCCACCGCCGCCCTGGCCGTAGCGTCCCTCGACGCCCACTGATGCCGACCCCTGACGTCTCCAGCATCCTGTCCCAGTCTTCCGCGAAAAAGGGTCTATTCACCGCCCGCACCATGATTCCCGTCGTGCTGGTTCTCCTCGTGCTCATCTTGTGGCTCGCCCGCGGCCATGCCTCCTTCGACTGGAAATCGCTAGGCCACCAGCTTCGTTCCGTCTCCCCCACGCTCATCCTCATCTCCTTCGCCTGCACCTATCTCGGTTACGTTCTGCGCGCCTGGCGCTGGGCCGTGCTGCTCAAACCGCTGCATAAGACCACCACGCTGCAAATGGTCCCCTCCCAGTTCATCGGCTTCACCATCGTCGCCCTCTTCGGCCGCTTCGCCGACCTCGGTCGCCCCTACCTCATCGCCCGACGTCTCAAGACCCCCGTCGCCACTCAGCTCGCCGTCTACTCCATCGAGCGCGCCTTTGACCTTGCCTCCGCCGCCATCATCTTCTCTGTCACCCTGGCTTTCGCCCCGCGCAACATGCCGCACCACGAAGCCTTCGCTCGCGCTGGACTCCTCTCTCTCGCCGCAACGCTCTTCCTCGCCATCTTTGCCCTCTCCCTGAGATTCGCCGGCAACTACGTCGCCCGCATCGTAGCCAGCCTGCTTCGCCCAATGTCAGAGACCTTCTCACAAGCCGCCTCTGCCCGCATTCTCGAGTTCAGCCAGGGCCTCCGCATCGTCTCCACCTTCGGAGAATTCTTCTCCGCGCTCGCCATCTCCGTCGGCATGTGGCTACTCATCGCGTTCATGTACCTTGAGGCCGTCCACGCTTTCCGCGCCACCCCGTCACTGGCAAACCTCAGCTTCGCCGGCACCATGCTCCTGCTCGCCACCGGCTTGGGCGGCTCACTGATCCAACTCCCCATCCTCGGTTGGTTCACCCAGATCGCTGTCCTCGCCGCCGCACTGCACGGCTTCTTCAACGTCCCCCTTGAGACCGCCACCGCCTGTGGCGTCGTCCTCCTGTTCGTTGCGAACCTCGCCATCATCCCCGGCGGCTTTATTGCAGCACACTTCGAAGGCATCTCCCTCCGCGAAGCCGCCACCGCCCCTGCTCCCTAACCTCGACCGTTGTCTTACTCCCGCCGTCCGCGCAGGACTAAAATCGAAGCTTATGAAATGTCCGTACTGTGGCTTCACCGAAGACAAGGTCATCGATAGCCGCGAGAGCAAGGAAGCCGACTCCATCCGCCGCCGACGCGAGTGCGAACGCTGCAACAAGCGCTTCACCACCTACGAGCGCCTCGACGAAATCCCCTACATGGTCGTCAAGAAAGATGGCCGCCGCGAAAACTTCGATCGCCAGAAAGTCCTCACTGGCCTGCTCCACTCCTGCCAGAAGCGCAAAGTCTCCGTCACGCAGATGCAGGAGATCGTCGACGCCGTAGAATCCTTCGTCATCGACAGTCCCGAACGCGAGCGCTCGACGTCTTCCATCGGCGAGCTCATCATGCACCGCCTCAAAGACATCGACACCGTCGCCTACATCCGCTTCGCCAGCGTCTACCGCGACTTCAAGGACGTCAACGAATTCAAGATCGAACTCGAAGGCCTGCTCAGCGGCAAAGACTCCCGCAGCAAACGCCCCAACCCCCGCTAACCAGCCGCTCTCCGCACCAGCAGCATCGTTGCTTCCTTGTCGAACCGTCATCCGTAGCGCCGCGAGGATCAGCTTCTCCCACCACAAGCATCCAAAGGAACATCGTGACTCTCCGCACCCCAACTTTCATCCTGCTCTCGGCACTCGCTCTCGGCGGCTGCAAGCAAGCTCCTGTTCCCGCCGGTCCTTCGCCCACCGCCTCAACCACCGCCGCCACACCCGCACTGACCGTCGCCCCGCCGGTCAACCTCGCCACCGCCGGCACCATCTCGGGCGTCGTCCGCTTCGATGGCAATCCCCCGGCGCGCATCCCCATCGACATGTCAGCCGATCCAGCCTGCAAGCTGCCCTATCTCACCGAACAGATCGTTGTCACCGACCAGCTGCTCGCCAACGTCTACGTCTATATCAAGTCCGGGGCACCCAATTACGCCGCCATCCCCACCGCTACCGCCATCCGCCTCAACCAGAAGGGTTGCCGCTTCTCCCCGCACGTCATCGCCATTCAGCAAGGCGGGTACGTCACCTTCACGAACTCCGATCCCACCGTGCACAACATCCACATCATGCCCGACCAGTCCGCCAACACCTCCACCAGCAACTCCGCCATGGACATCTCTCAGCCCGCCGGCAGCGCTCCACGCACCCAAACCTTCTCCACACCCGAGGTCATGCTCCCCGTCCGCTGCAACAACCACCCATGGATGAGCGCGTTTATCAACGTCGCCCCCAACCCCTGGTTCGCGATCTCCGGCGTCGACGGCAAATTCACCATCACCGGTGTCCCTCCCGGCACCTACACGCTCGCTGCCGTCCACGAGAAACTCGGCGAGCAGGATGTCCAGATCACGGTCCCCGCAAAATCGGCTACCCAGGCAAGCTTCACTTTCAGCGCCAAATAGCATCCAAACCGGAGTATCGTTTCACTACGCAACGAGCAACCAACTCAATCAGCGTAAAGCCCACGCCAGGAGCCAGCACGAATGAACGTCCATCTCGACTTAGCTACCCACACCATTCCCCTCTGGTTTCTCGTTCTCTCCCTCTTCCTCCCGCGCATCTGCATCGTCGTCGCGTGGTTCCAGCACAGCATGACGCAGTACATCCCGCCCGTCGTCGGCCTAATCCCCGTCATCGTCGCTCTGCTCATCCCCCGCCTCTTGATCCTGTTCTGGATCTACAGCGATCAAGGCATCGGCCTCTGGTTCCTCATCCACGTCATCGCCCTGCTCTGCGCCTGGGGTGGCGGCGGTTCCCGCGTCTACTCCCGTCGCCGCGCCACCTACGTCGACTAAGCCCTTGCCACCTCAGCAGCGCAGCGGAATCCCGCTGCGCTGCTTTTCGTTCACGCCCCAGGCACTCATCCTTTTCATAGCCTCGGAATGCCCACGCCTGCGATATCCTAGACGCATATGGAACGGCGTAACGTAGGCATTCTTGGCGCAACCGGCATGGTAGGTCAGCGGTTCATCCAGCTTCTCGAAAACCACCCGTGGTTCAACATTACCTGGCTCGCCGCCAGCGACCGCAGCGCGGGCAAGACCTATGCCGAAGCCTGCGCGTGGCGCCTGGACACGCCCCTCCCTGCGCGCATCGCCCAGATGGTCCTCCAGCCCAACACCCCCGAGGCCTCCGCCAGCGAGCTCCCCCGCATCATCTTCTCGTCCGTCGACGCCCCCATCGCCCGCGAACTCGAGCCCCTCTTCGCCGCGGCCGGCTGCGCCGTCATCTCCAACTCCTCCGCCTTCCGCATGGCCCCTGACGTCCCCCTCGTCGTCCCCGAGGTCAACGCCGACCACCTCGCCTTCATCGAGCAGCAACCCACCCGCAAGCGATCGGGCGGCTACATTGTCACCAACCCCAACTGCTGTGCGATTGGCCTGGTGCTTCCCCTCGCTCCCCTCGAAGCTCGCTTCGGCATCGACAAACTCTTTGTCTCCACCCTGCAAGCCGTCTCCGGGGCCGGCTATCCCGGCGTAGCTTCCCTCGATATCCTTGGCAACGTCATCCCCTACATCAAGAACGAAGAAGAGAAGCTCCAGGAAGAAGTAGCCAAGCTCCTCGGCACCGCTTCCGCCTCCGGCTTCCAGCCCGCGCCCCTCACTCTCTCCGCGCACTGCAACCGCGTCGCCGTAGTCGACGGCCACACCGAGTGCGTCAGCATCAAGCTCCGCAAGCCCGCCACCCACGAACAAATCCTCGCCGCCTGGGCTGACTTCCAGCCCCTCCACGGCCGCGGCCTCGACGGCCTCCATCTCCCCTCCGCGCCACTCTACCCCGTCGAGTACGCGCCCGAAGACACTCGCCCCCAGCCCCGCCTCGACCTCATGCGCGGCAACGGCATGGCCACCACCGTCGGCCGCCTTCGCCCCTGCTCCCTCTTCGACTGGAAGTTCACCCTGCTCTCCCACAACACCATTCGCGGAGCCGCCGGCGCCGCCATCCTCAACGCGGAAATCCTCGCCGTCATGGGTAAGTTCGACTTCCGCGCTTTCCCACCCATCGCCTCTGGCACCAAGTCCGCCGATAGCCTGGTGCCCGCATGAGCACACCCCGCGCCAACGTTGTCGTCATGAAGTTCGGTGGCACCTCCGTCGAAGACGCCACCGCGATCCTTCGCACCGCGTCCATCGTCGCCTCGCGCCTGCGCAAAAATCTCAACCCTATCGTCGTCGTCTCCGCAATGTCGAAAGTCACCGACACCCTGCTCGCCGCCGCAGCAGCGGCCGGCCGCAACGACCGCGAAGAAGCCCTCAAAATCTCCGACGCCCTGCGCACCCGCCATCTCAACACCACCGCCGAGCTCGTCAAAGACAGCGACCGCCTCACGTCCCTCCAACTCAACATCCATCACGACTTCGACACTCTCGATGACCTCCTCCGCGGCATCTCCGCCGTAGGCGAGCTTACGCCGCGCACCTCAGACAACGTCGTCAGCTTTGGCGAACGCCTCTCCTCCGTCCTCTGCACCGCGGCCTTCGCGCAGCAATCCATCCCGAGCACCCACGTCGACGCCCGCACCGTCATCCTGACCGACAACCACTACGGCAAGGCCGCGCCCAAAGAGCCCGCCATCGAAGCCGCGCTCACCGAGCAAGTCCTTCCCCTCATCGATCTCGGCCGCGTCCCCGTCATGGGCGGCTTCATCGGCTCCTGCAACGGAATTACGACAACCCTCGGCCGCGGCGGTTCCGACTACACCGCCGCCATCGTCGGCGGCGCTCTCCACGCCGGCGCTATCGAGATCTGGACCGACGTCAACGGCATCATGACCACCGACCCGCGCATCGTCCCCGAAGCCCTGCGCGTCAAGACCATCTCCTTCGAAGAAGCCGCCGAGCTAGCCTACTTCGGCGCCAAAGTTCTCCACCCCGCGACCATCCTCCCGGCAGTCCAGAAGAACATCCCCGTCTTCGTACTCAACTCCCGCAACGCCGACAACGAAGGCACGAAGATTACCGCCACACCTCCACCCTGCGCCAGCCCCTTCAAGTCCATCGCGGCCAAAAAGAAACTCACCATCATCGACATCGTCGCCAGCCGCATGCTCCTCGCCCACGGCTTCCTCGCCGCCGTCTTCGCCATCTTCGACAAGCACGGCTGCGCCATCGACATGGTCTCCACCTCCGAGATCTCCGTCTCGGTAACCGTCGACTCCAAAGAAGCCCTCCCCGCCATCTGCGCCGACCTCGGCCAGATCGCCGACGTAAAGTACGAAGGCAACAAGGCTCTCATCTGCCTGGTGGGCGAAGACATTCGCGGCCAATCCGGGATCTCCGGCCAGGTCTTCTCCTCCATCTCCCACGTCAACGTCCGCATGATCTCGCAGGGTGCCAGCGAAATCAACATGAGCTTCATGGTCAACGAGGAAGATGTTGACGAAGCTCTCCGCTCCCTCCACAAAAAATTCTTCGTCAACCCCGACCCCACCATCTTTGACATCGAAGCCCGCGTAGCGGCCATGGACAACGTTTAGGAACCCGCTGCTCGGCCCCGGTGCGTTCGTCCTTCTGAACGCAGTGAAGAACCCCTGTATTTTGATCACAGCGGCGATGCTTTTCATCAGAGCGATTAGCGGCAGCTCCTCAGGACTAAACTAACCCCATGCGCATCCTCATCCTCGGCGCCGGCAAAACCGGCCGACTCGTAGCAGAAGTAGCCTCGGAGCGCAGCCACACCGTTCGCGTCCTCGCGTCCAGCGAAAACGGCAATGCCTCCGTCCTCACCGCTGCCTTCCTGAAAGACTTCGACGTCGCCATCGATTTCACCACCCCCACCGCCGTCGTCGCCAACATGCACGCCTGCCTCCCTAGCAGCATTCGCATGGTCATCGGCACCACTGGCTGGTACAGCCATCTCCCCGAGATCCGCACCCTCGCTCAGCAGCACAAAACTGCGCTGCTCTACGGCACCAACTTCTCCATCGGCATGCAGATGATGCTTAAGCTCGCGAAAGAGATGACCACCGCCCTCAAGGACGCCGGCTACACCTTCGCCATCTCCGAAACTCACCACGTCAGCAAACTCGACGCACCCAGCGGCACCGCCCTCACCCTCCGCGATGCCGTCCTCTCCACCCTCGACCGCAAAGACGCCACCCCCAACAACGAGATCGTCATCACCTCCAACCGCACCGGCGACGTCGAAGGCGTACACTCCCTCATCGCCGCCAGTACCTGCGACCGCCTCATCCTCACCCACGAATCCAAATCGCGCCGCCCCTTCGCCGAAGGTGCCGTCCGCGCCGCCGAATGGATCTCCACCCACACCGGTGTCCACGACTTCCACGAAGTCTTCACCGAGCTCTAGACCCACTCCCAAACGTCCGACCCGCCGCCCCCCGAAGTTGCATACATCGCCGCCGCCGCCTACCCTTGCATCATGAGTTCTGCAACCGCCCTGGCGCACGCCCCCTTCGCTCTCCTTCCCTTCGAACATAAGCTGGACCGCCTCGCCGAAGTCGCCGTCCGCGTCGGTGCAGGCCTCCAACCCGATCAGGAGCTAGTCATCACCGCTCCGATCGAAGCCATCCCCCTCGTCCGCCGCATCACCGAGCAGGCCTATAAAGCCGGCGCCAAACTCGTCACCACCTTCTACGCTGACGACGCCGCCAGCCTCGCCCGCTACCAGCACGCGCCCGACGCCTCCTTCGACTACGCACCCGTCTGGTATTACGACGCCCTCGCCGCCGCCTACAAATCCAACGCCGCCCGCATGGGCATCACTGGCGCCAATCCCGCACTGCTCGCCGGCCAGGATCCCGCTAAGGTCTCGCGCGCAAACACCGCCATATCCGTGGCCTACAAGCCCGCAATGGAACTCATCACCCGCTTCGCCATCAACTGGACCATCGTCGCCGCCGCGACCCCCGCCTGGGCCGCGCTCGTCTTCCCCAACGATCCCCCTGAGCTCGCTCTCTCCAATCTCTGGGAAGCCATCTTCTTCACCTCGCGCATCACTGGCGAAGATCCCATCGCCGACTGGAAGCAGCACAACGCCAACCTCACCCTGCGCGTCGACTACCTCAACCACAAGCGCTACCACTCCATCCGCTTCTTCACCCCCGACAACGCCACCGACCTCACCGTCGGTTTGGCCGATCAGCACCTCTGGGCCGGCGGCGGCTCCACAGCCAACAACGGCATCTATTGCAATGCCAACATCCCCACCGAAGAGTGCTTCACCACGCCCCATAAGGCGCGCGTCAACGGCCACGTCTCCGCCTCCAAGCCTCTCTCGCACCAGGGCACGCTCATCGAAAACATTCGCTGCACCTTCAAGGACGGCCGCATCGTCAAAGCCACCGCAACCGCCGGCGAAGCCGCCATCAACAAGCTCATCTCCACCGACGAAGGCGCGCGCCAGCTCGGCGAAGTTGCCCTCGTCCCCCACAACTCGCCCATCGCGCAATCCGGCATCCTCTTCTGGAACACTCTCTTCGACGAGAATGCCGCCAGCCACATCGCCCTCGGCCAGGCCTACTCCACCTGCCTCATTGGCGGCGAAACAATGTCCAAGGAACAGCTCTCCGCCCTCGGCGCCAACGACAGTCTCATCCACGTCGACTGGATGATCGGCGGCCCCACCATGAACGTCGATGGCCTCTCCGCCGACGGCAGCGCCGAACCCCTCATGCGCGACGGCGACTGGGTCTAGCGCTAGTGGCTAGGATGCCCCTTCCCGCAGTCTCCATCCGTCGCGCAACCGCCAGCGATCTCCCCACTCTGCACTCCCTCCTTCAGCTCTATTACAGCGAAGGAGACGTGCACCACACGGAAGACGAACACTCCCTCAACTCAACTCTCGACCAACACCCCTACGGTTTCTTCCTAGCCGAACTCTCTCCCTTACCCGACGAACGCCTCGTGATCGCCGGCTGCGTCCTCTATCGCCCTCTGGAACACATCGACGGCGCGGGCGAGTGCAAGCGCCTCTTCGTCCTCCCCCAGTTCCGCGGCCACAACATCGCCGCCCGCCTCATGGACACCCTCGAAGACACAGCCCGTACCTCCGGCCTCCGCTGGATCTACCTCGACAGCAAAGACAACTTCCAGACCGCTATCGCCATGTATCGCCGCCGCGGCTACACCGATTGCCCCCGCTACAACCAGAACGTCGAAGCCACCCTCTTTCTCCGCAAAGACCTCGAAGCCTGACCCTCCTCAATGCCCCGCGGTGGCCCCCGTCGTCTTCGGTCCAGCCGCCTTCCCAGCCGCTTGACCCGCAGCCGGCGTCACCGCCCGCATCCCCACCTTGGCGAAATCAATAAACGCCCTTGCCGGATCCGTGTGCAGCAGTTTCACGCTCACCTTGTCGCCCACATCCAGCCCCTGCTCGCCTTGGATCACCCTTCCTTCAAACGGTGGCTGAATCACGCGCACATACACGCCCTTGTCGCTCGACCCGGTCACAACTCCCGCAAACACCTCGCCAATATGCGAAGCCATTGCCACCGCCGCCACCCGCTTCTGCATCGTGCGCTCAATCTTCCGCAGCGCCTTGTCCGCATCATTGCAGTGCGCCGCAATCGCAGTCAGATCTCCATCGTTATACGGCGCCGGATCTCCTTTCGCCATCGCGTGGAGTACCCTCTGCGTCACCAAATCCGGAAACCGCCGATTCGGCGCCGTCGAGTGCGTGTAGTCTCGCGCCGCCAAACCAAAGTGTCCTGTCGGATCATCATCCGGCCGCATCAACATGTACTCGCCCGGCCCCATCAATTTGATGATCGCGACCGCCAGATCCGGATAGTGAACCGAATCCGTCCTCCGCTGCAGCTCCAGAAAATCATTCAACAAAACCGAATTCGGAACCGCCGGCAGCGTAATCCCATGTTCCGCCGCCAGCGCCACAATCCGATCCCACCGCGCCGGAACCTTCACCACCCGCTGCAATCCACTCCGCCCACCCTTGCGCAGCGCCCGCGCCATCACCCCATTCGCAGCCACCATCAGGTCCTCAATCAAATTCATCGCCCGATTCTGAATCGCCTCACTCACCGAAATCACGCGCCCATCCACGACCACAGGATCAGCTTCCGACTTATGAAACTCCAGCGCCCCATTCTTCACCCGCGCTGCATGCAGCGCCTGGGCCGCCTCATCCTGCATCTTCAGCTGCTCCACCAGCCAGTTCGCTCCCAACGCTCCGGGTGCGGTCACCAACGAAGCATCCGCATCATGTTCACGCGCACTATCCGACCGCAGCGACATCACGTCGTTATCCACCACGCCCGCCGCCGTATTCTCAAGCCACGGCCCCACCCGCGAGTACGCCAGCTGCGCACGATTCCTCACCAGCGCCAGCGACACACCCTCATCCAGCATCGCGCCATCCGGCCCCACGGTGAACGTCATCATCACCGCCTGCCGGTCGCCCGCCTCGTTCAAGCTCGTCACGCCCGTCGACAACTCCAGCGGCAGCATCGGAAAATTCTTCACCGCCGTATAAATCGTCTGCGTCTGCGCCTGCGCATGTTGGTCGATCGGGCTTCCCTTCTCCACCGCCGCCGCCACATCCCCAATGGCCACACGCAGCCTGAACCCACCCGCCACGCGATCCGCCACCTCAATCTGGTCCAGGTCCTTCGACGTATCGTTGTCGATCGACGACCACCCCAACCCCCTCAAATCCTCCACGCCCGGCGTCGGCTTCAACTGCGCCAGCGCCTTCTCAATCGCCGCCGTTTGCTGATCCACCCCCGGCCCAAACTCCGGCTTGAACCCCGCCGCATGCATGTCATCCAGCGCTGACTGCGCCAAATCAAAGCCACCACCATGGCCGCCATGCGCCGGTTGCGCTCCTCCGTGTGACCCTTGCGGATGCTGTGGTTGTGACGATGGAATGGACGAGAAACCCTGGGAGCGACCTCCGCCACGCTGGCGGTAGTTGTGTTCAGACATGCTCCGCAGACTATCACGCAGCCCCTAGTCCTGGCCCTATCCCCCCAGCCGAGCCCATGGACTTTCCTCGTAAAGTGAGCAATCCGCTACACCACCGTTCGACACATTGCTTTAGCTTTGGACAGCGCAGGCTATTTCCCACTGAGTTCCAGAAGGCCCGCCATCTTCCCTCGCAGTGCACTAAAGACTTCGACGCCCAGTTCGCAGTACCTTTGCAGTTTCTCCGGCATGGCCCTGCGCGATTTCCACTCCATCGGCACCACCCGGCATCACGAGGCCCGCGATACCCTCCTTCGCGAAGGCTTTCCCGCCGACCACCCCCTGATCATCTGCAGCGGTCGCGTCAAAGCGGATACCAGTCTCCCCCCTCTCCTTCCTCATGCAGCTTACCCACGAAGATCTCGGCAGCATGGCCGGCCTCTCCCGCGAAACCGTCAGACGCCTCCTCGCCCGCTTCCGCCGCGATGGCCACGTCCTCCAGATCCACGATCGCATGACCCTCAACCACCCCATCCAGATGGAAGCCCGGTACTGCTAAGGCCGCTCGTCTAGCAGCATCAGTGCTCTTGTTCGCCCGAACCGGAGCCGGTGCGGCCCGGTCTTTTTTTGCAGCTAGAGCAATCTGGTACAGCGCTCGCACGTCCGCTGGTAGATCATCGAACTGCCTTCGCCCTACCAGCCCAACTCCCAGGAGGCCCGCTATTCTCTCGCGCAGCTGTTTGAATTGTTCAATTCTTGGCACCCAGGGCTCCTCGACACTCTCCGGGAACGCCTCGCGTGACTTCGACACTCTTGGCATCTGCCGCCATCGCGAACCCCACGCAATGCTCTTCCACGAAGGCTTACCCGCCGATCACCTCCACGTCATCTGCACCGGTCGCGTCAAGGTCACCGCCTCTTCCAGCAATGGCCGTCTCTTCCTCCTCCGCGTCGCCGGCCCCGGCGACATCCTCGGCCTTGCCGCCCTGGATGAGCACACCCTCCACCGCGTGAGCGCAGAGACCCTTTCCTCCTGCACCATCAAATCCATCCCCCGCGCCGACTTCATCCGCGTCATGAAGACTAACCCCGAACTCAGCCTTATCACCGCTCTCGCCCTCTCACGCGAGTATCAAAGCGCCTTCCTCTCCGCCCGTCGCCTCGCTCTCCACACCTCCGCGGCCGGCAAACTCGCCAGTACCCTTCTCGACTGGGCACGCGCAGACGACGGCAGCGACTGTCCCAGCCCAACCAACCTCCCCATCTCGTTCCTCATGCAGCTTAGCCAGGAAGATCTCGGCAGCATGGCCGGACTCTCCCGCGAAACCGTAAGTCGCCTCCTCACCCGCTTCCGCCGCGAAGGCCTCGTCGATCAGAGCGACGATCGTATGACCCTCAACAACCCCGGCCGTCTGGAAGCCCGCTACCGCTAGCCCCTTGCCTAAGCCACCTCATCTTCCCCCGTTAAATCTAGTTGCCGCTCGAGAGGGACCTCGAGCGGCAACGTCTCTGTCCTGAGACCCTTTCTCCCAAGAGAGTCCCGAACAGAGCTTCAGCTACCAGTAGTTACCGTCCTGCCGACAGTAAAATTCACTGGTTTGAAGATCAATTTCCTACGCAGCTGCCTCTCCAGCCAACAAAGCAGCTAGCTCCTTCTTGGCCTGATCCAGCGTCGCCAGCACCAACAGCGAGGGGCAGCCAGTTCGCGTTCCATATCCAGCACAGGGCCCAACACACGAACAAGGTGTCGGCAGCGACTCCTGCACAGCCTCTGGGAGAGAGTTCAATGGCATCCGGGAATCCTCCAACAACTTCATCCTGAAGCCTAGTCTCCAGACCCGTCTGTGATATCTGTCACACTCCCCCAACCCTTTCTTCACCAAACCCAACTTGGCGTCCAAACCCTACCCCGTGACATCCTATAAGTGCATGCCTCCCACCTCCCAAGAAGCACCGACCCGCGAAACCACCTTCGACCTCTTCCGCCGCTGGGGCTACCTCCAGGCCTCTCTCGACCCCCTCGGCCAGCTCCTCCCGCCCGCGCCCTTCCCCGTCGACGAACTCCCCGACGAAGATTCCCCGGATGTCAAAGACGCCCGCCGCATCTACGCCTCCGCCATCGGCGCCGAGTTCATGCACATCCCCTCCGCCGAAAAACGCGCCTGGATCCAGCAGCGCCTCGAATCCCCAACCACCGATCCAGCCTCTGCCACGGCCATCATCCCGAACGGTCGTATCCTCACCGATCTCCTCCGCGCCGACCTCTTCGAGCAGGTCATCCAGCAGCGCTACCTTGGTACCAAGCGCTTTTCCCTCGAAGGCCTCACCGCCCTCATCCCCTTCCTCGACCAGCTTTTCACTACGGCAGCCGAGCTCGGCGTCAACCGCTCCATCTTCGCCATGAGCCACCGTGGCAGGCTGAACGTCATGGTCAACACCGTCAATCGCCCCTCCCGCGACATCTTCACCAAGTTCGAAGACGTCGACCCCCGCAGCACCCTCGGTGGCGGCGACGTCAAATACCACATCGGTGCCACCGGCGACTTCATCACCGCTACTGGCAAGACCGTCCACCTCCACCTCGCCTCCAACCCCAGCCACTTGGAAGCTGCGGATCCGGTCATCATGGGCCGCGCCCGCGCCTACCAGGAACGCCTCGCCAAGCACCGCAGCAAGGAAGAGTACCTTGAAGCCCGCCGCCAGGTTCTCCCCATGATCATCCACGGCGACGCCGCCTTCGCCGGCCAGGGCATATGGGCCGAATCCCTCAATCTCGCCACCCTGCACGGCTACAACATCGGCGGCACCATCCAGATCATCGTCAACAACCTGCTCGGCTTCACCGCTCTTCCCGGCGAATCCAACTCCTCGCGCTTCGCCTCCGACCTGGCCAAACGCCTCCCCATCCCCATTTTCCACGTCAACGCCGAAGACCCCCAGGCCGTAGTCCGTATCGCCGCACTAGCCGCCGAGTACCGCCAGACCTTCCAGTCCGACGTCGTCATCAACCTGATCGGCTACCGCCGCCACGGCCACTCCGAAGTCGACGACCCCACTGTCACCCAACCCCTCCGCTACGCAAAAATCAAGGACCACCCACCCCTCTTTAAGCTCTACGCCAAGAAAATCGGCGTCGACCCAGCCGAAGAGATCACGTATGCGCAAGGCCGTTTCCTCGAAGAGCAAAAGGCCGCCACCGCCGCCAACCGCAAGCCCAAGCTCTTCGACATCCGCGACTACTGGCGGCCTTACTACGGTGGCCACCTCCGCGCCGACGACAACCCCCGCACCGGCCTCGACCTCAACGAAATCGCCTCGCTAAC
>Ga0302316_10002100_pt1 | contig 14816 bp, 13 predicted proteins | sample III_Palsa_N3_2_FD_200456 | JGI IMG/M metagenome (GOLD analysis project Ga0302316, IMG submission 200456) | Peat permafrost microbial communities from Stordalen Mire near Abisko, Sweden - III_Palsa_N3_2 | ecosystem: Environmental > Terrestrial > Soil > Palsa > Peat permafrost | place: Sweden...
CCTGCTGGAAGAAGTTGCGGTACTGCGGGCGGCCGACATGCTCGAACATGCCCACGCTGACGATGGCGTCGAACTCGCCGCGCGTATCGCGGTAATCCTCCAGGCGGAATTCCACCTGTTTCGACAGGCCGCGTTGCTGCGCCCCTTGCCGGGCCACCTTGATCTGCTCTTCCGACAGTGTGATGCCGGTGACCTGTGCGTCGAAACGCTGCGCCAGGTAAAACGCCAGGCTGCCCCAGCCGCAGCCGATGTCCAGTACCCGGGCGCCGGGCTTCAAGTCCAGCTTGGCGGCGATATGCGCGCACTTGGCCTGTTGCGCCGCCTCCAGGCTCATGCTTTCTTCCCGGCCTTCGTCATTGAAGTAGGCGCAGGAATAGAACATCTCCTGATCGAGAAAGGTGGAATAAAGCGCGTAGTCCAGGTCGTAATGATGATGGACGTTGCTGCGGCTGCGCAGGGGATTGTTGAGCTCCCCCAGCCAGGCGACGGTGTTGCCCAGGAGTCTTTCGAAACGGCTGGTACGCATCGAGCCGATCATGCGCATCGCCACTTCCAGCACCCGCAGCAGATCGCCGTCGGCCGGCTCCCAGGCGCCATCCATATAAGTCTCGCCGAAGCGCAGCTCCGGATTCAGCAGGATTTTGCCGAGGGCGGAGGGGTCATGCAGCCGCAGCACGGCGCGAGGCTCGTGCTGGCCGAGGGTCCAGACGCGTCCGTCGGCGGCCTGGAATTCCAGGCTACCTTGCCCGAACTTGCGACTCACCCTGTTAAGCAGGGTCTCCATGTCGAAATTATAGCCAAGTTGTTGCCCATGGCTATAGACCCCACGACCGGACTTGCAGTTCGGCCGTCCCGCCCGCAGGGGGACGGGTCAGTACGCGGGCTTAAACGTTGAAGCGGAAGTGCATCACATCGCCTTCCTGCACGATATATTCCTTGCCTTCCAGGCGCCAGCGTCCGGCTTCCTTGGCCCCGGCCTCGCCCTTGTACTGGATGTAATCGTCATAAGCGATGACCTCGGCGCGGATGAAGCCGCGCTCGAAATCGGTATGGATCACGCCCGCGGCCTGCGGCCCGGTGGCGCCGACTTTCACCGTCCAGGCGCGCACTTCCTGCACGCCGGCGGTGAAGTAGGTCTGCAGGCCGAGCAGCTTGTAGGCGGTGCGGATGACCCGGTTCAGGCCCGGCTCCTCCAGGCCAAGATCGGCCAGGAAGACGGCCTTGTCGGCATCGTCGAGCTGGGCGATTTCCGCCTCGATGGCGGCGCAGACGATCACCACCTCGGCCTTTTCCTTCGCGGCGAAGCCCTTGACGCGCTCCACCAGCTCGTTGCCGGCAAGGCCTTTCTCGTCGACGTTGGCGATGAACAGCGCCGGCTTGGCGGTGATCAGATGCAGCTCGCGCAGCGACAGGCGCTCCTCGGCATCCAGGTCCAGGCTGCGCACCGCATCGCCCTTGTTCAGATGCGCCTGCACCCGCTGCAGCATGCCCTGGCGCGCAATGGCCGCCTTGTCGCCGGCGCGCGCCAGCTTGGCGGCGCGATCCAGCGCCTTGGTCACGGATTCCAGGTCGGCCAGGGCCAGCTCGGTGTTGATCACCTCGATGTCGCGCAGGGGATCGACGCCGCCCGCGACATGGATGATGTCGTCGTCGACGAAGCAGCGCACCACATGGGCGGTGGCGTCGGTTTCGCGGATATGGGCCAGGAACTTGTTGCCCAGGCCCTCGCCCTGGCTGGCGCCGGCGACCAGGCCGGCAATATCGACGAACTCCACCGCCGCGCCGAGCACGCGCTGCGGCTTGACGATCTCGGCCAGGGCATCGAGGCGCGGGTCCGGCACCGCCACCACGCCGACGTTCGGATCGATGGTGCAGAACGGATAGTTCTCCGCCGCGATCTGCGCCTTGGTCAAGGCATTGAACAGGGTGGATTTGCCGACGTTGGGCAGGCCGACAATGCCGCACTTGATGCCCATTAAGCCTGCGCTCCCGCTTCATGCGGCATCGTCGTCCCGGCCAGGGAATGGCCGGGACCCAGTGACAGGGACGTTAAAAAGGAACCGCACTTGATGCCCATAAAACAACCGCTCCAGATTCATTGAACGTCATTCCCGCCAGGGATTGGCGGGAATCCAGTCACAGGGATGTGTGAACGTTCCGAAAAAGGCGCTTAGCTTAGCCGAGAAGGGCCCAAAAAGCGCTCAAAAAGCATCCGGGCGTCCGCTTTTTGCCCCGACAAGCGCCCGGATCCGGACCGGCTTGCGGCCGCGGCGCGGCAGGAGTTTTAGCGGGCGCCATTCCGCACGGGGCCTCGACTCAGGGCGCGGAATCCTTGTCCTTCTTCACTACCTTGGCCGGATCGGTATGGAGCTGCTGCGAGGCCTTGCTCCAGCTCTCCTTGATCATGGTTTCCAGCGCCGCCTGGGAGCGGGCGAGGGCGTCCTCGATGGCGCGCAGGTCGGGCTGGCTGGGGCGGCCAAGGACGTAGTCGTGCACCAGGTCCTTGTTACCCGGGTGGCCGATGCCGATACGCAGGCGCGCATAGTTTTCGCCCAGGTGCTGGTGCAGGCTGCGCAGGCCGTTGTGCCCGCCATGGCCGCCGCCGAGCTTGAGGCGGGCCGTGCCGGCGGGCAGGTCCAGTTCGTCGTGGGCCACCAGGATCTGTTCCGGAGCGAACTTGTAGAAGGCGGCGAGGGCCTGCGCCGCCTGGCCGCTGCGGTTCATGAAGGTGGCGGGCTTGAGCAGCAGCAGATCGCTGCCGCCGATGCGGACGCGTGCCGTGACGCCCTGGAACTTGGATTCGACGCGGAAATCCGCGCGGCCGGCTTCGGCCAGCAGATCGACAAACCAGAACCCGGCGTTATGGCGCGTGTATTCGTATTCAGCGCCCGGATTGCCGAGGCCGACGATGGCGCGCACGCTGCTGTCCGTCATGCGTATTCCAGTCCTTAGACGAGTGAGGGGCTCTCAAATAAAAAAGCCCCGCCCGGTCATTGTCGACCGGGCGGGGCGGATGCAACAAGCGCGGAGCCCGCAGGCTCGCGGCCTTACTTCTTCTTGTCGTCCTTCTTGGCGTCGCCTTCGCCGGCCTTGGCTTCGACCTTCTGCGCCGTTGCCGGCACTTCGGCGGAAGCGGCTTCGGCCGCAACCGGCTCCGGCTCGACCGCGGCGCGCGGCAGATGCACCGCGGCGACGGAAGCGTCGTTGCCATGCTTCAGCTCGACCAGGGTGACGTGCTCCGGCAGTTTGATCTGCGACAGGTGCACCGCTTCGTTGACGTTCAGCGCGGACAGGTCGATTTCCAGGAACTCCGGCAGGTACTTCGGCAGGCACTCGACTTCCACCTGGATCAGGTGGTGCTCGATGATGCCGCCGCCGGTCTTGATGCCCGGAGCGACTTCGGCGCCCTTGAAGTGCAGCGGCACGTGCATGCGCAGCAGCTGGTCGGCGAGGACGCGCTGCAGGTCCATGTGCATGATCTCGTTGCGCACCGGGTGGCGGTGCAGATCCTTCAGCACGGCCTGCTCGGCGGTGCCGTCGATCTTGACGGTGAGGATGTGCGAGTAGAACGCCTCGATCTTGAGGTGCTTGCTCAGCTCATTATGGTTCACCGTGATGGCCTGCGGCTCACCTTTGCCACCGTAGATGATGGCGGGCACTTTGCCCTCATGACGCAGGCGGCGGCTCGCACCTTTGCCTCGCGTCGTGCGGACTTCTGCCTCGACGACAAATGCTTCTCTCATTGGGATTTCTCTCAAAAAACGTTGGGAAACGAAAAACGCCGCACCCGCGACCAGGCGCAGCGAGCCGCGCATTTTAGCGGAAACGCTCCAAAAAAGCAGAAAAAGCGGGTTCGCGCAAAGCCGCAGAGCCGCAAAGAACCGCGGCTGCGTTCGAGATATCGCGTTTAATTATTTGTTTTTTATAATAAAAGCTTGTCTTAAGCTTTTCCGCGGCTTTGCGTCTTTGCGCGAGAATGCCTCTGCGATTTTCAGTCGATATAGAGCGAGCTGACCGATTCCTCGGCGCTAACGCGGCGGATCGTCTCGGCCAGCAGGCCGGCGATCGAGAGCTGGCGGATCTTCGGGCAGGCCGCCGCTTCGGCGCTGAGCGGGATGGTGTCGGTGACCACCAGCCCGTCCAGCTTGGAATTGGTGATATTGCTGATCGCCGCGCCGGACAGCACCGGATGGGTGACGTAGGCGTAGACCTTGATGGCGCCGCGTTCCTTCAGCGCCGCCGCGGCCTTGCCCAGGGTGCCGGCGGTGTCGACCAGGTCGTCGACCATGATGCAGGTGCGGCCGTCGACGTCGCCGATGATATTCATCACCTGCGCCTCGTTGGCGCGCGGGCGGCGTTTGTCGATGATGGCCAGGTCGGCTTCGTCGAGCTGCTTGGCCAGGGCGCGGGCGCGGACCACGCCGCCCACGTCCGGCGATACCACGATCAGGTTCTCGTACTTCTGGCGCCAGATGTCGCCCAGCAGCACCGGGCTGGCGTAGACGTTATCCACCGGGATGTCGAAGAAGCCCTGGATCTGGTCGGCATGCAGATCCACGGTCAGCACGCGGTTGGCGCCGCATTCGCCGATCATGTCCGCCACCACCTTGGCCGAGATCGGCACGCGCGCCGAGCGCGGGCGACGGTCCTGCCGGGCATAGCCGAAGTAGGGCACCACGGCGGTGATGCGGCCGGCGCTGGCGCGCTTGAGCGCGTCCAGCATCATCAGCAGCTCCATCACGCTCTCGTTGGTCGGGGCGCAGGTCGGCTGGATGATGAACACGTCCTTGCCGCGGACGTTTTCCAGGATTTCGATCTGCACTTCGCCATCGGAGAAGTGGCCGACCACGGCCTTGCCCAGCGGCACGCGCAGATAGTTCGCGATGTCCTGGGCCAACGCCCGGTTGGAGTTGCCGGTGAACAGCATCAACTGCGAGGTGGTGTCGGTCATCAGATGAACGGGGTTGGAGCGGGAATCCATGGCCATGGTGGTGACGTCCCGTTAGGCGGTCGAAAAAGCGCCCGCTTTCGCGGAGGGTGCAATCGCAAAATCCATCGTACGCGGAATTGGCTCCTGGGCCCCGGCTTTCGCCGGGGCACTCGATTTTCTAAGCGTACTTCGTCCGCTAAGAAAATCTGAGTGGCTGGGACGGATGGATTCGAACCTTTCACCGTATGACCGGGATCGATTGGGAGCCACCACCACCGCCGGAGCTGCTCTTCCGCCTTCACGAAAGCTTACAAATTCTATCGTACGCGAAACTGGCTCCTGGGCCCCGGCTTTCGCCGGGGCACTCGATTTTCTAAGCGTACTTCGTCCGCTAAGAAAATCTGAGTGGCTGGGACGGATGGATTCGAACCACCGAATGGCGGGATCAAAACCCGCTGCCTTACCACTTGGCGACGTCCCAATCCGCGTATGTCGAACAGCAATTATATCGCGATGCGGCGCCTGATTGAACGGCCGGTTCGGGAAAATGCGGCCAAAAGCTACTGCACCGACGACCACAGGTCGATAAACACCTTGAAGCCGCGCTGCGGATCGCTGATGGTGAATTTCTTCGGCAGGTCCAGTCCGGCGAAGGTCTGGTATTCGGAATAGGCGAGTTCCCAGCCGTTTTGCGTCATCGACAGGATGTGCCCGCCATCGTCCAGCTTCAGCGCCGCCTCGCCGCCGGGGGCGGGCAGGCCCAGCACCCAGTAGCGCAGGCCGTTCACCGGCAGGCTCCAGCCGAACTGCTGCTGCATCAGGGCTTCCGGCTCCTGTGTCTGGTAGGTGCCGTTCTTGTTCTGGATCTGCATGCTGCCCGGGCTGCCGCTGATGGCGACGGCGCCCACGCCCAGGGGGCCATAGAAGCGCGCCTGGAACTGGGGGCCGGTCTGGATCCAGCTCAGGTCGCCGCCGAAGCTGACCAGCCCGCTTTCGGCCAGCCGTCCCTGCAGCGTGAAGTTCTGCACCTGCTGCAAGGCGCTGCGGCGCGCTTCCCAGTTGTGCTGGGCCTGCGCGCTGTTGCCCGTGTCGATCCCCGTTTCCGGCTTGACAGCGCTGAAGCAGCCGGCCAGCAGCAAGGTGGCTGCGCCGGCCATGGCGGCGCGCAGCAGGCGCCTCCGGCTCATAGGCCGAGGCGTTTGAGGGTGTCGCGCAGCTGGATATTGTCCGGGTCGGCTTTGGCGGCCTGCGTCAGCAGGCTCTGGGCCTGATCCTTGCTGCCCACCGTCCACAGCACTTCTCCGAGATGCGCGGCGACCTCGGAGTCCGGGAACTGGGAATAGGCTTTCTGCAGCAGCGGCAGGGCGTCCTGCGGGCGGCCCTGGCGGAAGCGCAGCCAGCCCATGCTGTCCACCACCGCCGGATCGTCCGGCGTCAGTTGCAGCGCCTTGCTTACCAGCTTGTCGGCCTCGTCGAGGCGGTCGGTGTGCACCAGCAGGGTGTAGCCCAGGGCGTTGAGGGCGCGCGCGTCATCCGGGGTCTTGTCCAGGATCTTGCGCAGATCGGCTTCGGAATCGCCGACGCGGTTCATGCGCTCGTACACCAGCGAACGCGAGTACAGCAGGTCGGAGTCGTCCGGGTTGTCCTTGAGGGCATCGCCGTACAGTTCCAGCGCCTGGTCGTAGGCGCCGGCGTCGAGCAGGATCTCGCCTTCGGCCATCAGGAAGCGGTTGGCCAGGGGCGGGAACTGATCGCGCAGGGTTTCCAGGATGGCGCGGGCGTCATCCACCCGGTTCAGCTTGGCCAGCATGGCGGCCCGGCGCACGGCCGCATCCAGGCCCTGCTGGCCGTTGGTGACCTTTTCATAGTGCGCCAGCGCCAGCTTCGGCTGGTGGCGCAGCTCGGCGATGCGGCCGAGGAAATATTCGGCGTCGCCGACGCGGTCGGGTTTTTTCGCCACGATCAGGAAGTGCGCCTCGGCCTCGTCCAGCTTGCGGTCGTCGATGTCCAGCAGGCCCAGGTTGAAATGGGCGTCGACATTGCCGGGCTGATCCTTGAGCAGCTTGTCCAGCTGCTCGCGGCCGTGATCGCGCTGGTCGGATTCGATCAGCAGGCGGGCATAACCCAGGCGCGCCTCATCAGCGTCCGGATTGTTTTTCAGCACGCCGTCCATCACCTGGTCGGCCTCCGCGATATTGCCTTTCTTGACCAGGGCGCCGACCAGCAGCAGCGAAGCTTCGCGCGAGGGCTTGATGCGCAGGGCCTCGCGCGCGGCCTGTTCGGCCTGGTCGATCTTGCCGTAGCGCAGGGCCAGCAGGCCCTTGGCCTGGTAGGCGCCGGCCTGTTTCGGATACTGGGCCACCAGGCGGTCCATCACGGCCATCGCCGCCACCGACTGCGCCGGTTCCTGCTGCAGCAGCAGGGCGACGTGGTGGAAGCCGTCGTCGATGCCGCCCGGATGATCGTGCACGATGGAGGCGCACTCGGCGTAGGCCTCGTCGTTCAGCCCCGCGCGCAGCGCCAGGCGCGTGACCACCTCGCGGGCGTCCAGGCTGGTCGGATCGATCGCCTGCCACTTGCGGGCCGCTTGCAAGGCCAGGCCGTCGTCCTGGGCCATCAGGGCCTGGGCGGTGGCGCGGGCGGCGATCTGCGGGTCCGAGACGTAGTTCAGGGCCTGCAGGAATTCCCTGGCGGCAACCGCCGGCTGCTGGCGTCCGGCGGCCATCTCGCCGGCCATGACGTGGAATTGAGCGTCCACCTGCGGTGTGGAGCCTGCGTCGGAGCTCGGCGGGGCAGTGGGGCTGATTGGTGCGACCTGGGCCGGCGGATCGCCCGCGTCCGCATCCGCGACGGTAGCCGGGCCGGGGGGCGTCAGGGCGCAGCCACACAGCAGAACCAGGGGCAGGCTCAGCGACAATCGCAGCAGGACGCGAGACGGATGCACAGGCGGCAACCAATGGAAGATGACAAACCATTGTACCCGTTGCCTGGACATACAGCTTGTGTCCTTCGGCGCATTGCCGGAAAATTGTAACTTGCATCAATAAACTGATATGGCCCTACTTACTCTCGGTCTCAGTCACCACAGCGCGCCGCTGGATACGCGCGAGCGGCTGGCCTTCACCGACGCCGAGCTGCCGGCCGCGTTGGAGCGCCTGCGCGCCCTGCCCGGGGTGGAGGAGGCGGCGATCCTGTCGACCTGCAACCGCACCGAGATCCTGGCGGTCGCCGCTCCCGAGGACGAGAGCCGGCTGGTGGAATGGTGGCGGCGCGAGCGGCAGGCGGTGGCCGGGTTTATCGAGCCGCACCTGTTCGTGCTGCGCGACCAGAGCAGCGTGCTGCACAGCCTGCGCGTCGCCTCCGGGCTGGATTCGATGGTGGTGGGCGAGCCGCAGATCCTCGGCCAGATGAAGCAGGCCTATGCCCAGGCGCGCGCGGTCAACACGCTCGGGCCGGTGCTGTCGCGCCTGTTCCAGCACACCTTCGCCGTCGCCAAGCTGGTGCGCAGCCGCACCCAGATCGGCGCCCATCCGGTCAGCATCGCCTACGCCGCGGTGCAGCTGGCGCAGCATATTTTCTCCGACCTGAGCACCCAGACCGCGCTGCTGATCGGTGCCGGCGACACGGTGCAGCTGCTGGCGCGGCACCTCAAGACCCGCGGCGTCGGACGCATCATCGTCGCCAACCGCAGCCTGGAGCGGGCGCAGGCGCTGGCCGCCTCGCTGCAGGGCTATGCCATCGGCCTCAACGATCTGCCGCTGCACCTGGCCGAGGCCGACCTGGTCATTTCCGGCACCGCCAGCCGCGGCTACATGCTGACCCGCGAACTGGTGTCCGCGGCCATCGGCCGCCGCCGCCGCAAGCCGATGCTGATGATCGACCTGGCGGTGCCGCGCGATTTCGACCCGGCCATCGCCAAGCTCGAAGATATCTACCTGTATTCGCTCGACGACCTGCGTGCCGTCATCGCCGAAAACCTGAAGGTGCGCGGCGCCGCGGCGGAGCAGGCCGAAGTGCTGGTCGGCGACTACGCCCGCGATTTCGAGAAATGGCTGGAAAGCCGCGACGCCGGCGCCACCATCCGGCGCCTGCGCATGCGCGCCCGCGCCAGCCGCGACGAGGTGCTGGCCAAGGCGCAGCGCAAGCTGGCCAATGGCGAGGCGCCCGAGGCGGTGATGGCGTTCGTCGCCGACACGCTGGCCAACAAGCTGCTGCATGCCCCCAGCGAGCGCCTGCGCAACGCCGGCGCGGTGGAGCAGGCGATGCTGCTCGACGCGGCCCACAAACTGTTCGATCTGCCCGACGAACAATAAGAAGATTGGTTAAATCATGAGAGACAACCTGCTGCGCCGCCTGGAGCAGATGGCGGCCCGGCGTGAGGAAGTCGCGCGCGAGCTGTCGTCCCCCGAGGTGTCGGGCGACAGCGACCGCTTCCGCCGCCTGTCCCAGGAATATGCCCAGCTCGGCCCCCTGACCGAGACCTTCGGTGCCTACCAGTCGGCGCTGAAGGAGATCGAGGGCCTGGAGCAGCTGCGCGGCGATCCGGAGCTGAAAGCGATCGCCGAAGCCGAGCTGCCCGCGCTGCTCGCCAGCCGCGACAAGTTCGAGGGCGAGCTGCAGGGCTTCCTGGTGCCGAAGGATCCGCTCGACAGCAGCAACGTCTTCCTCGAAGTCCGCGCCGGCACCGGCGGCGACGAGGCGGCGATCTTCGCCGGCGACCTGTTCCGCATGTACTCGCGCTATGCGGAAACCCTGGGCTGGCAGATCGAGGTGCTGTCCGAGAGCCCCGGCGAGCACGGCGGCTACAAGGAAGTCATCGCCCGCATCGCCGGCTTCGGCGCCTACTCGCGGCTCAAGTTCGAATCCGGCGCCCATCGCGTGCAGCGCGTGCCGGCCACCGAGGCGCAGGGCCGCATCCATACTTCCGCCGCCACCGTGGCGGTGTTGCCCGAGATCGAGGCGGCGCAGGCGCAGGAGATCAATCCCTCGGATCTGAAGATCGACACCTACCGCGCCAGCGGCGCCGGCGGCCAGCACGTCAACAAGACCGAGTCCGCCATCCGCATCACCCACATTCCCAGCGGCCTGGTGGTGGAATGCCAGGACGAGCGCTCGCAGCACAAGAACCGCGCCCGCGCCATGAGCCTGCTGTCCTCGCGCCTGCTCGACATGGAGCGCAGCAAACAGGAGAAGGACATGGCGGCGACGCGCAAGAAGCTGGTCGGCAGCGGCGACCGTTCCGAGCGCATCCGTACCTACAACTTCCCGCAGGGCCGCGTCACCGATCACCGCATCAACCTGACGCTGTACCAGCTCGACCGCATCATCCAGGGCGATCTCGACGGCGTGATCCAGCCCCTGCTGGCGGAGCATCAGGCCGAGTTGCTGGCAGAAGCGGGCGAGACGGACTAGGCGGTACCGTCCGTGCACGCGCCCGACAACCCACCGGTACCGCCGCCGCAAGGCAATGCGCCGGGGCGCCTGGCCGACTGGCTGGGCTGGGCGACGGGCGCGCTGCAAGCGGCCAGCGACAGCGCGCGCCTGGATGCCGAAATCCTGCTGTGCGAACTGCTCCGCTGCAACCGCGCCGGCCTGGTGATCCGCGCCGACGAGGTGCTCACCACCGAACTGGCCTTGCGCTACGCCGCCCTGATCGAGCGCCGGCAGCAGGGCGAGCCGGTCGCCTATCTCATAGGCCGCCGCGAATTCTGGAGCCTGGAGCTGCAAGTGAGCCCGGCGGTGCTGATTCCGCGGCCCGACACCGAGCTGCTGGTCGAGTGGGCGCTGCAGCGTCTGCGCGGAGTCAGCGCGCCGCTGCTTGCCGATCTCGGCACCGGCAGCGGCGCCATCGCGCTGGCGCTGGCCAGCGAACGGCCCGATGCCCGTGTCGTCGCGGTGGACCTGTCCGCCGATGCGCTGGCCCAGGCGGCCCATAACGCCCGCCTGCTCGGGCTGGAGCGCGTCGATTTCCGGCTCGGCGACTGGCTGGTGCCGCTGGCCGGCGAGCGCTTCGACCTGATCGTGTCCAATCCGCCCTACGTGGCCGAACAGGATCCGCATCTGCGTGATCTGCGCTTCGAGCCGCGCCGCGCCCTCACCGCGGGCGCGGACGGGTTGGCCGACTTGCGGCGCATCGCCGCCGCCGCGCCCGGCCATCTCAAGCCTGGCGCCGCCCTGCTGCTGGAACACGGAGCGGAGCAGGGCGCTGCGGTGCGCGTGCTGCTGCAGCAGCATGGCTACAGCGCCGTCGAGACGCGGCGCGATCTGAATGGCCTGGAGCGCGCCACGCTGGGTGTAAAGTCTGATCATGAGTGATTTCGCCCGCTATTCACGCCAGATCGTGCTGCGCGAAGTCGGCGTCAACGGCCAGCAGCTGCTGCGCGATTCCTCCGCCCTGCTGGTCGGCGTCGGCGGTCTCGGCGCGCCGGCCGCCCTGTACCTGGCCGGTGCCGGTATTGGACGCCTGAGCCTTACCGACAAGGACCGGGTCGAGCCCTCCAATCTGCAGCGCCAGATCATTTATCGCGGCAGCGATGTCGGCCGCTCCAAGCTCGATGCCGCGGCCGATGCGCTGCGCGCCCTCAATGCCGAGTGCGCCATCGAAGTCCTGCCCGGCCCCCTGGATGAGACGGCGTTGCTGGCCGCGGTGCGCGCCGCCGACATCGTGCTCGACTGCAGCGACAACTTTCCCACCCGGGTGGCCTTGAATGCCGCCTGCGTCGCCGCGCGCAAGCCCCTGGTATCGGGCGCCGCGATCCGCTTCGAAGGCCAGCTGGCGCTGTTCGACACGGCCCGCGGCAGCGCCTGCTATGCCTGCCTCTATCCGGATACCGGCGAGGCGCAGGAGACCTGCGAAGAGGCCGGTGTGCTCGGCCCCAGCGTCGGCGTGGTCGGCAGCCTGCAGGCGCTGCTGGCGATCAAGCGCCTGCTCGGCCTGGGTGACGATGCCGGCCGCCTGCATTTGTGGGATGCCTTGCGCCTGAGCTGGCGCAGCCTGAACATCCCGCGTGATCCGCACTGTCCCGTCTGTGGACACCCGAACCCTGGAAACCTACATGGATAAGCCCGTGACCCGCGAAACGCCGCTGGCGATGCCGCGCCGCTTTGCCATCCGCCTGTTGCACGAGGCGCAACTGGCCGGCGAGCACGCCTTCCTCGGCGTGGTCGGCGCGGCGGCCGAGCCGGACCTGTATGTGCCCCTGGTCGGGCCCGCCACGCTGGAGGACGGCCTGGCGCATCTGCGCGAGCGGCAGCGCGTACTGTGGGCGGTCTACCTGCATCGGCCGGGGCAGCCGACGGCGCCGAGCGCCGAGGATTTCACCGAGCAGCCGCAGGCCCTGCGCCTGACCAGCTCGTTGGCCACCAAGGGCGTATTGCAGCTGCGCGCCTGGACCTGCTCGGCCGGGCGGGTGCGCGAGCAAGAGCTGCATCTCAGCGATTAGCTTTATGTTTTGCACATAGTAGGGCGGCCTGTGGCCGCCATGCTTCAGCGCTGCGGCGAGAGCGGCGGCCACAGGCCGCCCTACGATTGGTCTCGATTTTCGCTCTTTAGGCAGTGTTGTTGCAGGCTTCCAGCTTAACGTTTCGCAGCGCCGCGATTCAGCGGCGATTCAGCACTTTCTCCCTAGCTTTAGGTCGCGCGCTCCATCGCGCCGGACAGTGTTGCCAGGTCGCCATCCATTGGTTCGGGCGCAGGGCGGCAGGTCCGTCTTCTCCCGTCCGCCCCAAACGGGAGAAGCCTGCCTGGAGGGGTGTTTGCTGGAGCTTCGACCCATGAAAAAGCTTTTACTGCTCGGCACCGCCGCCGGTGCCCTATGCGCGGCTAATGGGGCTCAGGCCTCGCCATGGATTTATCAGCCGCATGCCAACCTGGCCCTGTACGGTTCCTACATGGACCAGAACAACAACCAGTCCGGCCTCAATCCGGGTGGCGGCGGTGGCGGTGTCCAGCTGGGCTTGAGCCTGACGCCGAATTTCTTCGTCAGCGGCAGCTACCAGTACAACTATCTGACGGAGAGCAATGCGCCGGCGGCGGCCCTGGGTCTCGGCGGCGGCCAGGTCAGCTATGGCGAGAAGATCGATCAGGGCCGCGTCGGCGGCGGCCTGGTGATGCATGTGCCGGCAGCGCCCCTGGATGTCTTCGGCAAGATCGAATACGTGCATTACGATTACCAGACCGTGCACGCCACGACGGACGGTGGATCGTCCACCAACCTCGATCGCACCAATGACGACGGCGCCGGCTACCACGTCGGCCTGCAAACCCGCATTCCCGGATTTTCGGTCTACGGCAGCGTCGGCTACCTGGACCTGAGCAAGAGCGAGGGTCCGGAGTTCAATATCGGCGTCATGGTGCCGATGGCGCCGTATACCTGGGGCTTCGTCGAATACCGCTACGACGATCTGCACAACAGCTACGGCTTCTCCGACCGCACCCAGACCGACGACGTGCACGCGGGTGTGCGGATGTCGTTCTGAAAAAGCAGTGGTTAGCGATCAGTGGTTAGTGGTTGGTAAAGGCAGTGCTTCGCTTTTAACTAATCACTGATCACTAACCACTAATCACTGCTTCTACTACTTGATCGGCATGCGCGATTGCGGCAGCGTGTCCGGCACGTGCACCGGGACGATCAGCATTTCCTGTCCGGCCAGTTGCAGGCGCCTCTGCATCGCCAGCGGCATCTGGTTGTGCAGCAGGCGGCGCCACAGGCTTTCCTTGGCGAAGAACAGCTTGCTGGCGAAGCAGATGCTGTGCGGGAAGTCCTGCAGCACCTTCTGCGTCAGCTGGCTCAGCTCCTCCAGGGGGTCGGCGCCATAGGCCTGGTAGGAGGTGGCGGAGTGGCCCAGGCTGACGCAGTAGCTGCAGAAATAACGCAGCGAGTTGTCGATGCGCGCCTGCAGCGACTTGATCGAGCGGGCGCTGTCGAAGGCCTGCTTGTCCACCTCGCCGACGGCGACGAAGACGAAGTTGTGGAAGCGGCCGGGGAACTGGCGCAGCACCCACTGCAGCATGTGCATGCCGGCGCCGCGGTTGCCGCCGACGAACAGCACCGCCGTCTCCCTGGTCGGGTCGGGCGGCTGCGAGGCGGCGTCGTCGTCCCAGGTCAGCGGCAGCGAGTAGCTGTCGTCGACGCGCTCCATCGCCGCCTGCACATCCTCGTAGTGCCGGCGCACGCCGATGCAGACGGCGACCACGGTGCTGGTGATGAGCAGGGTGATCCAGCCGCCCTCGGTGAATTTCTCGGCGATGGTCACCATCAGGATGAAGCCGGTGACCAGCAGGCCGCCACCGGACAGCACCAGCCGGTGCCACCAGCCCTTGACGAAGCGGCGCTGCTCCCACCAGTGCTTGCTCAGGCCGAACAGCGACAGCGAGAAGGTCAGGAACACGTTGATGCTGTACAGCACCACCAGCAGCGATACCGCGCCGTGGCTCCACAGCAGGATCAGCAGGGCGCCGCCGCCCATCATCAGCACGCCGTTCTGCGTCACCATGCGGCTGGACAGCTGGCGGAACTGGCGCGGCACCCAGCGATCCGCCGCCATGTTCGCCATCACCGCCGGGCCGCCGAGGAAGCCGGTGTTCGCCGCCACCAGCAGCAGGCCGCCTTCCAGTCCCAGGGTCAGTGCCAGGATGGTGGCGTTGAGGTGCGGCGAGTGGAAGCCGAGGCTTTCGATGATCTGCTTGAAGGTCACGGCATTGAGCGTCTGGCCTTCCACCGGTGCGGCCTGCCACAGCAGGTAGAGCAGGATGATGCCGCCGGCGGTGAAGGCCAGCGAGGTGGCCATGTAGAACATGGTCAGATGGCCGGTGCGCACCCGCGGCTCGGCCAGCATGTTGATGTTGTTCGAGACCGCCTCGATGCCAGTATAGGTGCCGCCGCCG
>Ga0302316_10002107_pt1 | contig 14773 bp, 14 predicted proteins | sample III_Palsa_N3_2_FD_200456 | JGI IMG/M metagenome (GOLD analysis project Ga0302316, IMG submission 200456) | Peat permafrost microbial communities from Stordalen Mire near Abisko, Sweden - III_Palsa_N3_2 | ecosystem: Environmental > Terrestrial > Soil > Palsa > Peat permafrost | place: Sweden...
GCAGATTGCGCTTGCCGCGTGATGTTGACGTTGGTCTGACGGCTCGCCATGCCGTAGCAGGTGGCGGCGTCGACGTTCTGCTGCCATGGGCTCTGGCTGCGGATCGGATAAACCACCGGCTGCCACGCCGAGGCGGCGCCGCTCAGCGTGAGCAGCGTCAGGCCCATGGGTAGGGTGATTTTCATCGCGGAGCCTCCTGGTGCGGTCTCGCTGCAATCCGTGTCTGGATCCACTGCCCCGGGGGCCTGCTGCGACGTGGACCCATCCCCCTATGCGGCTCGCGCTCGACCGGCGATAGATTTCAATCGAGCGTAACACCGTGCCCTGGCGGCACGCGCTGCGAAATATCGGCTCTGTCGGCCATTCTGAAGCTCAATTAGGGCAGGGTGATCCCTCGCATGGGTAGCGGGCATAGAGCGTCATGGGGACGGCCTGGCCGGCCGTTCAGACCTTATCGCTTCGCGCCAACCGGTTCGAGCGCGACCGATAGCACGAGGCGCCCGGTTTCCACGCCCATCGTATTGCGCATGGTTGGCGCACGGAACGATTCGAGCTGGGCCCGCTGCGCAGTTGTGCCGATGTCGAGTTGCGTCAGCAACGCCGCCACCACGGCGTAGAGCACGGTCGTATTCCCGTCCTCGACTTTGACTGCGATTCCCAATGCACCCTTGGCACCAAGCCGCGCCGTCTGTCCGTTCGGCCGCACGCCGATCGCGTAGCTCGCCTCGGCGCCGAGCTTGCCGACCAGCGCCCCATCGAAGCTACGCATCAACGCGGTACAGAAACGTCCTTCGCCCGCGACCATCTCCGGGTATCGGGTCATCGCGCGATAGATGCGGGCGAGCGCCGCGCTGCGCGCAGATGATTCAGACGATTGAGCCGCCGCGTCGGCGAGTTTTGCGTAAAGCCGCGCGAGACGCTCGAGCGGAAAAGCCGGCGTGGGCAGATTGCAGCCGTCGACGGCCCATTGGACCGCCTCGTCAGGCAGATCGCAGACGTCGGCGACGGTGTGCTTCACGCGAAGCTGCAGCGGATGATCGGCCTTGTGATAATCCTGCACGTCCGCGCCGATCGCCTGTGCACCTGCGAGCATGCCGGCGTGCTTGCCGGAGCAGTTGCTGCACACCGCACCCGGGGTGAAATCGCGCTTGATCCACGACCGGTAAACGGCGTCGGATATAGGTGGATGGCCGCCGCAGCGCAGGTCGGCCTCGCTCGCGTGGGCTTTCGCGATCATCTGCCGTGCGCGTTCAATATGCCGGTCCTCGCTATTGTGCGAGCCGCACATCAGCGCGAGGTCGGCCTCTTCGAAGCCGAACCGTTCGAGCGCGCCAGTTTCTAGCACCGCTAACGCTTGCGCGGGCTTGGCTGCGGAACGCGCCAGCGTCACGCGCAAAGGGTCGCCGAACGCGTAGAGCAGACCGCCTTGCGCATCGACCACCGCCACATGTGCAACATGCGTGTTTTCGATCGCTTCGCCACGATAAGTCGTAGCCGCAACCGGCCCGTTTGCGCGCTCAGTCATTGATGTGCTCCTGATAATCATTGGAATGCAGCGGATTTTACTTTTTATATTACGCAGACCAAACCGGACCGTGCCTGGAGGCCGAAATTCGCCATGTCATTAGCATGTCAGCAAATGGACGCAACAATGTCAGTGTGGCGTTGCGGTCTTCGTGGGATACCCGATAATAGCGCGCGGATCGTATGACCAATCCGGCATGACTTACTGGGTTGAAATTGAAGCGAAATAAATTGGAGTGATATGAAAGATTTTGCGGCAGCCGGCTAGACGCGGGGATTTGCGGCAGATGTCCTAGTCCGACAGGCCAGCAAGAATGCGGTCGATTTCGCCAAACTGTGCCGGCGACAATTGATAATTCTCCGTGACGCTGCGCAGGCGCTTGCGCCAGTAAGCGCGCGGCAGCCCCGACAGACTGAGGTCGGACGCCGACAAGCGGCCAAGCACCAGCTTGATATGCGCGAGTTCGCTGTGGACGAGTTTCGCGGAATGTGCGCCGGACATTTTCGACTGCCCGCCGATGCGCAAACCTTGTTCGGAGACTATTCCCATGGTCGCTTACCGCCGAGCTTGGTGACGCCGCGCAAAACCCCGGAACGCGGTGCCGCTCGAATCGGCCTCCTGTCGCTATTTTTCGTGGTGAGGCGCCCCGCGAATCTGGAACGCCAGATGCCGAATGATTATTTGTTCGGTGCTGCCGAACTGTGTTCGGCAATAGATTCATGTTAGTTTCCGATTTAGTGACTGTCAATATGAGATGTGGGATCCTGTCGAGTAGCTTCATCAATGGAATCAAAACAGAAAATGACAGATGCAGCTCAAACTGCTGAGGACCGGTACGCGCTACGGAGTGTTAATCGCGCGCTCGATGTCCTGGAGGCCTTGGGGAAGGCCGCCAGCGAAGGTATGACAGTCGCTGGGGTCGCCGAACAGATTGGGGTGTCGAAGAGCACGGCGTTCGCGTTGCTGCAGACGCTCCTGATGCGCAATTTCGTGGCCGACGTCCGCCTCGGGGGCTCGCGCCGCTACCGGTTGGGGCTTTCGCTCGTCTATCTTGGCGATCGCGCGGCGGAAGATATCGGCGTGTCGCAGCTCGCCATGCCGGTCCTACGCGAACTCACCGAGCTGACCGGGCTGACTTCACGGCTGGCTATCCTCGATCAAGGCTACGCGGTGGCGATCAACCGCGTCGACGCGCCCGGCATCTTGCGGATCGCGTCAGCGCTTGGGCAACGCGAATTGCCGCATTGCTCGGCGCTTGGCAAGTCGCTGATGGCCCTGCTGCCGCCAGCAAGGGTGGTCAAACTGCTGACGCAAACCGGCATGCCGCGCCGCACCGAATACACCCTCGTGACACCTGCCGAACTGATGAGCGACCTGATGCTGGTTGCCGAGCGCGGCTATGCCTTCGACAACGAAGAGGACAACATTGGTGTGGTGTGCATCGGCGCGGCCATTACCAATCGCGAGGGCGAGGGCGTCGCCGCGATCAGCGTGACCACGCTGAAAAGCGGCATGAGCGATGAGGACCTGCATGAGCTGGGACGGACTATCCGCAGACATGCGGATCGCGTGAGCAAGATGCTGGGCGCGGAAGTGGATCCCGAAGTCTACGCGGTGTAAATAACCAGGCCACGACATCGAGCAGATTGCGCGAGGCGCGACACCACAACCAGGTGTGCGGATGGTTGCGCGCGTCAGGCTTCGGCACGAAGGAACCCCATGCTGACAGAATTTCTTGCCCTGTTCGACTTGCACGGCGTGGGCGATTACTTGCCCGCGTTGATGAGAGGCGCAGCCACCAGTCTGGCGCTGACCTTCTGCATCATCTTGATCAGCCTGCCGCTTGGGCTGCTGATCGCACTCGCCAAACTTGGCCGCTCGCGGCTGCTGCGTTCGTGCGCGTCGATCTATATCGAAGTGATTCGCGGAACGCCCGCGCTGCTGCAACTTTTCTACATTTACTTCGTTCTGCCGTCGTTCGGCATTCGTTTCGATCCGTTCGTGGCCGGAGTCATCGGACTGTCGATCAACTATTCGGCTTATCTTGCAGAGGTGTACCGCGCCGGCATCGCCGCGGTTCCGCGAGGTCAGATCGAAGCCGCCAAAGCCCTCGGCATGTCGCGTCGCAAGATGCTGCGCCTGATCGTGCTGCCCCAGGCGATCCGCGTGGTGATTCCGCCGCTCGGCAATTACGGCATTTCGCTGTTCAAGGACACCTCGCTGGTATCGATCGTCACTGTCAAAGAACTGATCTTTACGGGGCAAATCATTTCGTCGACGAACTTCCAGTACGCCACGGTGTTCACCATTATTGGCGCGATCTATCTGGCGTTCTCCTACCCTAGCGCGCTGCTGGTGCGCTGGCTCGAACGGCGCATGAACGTCGGCAACAAGGCGAAGCCGATAGATCATGGCGCTCCAGATGCCGCGGTGGGTGCGCCATGATCCGTCTCGAGGGCGTGAACAAGCGCTTCGGCGACCACCAGGCGCTGGAGGACGTATCGCTCAGCGTCGCGAAAGGCGAGGTGCTGTGTGTCGTCGGACCGTCGGGGTCGGGTAAGTCGACGATGCTCCGCTGCATCAACCACCTGGAAACCGTCGATAGCGGCTCGATCTATTTCGACGAAGCGCCCGTTTACCAAAACCTCGGGAACCGCCGCCGCCGTGCCGATAGCGACAGAGAGGTTGAAGCGATTCGCGCGAAGGTCGGCATGGTGTTTCAATCGTTCAACCTGTTCTCGCATCTGAGCGTGATCGAAAATATTACGGTGGCGCCGATTCACGTACTGGGTCTTTCGCTATCCGATGCAACGCAATCCGCCTATGCGTTGCTCGACAAGGTCGGCCTGCGGGCGAAAGCGGACGCCTACCCGCACGAGTTGAGCGGTGGCCAGCAGCAACGCGTGGCCATTGCGCGTGCGCTCGCCATGCAGCCCGAAGTCATGTTGTTCGACGAGGTCACGTCCGCTCTCGATCCCGAGCTGGTGGGCGAGGTCTTGCGCGTGATGCGCACGCTTGCCGACGAAGGCATGACGATGGTCGTCGTCACACATGAAATGGGGTTTGCGCGCGAGGTGTCCGACCGGATCGTCTTTATGGCCGAGGGGCGGATCGTTGAAGAGGGCCATCCTGCCGCGTTCTTTGCGGCGCCTCAGCAAGCGCGTACCCGGGATTTTTTGCGTTCGCTGTGGGAGCGGAACAGGCAACTCGGTGGAGCAGTCAGTCTGTAGCACTCCAAACTTAAGACCAACGATTCAGGAGTTTTCCATGAAAATGGCGATGCTGATGCTTGCATCGATAGTGACAGGTCTGCTGTCTGTCTCGACAGTCTGGGCCGCCGATGAAGCAGCGATCAGCAGCGCGCGTTTCGATGGCGGCGACGGCTCTTACCGGCGCGCCGTCGAAAAGGGCATTACCCTGATCATCGCCACCGACCCGCCGTCGACGTTTCAGGACAACAAGACCAATAGCTTCGACGGTGCGGACGTGCGCATCTTCCGCGAAATCACCAAACGCCTCGGGATCACCAAGGTGGACTGGGATATCGTGCCTTTCGACGCGCTGATTCCCACCTTGCTGTCCGGGCGAGCCGATGTGATCGTCGATAACCTGCATGAGACGCAAGCGCGTTTGCGCGTCGTGGCGTTCACGAGTCCGGCCTACTGGTACGGCTCGGGCATCGCAGTCGCGCGCGGTAATCCTTTGAAGATCCACACCTGGGCCGATTTTGCAGGCCATACGGTTGGCACGCTACGCGGTGGCATCAACCACGAGTTGCTCGGCGAGCGTAAAGACCTGAAGGAAATGAAGCTCTATGCGAGCAACGAGGCGGAATTCGCTGATCTGATGGCAGGGCGCATCGACGTGGCGATGGAAGACGACATCAAGATCTCACAGTTGCTGAAGCAGCACCCCACGGTCGCAATGGAGATCGTGAACGATTATCAGCCGCGGCCGAAGGAATACGGCTATGCCCGTTACGCGCTGCGCAAGAACGATGTGGATCTGAACAACGCGATTTCGCGTGCGCTCGATGAAATCCGCGCAGACGGCACGCTGGCAGCGATCATCAAGCAGTTCGGCTATAGCGACCGTAATCTCTGGTACTTCCCGGTCAAGAACTGAGCCGCACGGGGGGCGGCAATCCGTCGCCGCCCGGAAAAATCCGCCTATCCTGAACCTGGACGTACAATCACGCCTTCGCAAAACGTCCAGCTCTCGCCGGGCGCCGCGCGGCGTATGCCGTTCCTTGAAATGAAACCAGAAATACTCGTGACTTCTTCCTCAAATTCTTCGTCGTCCCGGTCGCGTAAATCGCTGACCATCATCCAGACGCTTGTCATCGTCGGTACAGCCGGACTGATTGGCTCCTTGCTGGTCAAACTGCTGGTGTAGGCGTGCCAGAGCATGACGTGAAAATCAAAAGGGCCGTTCCGACTCATGTCGGAACGGCCCTTTTGCTTCGACCGGGAATCAGACCGCGTTCATTCCGCGTTCATTCTCAGGCAGCCACCGCTTCCAGCTCTTCCACGGAAGCAGTGAGCAGCACCGGTATCGACTTCGACGTCGGGGTGCCGGCCCCGTCTGCGACCGACGAAAGCGGCACCAGCGGATTCGTCTCCGGATAGTACGCGCCGAGACAGCCGCGCGGGATGTCGTACTCGACCAGCAAAAAGCTGTTCGCCCGGCGCTCGATGCCGTCGTCCCACACGCTGGTAATGTCCACGCGCTGGCCGGCCACGAAGCCGAGCATCGCGAGGTCCTCCTTGTTGGCGAACAACACGCGCCGCTGGCCGTAGACGCCGCGATAGCGGTCGTCCAGACCGTAGATCGTGGTGTTGTACTGGTCGTGGGAACGGGTGGTCATCAGCGTCATCAGGCGCTCGCCGTGGCGGCTGCGGGCGCGGTGAATCGGCGTGTCTACGGAAATGGCGTGCACGAGGAACTGCGCCTTCTTGCTAGGCGTGTTCCAGATCCGCTCGCGCGAGGCGACGCCAAGGTGGAAGCCGCCCGGGTGCTTGAGGCGCTCGTTGTAGTTCTCGAAGCCGTCGAGCACCTTCTCGATGCCGTCGCGGATCAGCGCGTAGTCGTCCATTTGCGCCAGCCAGTCGACCTTGCTGTTGCCGAGCGTCGCGTCCGCCATGCGTGCCACGATCGCGATTTCCGATAGGAGATTCGGCGAAGCCGGCTTGTTCATGCCGTACGAGATATGCACCATGCTGAACGAATCTTCGACGCTCACGCCTTGCGCCACACCGTTTTGCATGTCGATCTCGGTACGGCCGAGCGTCGGCAGGATCAGCGCGTCGCGGCCATGCACGAGGTGGCTGCGGTTCAGCTTGGTAGTGATATGCACGGTCAGATCGCAGGAACGCATGGCGTCCCACGTGCGCGGCGTATCCGGCGTCGCAATCGAGAAATTGCCGCCCAGGCCGATAAACACCTTCACCTTGCCGTCGAGCATCGCCTGAATCGAGTTCACGACGTCGAGGCCGTGCTCGCGCGGCGGTTCGAAGTCATAGACCTTGCCAAGACGGTCGAGAAACGCCTGGGTCGGACGCTCCTCAATTCCCACCGTGCGGTCGCCTTGCACATTCGAGTGACCGCGAACTGGGCATAGACCCGCACCGCGTTTTCCGATCATGCCGCGCATCATCATCAGGTTCGACAGGATCTGGATCGTCGGCACTGAATTCTTGTGCTGCGTGAGGCCCATGCCCCACGTGGAAATAACCGCTTTGCCCTTGACGTAGATGTCGGCGAGTTTGAGCACGTCTTCCATCGGCACGCCCGATTCGGCGACGATCGCGTTCCAGTTTTCCGCGCGCAGGTCGTCGGCGAAGGCCTCGAAGCCCACCGTGTGTTCGGCGAGGAAATCCACGTCCAGCACGGGTTCGCCGCCGCTCGCCAGTGCCGCGTCGTCCAGCTCGATCACGCGCTTGGCGACGCCCTTGATCAGCGCGAAGTCGCCGCCCACCTTTGGGCGAATGAACACGGAGCTGATCTGAGTGCTGCCCATGGTCAGCATTTCAACCGGGTGTTGCGGGCTGGCGAAGCGCTCGAGGCCGCGTTCCTTGAGCGGGTTGATCGAAACAATGGTCGCGCCGCGCTTGGCGCACTCGCGCAGTTCGCCGAGCATCCGTGGATGGTTGGTGGCCGGGTTCTGGCCGAAGATCAACAGCGTATCGGCGTGTTCCAGATCATCCATCATGACGGTGCCCTTGCCGACGCCCACCGTGCCCGGCAAGCCGCGACTGGTCGCTTCGTGGCACATGTTCGAGCAGTCAGGGAAGTTGTTGGTGCCGTACATGCGCACGAACAACTGGTACAGGAAGGCGGCTTCGTTGCTGGCGCGTCCTGAAGTGTAGAAGGCGGCGCGGTCGGGATCGTCGAGAGCTTTCAGATGACGCGCGATCAGTTCGAACGCTGCATCCCATTCGATCGGCACGTAGCGGTCGAGCATGGCGTCGTAGACCATCGGGTCGGTCAGGCGGCCATGCTGTTCGAGTTCGTAGTCGGACTGCGCCATCAGTTCCTCGATCGTGTGCTGCTCGAAGAACGCCGGTGTCACGCGCTTGCTGGTGGCCTCGGCGGCCACCGCCTTGACGCCGTTTTCGCAGAATTCGAAGGTGGAGGCATGTTCGCGGTCCGGCCATGCGCAGCCCGGGCAATCGAAGCCGTTCGGCTGGTTCTGCTTGAACAAGGTCTTGTAGTTGGCGCCGGAGACCCTTTCCTTGAGGAGGTTGATCGCGACGTACTTCAGGGCGCCCCAGCCCGCTGCGGGGTGGGTGTACGGTTCGATGCGCGCTTCGGATTTTTTCATGACCTTGCTGCCGGTAAACAGGCGGATTTGCCGATGAACCGAAGCCTACTGTGTTCCGAAAAGCGCGCGGAACACAGAAAATGGGAAAGGCGAGGGATACAGTTTTTTGCGATTTGGCATAAACTGCGGTCATTTCCCTTGCCACGCGCCGTGCGCCCGGTCGCCTAGCCCTTGAAGCTCTACGAAAAACTCGCCGATGAAATCGGTGCCGCCGTGCGCCGCGGCGTGTTCGCTGCCGGCGAGCGGATCCCGTCCGTTCGCCAGGCGAGCCAGCAGCACGGCGTCAGCATCAAGACGGTGCTGCACGCCTACGCCTTGCTGGAAGGCCGTGGCTTGATCGAGACACGTCCGCAGTCGGGCTACTTCGTGCGTGAGTTGGCGGCCCCGCCGCAGACCGTGCGCGATCAGGCGGCGCCGTCGCCCGCGCCCGCCTCAGAAGTCGACGTGAGCCGTCTGGTGCTGTCGACCTTGCGCAGCATCCGTGCTCACGACGCCGTGCCGCTCGGCTCGCCGTACCCTGATCCCACGTTATTCCCCTGGCGGCGCATCAACCAGTACGCCAACGCGATTGCCCGGCGTCATGCGAGCTGGAACCTGATCGACGACCTGCCGCCCGGCAATCCGGAACTGATCCGCCAGATTGCACGGCGTTACGCGGAAAACGGCGTGCCGGTGGATCCGAACGAGATCATCGTCACGCTCGGCGCGACTGAGGCGATCAATCTGAGCCTGCAGGCGGTGGCGAAGCCGGGCGATACGGTGGTCGTCGAGTCGCCGACTTACTATGCGATGCTGCACGCCATCGAACGTCTCGGGATGCGCGCCATTGCGGTGACGACGCACCCAACCGACGGGATCGACGTCGAGGTGCTGGCCGGGATTATCGACAGGCAGAAAATCGCGGCGTGCATGGTGATGCCGAATTTCCAGAATCCGCTCGGTTTTCAGATGCCGGATGAACGCAAGAGGCAGCTCCTCGACCTGCTCACGGAACACGATATCCCGGTGATCGAGAACGACGTCTATCAGGAGCTTTACTTCGGCGAAGCGCGGCCGTCCACGCTCAAGCAATACGACACCAAGGGGCTGGTATTGCACTGTGCTTCGTTTTCGAAGAGCCTGACTGCGTCGTACCGGATCGGCTGGGCGATGCCAGGCCGGTACCGTGCGCAAGTGGAAAAGCTCAAATTCCTGAACACATTGACGACGCCGTCCGTGCCGCAGGTGGCCGTGGCCGACTATTTGCGGCAGGACGGCTACGATCGCCACTTGCGCCACGTGCGCAAGTTCTACCATCAACAGGCGCGTTTGATGAGCGCGATGGTGCTGCGTTTCTTTCCGTCTGGTACGCGCGTTTCCGCGCCGCAGGGCGGCTATGTGCTGTGGGTGGAAATGCCGGAACGCGTCGATTCGATGCGGCTCTACCAGGCCGCGCTTGCGCGCGGCATCACGGTCGGGCCCGGCTACATGTTTTCCACCCGCAACGATTTTCGCCACTTTATCCGGCTGAATTACAGCTATCCCTGGACCGCGCAGACGGAAGCGTCGCTCAGGACGCTGGGCGGCCTTGTGGCAGAGATGGCCTGAGGGGGCGCTGATGAACGACGAAGTTGATCCGATGCTGGTGGCAATCTTGATGCAGCTGTGGCGCGCGGAGCAGGAGACCCCCGGGCGCGACTGGTCGCTGGCGAAGCTCTCGAAGCAGGCCGGTGTGCCAATGAGTGCGCTGCGGCGTCACCTGACGGCGCTGGCCGACGGCGGCATCGCCGAGACGACCTTGACCGAGGATGGTAAGGGCACCGCGCGATTGAGCGACGCGGGGCGCAGTTTGTGCGCTGATTTGTTCCGCGATCCGGCAGAGTGAGCGAGTTGGTGCGCTGGCGGCCTGGCAGCGAGCTTTCGGGCAAGCGTGATATTCTGCAACTGGTTGTGTAGCTAACCATATGGGGGTCGTATGCGCGTTTCCGACGCCCCATGATTGAACACGACAGAAACCAGAGCTCCGCCGTTGCGGCTATTTCATCATGAAGCGAATTGCAGCCTTTACTCTTGCCACCTGGTCGGCCGCGGCCATTCTTTATTTTGGCCAGCACTCTGTGGCGCTGATTGCGCTAAGCGGAGTGGTCGTGCTGGGCGGCTTCGATCTGCTGCGTCCTTAGTACGGCAGACACTCCGCACGGGTACGGGCCTTCACTACCGCTCATTCGCCCTTCACTCGCCGCCGCGCAATTTGACGGCGATTTCATGCCACTCGCGCACCCCGTCTTGCAACTCGCTGCATAGTTGCGCGTCGACTTCGCCCAGTCGCTTCCATAGCTCGTTCAACTGCTTTTCCCGTAACTGGAATACCGCCGCAGCGGCCACTTTCCTGCTACCACGCAAGCGTTTTTCAGCATCGAGGCATTCCAGGTAGAGTCGCGCCACTTCTGGATCTGCCAGATCGACCGGGCGCAGTTCGACACTGCTCAAGCGTACGTTCATGATTCCCTCTGATATTTTTTATCGCCGCAACTGGCCAGCGAGAGGCTGGGCGAGCGGTCAATCGCGCCGTGACGAAGCGGCGTCGTTAGTGGTGCTAGGCAGTATGCAGGGTCCGCGCTTGACGTTGCAAGGGTAAATCGACCGATTCAACCATCCTTGAAGACGCAAACGTTTTACTTCGTACGGTAGCGCGCATTTCGCCATGCGTGTCGCGTGGTGGCTTGCGATGTTCTCATTTTATTAAGCCGCCCGCGGTTCAAGCCGCGCGAATTGCGTCGATCACGAGTTGCGTCGCCGGCCGGATCCGCCGGTTCTTCCTGAGGATCAACCCATAGGGGGCGAGGCGGCCACGCAGCGGTGTGGCGAGTGCGGCCATGGTCCCCAGATCGACGTAGTACTGCGCTACGGAAGTGGGCAGCACCGCCAGCATGTCGGAGTCGAGCAGGAGCGACAGCGTGGTCAGGATCGATGAAGTCTCCACCGTGCTGATGGGCGGTGCGACGCGCGACTCACGAAAGGTCTGGTCGATGATCTGCCGCATCGGACTGGGATGCGGCTGCACAATCCAGGGGTACTTCGCCAGTTCGTTGAGCTTCGGACGAACCGTTGCGTGCGCAACCGGATGATCAGGCCGCGCAACGATCGACAGGGCCTCTTCGCCCAAGATTTCGAAACTCAGGTCGAGCGCGGGGAAGCCATCGGGAATGCGTCCGAGCATGATGTCGAGCTGGTCTTGCTGCAGCGCCTGCACGAGCACGTCACTGGTATCGATCTGCACCGAAATCTGCAGGCGCGGATGCGCAGCCTTCAGCGCAACGATGGCGTGCGTCAGCAGTTCGGGCGCTGGCGCCATCACCGCGCCGATGCGCACCTTGCCGATATCGCCGGCCTCGATTGCCGCCAGTTCGTCGCGCAACTCGTCGAGGTCTTCGAATACGACCCGCGCGTAGCGCATCACCGCTTCGCCGAAGATGGTCGGCTCCATGCCACGTGCGTGCCGCACGAACAGCGACACGCCAATGGTGTCTTCCAGCTCTTTGAGCGCCTTGGTGGCGGCGGGCTGAGTCATTGCGAGCTCGTCGGCCGCGCGCCGTAGCGACTCGGTTTCCGAGAGTGCCACCATCAATTGCAGGTGACGCAGGCGCAGCCGTTTGCGAATGGTCGAGGCAGGCGCGATCATGCGAGCGATAACTCCAGGGAATAGGCCGATTCGATTAATTCACTAGTCAGTTATCGCATAGTTTCGCACACTAGCGGAGCTGAAGCGCTACCAGAGGCGTCCCCGCAATGATTGCGTGCGGCGCACAAAACAAGACTCAGGAGACGAATCAATGAACGCGACAAGCGGCGTGGCGCTGGAGAGCGCCATCGCGAAGGCACGCACGAGACTGCTGCCTTTCCTCGTGCTGATGTACATACTGGCCTTTATCGACCGCGCCAACGTTGGCTTCGCGAAGAGCGTGTTGCAGGCCGACACCGGCCTGAGCGATGTGGCGTTCGCCTTCGGCGCCGGCATCTTCTTTGTCGGCTATGCCGTGTTCGAAGTGCCCAGCAACCTGCTGATGTACCGGCTCGGTGCGCGTGTCTGGATGAGCCGCATCATGGTCACCTGGGGGCTTGTCTCGGCGTGTACCGCGCTGGTTCACGACGCCTCGAGCTTCTACGCGTTGCGGGTCTTGCTCGGTATCGCCGAGGCAGGCTTCTTTCCCGGCATTATCCTGTTTCTGTCCAGCTGGTTTCCAGCAAACACGCGCTCGCAAACCATGGGCGTGTTCTATTTCGGCTTTCCGCTCGCCATGCTGTTTGGCAGCCCCGTCTCGGGCGTGTTGCTCGATATTTCGAACCCGTTCGGCATGCACCCGTGGCAGTGGCTATTTGTGGTGGAGGGTATCGCGGCTTCCGTGGTCGGCGTGATCGCATTCTTCTATCTGACCGACCGTCCCGAGGATGCCCGCTGGCTCGACACGTCGCAACGCGATGCGTTGACTACTGCCCTGCGCGCGGAGGACGAGCATAAGCGCGCGCACGGTCCAGCCACTGTGCTGGCGGCACTGCGCGATCCGCGCGTGCTGTTTCTCAGCCTCATTTACTTCGCCGTCCAGATGAGCGTGTACGGCGTGGTCTTCTATCTGCCCACCCGCATCGCCGGCCTGACTGGTGGCCACGTCGGCACAAAGGTCGGGCTGCTGACCGCCATCCCGTGGATCGCGGCGATTGTTGGCACCTTCATCGTTACGCGCACAGCGGACCGCCACGGTCATCATCGCAACTGGGCCGCGGCGATGCTCACGCTCGCGGCGCTTGGCATTGCGGCCTCCGCGATGACCTCATCAGTCGTGCTTGCGATTGCTGCGTTTTGCGTTGCGGCGATTGGTTTCGTCGCCGTGCAACCGCTTTTCTGGACCTTGCCGACGGGCTATCTCGGCGGCACCGCGGCCGCCGGCGGGATCGCACTCATCAATTCAATCGGCAATCTGGGCGGCTTTGTCGCGCCGAATCTCAAGGCCTTCGCCGAGCGCCTCGTGGGCTCGCCGCAGGCCGGCATGCTTTCGCTGGCGGTGGTTGGTCTGATCGGCGCCGCATTGCTGCAGTGGTTCAAGTCCACATCGCCGGAGACGGTCCGCTTGCCTGAAGAATCCACCGCGTCGCTTGGCAAACGGCCGAGCCACTAATTTTTCCGAGGAGCTGACGTCCATGAAAATCAAACATATCCGCACCCGCGTCTTTGAATGGAAAGGCAAGGTCGTGCCGCCGCAAGCGCATTTCTGCACCAACGCCGTCGATATTCTCTTCGAGCGTGGCGATGCAATGGGCTCGTTCCGCTTTCACGGCTGGCTGGTGGTGGAAGTGGAGACCGACGATGGCATCGTTGGTATCGGCAACTGTGCGCTGGCGCCGCGCGTGGCCAAGCAGATCATTGACGAACATCTCGCCCCAATCGCGCTTGGCGAGGACCCGTTCGATAACGAATACATCTGGCAGAAGATGTACCGCCGTACGCTGGCGTGGGGCCGCAAGGGCATTGGCATGGCAGCGATCTCGGCGATCGATATCGCGCTGTGGGACATCATGGGCAAAGCAGTCAACAAGCCGGTGTTCAAGCTGCTCGGTGGACGCACCAAAGAGAAGATCTGGTGCTACGCCTCGAAGCTCTACAACAACGATGACCGTGACGCGTTTCTTGGTGAGGCAAAGGGCTACCTCGAGCAGGGCTTCACCGCGATGAAGATGCGCTTCGGCTATGGTCCCAAAGACGGCCCGAAAGGCATGATGAAAAACATCGAACAGCTCCGCCTGTTGCGCGAACTCGCGGGCGATGAGGTCGACATCATGGTGGAGTGCTACATGGGCTGGACGCTCGAATACGCGCGCCGCATGCTGCCGCGTCTCGCCGAATTCAATCCGCGCTGGATCGAGGAACCGGTGATCGGCGACGACGTCGAGGGATACCAGGAATTGAAGAAGATGAACATCATTCCTGTCTCGGGCGGCGAGCATGAGTTCACGATCTATGGCTTTAAGGACCTGCTTGAGCGGCGCGCGGTGGACGTGATCCAGTACGACACGAATCGTGTGGGCGGCATTACCGCTGCGCGCAAGATCAACGCAATGGCCGAGGCGTGGTCCGTGCCCGTCATTCCGCATGCGGGGCAGATGCACAACTATCATCTGACAATGTCCACGACGGCGAGCCCGATGTCGGAGTTCTTTCCGGTGTTCGACGTGGAAGTGGGCAACGAGTTGTTCTACTACATTTTCGAAGGTGAGCCGCAGCCGGAAAACGGCTTCCTGCAACTATCCGACGAAACGCCTGGGCTTGGCATCACGCTAAGCGATAAGTATTTAGCTGACTTCAACATCGTCGGATAGGCGTGAAAATCGCCCTCACACCGGTAACCCTTTCGGCTTAAGTGGGCCATCGAGCAGAACACTTTTCCGAGACC
>Ga0302316_10002108_pt1 | contig 14772 bp, 12 predicted proteins | sample III_Palsa_N3_2_FD_200456 | JGI IMG/M metagenome (GOLD analysis project Ga0302316, IMG submission 200456) | Peat permafrost microbial communities from Stordalen Mire near Abisko, Sweden - III_Palsa_N3_2 | ecosystem: Environmental > Terrestrial > Soil > Palsa > Peat permafrost | place: Sweden...
AGCGCCGCCAGACAACTGTGACCCACCGCACACATTGGCATGGCAGTTGCTTTATCTGGCTACCAACCAGTGAACACATCTAAAGGGGGTGTGCCATGGACATGAATTTCAATTTCGAACCGGTTTATCCGCGTCACGATCTGATGATCGAACTCGGCCAGGTCGAGATGGCGATGGATAGCTTGAGCGAGAGCGATGACGACGAGCGCGATGCGCTGCAGCCGGATCTGGAGTCGCGCATGAACAGCCTGCTCGAAGCGCTGGATCATTTGGCCATCTAAAGCATCGTGCCTTGTGCCTGGTGACAGCACCACGCACACCAGGATTGCGCACATCAGTGCATTAGCCGCGTAAGAGCGACCCAGCCGCTGATCAAGGCCTGTCCGAATTCTCCGAGTGGCTCACTTTGGGCTGCTGTGGCCGCCATGCGGCGGTGCGTAGCTTGCGCCTTTACTGGCTGTGTGCAGCGCCTGACAGGGGGTCAGGCCAGGCTGCTCGCACGCCGCATGGCGACCACAGCAGCTCTACCCCGATACCTGTTTCAACGGGGCTGGGGTGTTGCGCCGGTCTTCCATCTTTATTGGGCGGTGCCTCATTCGGGGTCGTGCATCGACAAACACGCCGCCGTTGTTCTCGCGCACACGCAGATCCCGTGCGGGCCACTCGAAAACTTCAGGCCGGCACTTAGTGATTGAGCACGCTGCCAATGATTTCGGTCAGGTTGCGCGAAAGACCGTTGTGCCCCGCCAATTCCACAATGGCCGCGTGGGCCGCGCCACGACGTTGCGGTTCCAGTCGCTGCCAGCCGTTGAACGCCGTGGCCACTCGCGCCGCGAGCTGGGGATTCAAGGCGTCGAGCGCGACCAGTCGTGCGGCGAGGAATCGGTAGCCGGCGCCATCAACACGATGGAAGCCGCTGGGATTGCTGCGCACCAATGCACCCAGCAGAGCCTGCACCCGGTTCGGATTTCTAAGGGTGAAAGCCGGATCGTTTTCCAGCGCCAGCACGCGATCCAGTGCCGCATCGCCCGGCAGTTGCGCCTGTACGGCAAACCACTTGTCCAGCGCCAGCGCATTGTCGGCGTAGCGTTCGCGGAAATAGAGCAATGCCGGCGCTGCCTGCGGTGCGTTGCTGCGCACGAGCGCGGCGAGCGCGGCGAGCCGGTCGGTCATGCCTGGCGCGTCCCGGTACTGGGCCTCGGCCAACGTGCATGCACCAGCGCTGTCGATCAGCTCCAGTAATTCCAGCACGCGCCGCTTGAGCCTACGCTGCCCTTGGCTGGTGGCATCGAGTTCTGCATTGGTATGTGCGGCCAGCGCCTGATAGCGCTGGCGTAACGCTGCCGCGCCGAGCCGCTCGGCCAGCCGCTGCTGCAGGCTCCGGCGCAGCTCGTGGATGCGCTTCGGGTCCACGGCCTTCTCGCGCTCGGCCAATTCGATCTCACCTGGCGGCGTCAACAGATCGGCCAGCAAGGCGTCGTCGATGGCGTCATTGTTGAACAACATCGCCAGCGAATCGCACCAGGCCTGCAAGGCCTCGGTGGCGGTGCCGTCGCGCAGATTCTCATAGGCACGCGCGGCGAGTTGCTGAGCGGCTTCCCAGCGGTTGAACCCGTCAGCATCGTGGCCCAGCAGCAGCGCCAGTTCATCCGCTGAGTAGTCACATTCAAGGATCACCGGCGCGGAGAACCCGCGCAGCAGTGACGGGATCGGTGCGGCAGCGACGCCGGTGAAGACGAAGGTCTGCTCGGCATGCGCCAGAACCACGACGCGTTCGTCGACGACTTCGGACGTCTGGCCGTCCAGATGCAACGGCAACATATCGCCGTTGCGCGCAAACAACGCCAGCTTGACCGGGATCGGCAGTGGCGTCGCTGGCTCACGATTTGCGCTGGTCCAGGTGTGCTGGGCCAGCGTGAGCGTGTATTCATGTCGCACTGCATCGTAATGGCCACGAGCCTTCAGTCGGGGCGTGCCGGCTTGCGCATACCAGGCCAGGTACGGAGTCAGGTCGATTTCGTTCGCGTCGCCTAGCGCAGCGAGAAAATCTTCCAGTGCAGCGGCGCGGCCGTCATTGCGCTCGAAGTAGAGATCCATGCCGCGACGGAAACCATTTTCGCCCAGCCGTCCGGCCAGCATGCGCACCAATTCAGCGCCTTTCTCGTACACCGTGGCAGTGTAGAAATTATTGATTTCGCTGTACTGCGCCGGACGTACGGGGTGCGCCAGCGGGCCGGCGTCCTCGGGAAACTGGGCGCGACGCAGCAGCGCGACATCCTCGATGCGCTTCAGCGGAGCGGAATTCATGTCGGCCGAGAAGCTCTGCTCGCGAAAAACCGTGAGCCCTTCCTTCAGCGACAGCTGGAACCAGTCGCGACAGGTCACCCGGTTGCCGCTCCAGTTGTGGAAATACTCGTGCGCGACCACCGCCTCGACGTGGCGGTACTCATCATCGGTGGTGCTGTCAGGATCGGCCAGCAGGCACTTCGCGTTGAAGATGTTGAGGCCTTTGTTCTCCATTGCGCCCATGTTGAAATCATGGGTCGCAACGACGTGGAACACGTCCAGGTCGTAGTTGCGCCCGTAGACCTGTTCGTCCCAGCGCATCGAGCGTTCGAGTGCCTCCATCGCGTAGTCACAGCGGCCAATGGCGTCCGCTTCGGCCCAGATGTTCAAAGTGACGGCGCGACCGTCGGCGGTGACATAGTCGCGCGAAATCTTTTCCAGCCGGCCGGCAACCAGCGCGAACAGATAACTGGGCTTGGGATGCGGGTCGACAAAGCGCGCCCAATGTCGGCCGCCATCCAGCTCACCGGCGCCGTCGGGATTGCCGCCGGCCAGCAGTACGGGGAAACGTTCGCGGTCGGCACGCAGGGTCACGGTGTAGCGAGACTGCACATCGGGCCGATCGGGGAAGAACGTGATATGGCGGAAACCTTCGGCCTCGCACTGGGTCAACAGGAAACCGGCTTCACGCGACCCGGAAAGATACAGGCCTTCCAACGCGGTGTTCACGGCGGGCTGCAGCCGCACGCGAGTCTCCAGGACGCTGCCGTCACGCACGTCATCGACTTCGAGCACGCCGTCGGTATAGCGATAGGCCGTCGCCGAAAGGGGCTGGCCATCGAGCGTGATCGAGAGCAGTTCGAGCTGCTCGCCATCCAGCCGCAACGGCACCTGCTGGGTGGGGTCACGGCGTAGCAGCAGGCGCGCGGAAAGCTCGCTGGTGTCGATGCCGAGATCGAAATCCAGTTCGACCGTTTCGACCCGCCAGGCGGGCGCGCGATAATCGACAAGACGAATCAACGCGGCTTGCTCGGGAAGTACGTTCATGCAGTCAGCTGATGTGTGAGGATGGATCACGCTAACATGTAACGCTTTAACGGCAGGACAATCTGATGACACGATATGCCGCTGATCATGCCCAATGGGGCACCCAGGAAATCGTGGTGTTGACCGATCACCTGGACAACCAGCGGCTGCGCATTGCGCGCCACGGCGCCGCGCTGCTCAGCTACGAAGTGACGGTAGCGGGCGTCACGCAAGATCTCGCCGACGGTTACCACGATGCGGCCGAGGTGACCGGCCGTCCCGGTTCGCGCTTTGCGATCATGGTGCCCTTTGCCGGGCGTATTGCCGACGCGCGCTACGAGTTCGATGGCCAGTCGCAGGATCTGCAGCCAGGTGTCGTTGGCTCCGAACGGGCTAGCCGGCATGGTTTTGTGCGCGATACGAATTTCGACGTCACGGCATTGAGCGCCGACGACAGCGGCGCGCAGGTGACGCTGTCCACGAGCTCGATCCGGCCGCAGCCGGGCTATCCGCATGCGATTGACCTCAGTGTGACGTTCACGCTGGGCGCCGATGGCATTACGCTGGAAGTGTCGATGCGGAATGTCGGCGACAGCGCGGCGCCCTGTTTCTTCGGCTGGCACCCGTACTTCCGGCTGGCGGCGAGCACGGTTGACGGCTGGCAGTTGCAGATCCCGGCGCAGACGCTGATCCGTTCCGGTGCCGATCTCATCGCGCTGCCCGGCGCGGCGGCGTACGTGGCATTGGACGAGGCGCCGGCGCTGGATTTTCGCGAACCACGGCTGCTCGGTGACAGCATTCTCGATCATGAATACACCGACCTGCACGCCGAAGCGGATGGCCGCATCCGTACCCGCCTGCGCGATCCAGCCAGCGGGCTTGGTATTGCGGTATGGCAGGAGCGCGGCGTCATGCACGCGTTCACCGCCGATACGGCAAGCCGCGACGTGCGTCGTGCCATCGCGCTGGAGCCGATGGAGAGCATGGCCGATGCATTCAATCGGCCCGAATGCGCGCAAGCGATCCGTTTGCTGCCGGGCGCCGAACGCCGCTTCCGTTGCGGCGTGGAGGTGCAACTGCCATGAGTGATTCCTTGACGGTTGCGGCGTTGCCCACGCTTGAGCAGATTCGCGATGCCGCCGCACGCATTGCGCCTCATGCCTACGTAACGCCGGTGCTGCGCAGCGCGGCACTGGATGCGTTGAGCGGCGCCGAGCTGCATTTCAAATGCGAGAACCTGCAGCGTGGCGGCGCATTCAAATTCCGCGGTGCCTGCAATGCGGTGTGGGCGCTGACCGATGCACAGGCAGCACATGGTGTGGTCACGCATTCCTCTGGCAACCATGGCAACGCGTTGGCGCTCGCCGCGGGGACCCGCGGGATTGCGGCGCACGTTGTGGTGCCCGACGGTGCGGTACGCGCCAAGGTCGAGGCGATCGAGCGTGCCGGGGCGATCCTGCATCGTTGCGCGCCTACCCAGGCTGCGCGCGAGGCGATGTCGGCCGAGGTGCAACGTGCGACCGGCGCGGTGCTGGTGCACCCGTACGCCGACACCATGGTGATGGCCGGTCAAGGCACGCTCGCGCTCGAGTTGCTGCAACAGGCCGCCGGGATTGATGCGCTGATCACGCCCGTCGGTGGCGGCGGTCTTGCCAGTGGCGTGGCGATTGCCGCGCATGGCATCGACCCAGCGCTGAAGCTGTTTGGTGCCGAGCCGCAAGGCGCCGACGATGCCGCCAAGTCATTGGCGAGCGGGGCGCGGGTGACCACGGTGGTGCCTGACACGATTTCCGATGGTCTGCGCGCGTTGATCGGCGAGCCCAATCTCGATGCGTTGCGTACGCATCGGGTGGACGTGATCACGGTCAGTGACGCGGAAACGATCGCGGCCATGCAGTTGCTCTGGTCAGAGCTGAAGCTGGTGGTGGAGGTGTCTAGCGCCACTGTGCTGGCGGCAGTGCTGCAGCAGCGCGAACGGTTTGCGGGTCGCCGGGTGGGTGTCGTGCTGACCGGTGGCAACGTCGATCTACAGGCGTTGCCCTGGTAGGCGCACTGGGGCGCCAGCAAGGGCGTCCCCAGCCCCTGCGGGCGCTTAGCCCAAAGCGCCTTCCACCGAAGCGCTACTGGCGCTCGGCTTCACGGGTTCAACGATCGCTGCGTTATGCGGTGTACGTTCGAAGACATGCAGATCCAGCCGGCTGACCGGAATCGGCCGGTAATCCTCGCCAAACGCCACTTCGCCCGGCTTCCATCCCTCGATGCACCACAGTGCACCCCAGAATCGCCTGAGCGCGGCCCAGTGCAGGCCGACCAGGCCATGGTTGTTGTCGGAGTCGACCATTGGATCGCCCACACCAGTGGGTCGCGGCGCTTCCCCGTACAGCGAAGTGCCGAACAGTACGTCCCAGATCGAAAAGACCTGCCCGTAGTTGCAGACATGCAGCGTCGGTCGATCGGGGTCGACCAGCATGTGATGCAGGCGATGGAACTTCGGGTCGACGAAGACCCTTCCGAACACACGGCCAAATCCGATCCGCGCGTTGATATGTGAGAAGTTCTGCACGAGTTCGCCAATCAGCATCAGCCAGGCGAACTCGTCCGGATCCACGCCGATCGCCAGGCCCACCACTGCGAGCACCATCGATTGCAGGAAGCCGTCCACCAGGCTGCCGCGATCGTTCGTCCAGCAACTCATCTGGCGTTGACTGTGATGCATGCTGTGCAGTGCCCACCACCACGGGATCGCGTGCTGGGTGCGGTGCATCCAGTAATACACGAAGTCGTAGACAAGGTAATAAACCGCGAACAGCACGAACGGATGCTGGTTGAACCAGGGCACCCAGTGCACCAGCGCGAGCGGCGAACCGGTGCTGGAGTCGTTGCCGGCGCTGCCGCCGAACAGGTGACTGAACGGGGTGAGTACGAGGTAGGTGAACAGCGGAAAGATGCCGAGCAGCATCAGCAACGTGTAGTTGCGATCGACATGGGTCAGCCGACGGTCGTTCCATTTTTCGGCGGGAAAGAAGGTTTCCAGCGGCCGGAAGATGAAGCCGATGATGCTCACCTGCAGTGCCGCGATCAGCAGCGAGGCGGCGATGTCATCAGGATTGCCGGCCAATCCGCTCAGATGCAGCGCGTCCAGCAGCGGCACGACGGCATGGCCGCTCAGCCAGGCAACCAGATGGGACCAGAGTTGGGACAGATCAAACATCGCGATTCTTCATATTCATCAGCGGTCTATGATATCGCCCCGGGCAAGCCCTGAGGCTGAATGGTGGCCGCAGCCCCTCGCCGCGCGCTCGTCGCTTTGCTCCTCCCCTGCGAGCAGGGGAAGGAGAAACCTGGGCCGCCGTCGGCCGAACGCCGGCAGAACGGCGTAGCCGGCACCACCACCGCGCCCGTGCGCAAGCCCGTAAGATGGCGCTTTGGTTACGGTCGAGTCCTACAGGGGGACTTTTAACCCATGCATCGAATTTCGTTACGCCTCACGCGAATCCGCGTGATCTCCCTGTGCGCGCTGGTTTTCTTCGCCGTCTGTGTCGGCGCAACGGCGCTGCAGGAGCCCAAGGCGTTGCAACAGGGCTTCATTCTGGCCCTGATGCTGTGCACGTTTGGCGCGCTGCTGTTCGCGTTTGCGCGATTTGCCACCGCACTGGTGGTCAGCGGCGCCCTGTTCGCCGCGCTCAAGTTTCTGGCCGTGCTGAAGCTGCAGTATCTCGAAGAGTCGCTGATGCCGTCGGACTTCATCTATTACGCCGGCACCAGCCTGCTCGATACGCTGCGACACTATCCGCATCTGTATGCCTTGGGTATCGGCATCTGCCTGTTGGTGCCCCCGCTGCTGTGGCTGATCTGGCGTTGGGATTGGCGCGTGCTGACCGGGTTCCGGTCATGGCTCGGGCTTGGCGTCCGCGTGGCCGGCATCGCTTTGTGCGCGCTGGCGTTCTGGGTCTGCATGCTGCCCAACGGACCCTTCGCGACCGTGCATCAGAGGGGCGTCTGGGAGAAATTATCCGACGATGCCCAGCTGACAAATTTCTTCGTCAACTTCGACGACGCGAAAGTCCATCTGCCGGCGATGGCCAGCGATGCCGTTGCGGAGCAACAGTGGGGATCGACCGCGGCAGGTGAGCCGGGCACGACCCATCCGCCTTACCCCGATATCGTGCAGGTGCTGGAAGAGAGCACCTTCGATCCGTCGATCTACGCCGCTTGCACGGCCCCGGAGTGCAGCAGCGTAGGAATGTTCCAGGCCGACGCGCGCACCCGTGGTACCGGTGTGGTGCGCACGCATACGTTTGGCGGCGGCACCTGGGTGAGCGAGTTCGCGACACTCACCGGCATGCCGCAGGATATTTTTGGACCGGGTGGCATGTACGCGCCCTACGTGCTGGCGCCGCACGTGCGCGACGCGCTGGCGATGCAGCTGCGACGACTGGGCTATCTCACCATCGCGATCTATCCGACAGAAGGCAGCTTCATCAACGGACGCAATGCCTACAAGTCGTACGGCTTCGATCATCTGTATGACGTCAATGAGCTCGGCCTGGACGAATGGGAAGAGACCGACAAGCAGATGTTCGACGCGGCCAAGCGCGTCTATGACAAGGTGAAGAAGCCGGGCCAGCCGGTGTTCGTGATGATCCTGACGATCAACCAGCACGGGCCACACAACGACCTGCCACTGGACAAGCTGCCGCCGCCATTCAATGGTGGCCAACTGCAGGGACTGTCGGCGGCCGCGGAGATCAACTTCAGCGCCTACCTGTCGCGCCTGCATGACTCCGACCAGGCCATGCGCGGGCTGGAACACGATTTCCTGGAGCGCGAGCAACCGACGGTACTGGTGCATTTCGGCGACCATCAGCCATCCTTCGAGGGCATGATCCGCGGCATGTCGCGCACGCTGCCGCCCGCACTGCAGCCATACCGGGATTACCTCACCTACTACATGCTGAAAAGCAACTTCGCCGGGGCGCCACTGCCGAGCTATCCGATGCTCGACATCGCGTTCCTACCGAGCATGGTGCTGCAGGCCGCCGGCCTTCCGAAAGACCCTTACTTTTCCGCATTGACGGTACTACGCACCCGCTGCAACGGCCTGTACGACGACTGCAAGGTGCCCGGTCTGGTGGATTCGTACCACGCATGGACGTTTGGACGGCTGCACGTTTATCAATAGTGGTGATTTCGAGTGCGCGACACGTAGCGGCGTTGCGTTCGATGGTTGAATCCGCAAACCGAAGCGGATGATGCATGGCGCTTCATGTACGGCGATAAAGCCGGCGTGCTGAATCTGGTTATACATCCGATTGTGAGCCGGACCCAGCACGGATAGGTTCGACATGGATCAAGACGTTACGCTCTGACTTCCACACGTGATCAGGGACGTATAACCGGACCCACGAGTTCGCATCCTAGGTAGTTAGGCCTCATGGAGAGATTACGTATGACTCGTGCTATGACTCGTTCCGTTCTCGTTGCAGCGACGCTATTCCTCGCACTTCCCGCCGGTGCCCAATCCGCCAAGACCTTCTCGCAGGCATATGCGAACGCCGAGGCACAACGGGGCCGGCATCTGGCCGCAACGTCGAGCTACGCTGATACATGGGCGGAGTTCAACAATCAAAACCATTTCGACGAACGTGACGGCTGCTACTTCAAAGCCGAAGGCGAACTGATACAAATCCTTGAAATCGACAGGTCGGGAAAGGTTGTCGGCTACTACACCGATCAGGACAATGGCCGCTCCCGCTGCTGGCGAGCAACCTACTTGGGCGTCGTGTTCCCCAAGCCCCCGTTCGCGCCGTACTGGCACAAATTGGTCATGCATTGAGACCTGACAATTCGTTCAAGGCGGGCGCCTTCGGCGCCGCATAACTCCAGCGTTGGCCTCTATGAAAACCTACGAAGGACTTGATGCCCAAGGACGTGTTGTCTGCTTCGAGGTGCCGAATGCCGTGCTTTCGCGTCGCGCTGCTTGCAAGCTCGTGTCACGCGTTCCTGGCGTCTCGCTGACAACCTGGCCACCCTTGGCCATTTGGTGGCGACGATGTCTTCTGCACGTTCGAGCTAGACGGGAAGCACTTCGAGCTGTGGGCGCCATTCGGCGACAATAGCCGCTTCCATGTTGCGGCAAAGCCCTTGGAGTCATGCGATGCTTTGCAACATCTTCGCGGCGCCTTCCAAGAGCACCACGCTATCTCGGGAATCACGCGCTGGCTCATACTCATGGCTGGTTTGGCACTTGCTTGCTTCCGTTTGTTCGGACACTGAGGGCGGCTAACATTCCGTTACAAGGCGGACGCTGCCGCTCAACTCAAGCGTTAGGCCTTGGAAGACTGTCTTTCACGAAGGGGGCAAAATGACCCGTCAAATCGTGTTCACGCCAAGGGCGGCCAAGCCGCCGCCGACTTATAGCCAAGCGGTCAAAGCTGCCGGTCTGGTCTTCGTCTCAGGCACGGCTCCAACTGATCCGGCCCCAGGTTTAATAAAGGGCACGACCATTCAGGAGCAGACGCGGCAGTGTCTGGCCAACATAGAGGCCATCCTGGAGGACGCGGGTAGTTCCCTGGACAAGATTGTCAGCGTCACCGTCGTGCTGGCGGACGAAGAAGACTTTGCTGGCATGAATGAGGAGTGGCTCAAATGGTTCCCTGCCAATCCCCCGGCTCGTCAGGGTGCCAAGCTGCCTGTACGCATCCCCGGCCTCAAGGTATCCATTGCGGCAATCGCAGAGGCCTAACTACTAGGCGCACGGCTTCGCAGCCGCTTAACTCCGGCAATAGGTGTCATGAATATTTCGGTGCAAATTCGTCGCTACAAGCCAGGTGAGGAGCGGGCGCTATTTGAGATTTACTGCTCAGCCATTCATCTCACGGCCAGCCGCGACTACACGCCCGAACAGATACAAGCTTGGGCGCCCAAGGATCTGGATATGAACCTTTGGGAGAACCGTATTCGCGGCATCAATCCTTTCGTCGCCGAATTGAAAGGGGAGGTTGTCGGATATGCGGATCTGCAGGCTAACGGCTACATCGATCACTTCTTTGTGTCGGGCATTCACACTCGCAAAGGCATAGGATCGCTGTTGATGGAGCATCTTCTCGGAGAGGCAAAGGCACTCGGGCTGTCTGAGTTGACCTCGGACGTAAGTCGTACGGCTCAGCCGCTCTATGAGAAGTTTGGCTTTGTGGTGGTTGAGCAGCGCCGCCCTGAGCGTCGCGGAGTTGTCATTCCAAACGCGCTTATGAGGCGGTATGCGACATCAGTCCATTGAAGCGAAGGCTGATGCCTGACAATTCATTCAAGCCGCCGCCTCCTCACAGCGCGGCTCGATTCAAAGGTCAGATCGCAGGAATCTTGAAGACGAACGAGTGGCATCATCGGGAGAATTTATGACCAACAAGACCGCGCTATCGGAGTACCTCATCATCTCCCGCGGGCAGTGGGATAAAGACAGATCGCCCGAGGAAATACAGAAGTCGATTGACGACTTCTACGTCTGGCACGATCGACTCGTTGGCGAAGGATTGTTGATAGCGGGACAGCGGCTCGGGAGAGAGGTGAAAGTTGTCTCAGGAGCCGGCGTGAGTGATGGCCCCTTTGCCGAAGCCAAGGAGGTTGTGGGCGGCTACTGGTTCATCCTGGCTGGCAGCCTTGCCGACGCCGCGGCACTTGCCGCGCAGAATCCTTGCCTGGCCTTCGGTTTGACAAGCGAGGTTCGACCCATTGAAGAGGAACGAGCCAGCGCCTTCAGGTTGAGCTGCGAAACGCCTGAGAATTTCGACGATGGGGGATGACTCAGATCGAAGGTCATTGCGCGCGAGCGCTGCGGTCTGACCCTTCCTTCAAAGTGTCTACTTTCGGCGGCGGCCGGAAGCAGGCACTTTGAGTCGAGTTGTCGGCGCAGCGCGTTGTAGCCTGTGCCGACCTAAAGCGTCATCGTCACGCTGGCCCGCACCGTCCTTGGCGTGCCCTGGTTGAGAATGAAACCCCAGCTGGTAAGCCAGTATTTTTCGTTGGTGAGATTGTCGATGCCGGCTCGATACGTGAATGCGTGGCCGCCCAGCGTAGTCGTGTAACGGGCGCCGACGTCGAACGTGTGGTACGCGCCGATGAAGTTGCTGTTGTCCGCTTCGATCGCCTCGTTGCCCACGTAGCGTCCACCGGCAGTCAGCACCAGTCCGGCGACCTGCGGCACGGCGTACTCGACATAGAGATTGCCCTGGGCGCGTGGTGCGCCATAGGCGCGTTTGCCGTCTACGCCTACGGCAGCGCGCACATTGCTGGCGTCGAGGTACATCAGGCCGCCAAGCAGGGTCCAGTTCTGGGCTAGCGACATCTGCGCTGAAAGGTCGATGCCCTGGTAGCGCGTCTGTCCGTCCTGCACGAACAGGTTGTCCGAGTTCAGATACTGCAGTCCGCGATCGACTTGAAAGAGTGCAAGGTTGGTACTCCACGTATCGAACTCGGTCTTCGCGCCGAGCTCGAACTGCTTGCTGATCGTGGGTGCGAAAGTCTGATATGCGTTCACGGCGCTTTGTGGGGCGCTACCGCCCTGTTCGAGCGACTGCACATAGCTGGCGTAAAGAGTGACTGGCGCTGCGGGTTTGTAGATCAGCGCCGCGGTCGGCGTTATCGGACCTTTTTCATAACGCGCGGTGGGAGCATCGCTACCGACAGCAAACGTCTTGTCGATGAAATCCACGTAGCGCAAGCCGAGCAGTGCCGACCATTGCGAGGATAGCGCAACCGTATCGCTGGCAAAAAACGAGCGCTGCGTGGTGGTCTCCGCCAGGTAGGTGCTGCGGTTGACTGGGACATCCGGATTGGCGAACAGCGGTGCATCGAAGATGTCGCCCTGGCCGAGCACCTGCGACTGGAAGTCGAGCGGGTAGTGTTCGTCCAGCCCTTGCCATGACGCACCGAACACTACGTCATGCTTCAGCGATCCCGTGTCGAACTTGCCGTTGAACATGCCCTGCCACTGCTGGTAGTCGTAGACCGAGTAGCCCAGGTAGTTGAGGTCGGTATAGGTGCCCTTGTTGTCGGTGAGGATCAGCGCGCTGTCCTGATTTTCGCGGGTCTGCTTGGCGTAGCTGTAGTCCAGGCTGAAATTCCAGTCGGGTGAGATGTCCCATTTCAAACCGGTGTTGGCGACGCGGAACGAGGTCTGATATCCGGTGAAGGGCTGGCTCACGCGCTGGTCGCCGGACAGTGGCGCCGGCACGTGCACGGGCGTGGCCATGGGAAAGCCGAAATCCTGCCCGAGGATGATGCCGTAGTAGGCGCCTTGCACATCGCGGTCCTGATAGATGCTGTTGAAGTGCCAGTGCAGGTTTGGCGCGATGTCCTTGGTCAGCGCCAGCGATGCGGTGTTGCGCTTGATGTGGCCGCCATCGACGAAGGTGTCGCCATCCTCGTGCGCCACGTTGATGCGGTAGCCCCAGCCGCCCGCACCACCGATCGTGCCGCCGAAATCGCCAGCTTCGGTGAGCACGCCGTCGGACAGATAGCCGAGCGTAAAGCTGTTGTAGGGCTGCAGCGTGGGCTGCTTGGAAACAAAGTTGAGGATGCCGCCCGGCTGGCCGAAGCCGTACATGAACCCACCCGGCCCTTTCAGCAATTCGATCTGGCTGAACGGCTCCAGCGGCATGTCGCTGCCCCAGTTTGGAATCGACAGGCCATCCATCTTGAAGCCATTGAGCGTATCCACCGGCAATCCGCGCACGGCGATACCGGCTGCCTCACCGGCATAGCCGGTCGCCAGCGGCGTGACCGCCGGATCGGCCTTGAAGGCATCGTTGATATCCAGTGCCTGCCGGTTCTGCATCAGGTCGGACGTGACCGCGTCGATGCTGAAGGGCGTATCGAGCAGGCTGCGCTGACCCAGTGCGCCGGTATCGGCATCGTTCGCGCGATAGAGATCCAGGACGCTGCCGGCTGCGGTGACATTCACCTGGCCCAGCACCTTGGCATCCTGTGGGTCCGCGTCGGTTGCATGTGCGGAGGTAGCCGCCAGTGCGGCGAGGATGAGCATGACGGCACGCCGACGTGCGCCGAGGCGGCGCGCTGCGCCACCGGAAAAGGCAGAGAACATGATGAAACTCCTTGATCGATCCGTCCCCGGCTGGCGCTGGCTTGCGGGAGGTTTTGGGGGTATGTGGTATGCGGTCAGTCGGGTGTCGGCATCGCCCAGACACTGTGGGCATCGCCATGGCGGGCACGTCGCGCAGCGGCGCGTGCGAAGCACGCGAAAACGATGCCAAGGGCGATGCCGGTAAGGTCGACGCCGAGTACGGACGCCATGCCGGGCGGCCACGTGCCAGCCCACGCCATGGCACTTTCAAACAGGTCGATGGCCGCAACCGCGATCGTCAACACGGCGGTCACCGTGAGCAATTCGATGGCAGCGCATGGAATCGGTCGCGCGAATGCATAGATGCATGACCCGAGGAACAATCCGTAGCAGGCGATCGGCTGGGTGGTCGCCGTATCGATGCCCAAACGCGCAGCCAGCAGCGTCGCGGCAAATGCGCCGGAAATGCCCATGCACGTTCCGACGCAAACGCCGATGGTGGCGCGGGCCATGATCCGCGTGCGCAGCGGCTGGTCCACATGGCGTCGCTTGCGCCGGGATTCGATCCATAGCAGGTTGCCCGAATAGAACAGGAACGCTCCCGCCAGCCCGAGCGCGAAATACAACCAGCGCACTGTGCGCCCGCCGTAGCTGCCGAAGTGCAGCGCATACATCGCGGAGTTGCTGATGCCATTGATGCTTTGCTGTGCGCCCACGTGGGTCGCAAGTACCCGGCCGTCGCGGCCGGCGAGTGCCACGGTGCCGTAAGTGCCGAGCGTGTGCTGCGACAGTCCGCGAACTTCCACCACGGCGTTGCGATCGCCGTAATGGGTGTAGTGCAGGTAGTCCGGCCTGAAGCTGCTGACGCCGGTGGCCAGCGCGGCCGTGCGGGCGCGCTGGATCAGTTGTTCAGTCGTCAGCATGGCTGCGGGCGTGCCGCTCGCTGCCACCACCGGTGCCGTCGCGACCGCCTGGGCGAAGCTGCCGAACAACTTGCCGTCGAACGCAATGACATTGAGCGCGGCTAGCGTGATCGTGAACAGGCACAGGATCGAGCCGGTCACCGCGAAGATGATGTGGAACGGCAGGCTGAGCACGCCGATCGCGTTGTGCGCGTCCTGCCACAACCGTTTCATGTTGTGGCCGACACGCATCGCGAAGAGGTCGCTGACCAGCTGCGGCAGGTGGATCAGCAGGCCGGACACCAGCGCCAGGCCATACAGCACGCTCACGACGCCCATCAGGTACAGCCCAACCCCGGGCAGTCCGAGCGAGTCGTGCAATGCATAGATGAAATCAGCCAGCTCGCCGGCACCGGCGGTATCGCTCGGCTTCGCCATTTCGCTGGCGCTGGCGAAGCGCGCACCGTCCCTGCCCTG
>Ga0302316_10002109_pt1 | contig 14766 bp, 8 predicted proteins | sample III_Palsa_N3_2_FD_200456 | JGI IMG/M metagenome (GOLD analysis project Ga0302316, IMG submission 200456) | Peat permafrost microbial communities from Stordalen Mire near Abisko, Sweden - III_Palsa_N3_2 | ecosystem: Environmental > Terrestrial > Soil > Palsa > Peat permafrost | place: Sweden...
CGGGCAACCCACCGCGATTGCTGGCGCCACCTGGTGAACAATCAGATTCAACGGGTGATTGAAGGCCGATATGGCAGCGACAATCCCGATCGGCTCTTTGGTGGTGAACGCCCATCGGCCATCGCTGGCCGGCGTAAGACCCATGGGAATTTCCCGACCCGCAAAGCCACGCAGTTCGTCCGCCGCATTGCGCAGCCCGTCGATGGCCCGGACAACCTCGACCGCCGCATCGGTATAGGGTTTGCCCCCTTCCCGCGCAATCAGCTGAGCGAAATGCGCTTGCCGCGCCTCGAGCAGACTGACGGCACGTAAAAGAATGGCGCTGCGCTGATGGGGTTTAAGCCATGCATCGCGATCTCGCATCATTCGCGTCGCTGCAGCGAGCTTGCTTTCAAGCGCCTGGGCATCGTCCACCGGGATCTCGGTGATGACGGCCCGATCAAACGCCTGCAAAACCTGAAGTGTCTTCGCCATCGTCATGCACCCTTCTCTACCGGCAGACGTCGCTGCAATTCGTCGACCAGCACTCGTTTGTTTTCCGAGTAGTCGATGGGCACGACGACAAGCTGCACGCCTCCATCCGTAAACGCCTTCTCCAGAATGGGCCGCAATTCAGCGACCGCATTCACCCTTGTTCCCGTCGCGCCATAGGCCTTGGCATAGGTGACGAAATCAGGGTTGCCGAAGGTCATCCCAAAGTCGGGGAACTGATCGACGGATTGCTTCCAGCGGATCATCCCGAAGGCATTGTCCTCGAGAATCAGAACGACAAGATTGAGCCTAAGCCTTACCGCCGTCTCCAATTCCTGGCTATTCATCATGAAGCCGCCGTCACCGCAAACCGCCATGACCCGACGTTGCGGATACAACATCGCAGCCATGATCGCTGCAGGCAGACCCGCGCCCATCGTTGTCAACGCGTTATCAAGCAGAAGCGTATTGGCAACTCGTGTCCGATAGTTTCGCGCGAACCAGATCTTGTACATCCCGTTGTCCAACGACAGGATACCGTCCGCCGGCATGACCTCGCGAACGTCATGCACCAATCGTTGCGGCGTGAAGCGGTCTTCAGTGGCACGAGCAGCGATCCGATCCAGGATGCCTTCGCGCAACGGCAAGAGAGCCTGCGCGTGTGGGATCTTGCCTTCGATGCGATCTGCGAGTTCTCTTAACGACGGTCCAAGATTGCCGATGACTTCCGCCTGGGGGAAATAGACCTGCTCGACGTTGGCAGGCTGATAACCTACATGAACAACCTTCGGCCCTTTGACACCCATGATGAAAGGCGGCTTCTCGACGGTATCGTGACCGATGGTGACAATAAGATCTGCGCGTTCGATGGCCTCGTGCACATAGTCACGTTCGGAGAGCGCCGCCGTGCCCATGTAAAGCTCGCTACCACCCGGCACCGTGCCCTTGCCCATTTGTGTGGTGAAGTACGGAATTTGCGTACGCAGCACGAACTGGGCGAGGTCCGTTGTCGAGCGTGGCCGCGATGCCGCTGCGCCGAGCATCAACAGCGGCGACTTCGCCTGCATGATCAACTGTGCCGCGCGATCAAGCGCTTCGCTACTCGCTTGGGGTAGCTCGATCGGATGTGAAGGCACCAGGGCCACTTCATCGCACTCTTCCGCGGCGATATCTTCGGGGAGTTCCAGAAGTACGGGCCCTGGCCGCTCTTCTTCTGCCACGCGGAAAGCTTCACGCACCATCGCCGGGATCATCGTCGGAGAGATGATCTGACGTGACAGCTTCGTCAGCGGCTTCATCGTCGAGATGATATCCACGATCTGAAAGCGTGCCTGGCGGGACGACCGGATGGCCTTCTGACCAGTGATCATGATCATCGGCATCGCGCCCAGCAAAGCGTACGCGGCACCGGTAGTGAGGTTCAACGCGCCAGGACCAAGCGTGGTGATGCACACGCCGGGCTTGCCGGTGAGCCGTCCATACGTAGCGGCCATAAAGGCGGCAGCTTGCTCATGGCGGGTCAGGATGAGTTGAATGGACGAGCGTCGAATGGACTCGACGACGTCAAGATTTTCTTCCCCCGGAATGCCAAAAATTCGATCGACGCCCTCGTTCTCAAGCGCTGCGACGAACAGGTCAGAACCTTTCATGAACTATCTCCAGGGAAAACTCGAAACAGGACCAGGCACCGTAGCAAACCATCTCATGAAATCGATCGTGTGGCGACATGACGCCATATTTCAACTAGGTTTTTTGCAGGCTTTGCAGTGCCGTGGGCAACAGCTCAGCCACCGTTGGATGGATGTGCACGGCTCTGGACACGACGGTATAAGGCGATTTGGCATACATCACGTCCAGCAGGCAATGAATCGCCTCGTCACCATTGATGCCGAAAATCGCCGCGCCCAGCAGCTGTTGCGTCGCTCCATCCACGATGACTTTCATGAACCCGATGGTCTCGCCGCGTTCGACGGCGCGCCCCACCCGTGACATGGGCCGCACGCCCACCAGAACGTCGCGACCGGATTGCCGTGCCTCGTGTTCGGTGAGGCCGATACGCGCCAGCGGTGGGTCGGTAAACAAGCTATAGGCGAGGATGCGATCGGAGATGCGCCTTGGATCTCCATCCAGGACGTTCGCTGCAACGATCTCGAAATCGTTATAGGACGTATGCGTAAAGGCTCCGCGCCCATTGCAGTCGCCCATGGCCCAGATGCCAGGTACGTTGCTGCGGCAGTAGTCGTCCACCTGGACGTAACCGTGTGCGTCGACGGTGACTCCTGCCTTGTCCAGACCCAGGTCATCGGTATTGGGTTGACGACCTACAGCAAGCAGCAAGTGGGTTCCGATCTCTTTTTCGCAAAGCTGATTGCCCTCGGCCTTCACTCTCACTGCGCCAGCTTTGCCATCCAGCGCAATGCACTCAGCTCCGAGATAAACGACGATGCCTTCGTCCTGCAGTAATTTCAGAATGGCTGCAGAAACCTCCTCGTCTTCACGCGGCAACAGGCGCGTTGAGCGCTCGACGATGGTTACCCTGGAACCGAAGCGGCGAAACATCTGACCGAACTCCAGGCCGATGTAACTGCCACCGACAATGATCAGGTGTTCGGGTAACTCGCGCAGCTCCATCATTCCCGTATTGGTGAGGTACGGCACGCTGTCAATGCCAGGAAACGCGGGCACGGATGCGCGACCTCCAACATTGATAAAAAATGATTCCGCTTCGATGAGAGTGTCGTCGACGCGCAGAGTCGTTGCCGACTCAAACCGCGCATGACCCTCGAGCAAGGTCACATTGGTCATATGGCGAAGCCAACCATCGACGCCGTCGCGAGCATCGCCGGATATGCCCTGCGTACGTTCCCACACACGTCGCATATCGACCCGTGGATCCGCAGCCTGGCCCACGCCGTACTCATGCGCACGACGCGTCATATGCGCCACATAGGCGCTGGCCACCATGGCCTTGGTCGGTATGCAGCCCGTGTTGACGCAGGTGCCGCCAACGAGCTTGCGTTCGATCACGGCAACGCGCTGGCCTGCCTTTCCAAGCCTCTCCGCCAGTGGAGGCCCTGCCTGCCCTGCACCGATCACGGCCGCATCGAAATGCTGATTCATGGAACCTCCATCGAAGCGGGTATGCGCATGGACCTCTCCTGCCGCCCCATCAGCTGGCGGACAACATGTCCACGTTACTCCCGGCCCGACCGTAACGGCAGTGCCTTGCGCTTCCCGCCACGTTGGCGAGGACGATGGTGGTAGTCATTGTCAAACGGAGAGCGGTGCATCGCCTTCGAGAATTTTCTGTTGAAGCTGCGGTTGCTCGCCCTTCTTCCACAGTGCAACCCGATGCATCACGCGGTAACGCAAGGGGCCACCGTCTGCAAGTTGACTGCGCTCGATGGGTCGTGGAATGCACACGAATTCGGTTTCGAGAAATTCCGCCGAGGCTCGCACTGTGGCGTAGCCATGGCCGCCCATATCAACGAAGGCCAGGTGCGGTGACAGCGCCGCATTGGACTTCGCATGAGCCTTCTCCAGGTCGCCGCTTTTCGCATATTCGAGACACGAGCGGACGCCATGATGCAGCAACAGGTTGACGGCAGGCTCAGGTTTTGAAACGCCTGGGCGGTCAATCAGAAAGAGCGGCCGCAACGGGTGATCTTTGGGAAATCCGTGCTCGATCGCTTCGACCATTCCCGGTGCCGATATGGAACCGCCGACAAAGGCCACCCCAACCGGCTCAAATTTCTGCGGTGGAAGGGATTTAGCAGCCAGGCCCGCCCAGAAACTGTGCCGATCACCGGCAATGATGGCGAAGCCAGTGATGCCTTCGCTCGCGACCGTGTCGTAGACCTCGCCGCGCTCGACGTAGGCGCTGCCATGATCACCACCACCAAAACCTGCATAGCCTGTGCCCGGCCACGGTTTGGTCAGCCCTGCGGGAAGATTCTGCGGGTCAGCCCGCATATCGAGAGTTGCAGTCGTGTTGCCCCAGATTTTCCAGGTTGCCGTCGACTGCTTGAGCTTGCCGAGAAACCACTCTTTTTGCGCACTGCCCAAGATCGTCTGCGGCGGACGGTCCCGCTGGAAATTCGGAATTTTTTGATCGCCGTAGGGAATATCCGCCGGCGGCCGGCCATGGTTGAAAGCGCGCCCTGCATCTAAAATCATCTGCGCTTCTTCAGGAAAGAATTCAGGGAAATCCTTGCTGGAAAAAGCTTTGGCCTCCTCCCTGCCGGTCGGCTCTTCCGAACGGTAGCTTCGCTGATCGGTGATGATCAGATCGATATGCTCACCCCATCGCAGGGATCGGTATCCAGTCAGGCTGCCCAGCGCAGTGAGATTGTTGGGTTCCTGTCCCAAGCCGGCGTCGTCAAAATGCGTCACCGGCGCGTTGACCACTGCTGGCGGATCGAATGTCTCCAGCGACAAGGTTGGCTTTTTAATACGAGCAGGATGGAATTCGAACCACGCTTGATTGGCCGCGACCTTGCGTGTCTGCGCGGAACGCGTAACGCCGTCAAATTTCTGCAGGCTCTGCCATCCCTGCCAGCTGAATTCGTGATTGTCCCAGATCGACACGAAAGGAAAGCGCGCACGCGCGTCCTGAAGGTCGGGGTCATGTAGATAAGCGCGATAAACGCTGCGGTAGTCGTCGACGTTTGAAGGGACATGAAAATCGTCGATCTTTTCGCCATGGGCGTAGCGGACAATGTCGCGAGTGGTCCGGTCATACATGTGCGGCCTGTCTTCCGGATACCACACCAACTCGTAGATGAAGTCGCCCAGATGAAGTACAAAGCCCAGGCGCTCTTCGGGCGATGCGCGCTCGTCTTCGAAAATCATGCGGCGATAGGCGTTCTGCGCACCCATGTTGACGTTCTGGCAGGAGACAAACGCAAACTTCCTTGGCCGCACATCGTCAGGCGTCGGCGCAGTCAGCGTGCGGCCGACGCGACTGCCTTCGCCCTGAGGGGTTCGAAAGCGATACCAATATTCATGGGACGGCTTCAATCCACCGATCAGCACACGACACGTCCAGTCGGCGTCGGATGTCAGACGCACCGCGCCATCGGCGACTACATGATGAAACGCCGGATCTTCAGCCACTTCGAGGTGAAGCACCGAAGCGGCCTCATTCGCCAGTGGTGGGCACCGTGTCCACAGCAGCACGCTGTCCGGACCGGGATCACCCGAAGCGACGCCTTCCGCAAAACGGTCCCGCCGTTCGCGCCAGACAGCTTGTGATGTGGTCGCAGGCAACCTGCTCCAGATAGCCGACGCACCCAGGGCAGCGGCAGCAGCCAGAAATTGACGGCGGGTCAGTTCAACCATGGGGATTCCCGTTTGCCGGATTGATCGTGGTGACAGTTACTTTTCAACGGATGCTTTCCTGGTCGCAGGTCATGACTGCTTCAGCGCTGCAGGCGCTATGACAACCGAGTCCAGCAGCACTGGCTGCAAGTGAGCCTTCGGCACTGGCCGTAGTTCGTCATCGAACAGATCCCATTGGCCTGTCGCGTTGAACCAGAAGCGATCGCCCACCACGGCGCCAAGCGTCGGGCCGGACCAGGTTTTTCGACCCGCGGCCAATATGGCTACGCCGTCGATGGTGTCGTCTTTTCCGAGCTCGATGGACAGGATGCGCGGAATTTTTGTACCGTTCTGCACGGCGATCAACGTGTCGCCAGCGCGGTAGAGACCATCGAGTCCAAGCACCTTGTCGCTCGGCACAAGGTGCTGGCGCTGGCCATTGTTCAACGTGATGCGCCAGATGCCGGTGGAGTACTCCGCCATATAGACCGTGCCTGGAATACGGCCTCTGGCGATGCCTTGCGGCGAATCGAATTGGCCCGCCGGAACAATCGCGCGATACGTTTTACGCTGACGATCGAACACATAAACTGCCCCGGTACCGCTATCGGTGGTAACTATGCTGTGTGCGTCGACCATAAGCAGGTCACCCAGATTCACGCGGGGATCCTTGTCCGCCAACGGCCATGCGCCAAGACGATGACCGTCGTCGAGTGACCAGGCAATAATTCCCGTGCTCGCATTGTGATTGAAGCCCTTCCCAAACGATGTCCACACACCCCACAACTCGTGGCCGTCTGGAGTTATTTGCAAACCGAGCACGCTGCCTGGCGCAGTGGCAAAGGGTCGCGAGTGCCCACTGCGAGGATCGACCACGTCCACCCGGTGCAGCCGAATGCTGCCCAGCAGGAACTGCCGGTGTTTTCCGTCCCAGGCCATCCCCTCCGGAAGAAAATCGCTCGGGACGTCGGTACTCAGTGATGTTTGCGTTTGTGGCGAGCTGCAAAGCGCTGCCATGGGCAACCCCATTAGCGCAACGAGCAACGCGAGAGCTTTTGCCAATGTGTGCTTGGACATGACTCAGCGTAGACCCGTCCAGTGACCGAGCGCATATGTCATAAGTTGGTAACGTAGCGGGTCGCTTGCGTCGTGACGGCGCCCAACTCGCGCGCAAAGTGAGGTTTATAGACGCGCCTCACCGTGCATGAGCCGCTTCGAATCCCACTCTCGGCAAGGCCCCCCGCGCGGCCTTGGACCGACGCAAGATGCCCGTAATCAGGCACGCCGTCGCACCCTCGACGGGCGTCTTATTTCCTTCGAAAAACTGTCCCGAAACGTTCATCTGCGAATGGTTCAATTCGGGTCGAACCGTGAGTCTGGGGCAGCCCTCGCTTGCGGCAGCTGGACGGGGAATCCGCTGAATTAGGCCCGGTAACTGGCCTATGTCATAGACGCACGTCAGGAGTCTTCATATGTTACGAAAGGCACTGCTACCCATTTCTATCGCCGCCATGGCATTCGTCGTTGCAGCCTATGCCCAGGGCGGCCCGGTCCAAAATCAAGATTTTCCGTTCGGAGGCGATCATTCCGGGCCGGGGTCCCGGACTTCTCCTCAGGATGCGGTTGAGACCGCAACACCAATCAAGCATCTGGTGGTGATTTTCGACGAGAACCGCTCGTTCGACCATTACTTCGGCACCTATCCGGTGGCCGCAAATCCGCCAGGTGAACCCGTATTCAGGGCTTCGCCGTGGACGCCCCATGTCGAAGGACTGACGCGGGCACTGCTGACCCAGAATCCGAACAAGCTCAATCCGGTTAACGGTGTCAATGCAGTCAACCCATTCCGACTGGATCGCACCCAGGCCAACACCGAAGGCCAGAACCATTCGTATACGCCCGAACAACTGGCCTACGACAACGGCGCAGCTGACCGGTTTCCGCTCTACACCGGCAACAACACCGTCACCACCACCGGCGCCTTCGGCACCCATGGCCTGGTCATGGGTTATTTCGACGGCAATACCGTAACGGCGATGTGGAACTACGCGCAGCATTTCGCGATGGACGACAACGCGTACACCGACACTTATGGTCCCTCGACACCTGGTGCCGTGGAAGTTGTATCGGGTACGAATAATGGTGCCAGCGTGGTACTCGGCACGGCGTCGACCATCCCCGATGGCCATGGTGGTCTGTCACTGATCGGCGATACCGACCCTGCCAACGACTCGTGCTCCTCGACCTCCAGCACGGTTCAAATGACATCGAAGAACATTGGTGATCTGCTGAATGAGAAGCACCTGACCTGGGGTGGCTTCATGGGCGGCTTCGACCTGACCGCCACCAATACAAACGGAACGACGGGCTGCAAGCGCAGCACCTTCTCCAGTGTTCTGAGTGCCACCGAGACCGATTACACGCCTCATCACAATTGGTTCCAGTACTACGCTTCCACTTCGAACCCGACCCACGCACGCCCCACCTCGGTGGACAAGATCGGTTACACCGACGACAAGGACAGCACCTCGACGCCCGTTCACCACGAGTACGATGTGAACGATTTCTTTGACGCCGTGTCGGCGGGCAATTTCCCCTCGGTCAGCTATCTGAAACCGCCGGCAGTGGATGATGCGCATCCCGGCAATTCGGATCCGCTGGATGAGCAGGCTTTCATCGTGAAGGTGGTCAATTTCCTGGAGCAGCAGCCGGACTGGAAGAACACGGCGATCATCATCACGTATGACGATTCCGATGGCTGGTACGACCATCGCTATGCTTCGCCCACGACGGCATCGTTTGACTCGACCACGGCACAGGGATCGGTGATCGGTGCCGATCAGCTCAATGGTGTGGGGAAATGCGACGCGCGTGGCTCCAAGCCCGGTGAGGGTGTGCACGGCGGTATGGTCAATGGCCGCTGCGGCCCGGGCACCCGCGTCCCGTTCCTGGTCATATCACCTTATGCACGTGTCAACTACGTCGCCAACACCCGCCTCACGCAGTCCTCGGTCGTGCGTTTCATCGAAGACAACTGGCTGCGCGGAGAGCGCATCGGGCAAGGCTCGAACGATGCGCAGGACGGCAGCATCATGGGCATGTTCGACTTCAACCGCGGTCGCTTCGATACGCAAGCACAGGCGCTCTATCTGGATCCCGAGCAGGGTACCCCGGTAGGCAAGCCCGCGCATTCCTGATTCCAGCGCGCTGGCTCGCAACGTTTGACGAAAGACAACACCACAGCCTAGAGAACATCCCTGTCCCGCTGGATAATCCAGCGGGACAGGGATCTTCCAGAGCCGATGGACCCCGCATGCCCTTTCGCACACATACCCTGTTGCCAAGAGACTCCCATCAACGGGATCGTCTGCTTAAAATCTTCCTGTGTCTGATCTGCGTATTCAGTTGCGTGGTCGCGTACGCCTTTGTCGACCAGGCACACACGCCTGCTCAAACAGACAATCAGGCTACCGATACGAGTGGGACCAATCCGCACCCTGTCCGCTTGGAGTTGCCTCGGGTTGAGCCGCTGAGTGCCGTCGCCCAACTTGGCAAGTTGTTGTTCTTCGACACATCGCTGTCGGCGTCGGGAAAACAGTCTTGCGCGTCCTGCCATAGCCCGACGCACGGCTACAACCCGCCCAACGCGCTCACCATCCAGCCCGGTGGACCGGAGCTGAAGAACGTTGGATATCGGCCACCGCTGTCACTGGCTTACTTGTATCGGCAACTGCCCTTCAGCATCGGACCGGATGCTGGCGATGTCGAAACGCCGGTCAATTTGAATGCGTTGGCCGCTTCCACTCGTAACGATCCCAAGGCGAAAAAATCTGCTGGCACTGCACCCACTGCCCTCGCCATTGTCCCCCAGGGCGGACTGTTCTGGGACGGACGCGCCGACTCGTTGCAGCGACAAGCCTATATTCCGATGCTCAACCCCGTGGAGATGGCCAATGCCAGCGAAGCCGACGTCGCTCGCAAGCTGCAGCACACCCGCTATGTGCAGTCGTTCGCCCCATTGTTCGGGCCGGCCATTCTCGACGATCCACAGCAGCTGGTTTCCGAAGCTATGTTCGCCATCGGTCGCTTCGAGGTGGAGGATCCTTCCTTCCATCCGTTCACCAGCAAATACGACGCATGGTTGCAGGGCCGCGCGCGACTGACGGTGGCCGAATTGCGCGGGCTGAACTTGTTCAACGATCCTGAGAAGGCCAATTGCGCTGGCTGCCACCTAAGCCAGCCGAGCAGGGACGGTTTACCGCCGCTGTTCACCGATACTCAATACGAAGCGCTGGGCGTACCACGCAATACCAGCCTGCCCTTCAACAAGAACCCGCTTGCTTTTGACCTCGGTCTCTGCGGTCCCGTCAGGAAGGATCTTGCCAATCAGACCCAATATTGCGGCATGTTCCTGACGCCGACTTTGCGCAATGTCGACCGTCGCTCCGCGTTCTTCCACAACGGCGTCTATCACACCTTGAAACAGGTGATGGATTTCTACAATCTGCGCAACATAACGCCCGACAGGATTTATCCTCGTGGGGCCGACGGTAAGGTCGCGCAGTACAACGACATTCCAGCGGCCTACTGGGGCAACGTGGACACCAGTGACGCTCCGTTCAACCGGCATGTCGGCGACGCGCCTGCGATGACGGAACAGGACATCAACGACATCATCGCGTTCCTGCATACCTTGGACGATGGCTATACCCCGTCACCGCAGCCGGGGTTGCCTGCTCACTCATAGGACACATTCGCGGCTTTCACTTCGGCGCCAAAACCTTGGCGAGCCCGTCGACTGTGCCTGGAATACGCACCAAATGCGGATAACGCAGCGAGCCCTGGTACGGAATAACGACGGTGGAAATCTCACCATCGACATCGATGGACAGACGGATGGGCTGCTGTGAGGAAGCCGTTATCGCTGACTTGAGATTCTCTGCAGAGAAAGCTTTGCCATTCACTTCAACGATCCGCGTACCCAGGCTGAGGCCTGCGCGAAAAGCGGGACCGTCCCAGGCTAGCGACCGAAGATTTCCTTTGGCGTCCACCGTCAGACCCATGCTGAAGGTCAAGTCGGTCGCGCCGTTGTCCTGCTCGCTTTGTAGAAAATAGGGCGTGGGTATGTCAGTGAACGAAAGCGCATAACCGTTCTTCGTGAGGCCATCCAGCAAGCCGTTGTCGTCATGGCTGTTCAATTTTTGCTTCAGGAAGGCAGCCCAATCAGACGAGGCGATGTGATTCAGCGCGCCGCAGAGATCCGCAAACGAATACGTGCTGGTCTGCGTCGCGTTCACGCCCTGGAAAAAGCGGTGCGCCAAATCATCCAGTGATCGCCGACCACCACTTTTCTCGCGCAGCGTGGCGTCGACATCCAACCAGAACAACGGGCCTTCGAGGTAGTAGTCCTCACGCCGTTGCCAGTCTGTCCAGGTAATGTGGTGTCCGGCATCAAACACGGGATCCAGGCTGCTGTCCGCCAACGACTTCCACGCCCTGCCCTTGCGTGCCAGCATCATGGCGGCCTCATAAGCCCATTGATCCAGCGTGTCCTGGCGCGAACGGTGACCCAGGCGCGCTGCCAGCACCTCGCCCCAAAACTGCGTCTGTCCTTCGTACACCCACAGCATGCTGTCGTCCGACGGCGTGTTGAAATCTGCCGTCCATAGGCCTTCGGGCAAGCGATGTTTGCCATTCCATGCGTGCACCAGCTCATGCCATATGAGGTCGCGATCAAGCAGATGGCCGTGCTCATTCGTAAAGAAATCCGCCGACAGATTGTTCTCAGCCGATTCAAGGTGCTCGGTACCGCCAGGCCCCGGAAACGTATCGCTCAGGCTGACCAACATCTCGTATCGTTTCCACGGCGGCGCACCGAAAAGCCTCTCGGTGGCCTCGACGCCTCGACTGAAGCGCGCGACCGCCTCATCACTGATGGCCAGGTCTGACGGAGCGTCCGCAAGCAAATCGAGGTACACCGGATGTGCGTCCGTCGTCAGCTGTATGCGTCGGGTATGCAACCCTGCATACACCGGCGAATCGACAAGTGTTTCGAGTGACACGGTGTCAAAGTGCAGCATGTCGTCGTCGGACACATGCCCTGCGTTTAGAGCCGTGAAAGCGCTAAAGCCGTGCGGCAATTTCAACGTGGCCGTAAAGGGTATGCCGCGGACGTAATATCCCGCGGGATACAACAACATCGATTGCCATGGCACATTGATGAGCGCCGTGGTCATCGACAAGGCACCCTCACGTGGAGTCGCCGGAGATAGAAACTGAAACTGCAGCTCCAGCGTTTGCGCATCATTCGGCACGCGGACTTGAAACGCGTACGGGTTGTAGGGATCGCGGGACCAATGCAGATCCTGATCACCGCTGCGTATCATCAGACCCGCCAGCCGACTGACCGAACCCGTCGGCCCATGCGATGCCGTCTCCCACTGCGGATACATAAGCGTCGTCAAGGATCCCGACTGCACAGGGATCGACTCGTGGACTCGATAAATTTTGTGCCTTGTATCCGTTGCATCAATGTCAAGCGTCACCGTGCCGGGATAGGGCCGGTCAACGGCTGCAGGGAGAACGACGTCAGATGTGTGTGCGACAGGCCCTGCACTGGCAAATGCCGGACCCGCTAGCAACAACGTCAGTAAAACCATGTAACGCATGTGGATCACAGTCATCAAGCATGAAAGTGACCCAAACTAGCTTAGGCTCGCGCACTTGTCATGAATGACTTAAGTCATGGCCATTCGCCAGAATGAAAGTTCCATCCTTTCAAGCAGTACTCGGCCAACGAAGCTGGGACGTGCGCGCTATCGAGCCAACGTGCCGCGCTTCCCGTCGATCAGGAACCATGCGCTGATGGCACTCAGCAACGCGCACGCAGAGGAAATAATCATTACCCAACGGAATCCGGAGACAAAGGCCAACCCGATGGCTCGCTTGAGCAAGAGTGCGTCCTGATGGGATACCTGGGAAGGTATGACGATCCCGGCCAGCTTCTGGTGCTCAGCCAGAATCGAGGCCACCATGGCCGAGGCAAGTTGTGAGTGAGAAAGTGCAGCCGCCAGGGCCATATCAAATCGATGGGTCAACACCACACCAAACACGGCTATCGCGAGCAATCCAGCCACACGCGATATCGCATTGTTGGTCCCCGAAGCCGTTCCTGCCAGATCGGTGCTGACCGAATTCATGACCGTGGTCGTCAGCGGCGCAATAGTGATGGTCATCCCCAGACCCAGGACGCAGATGGCTGGAAAGAAAGTCGTCCAGTAGTTCGCACCGATCGTCGGCAAGGCAAACATGCCGAAGCCGATCGCCGCCACTGTGGGTCCAATAATCAGGGGAAGTTTGGAGCCGAAAACATCGACCAGCCTTCCGGCCCAACGCGAAAGGCTGAACATGATGACGACAAAGGGCATGAAAGCGGCGCCCGCTGCGGTCGCACCATAGCCCTGTACTTGAATCAGGTTGAGCGGCAGAAAGAAGAAGCTTCCGCCCAGCGCAGCGTAAAGCAAAAAGGTAAGCAGGTTCGCGCCCGCGAAATTGCGCTCGCGGAACAGGTTAAGAGGAAGCATCGGATGATCCTGGTGCGCCTCGGACCAGAAAAAAAGTATCAACGAAACCATTCCGACGCTGCCCGCGATAAGCACCGCGGTGCTAGTCCATCCGTTCGGCGCATCGATGAGCGCGAACACGATCCCGGCCAGCGCGACCACCGCCAGCAAGGCCCCTCTCACATCAACCGGGCTATGATTTTTCTGGTTCAGGCTCTCTGGCACTTTCATCGCGCAAATGATGAGCAGCAGAACGCTGATCGGGAGGTTCAAAAGAAACGCCCACTTCCAGGAGTAATGCTCTACCAGGAAGCCGCCAACGACGGGACCTATGGCGGCGGTGATACCGCTGAATGCGGACCAGGTTCCTATGGCGGCGCCGCGCTCGGCCACAGGGTAAGCCGAACTGACAAGCGCCAGGCTTCCTGGAACGAGCAGCGCCGCACCGACGCCCTGCACGGCTCGCGCCAAGATCAATTGCAATACGCTGCCTGAAAGCGCGCACCCCAGCGACGAGATCGCGAACAGCGAAATTCCCATCACGAAAACACGCCGCCTTCCGAAGCGATCGCCCAGCGCGCCACCCACCAGCAGCAGCGCGGATAGCAGCAGTGCATACGACTCCATGACCCACTGCGCGTCGGAAACTACAGCGTTGAGGTCGCGCTGAATGGCAGGCAGCGCCACGTTGACAACGGTGCCGTCCATGAACGCAAGACTCGATCCGAGAACGGCAGCGACCAGCGTCCATCGCCGCGACGCGACCGAACATGCTGCGGTCGTGTCATCTGACGGGGCTCCGGTATCGTATGGCCGCTTGTCGGTATCGCTCATATCGCACGTATCCGGAAGTTGGGTTTTAGCGAGCGCCGCTTGGGGCGTACTGCGACTTTCCGCAGACACATGTATCGATCGTAGACAGCTAAACGTCGTTTATCGTGGTCCACGACATAGATAATTTTAGGAATGCAATTTAATTCATTGTTTAATAAGTGTTTTATTTAACCCTTCGTTGTGGCGGCGACTATAGTACGGATGGATGCACGTCGCCCGCGCTTACACCGATCTTGAACCGGTAGCGCTATCGCATCGGTATAGAAGCGCATGATGGGAGATACAGGCATCAGCAATGTCCATCAAGGTCTTGGACTGCGCTCGCCTCCACTCGTTACTGGTTTTCCCTGGAAGCCGCCCCATGACTTACTCCACCTTGATGGTTCATCTGAACCTGGGCGTTTCCAATGAGGGAATCCTTCGCATAGCCACCGATCTTGCTGGCCGCTTCAACGCACACGTGATCGGCATTGCCGCCTGTCAGCCATTGCAGGTCAGCTGTGGCGATGGCTACCTGTCAGGGGATGTGATCGAGCAGGATCGCATCGAGATGAACAGGGAGATCAGCGAAGCTGAAGCC
>Ga0302316_10002111_pt1 | contig 14755 bp, 9 predicted proteins | sample III_Palsa_N3_2_FD_200456 | JGI IMG/M metagenome (GOLD analysis project Ga0302316, IMG submission 200456) | Peat permafrost microbial communities from Stordalen Mire near Abisko, Sweden - III_Palsa_N3_2 | ecosystem: Environmental > Terrestrial > Soil > Palsa > Peat permafrost | place: Sweden...
ACACCCTCGCCACATCTTATACTTCACCAATCGGTTATATAACCGTCAGGTGAAATAGATATGAACGCCTCCCAGCTCGATTCCACCTTCGCCGCCCTCGCCGATCCCACCCGCCGCGCCATCCTCGCCCGGCTCGCCCTCGGCGAAACCTCCGTAACCGAGCTCGCAGAGCCCTTCGAGATGTCCATGCCCGCCATCTCCAAGCACCTCAAAGTCCTCGAGCGCGCCGGCCTCATCGACCGCGGCCGCGAGGCCCAGTACCGCCCCGCCCGCCTCAACCCACAGGCCCTCAAGTCCGCCGCCGATTGGATCGACGAGTACCGCCAGTTCTGGGAGGCCAGCTTCGACCGCCTCGACGCCTATCTGAAAAAGATCCAGTCCGCCGAGAACAAAGCCCCCCACCACCCCACCAAGAACCCGAAGGAGAAGTGACATGCAGCAGCTATTGGAAAACATGCCGGTGCTGGCCGAGAACGAACGCCTCACGGATGTAGCTGCAATCCTCCACTGATGTAGCTGCAATGCTTCAAGGGCCAAAGGTGCGACACATAGAACCAACCCCAGCCACAAGATCGTCAACGGCCAGTTCGCCCACGGACTGGCAAAGATGAAATCGCTAATAGAAAACGGAGGAGTCACAGCATGAGCACAGCAACGATAGACCCGAAGCAGGCCACACCTGTTGGCTACGAACTAAACATCACGCGGACGTTCGACGCTCCGCGAGAACTGGTCTGGAAGGCCTGGACTGACGCCGAGATGGCGAAGCAATGGCGAGGCCCGCGTGGATTCCACGTGACGGACTTCGTGGCGCCGGCCACACCGGGCGATATCTTGCTGATGGCGATGGAGGGCCACAGGCCGGGGTCCGACAAGCTGGTAAAGCTAAGCCTGCATGGCACGACGTTGGAGATCAAGCCGCCAGAGCTGCTGGTCTTTACGTTTGGATGGGGTGACCGCGCCGCCGTCGGGCTGGAGGGGAGTCCGTTCAAGGAGAACGTCGTAACAGTGCGCTTTGAAGAGCGCGGAGGGAAGACGATTATGCACTTCAAACAGGCCCCATTCGCAACCGAGGGCGAGCGCGACGGACATCATGGCGGATGGAACAGCGCCTTCGACCGCTTCGCCGAGTTCATGCTCGCCGAGCAGCCCGGCCGCATCCCCGACCCCGAAGACATACCCAGCGAGTTGCACCTGAAGCGCTTCTTCGCTGCCCCCCGGGAGGTCGTCTTCGACGCCTGGACGAAACCAGAGATCCTCGCCCAGTGGTGGGGTCCGACAGGCTTCACGAGCCCCCGCTGCGAGTTCGACGCGCGAGGTGGCGGAGCGATCCACATCGACATGCGCGCCCCCGACGGCACCATCTACCCCATGTCCGGCAAGGTGGTGGAGTTCTATCCACCCTACCGCTTCCACTTCACCACATCCGCTCTCGATAAAGACGGCAACACGATCTTCCAGAACTGGAACTCCGTCTTCTTCGCCGAACTGGAAGGCGGCACCGAAGTCGTCCTCGACGTCCACGTAATGAACCAAACCGACGAAGCCCCGCAGTACCTGAAGGACATGAAGGAAGGCTGGAACCTAAGCCTGTACAAGCTAGCCGACCTCCTCCAACCCGTCACCGCAACCAACTAACCCCAACTGCACCACAAACCCGGGTGCCCTACCCTTTCATGCTTTTGTGAAAGGGTGGGGTATCGAGCAAAGCTCGACCACTCTCCTCAACCCGCCCCCAACACTGTCATCTCGACCGAAGCGCAGCGCAGTGGAGAGACCCCTGTATTGGCACTTGCTGTTGCTCTTGCCTTTGCTCTTCTTTCTGTCATTCCCGAAGGGAATCCGCTGTTGCTTCTAGTGAAGCCAAAGCACCCTTGGCCCTCACACCAATCCACAAACTCACCCACCCGGCGTATGCTTCCACCACGCCCCCAACCGCCCCACCAAGGAGAAACCAAATGGACACCAACCTGCACCTGGTATTTCCCGGCACCTGTCGCGAAACCTTCGCCTTCTACGAGAAGACCTTCAACAGCAAAATCTCGATGACCATGACCTTCGGCGACGCCCCCGCCGGCTCACCCGTCCCACCGGACTCCAAAGACCTCGTCATGCACACCTCGATGCCCGTGGGCAGCATCCTCCTGATGGGCTGCGACGCGCCTCCGGGACGCGAACAAAAGCTCGGCGGCTTCCAGATCTCCGTAAGCATGCCCGACGAAGCCGAAGTAAAACGCATCTACGCCGCCCTCAGCGAAGGCGGCTCCATCCAGATGCCTCTCAGCCCCACCTTCTGGTCACCCCTCTTCGGCATGTGTACCGACAAGTTCGGCGTCGGCTGGATGGTCAGCATTCCCGGCCCGCAACCACCCCAAAGCTAGCCGGTTAGCGCCACCCCTCACCGTGCGATAACCGAACCGTAATTCTCATCCGCAGCACCGTAAAACGGCACCGTCGGAACCGTGCCGTGAACCGTCCAAACCCCCGTCGTTATTGGCGATTGGCGAATTGTTCCCCGGGGAACAATTCGTCGCCAATCGCTAACTCTTCGGCTTGGTCGCCGCGGTCCCCTGCGGCACCGGTTCCGCATTCACAGTGACCTCATAGTTCCGCCCCAACCAGCGACTCTCATCCGGCCAAAACATTGTAAACACGATACTTCCGGTGAAATCATGCGGCGTCTGGATGTCCAGAAAAGCCCCCGGACGACCAATAACCTTGGCATCCTGGACAGTCTTCGTAGCCCATCCATCCATAGTCCACGTCACCCGAAAATGCTCCGCATCCATAATCCTCAAAGTCCCCCCCTGCACCATCGCAGAAATAGGCCTTCCCACCTGAAAAATCTCCATTCTGCTCTGAAAAGTACGCTTTTCCTTCGGCACAGCATAGCGATCCGCCACCACCGAAATCCGATCAAAAACCACCCCATCTGCAACAGAACGCAGCAACTTAACATACTCAGCATGCGCCCAAACCAGCGGCTGCGCAGACCCCGCAGAACGCCCAAAGTACAGCCCCTCAGAGGGCATATCCGCGTAGTCCCAAACCTGCTCCGGCAACATGCCGCCAAACGAGCTAAAGCGCTCCATCGCACTGATAAAGAAGGTGATATCCTGCCCCGCCGCCAGCTCATAATGCGCTCGCTCGCCGGTAAGAATGGGCCACGCACGCCCCTGCCCGTACCCAATATACGGCCCACCATCCTTACGCTGTCCATACCCATCGTGGTTATAACGCCGCCAGCAAGGGCCATAAGGAGTCTCAATGCGCAAGACCGCGTCAACAACCATCAACGTATCGATAATGAGCGGATCATCATGCCGCCGCACACCATAGCGAACCAGTTCCAGGAAGCCTCCATCGACCACCTCACGCGCCTCGAAGTCATACTTTTCGTCCGGGGCGCGATTGGCTATGTGAATCATTCCAGGGGGGATATTGTCGTTATGAAAAGGCTCACCCTCAGCAGGCGGACGGATCCGCATGTAGTGATAAGGAATCTCCGGCACCAGGACACCCCGATTCGTGGTCGTCCACTCATCCAGATGCGCTTCGATCCAATCCGCATAATCCTCAAGGAAAGTGCCCATCTCCGTCGATCCATGGGACCGAATGATATCGGCCGCACAAACCAGCGCCGAAATTACGGCTGCAAGCGTTGATGGTGAATAACCAGCGTTTTCCTCCCATCGCTCCTGCTGCGTAACAGGCGCGTAGCGGGTAAGAAATGCGGCGGCGTTAGCCACAAACGGAAAGACGTCAAATCCGCCCAGGCCGTCGAGCTTCCAGAGACGCCAGGCAAGAATGATCGGAAAAGCGACTTCATCCAACTGAATACCGGACCAATAGGGTGTTCCATCGATCCAGAAGTTTTGCGCAAAGCCCCCGTCAGGGTGCTGGGTGCAGGCCAGATAGACAAGCGCACGGCGGGCTGTATCGATGCGTCCACAGGCCAGTAGCGCGCTGGCCGAGTGGCACATATCACGCGTCCAGACGAGATGGTAACCGCCGAGGTCGTCGTCAGACTTCGAGGCGCCCCACGGGATGGAGGCGGAGGCAATAAATGCGCCGGAGTAGGTCTTGTCCTCATGCGCGAGGATGACGTTGTGCGAGACGCGCATGAGCTTGCCCCCATCAGTTGAAGCGGCAGCAAGGCGTTGTGGGCTTTCGGCACGGTGCCACTGCTCGATGAAGCGCTTGCGATGCAGCTCGTAGGGCGTGGAGAGCGTCTGCATCATGCCGGCAAGCGCGGCGTGGTGACCGTCGCCGAGTGCAATGGCAATGGTAAATTCGCGGTTTTTGGCGATATCGATCTCGCCCATCAACGCGAGATTTCCATCCAGCGCCTGACCGAAGTTCCAGGTCATGCGCATGTGCGCGGAGATGTCCTGGAAGCCATCCGACGTGCCGACATAGCCGCAACTGGAGCGGGTAAAGCCGCAATCGGCGCCGAAGGCAAGGGAGACACCGTTCTTCCAGGCCAGGATGCAGCGCCGGCCAGCGACGTTGAGTGATCGAGCCGAATTCCCTGCGCCGCCGCCGTCGAGATGAGGAGCGAGCAGGGCGTAGCACTTGAGGCGAGAGAGGATGGCCTCGTCGCCTTCGATCTTGACGTTCATCAGCACGACAGGATGGTGGGGGTCGGTGATGAACTCCTTGGTGACGGTGTAGCGCCCGCCTAGGTCGTTGGCGACGACGCGAACGGCGAGGGCGTCGTCGTCAATGTAGTGAAAGTCGTACTCGAAGTCGCGCTTTTCTTCGTGGAAGAAGGTCTCTTCGTCGGTGAAGAGCAGCTCCATGTCGCGGGTCTGGGGCCGATCGATGGTGGGGTAATAGATCTCGTTGAGCGTGCCGTGCGAAGCGGTGAACCAGATGCGACTGGAGGCAGCGTAGGCGGTCGAGACTGCATCTTTTTTGCTGGAGGTCCAACGAGGTTCGAGACCGGGGCCACCGAAGGCCGGACCATCATCGTCCAGCCAGTGGTATGTTTCGTCCAAAGCACTCATATTGGTTATTCGACCACAAGTGCCGCCGGAATGGTGCTGCGGTTAACCGGGCGGGTGTAAGCTCAACGATGTAGCGCCGCGCCTGAGCCGCTTGGGCGGGTGTGTGCATCCAACTGAATGCGCGGAGCCGGAGCTTCGCAAACCCCCTGAACGAAAAGGAGTATCCCCGTGGCCTTTGAACTGCCTCCCCTTCCCTATGACTATGCCGCTCTTGAGCCGACTATCGACGAAGCGACGATGAAGCTGCACCACGATAAGCATCACCAGACTTATGTGACGAACCTGAACGGTGCGGTCGAAAAGCACCCCGACCTGGGCAAGAAGACGCCCGAAGAGCTGGTTGCAGATCTGGCCAGCGTGCCTGAGGATGTGCGTCCGGTTGTCCGCAACAACGGCGGCGGGCACGTCAATCACACGATGTTCTGGGAGATTATGAAGCCGGGTGGCGGCGGTGAGCCCAGCGGGGAGATCGCCGACCAGATCACGACCGACTTTGGTTCGTTTGAAGATTTCAAGAAGAAGTTCAATGAAGCTACTGCCAAGCAGTTCGGTTCGGGCTGGGGCTTTTTGGTGTTCAAGGGCGGCAAGCTGGAGATTGTGACCAAGCCGAACCAGGACTCGCCGCTGTCGGATGGTCTGTATCCGATTCTCGGCAACGACGTCTGGGAGCATGCTTACTATCTGAAATACAACAACCGTCGTCCTGACTATCTCGCTGCCTGGTGGAGCGTGGTGAACTGGGAAGAGATCAACAAACGGTTTGCAATAGCGAAGAAGTAAGGCTCGAACATTTGAGAAAGAGGCCGCCTTCGGGCGGCCTCTTTCTGCCTTAACCAAAATTTACATCGCATTACGACTGGCATCTTTGCGTCGCACCAAGCGCGTCGATAAACGCATCCAATTTGCAAAACTGCCGTTACGGAACGGGTCGTTTGGAATCTTCCGCAACGGTTCTTACGTCTCATAGTTGAACTCGCAGGTCCCATCCTTCAGAGGCTCGTATGTGGATTGTCCGGCTGGCGCTGCGGCGCCCCTATACCTTCGTCGTTGTGTCGATGCTGATCGCGCTGCTCGGCATTGGCTCTGCGATTGAGACGCCCAAGGACATCTTCCCCTACATTAATATTCCCGTAATCACAATCGTGTGGACGTACACGGGATTAACACCAACGGAGATGGAAGGCCGCGTGGTCACAGTGTGCGAGCGCGCGCTGACCACGACCGTGAACGATATGGAGCACACCGAGAGCGAGAGCTATCAGGGTGTTGCGATCATTAAGGTTTTCTTCCAGCCGAAGGTGAATGTGGACCTCGCGCTGGCACAGGTGACCTCCATTACGCAGACGATTCTGCGAGTGCTGCCGCCGGGTGCGTATCCGCCGTTCGTGATCAAGTACGACGCGTCTTCGGTGCCGATTGTGCAACTTGCGCTGAGCGGCCAGGGGTTGAGCGAGGCTGACCTATTCGATGATGGGCTACAGTTTGTGCGGCCGCGGCTTGCCAATGTGAAGGGTGCGAGCGTTCCGCTTCCTTTCGGCGGCAAGGTGAAACAGGTGATGGTGGACACGGACCCAAACCTGCTGTTTGCTCACCACCTTTCGGCCCAGGACGTGTCACTCGCCGTGAACCAGCAGAATCTGATTCTTCCCGCAGGCACAGCACGCCTTGGTGATAAAGAGTTTGTTGTGCGGACGAACTCGAGTCCGGAAGACGTTGCCGCGCTAAATGATCTGCCGATTCGCGCGTCCAATGGTGCCGTTGTTTATGTGAAGGATGTGGCCGAAGTACATATGGGCTACGCGGAACAGACCAACATCGTTCGGGAGAACGGGAAGCGCTCTGCGCTGCTTACAGTGCTGAAGAACGGCGATACCTCGACGCTCGATATCGTTTCGCAGACCGAGGCGATGATTCCGAGGCTAACCGCTGGATTGGGAACGCTGAAGATTACGCCGCTCTTCGACCAATCGATCTTTGTGCGGACTTCGATCAACGAGGTTGTACGTGAAGCGACGATTGCCGCACTGCTGACCGGACTGATGATTCTGTTGTTCCTCGGTTCGTGGCGCTCAACGGTTATCGTCTGCATCTCGATTCCACTGTCGATCGCTACATCACTGATTATTTTGAGTGCAATGGGCGAGACGATCAACGTGATGACGCTGGGCGGGCTGGCCCTTGCCGTTGGCATTCTGGTTGACGATGCGACCGTAGAAATTGAAAACACACATCGCAACATGGCAGAGAAGCGGCCGCTGACGCAAGCTATTCTGCACTCTGCTCAACAAGTTGCGGCGCCTGCTTTTGTTTCGACGCTTTCGATCTGCATCGTGTTTATGCCGGTGGTGCTGCTTACGGGGGCAGCGAAGTACTTGTTTACGCCACTGGCCGAGGCTGTAGCCTTCGCCATGATGGCAAGCTACTTCCTGTCGCGAACGCTCGTGCCTACGATGATGCACTTCATGTTGGGCAGCGAGATCAAGCTTTACCAGAATCCGGAAGAGAGCGACCGCGAAGAGCAGCGCAACTTCGTGTGGCGTTGGCATGCAAAGTTCGATCGTAAGTTCGAGCGCATGCAGCACCACTATAAGCGGCTGCTGGAGTGGTGCCTGGACAATGCGACAATTACGATCGGCCTTTTTGTGATGCTGATTGTGATATCGCTGCCGATGTTGTTCTTTATCGGCAAAGACTTTTTCCCCTATGTCGATTCAGGGCAGATGAAACTGCATGTGATGCCACCGCAGGGTATGCGACTGGAGGACTCTGAACAGTACTTCGCTGCAGTGGAGAAGGAGATTCGGCGAGTTATTCCAGAAAACGAGATCACGCTGATTCTGGACAATATTGGATTGCCAAACAGCGGCATCAATCTCGCGTTTGGCAACTCGTCGACTATTTCCAACACTGACGGCGACATCCTGATATCACTGAAACCTGGAAAGAAAGAGACACAAAGATACTCACGATTGCTGCGCGATGACCTTCGTCAAAAATTTCCTGACGCAACGTTCTTCTTTGAACCGGCGAATATCACGAACCAAATTCTTGACTTCGGCCTGCCTGCGCCGATCGATCTGCAGGTAACCGGTCGCGGAAAGAATAACTACGAACTCGCGACGAAACTTGCGAAACAGATTGCTGAGATCCCAGGCGCGGTGGATGTGCATGTGCATCAGCAGGTGCAGTATCCGACATTGCAGGTAAACGTGGACCGCAGCAAGGCCAAGCAGATCGGACTGACACAGCAGGACGTGTCGCAGTCAATGCTGGTTTCGCTCTCTGGTACTGGACAAACGGCGCCGAACCAGTGGCTGAATCCGGCTACTGGAGTGAACTACCAGATTGTTACGCAGACACCGATATATCGCATCAACAGTCTACAGACTCTGGCGCAGACACCCATCACGACACCACAGGGCAACGCAACACAGTTGCTGGGCAATGTGGCGAGTTTCCGCCGAGATCAGTCGCCGATCATCATCGACCACTACAACATTCAGCCGGTCTTCGATATCTACGCTGACGTCGATCAGCGCGATTTAGGAAGTGTTTCGAGTGCCATTGAAAAGATCATGGACCAGACCAAGAAGACGCTGCCACAGACGACGACGCTGGAGCTTCGTGGCGAAGTGAAGACGATGAACGACTCGTTCGTACGGTTGGGTATTGGCATCATCTTCGCCATCTTGCTGGTGTATCTGCTGATGGCGGTGAACTTCCAGAGCTGGCTTGATCCGCTAATTATTCTGATGGCTATTCCCTGCGCGTTCTGCGGAATTTTGTGGATGCTGTTTCTGACACAGACCACGTTCAATGTACCGTCGCTGATGGGAGCCATTATGACCATTGGCGTAGCAACAGCGAACTCGATTCTGCTGGTGGTGTTTGCCAATGATGAGCGGCTGGCCGGCAAGGAGCGTCGCGAAGCCGCGTTGAACGCCGGGCATACACGGTTGCGGCCGGTGCTGATGACCGCGCTAGCGATGATCATTGGCATGCTGCCGATGGCGCTGGCGTTTGGTGAAGGCGGAGAACAAAATGCACCGCTGGGTCGTGCAGTCATCGGCGGACTATTGTTTGCGACCGTCGGAACATTGTTCCTGGTGCCGACGATTTATTCACTCCTAAAGAAGCATCCGCCGATTGATTACACCCGGGAGATCGAGGAAGAGGCTGGGCCGGAGTTGTATAAGCATGAACCGGGAGAGCAGGGAAATCCGCAACAGCAAGGGAATTCGCAGCAGGGACCTCAGGAGCAGCCCGCCTAATGGCCGACGATATTCGCAACCCGAACGATAGAGACGACGAGCGCAGACTGCCTGCTCCCGAAGAGAGCGCGCCTGGACACCAGTTGCCGTGGCCGGACGAGAGCAATCCTTCGCGGCTTGGCGATGAGTTTGCCAACGCGAACCTGAGTGACAACCGCAAGCTTGCAAACTCGTTTGCCGATCCAAACTCGCTGGACGATGCGCGCATCGGTAAGAACTTTATCGAGACGAACTCCAGCCACAAGAAGCAGCTGCACGTTCGCCACCATGCGCCGAAGCCGAAGAGCCATCGAGTGCTTTATCTCTCGCTGCTTGGGTTTGCCGTGTTGTTTTTGATCGTGGTGCTGGCGGGATGGCTGCCACGCCACTCCCGCGACAAGGACAACGAAAGACGTGCAAAACAACAGCGCGAAGCAAAGCCGATTGTTGAAGTAACAAAAGTGCAGCAGTCGAACAACCAGGCTGGCCTGGTTGTTCCGGGAACGACGATTGCGTTGACTGAAGCCTACGTCTACGCGCGTGCAAACGGGTATCTGAAGACGCGGCTGGTGGACATTGGCGACCATGTGAAGAGGAATCAGCTGCTGGCCATTATCGATGCGCCGGATCTTGATGCGCAGGTGGACCAGGCGAAGCAGCAGGTACTGCAGGCGATGCGGCAGCTTGATCAACAGCAGTCTCAGTTGGCGCTTGCTGATGTGACGGTGAAGCGCTATCGGGTACTAGTGACCAAGGGTGTGCTTTCGCGGCAGCAGGGCGATCAGCAGGAGGCTAATTACGCATCGGCCGTGGCAAATGTGGCGGCGGCGAAGCGCAATGTGGAAGCCTATCAAGCGAACCTGCAACATGCGTTGGCGTTGCAGAGCTACGAGTATGTTCGCTCACCGTTTGCCGGAGTGATTACGCAACGCAACGTTGAGGTTGGTGCGTTGATCTCGGCTGCAGGTGCTACGTCAGGAGCGCAGTCGGGACCGACGCCGCAGGGGCAGAGCTCGACCAGTGGTGGAACGTCGCAGGCGGGGCAATCGAATAGTTCGGGAAGCTCTGGGAGTACGAACCAATCGGCTACTTCGGCGCAGTCGCCTGGCCAAGGCGGTCCGTTGTTCGCGGTGGCGCAGCTTGAGCGGTTGCGGATATTGGTGTCCGTACCTGAGGGTTATGCGACTGCGGTTCATGTGGGTAGCCAAGCGCAGCTCAACTTTCAGGAGTACTCGGGAGCGTCGTTCTTCGGGGATGTGACGAGGACAGCGAACTCCATCGATGCCAACACGCGCACGATGCTGACCGAGATACAGGTGGATAACAAGGACAACAAGCTGATTCCGGGCATGTATGTTGTTGCGACGTTTCCGCCAGCGGCCGGCGTGGCTGCACCGCTGCTGGTCTCTGGTGATGCAGTTACAATCCGCAATGACACGTCTGTGATTGCGACTGTGGTGAATGGAAAGATCCATCTTGTTCCGGTCGTGCTTGGGCGTGACTTCGGTACGTCCATTGAGATTCTCAATGGGCTTCATGTGGGTGATGAGATTGTGACCAATGTGACCGATGACGTTGTCGATGGCGCTGCTGTGCAGACGCACGAGGCAACGAACAGCCAGCAGAAGCCGAGTGCGCCGCCGGCGCAGAACACACCGCCGGGAGGTAGCACGCAGTACGGCGATCAAGGTATTACGGACCGCAACCTGCAAGGACAGCAGGGGCAGCAGAACAAGAAGGGCAGTGGCTCGTCGCAGAAGCCCTCCAACGACAGCAACAGCGGGAGCAAACCGTAATGAGCTTCCGTCGTGCGGGTTCGCAATTCGGCCTGGTGTTCGCGCTGGCGAGCAGTTCGCTGTGGGCACAGACACCTTCGCCTCCGCTGCCTCCTGACCTGAATCTTCCGGCATTGAGTCCGGCGCCGACGGAGCGGTCGGTTCCTCCGGGGCCGACCGCATCGACTGGGCCGGCGACGAAGGCTCAGGAGCCGGAGGTTCCGGCGCTGGCGGGAGCTGCGCCGCCGCCGAATGCTCCTGCGCCGCAGATTACGGCTGCTCAGGACAGTAAGCAGATGCCGCAGCGGGATGACGCTTCAGGTCTTGCGCCACGGTTTCTCGGGTTCCTTGGGCCTTATCGCCGGCCGACTGTGCCGCAGCTGTTTCCCGGTAGCGAGACTCGGCTGGAGTCGCTGATCCGCGATGGCAAGTTGTATCTCACATTGCAGGATGCGATTGCGCTGGCGCTGGAGAACAACCTCGACGTTGAGACAGAGCGCTACAACCTTGTGCTGGGACGAATCGATACGGTGCGTGCGGCTGGAGGTGGCTCGACGCGCGGGATTGACTACAGCATTCAGGAGACTCCGAATGGGGTTGGAGGACCTGGATCGCCACTGCTGAATGCGTTGACTACGAATACGAATCCGACAACGCCTGCGGTGACGGATCTGACGAGTCTGAACTCTACGACGCAAACGCAGCAGTCGCTTTCGGAGCTTTCGACCGGGTTTCAGTATGCTGTGGGACCGAATGTGCCGCTGTTCGATCCGCAGTTGATTGGAGAAGCTGGTTATCTACGGCGAAGCGATACTCGGAGTTTGACCGGGACTACGACGACAACAGCGCAACCACTGGACTTTACGGAGCTGAACCTTGGTTACATCGAGGGTTTCTCGACGGGTCTGCAGTTGGAGGCGCTGGCAAACAATGCTTCAGAGGTGACTTATGGGCAGCTATCGCGGCTTGATCCGTTCCACTCGCCAAGCACTTCGGTGACGCTGACGCAGCCGTTGCTGCGTGGGCGTGGGCGCGAGGTGAGCTTGCGGTATCTGCATATTGCGCGGATCGGCCAGAAGGAGTCTCGGCTGCTGTTTGAGCAGCAGGTGCTGGAGACGATCTATGGCGTTTCGCGGCTGTATTACGACCTAGTTTCGCTGGGCGAGAATGTGCTGGTGAAGCAGGAGTCGCTGCGGGCTGCGACGAAGCAGCGCGAGGACTATCAGAACCAGGTTGATCTGGGTACGCTGGCGCCGATTGACCTGATGCAGGCGAAGGCAGTTGAGAGCTCGAGCCGCTTTGATCTGATTCAGGCTCAGGGTTTGTATAAGCAGGAGGAGATTATCCTGCGGAACCAGTTGTTGCGGACCGCTTCGCCGGTATTTACGGCGCAGTTTTCAGAGATCGTTCCGACGGATCGGATTGTTGTTCCCGATCAGCTTGAGACGCTGGATGTGCCGGCGCTGGTGCAACAGGCTGAGGCACGGCGGCCGGACCTGGCGCAGGCTGGGTTGCAGGTGGAGTCGGGCAAGGTCAGTGTGAATGGCAGTCGCAATGCTGCGCTGCCGCAGTTGAATCTGTATGCGAATGTTGAGACTCGTGGAGCGAGTGAGCAGCCTTATGAGCAGCTCGGTTCGACCGGGACAGGGCTGCCGACGAATCCGCAGAACCTTGCGCTGGGCGGGTTGAATGTTTCTACGATCTATCAGGCTGGCGTTCAGGTGACGCTGCCGTTGCGCAACCGGGTGGCCGCGGCCGACGCGGCGCGGGATACGGTGCAGTTGCGGCAGGTGGAGGCGAGAGCCGAGAAGCTGGCTGCTTCGATCCGTCAGGATGTGGAGACTGCGGTGGTTGCTCTACAGACGGCTGAGGCGGCTTATCAGGCGGCGAGCGAGAGCCGCGAGTACCAGGCGCAGTTGCTGGATGCGGAGCGGGATAAGTTGTCGGTTGGGCAATCGACCGATTTGAATGTGTTGCAGAATGAGGCTTACCTGGCGCAGGCCAGTGCGACCGAGATTGCCGCGCGGAGTAATTACATGAAGGCTCGGATTGAGCTGGATCATGCGCTGGGCGATCTGCTGGAGAAGAACCACGTGGAGCTGGATGACGCTATCGGCGGGAAGCTGCCGTAGGGTACCCCCCTCCCCCTCTGTGGGGTGTCTTGGGGGTAAGTGCTTTAGAATGTTGGGCTCCGGGACAGGGATGTCTCGCAAGTATGTTCTTCTAAAGGACTTAGCTCCAAGTATTTCATTCTATTGGGGTTGAGGGTGCAGACAGGAGACAGAAAGACAGTAGACAGGAAACAAATCAGGCTATTAACAGAATAGCGGATTGGGTGGGGTAACTACGCCAAGTCTATTTCTTTTGCTGTCTATGGTTTACGGGGTTTGGGGGGTTGACAATTTTTGCCGTAGTGGGTGATAGCTTATGGCTATGAAATTCACCGCTTTTGTTTTGTGTGCCGGGGTTTCGGTCGCGGCTTTCGCTCAGCAGCCTACGCCTGATCCGTCAGCGACGTCGGCACCGCAAGCGACAGGCGCTACGCAGGCCTCTTCTTCGACGGCTAAAGACAAGCCGACACATGCTGGTGGGAGCGTGACAGCTCCGAAGCTGATTCGTTCTGTAGATCCCGAGTACAGCGAAGAGGCTAAAAAAGCGAAGTTCTTCGGAACTGTAGTGGTTCATATTGTGGTCGATGAAGATGGCAATCCGACACACGTGCAGGTTGCGAAGAGTGTGGGAATGGGGCTGGATGAGGAGGCGGTGAAGGCCGTTAGCCAGTACAAATTTAAGCCAGCCACAAGGGATGGAAAGCCGGTGAAGGTAGAGATATATATCGCGGTGAGCTTTACTCGTTTTTGAGGGGAACAGGTGGGTTAGTGGGTGGGCATCGATGAATTTTTGTGGTTCCACGATATCCAAGCGCGAGAGATTGGGGGGGTACCCGGGCTCTGCACAAAAGTCATTATTGACAGCCAGAAGCCCTGGACTATCCCGAAGAGTTATGCAACTTCCAACAAGATACAGAGATCCTTCGCTGCGCTCAGGATGACAATTCTTTAGGGTGTTTTAGAGAGCAAAAACCAAAAGCCCCCCGTGATGGAGGGCTTTTGGTTTGATGCGTTAGGTTCGATTACTCGAGGGTGCTGCCGCCGCGGGTTCCCTTGGGGCGGCGGTTGGCCTGGAGGACCTTCTTGCGCATGCGGATGGACTTCGGAGTTACTTCGACCAACTCGTCGTCGGCGATGAACTCGATGGATTGCTCCAGCGTGAGGACCTTGAACGGGACGAGGCGGACAGCGTCATCCGAACCAGAGGCGCGCATGTTGGTGAGCTTCTTTTCGCGGACGCAGTTGACGTCGAGATCGTTGTCGCGGGAGTGCTCGCCGATGAGCATGCCTTCGTAGACTTCAACGCCATCGCCGAGGAAGAGAATGCCGCGTTCCTGGATGCCGTCGAGAGCGTAGAGCGTCGTGATGCCCTGGCGGTCGGAGATCAAGGCGCCCGAAGGACGCTGCGGGATTTCGCCGGTGTAGGGGATGTATTCGCCGGCGATGGAGTTCATGACGATGGTGCCGCGGGTCTCGGTGAGCATTTCATTGCGGAGACCGATGAGGCCGCGCGACGGGACCTTGAACTCCATGCGGACACGGCCTGAGCCGTGGTTCGCCATCTTGGTCATCTCACCTTTTCTGGGCCCGAGCTTCTGGATGACGGTGCC
>Ga0302316_10002112_pt1 | contig 14747 bp, 14 predicted proteins | sample III_Palsa_N3_2_FD_200456 | JGI IMG/M metagenome (GOLD analysis project Ga0302316, IMG submission 200456) | Peat permafrost microbial communities from Stordalen Mire near Abisko, Sweden - III_Palsa_N3_2 | ecosystem: Environmental > Terrestrial > Soil > Palsa > Peat permafrost | place: Sweden...
GCAATCGCCGCCCCATCTAAAATTCGCGCCATCAGCAACTCACTCCCAAACAGTCATCCTACCAATTCGCGGGCTTCCGCATGCCACCGCACCGCAACTCTTGAAACTATCAGTATCAGGACGACGCCATCACCGTCGTCACGCTCGCTCGCCCGACAGGCAAGGAGCAGTCTGCTCACTCCCCCCACCGCTTTCAGCACCGTTCCCTCGTCCTGACCCTGTACCGCGAATCTCGACCGTTCCTTTGTTCGCTCGATCTCCAATTTTCAAGCTGTAAGTTGTTTCAATTGCACAACCTCAGGGTATTCTTCGATCATGCCGCTGCGACATTCGAGCTCCTTGGGCTTGCCGAGACTGCTTTTCGGAGCTCTGCTTCCACTTGCCCTCGCGGCTGGGATCCTCGATGCGCAGCAATCCAAAGCACAGCAGCCCTCTCTTGCCATCGCACACCTCGCTTCGCCTCAAGTAACCCCCAGGCTCGTGCTTCGCAACCTCGGCGATGGAGCCGTCCCACTCGACGGCCCCTGGCAGTTTCACCTTGGCGATGACCCCGCTTGGGCCTCGCTGGACTTCGACGATTCTCAATGGGAGCAGCTCACCGCAGACAAACCCTGGGGAGAACAAAATCACCTGGCCTACACCGGCTTCGCCTGGTACCGGCGCCACGTCGAGATCGATCCAGCCTCGCCAGCTTCCCGCCAATCCACCCAAGACCTGGCACTCATGGTCAGGCACATCGACGACGTCTACGAGATCTACTGGAACGGCCAGCCAATCGGGCGCAATGGAGAATTCCCTCCCCACGCCGTCTGGTATGCCCTCTCCCAGCCGCCGCAAACCTTCGCCTGGTCATCCGTCACAAGCGGAGTACTGGCGGTGCGCGTGTGGAACGCTCCGCTGACGTCAGAGGACTCCGGCCTGCGCGGAGGCTTCGCGGCGCCGCCTCTCGCCGGAACACCAAAAGCCATCACCGCCGCTAAGATCGAGCTGGATTATCAATGGCTGCGCAGTCACCAATTCGTCTTTGGCGAAGATTTGCTCTACGCCTTAGTCGCCCTGCTTGGCCTGCTCGCCTGGCTGCGCGACCGCCGCCAATGGCCACTGTTGTGGATGGCCGTTTTCGCCCTCGCCTCCACGACTCGGCTGCTGATATTTGCACTGGCTCCCCCGTTGCCCATGCTCTGGGCCGGCACCGCAGCATCGCTGCTCTCTTCCAGCCGCGATATTTCACTTTGGTTCTTGCTGCTGACGGTGCTTCATCTTCGGCAGCGGCGAGGCTTGGTTCAGCTCACGCAAATCTTCGCCGTCATCAGCCTTATAGCCACTGTGTTCGACGGACTCGCCGTTGTCATTTGGTGGACCTCCAGCCGAGTCGCGGAAGCACAGATCGCAGATGCCGTGCTGACCGGAATCTATATCCTTACCGCAGCGTGGCCGCTGGTGTTGGTAGTTTTTGTCTTCTCCCGGCGCGTGCGGCAAAGTCCCGCCTCGCGAATCGTCGCCAGTGTAGCCTTCCTTTCCGGCATGCTGCAGGTCATTTCGAATGTCGCTCCGCAGGGCAACCGTTTTACCCACTGGACTCTCGGCGACAAAATCGCTGCGCCGCTGTTCACCATAAACGGGAACGAGATCTCCGTCGTCCCTCTGGCTGGCCTGCTGCTGCTGGCAGCCATCGTCTTTGCCGTCTACCTCGACTCGCAGGAGGCGCGCCGTCGTCAGATGGTTCTCGAACAAGAACTGCGCAGCGCGCGCGAGCTGCAGCAAGTGCTTATTCCGGATACGCATCAAGCTCTGCCCGGTCTTGATGTCACCAGCGCCTACATGCCGGCCTCCGAGGTAGGTGGCGATTTCTTCCAGATCGTCCCCGCCGAGCGGGATCGCGCCGGCTCGACCTTGGTAATCCTGGGCGACGTCAGCGGCAAAGGGCTCAAAGCAGCCATGAGCGTCGCCCTGATCGTCGGCGCCATCCGAACGCTCGCGGAAAACACTTCCAGCCCCGCCGAGATCCTTGCTGGCGTCAATCGTCGCGTCTGCGGGCGCTTGCAAGGTGGATTCGTCACCTGCCTCGTGTTGCGTCTCGATCCCGACGGCACGTGCATCGCCGCCAATGCCGGCCACCCCCCGCCGTTTCTGAATTCTCATGAGATGGACATGCCCGGCGCTCTACCGCTTGGCCTGATCTCGGCGATTGCCTATGACGAATTGCGCTTCCGCCTGCAACCACAAGATCACATGACCCTCTACACTGACGGCTTGCTGGAGGCTCGCGATCCATCCGGTGAACTTTACGGTTTCGAGAGAATGTTCCGGCTGCTCTCGTCCAAGCCCACCGCTGGAGAAGCTGCCAAAGCCGCAGTCGACTTCGGTCAGGATGACGACATCACCGTCCTCACCCTGACCAGGCTCTAGAAAGAATCGCGGCCCCCTGCCACCCAGAGGAAACTCCACCTATCGCAGCGTATCTTTAAGGTGTTTCTTCTCCGCAGCGAAACTCTCCTCAGTCTTCTTCCGCACATCCTTGGTAATCCTCGTCCAGACAGGGTTGATCTCGGTTGGATCCCATGTGCCTGCATCCACGGCGGCCTGATAATTCTCAAACGCCGCCATCCATCGTTTGTACGAAGGTAGTTCCTTGAGCAACTCAAAAGCCGCAGCAGTTACGACCCCTACATCTGCCTTATGCTCCGGGGCGACATTCGCGTAAACCTCATCGTGGTGCTCCTCAATCCACTGAAACGCAAGTGGCATCAATACTTCCGAAACCCATAAGTTATAGGAATTCAGTGCTTCAATTCCAGCGATCCACGAAGGATGCGATTCCCAATCCGGATGAGCTCCAGTGAGGCAATGCTTCGGGTGATGGCACGGAAATGGCTCTGTGAACGTGTTCTTGACCTGACCCATGATGGAATTCTCCTTGTGAGTGCGTTAATGGATTGGGGATCGCTGGGAATGAATGGCCCGCGAACAAAGGGCCAAAGTTGATATGCCTCAGGAAGCCTAAACCCGCTTGCTTCCTGAAGTCCGGCTAGAACTATCAATCGAATGTGCAGCGTTTATATCAGAACCGGCAACTGGAAATCCTCCAGCACGAATCGGCGGGGCTCAACCAGGCGAAATCGAGCCATTGTCGCGAATCAAATTGCGTCTCCAAAATCGTCCGGTGCTGTTTCTGATTGACAAATTTTGTTGTGTTAACGCAATATTTCTATGTGAACGGAAACACAAACCCGAAGAACTCTGCCGGGGAAAGTGGCCTTTTCAACCGCATTTCCGTTCTCCGCGCCGAGCGCGGTATCACCCGACAGCAGCTGGCTGACGCCCTCAACGTCAATTACCAGACCATCGGCTTTCTCGAGCGCGGCGACTATAGCCCAAGCCTCAAACTCGCCTTTGGACTCTCGGAATTCTTCAATCTCCCCGTAGAAGCCATCTTCTCGACTCGGCCCTTCCAGCCACTCAGCGAACAAGTCTATGGCACATTTCAGGGCTCAGCTCAGAAAGGAAACCCATCATGATAGACCACAGATTTCTCGGCATCCCTCTGCAGCGCAGGCAAACCCGGCGCCGGTTCGTCGTCTGCTACTGGCTGGCGGTCGGCATCGCCCTCGCCGCGCTCTCGCAATTCAGGATGCCGCAGGACGTAAGCCACTGGACAACCTTTCTGCCCTTGCTCCTGACCCTGGGAGTGGCCTCCAACATGCCGCTGCTTCTGGGGGGATTCAGTCTTGGCGGAGCCGTCGCCTTCTACGAAGGCAGCCGCTTCCGGAAACGCTACGCCGACCCAAACCCCGAATTACGCGGCTTCGCCATCGTGTGGCGCAAGGGATGGCCCCGGTTCGCCTCAAACCCCGAAAGAGCGCACCAACTCCGGCGTTTCTTCCAGGCAGTTCGTCCTGTCGACGAAAGAGAAACACAACTACGCGACGAGGCCCATCATGCCGCCCATCGAATGCTCTTCTGGATTATCTACGCGGGCGCAATCGCTTACCTGATCGTCTCGGCCATCAGCCAGACTCTGCTAGTCCGCTTTGGATTCGTCCTGCTCGAGCTATTGCTGATTGCCTCCATGAGCTTGCCGCAGTGCTGGATCCTCTGGAACAGCCCCGACATCGACTTGAGCGACCGCAACATACCGCACCCGGAGGCCGCATGCGAGCCGAACTGATCCTCATGGGCAAGAGAATCGACATGGCCCCGCAGCGACATCGCCGAACCCTCGTCCTGCTCATCTACGCATCCATGGCCTCGATCATGACCGGCCTCTGGTTCCTGGATCACTGGCGCACAACCGGAGCCTACATGATCTTCGTGACCATCGCGGTAAATCGATTGCTTTTGGGAGGTTACAACTTCGGCGGCCTCGTCAAACCATTTAACGAAAAGGCTCATCCGGCGCCGGAACAGCCTTCCCCATTTCTGCTTCTTGGCCTGCGCGTCTACCGGCCTCAGCCCGGCGACAGCGAATACCGCAATGACGAGCGCGAACTCCAGCAGCGCGATCACGCGCACTACGTTGCCTATTCAGCTCTGGTTGCGGGACTTGTCCTCATCTGGTTCGCCGCCGCCTTCACCAGAGTCGCACCCAAAGTCCTCGCTGCAACTGCGCTCTTGTCGCTGGCCCCGAATCTCGGCGTAGACCTGGTCTACGGAATCACCCTCGCCACCATCGTGATCTCGGTGACCCTGCCTCAATCCATACTTCTCTGGACAGAACCTGACATGCCGGAACTCGACGAATTCGAATCCTGAGGTCAGCCTGCGCTCAACTTCCAGTGAACATCCGCGCATCGAAAATAAGCGGCTGGCCAACCTCGATCTGAATCTCGCCAATGCGCGGATGCAGAGGATTCACCAGCACATTCCACTCCGCACGAATCGGCACCGAAGGAACCAGCACAGCCAGCGACCGCCTCTCCCGAATCCAGCCATCCCCAAGCTCGCGAACAGGCCCCAGTTCGTCGCCCCACCAGTTCTGGGGCAGTACTTCGCCCTCCCATCGCTGCGACGGCTCCTCATCCGGCAGCTCCGCCGCAATGGAAACCAAGTCTTCCGGCGCCTGGTTGGGCTCCAGGTGCACAAACAGCTCAATCGCCGCCAGCGCCAGCGAAGTCGACGTATACACCATCCGCACACCGCGCGAGTTCCACCGGCCGCCAAAGCGCCGCGCACCCTCGCCTGAAAACGCCTCGGCAGCATTGCGCTCCCGGCAGATACGCCAGATTTTCATCAGGAAATCAGCCAGGTCCGAAGGAATTTCATGGTTTAGCTGTAAACACCGTAAGCGATCCGCCCCAGCAGGTCTTCTACTTCTCGAACCCCGGGATCGGTATCCAGTTGATCCAGAGGTCTCCCGCCACGCAGTGCGCGGTTCGGAGTCTTCAGCCACGCCGCAGCCTTGGCTCCATCCCCCAGCGTCTCAACTGCCGTCGCATACACCTGCGCCAGCCGCACCGTCCGGTCCGACTCCGCTGCTGTCAAACGCGAGTGCGAAGCCAGCCGCCGTGTCAGCGTCCGCAGAGGAATGCCAATCTTCTCCGCAATTTCCGACTGCCGCAGGTCCAGCCGCTCCGCCAGCAGAAAGAGCGCCTTTACCGGCAACCCATCCCGCACCAGTTCCGCAAGCGCACCTGATTTGGCCGTCGATCGCCCCAGTAACACATCCCCACCCAACACCTCAGGCACGGCGTAAGTAGCCACAGCTCATCACCTCATTCAAAGGATGCGCCATTTGGCCAATTCTCGCAAGCCATTTTACGAAATCACCGCCACCTTAGCTCGCTTCCCCAGCCGCACCGCAATCCGCGCCGGCAGCTTCTCCAGCGGGATCACGGCATTCGTAGCCGTTTCCCCATCCAGCTTCACCGCCTTCTCAGCAATCTTCCGGCTGGCCTCAGCCCCGCTCGCCGCCAGCCCCAGTTGCACCAGCAGCTTCGGCAACCGAATCGCATACCCACCCGGCAACCCCGAAGGGCCAACCAGGTCCGCATACGCAATCAAAACCTCTTCGAGATCTTCGCTCGTCTCCCGCTGCTGGAACATACGAGCCCAATTCTCATCCGCCCGCGCCGCATCCTCCGACGAGTGAAAATCCGCCACGATCGCCCGCGCCAGCCGCTTCTTCGCCTCCATCGGATGCAGCGTCCCCGCCGCAACCTCCGCCTTCAACTGCTCCACTTCCGACAGCTTCAGGTCCGTCAGCAGCGTCCAGTACCTCCACATCACCTCATCCGAGATCGACATCAACTTCCCATACATCTCCGCCGGAGCCTCGTGGATGCCGATCGCGTTCCCCAGCGACTTCGACATCTTCTGCACCCCATCCAGACCCTCCAGAATCGGCGTCATCAGCACAATCTGCGGCTTCTGCCCATATACTCTCTGCAACTCGCGTCCGGACAGCAAATTGAACCTCTGATCCGTCCCGCCCAGCTCCACGTCGCACTCCAGCTTCACCGAATCGTAGGCCTGCATTAACGGATACAAAAACTCATGCAGCCCAATCGGCTGCTCCGCCTCATACCGCTTGTGAAACTCGTCCCGCTCCAGCATCTGCGAAACCGTAAAGTGCGACGCCAGCCGGATCGTCCCCTCATATCCCAGCTTGTCCAGCCATTCCGAATTGAACCGCACCTCGGTGCGATCCTTGTCCAGAATCTTGAAGACCTGCTCCTGGTACGTCAGCGCATTCTCCGCGATCTGCTCCCGCGTCAGCGGCTTCCGCGTCACATTCCGCCCGGTCGGATCGCCAATCAGCGAAGTAAAATCCCCCACCAGAAAGATCACCTGGTGCCCCAGCTGCTGAAAGTGCCTGAGCTTGCGCATCAGCACCGTATGCCCCAGATGCAAATCCGGAGCCGTCGGGTCAAACCCCGCCTTCACCCGCAAAGGCCGCCCCGCCTTGCGCGACTCCTCCAGGCGCTCCCGCAAATCAGACACACGAATAATCTCCGCCGCACCCTTCTGCAGCAGATCCATTTGCTCATCCACACTCACAAATTCAGACATATTCCTACAAGTATAGATTTGCCCCCTCGTCACGAAGTGCAAAGCATACACATCCCAAGCTAGTCTTTACCGGCCTGGTCTCCTGCAGAGATCGGGGCGCTTGATGAGGATGGTTGAAACTGGTCGAATACAACTTCGTCAAGAAATGTTCGCAGTAGCCAACCCGACCCGGCATGATTCTCGATGGGGCCACCGCGGATCGAAGTTGCCTCAAAGCTATCCAAAACTAGTTTGTTCGCAGTAACAACTGAAATGCTTTTGACGGGACAGATGTAGGACTTGCCCGCGATCTGCACGTTTCCGTACTCAATCAGGAGATACGAGTGGTCAAGGAGTAAAATGTCCGATTTGATATCCGCCAAGACCGTCAAGCGAAGAATGGCGCCCGTTGTAGGGTCAACGGCGATCTCACCGTGGTAGCTGGAGGTTCGCCGAAATATATGGTCTCCGTCAATCCAAGGAGAGCAGCAAAATATCACTTGATAATAAGACTTTTCCACTGGAACAGAGTAGCGAAAGACAGCTTGAGGCCCACTAGCGCCCTCCTCCCAATGACTCCAGCCGAGTGTGCTTTGCGCAGCGTCCATCAGAACTTTGCCAAGAATTGATCCAAAGAAATCCGGGGTGATCAGTCCCTCCAGTTCCGAATGAGATTTCGAACTTTTCGCAGCGACCGGATTGGCGATTTCATAGCCGGTATGAAAAAACGCGGTTTCAGTCACTGTTTTCGCCGCCTGGAACGACCAATTGGGAACCAAAGCGCTTTCCTCACGTCCTTCAACGCTTTTGTTGAATCTGGCAGTAGTCTGCGTTGCGGAAAAATCGGGAATCTGGTGGATTGTCTTAGTGACGAACTCTAGAAGCTGTCTCATAAACAACCCGAAGCCCGAAACGCCTCGAATGAGACCCGCGATCAAGGCGGGTCTCAGGTCCTTCGCCGAAGCAGAAAAGGCATATATGAGACAGCTTGGCTCTGTTGAAATCCCAACAAGAGTTGTCATCCTGAGCGGAGTTTGGCGCGTTCGTGGCGCCAAACGTAGTCGAAGGACCTGCGGTTTCTCTGCGAAGTCTGACAATATCCCTTGTGACAAATCTCGTCCCGTGGAAGGCAGAGAGCATGTCAACAAAGCCAGACAGCTTCTACTGTGTGGGCAAGAATCTGACGTTGCGTCACTGTTGCTGGAGCCGGAGTCAGCGGAATCTCAGCGGCAGGGAGATCATGGAACGCCGAGAGATCCGATATCAACTCCAAAGCCTTGCACCGCTCCGGTAGCTGCCCTCCGAGACGAATCCCTAAGAGCGGTGCACCTCTGCGCGTGAGTCGCAGCTATCGATCCGAACACAAGCCCCACAGACAACTCTCGTCAGAGCGAAATCCCTGTCTTGCGGTCCAAAGTTGAATACAGTCGAACGCCTTTGCGATGCCAGAAAGATCTCTCGTGAACGAGCCTCCACAGCTAGCGAATTTAGTAACAACTCAAAACCCGTTCCCCAAACTCGAAGAATCGACACAAAGACCGAATTCCCTTGACCTTCCTCACCCACCAACTAGAATTGCCCGGTACGCCAAGCAGAGGAGCACCCACCGCCATGGCATTCGAATCCTTTCACTACGAACTCCAGGAACTAGCAGACCAAAGCGGCCAGCTCACCACCACCATCTACTGCCACGGCAAGCTCATCACCGAAAACACAGCCGACATCCGGGCCTTAGTTAGCCCCATCATTGCCCGAGGCGGCCGCATCATCCTCGACTTCTCCGACCTCGAGTACCTCGACAGCTCTGGCCTCGGCGCCATCGTTGCCCTCAAGGTTTCTTCCATCCACCGCGCTAATAGCAAACTCGAACTGGTTAACCTCAAGCCCCGCGTTCAAAAGCTGTTAAGCCTGACCAACCTGCTGCAGGTCTTCGCCGACCAGGTCCCGACCCACCTGCTCTAGTCCAGCCCCTGCTCGAGTCCAACCTCGGTCTCAACCTGGGCATCCAACCCCGGCGCCCTGAGCAATTTGAAACAGCCACGACCATTCCAGAATGAGACGCTTTGCCCAGGCGTTGGGTCCGCACCTGCGCCTTCAATCCCCCGGAATTCGTTCCCCTAAATGCAGATTGGCGGGAGACTGCGATAAAATCGCTGCGGCTCAAAATCGCGGCCAGCTCTCTCCCGAGCCAGATAGACGCCTCAGCCGCATTTGCATCTAACCACCCAATGCATCCAATCCCCAAGAAGCGCACCAGCAAGAAAATGGAGAAAGCGATCCTATGAATTTGATCAAACTGCATGACTTATCCCCCAAGCTCTCCGTCGCCGCACTCGGCCTTCTTTTAGCCGTAGCCGGATGCAAGAGCAGTCAGACCGCTCAGGATCAGACAGCGGACCAAAGCACCGACCAGACGGCCTCCGCCGATCAAGGTCAGAACCCCTCCGATCCAGGCGACCCAGCCAACACCAACCTGGCCCCCATCCCGGCTTCCTACACCACCAGCGGCGCATCCTCAAGCGCATCCCAGGCCGCCCCGCCCGATTCCGGCTCAGCCGACAACGGCGGTGGCGATTACAGCGAAGCCAGTTACAACGATCCCCCCGAGGACTACGCCCCGCAGCCCCCGCCGGCGCTGCCTGAGTACCAGCAGCCGCCCATCCCCGATCCCGGCTACCTCTGGACCCCCGGCTATTGGAGTTACGCTCCAACCGGCTACTACTGGGTTCCCGGAGCATGGTGCGAACCTCCCTATGAAGGCGCTCTCTGGACACCCGGCTACTGGGGATTCGTCAATAACCGCTACGGCTTCCACCGCGGCTACTGGGGCCGCTACATCGGCTTCTACGGCGGCGTGAACTACGGCTTCGGCTACGTCGGCGTTGGCTACCAGGGCGGCTACTGGCACGGCAATCAATTTACTTATAACCGGGCCGTCAATAACATCACCAACGTAAACATCACCAACGTTTACAACCGCACCATCGTCATCAATCGGACGATCATCAACAACCGCGTCAGCTACAACGGCGGCCCGCAAGGCATCCAGGCTCGCCCAACTCCCGCCGAAGTAGCGGCATTCCGAGCACCGCATGCCCCACCGATGAGGGCTCAGGTCGAGTTAGCCAAAACCGCATCGACCAATCGCGCCCAGTTCGCCTCTGTCAACCACGGCCGACCGGCAGCCTTCGTCGAAACCAAAGCGATTCCAGCAGACAAAGGCATTCACCCCGCTCCAGTGATTCGCCCGGTTGTTCTGAAAAATCGTCCGGAAGCTGCACAGCCCCGCCCGGAAGCCCGGCCCGAAGCAACTCGCCCGGAAGCAAGTCCAGCGGCACGTCCTGAGGCAAGGCCTGAACCTGCACGTCCAGAAGCCCGGCCCCCGGCCAGACCGGAAACTCGCCCAGAGCCAGCACGGCCAAACACCGCGCCTCGCCCTGAAGCGAAGCCGGCTCCAAGACCGCAGCCCGAAAGCAGACCAGCGCCTCAGCCCCGCCCTGAGACACGCCCCGCTCCCCAACCCCGGCCCGAAGCCAGGCCGGAAGCCAAACCAGAAGCCAGGCCTGCTCCCAAACCAGCAGCCCGTCCAGAGCAGCATCCGCAAAGCAAGCCTGCACCTCAGCGTAAGCAAGAAGAACCCAAAAAGCCCGAGTAGCCTTTCAATCTGAACAAGAACGGCGCATTCTTCAACAGTCGCAATGACTCCTTGGAGAATGCGCCGTTTTCATGCACGGAAATCGGTTCCTGACCCGTCCTCTGCTTCAATTCTGATTCGCTCCGCACCCCCTTTTACTTCGAGCTCACCGGCCGCATCTCATCCTCCACACTTGGTCGCAGATCCTTCCGCAAAGCCTTGGCAGTCAGCTCATCCGCATTGCGCAGTGCAGGAAACAAGACCGACCACAACCCGGTAACCATCATCGCTCCAACGCCGCCAACGACAGTAGCGCGCACCGCGCCCAGCCACTGCGCCGTAACTCCGCTCTCAAACTCACCCAGCTCATTCGAAGCCCCAAGGAACATCGAGTTCACCGCACTCACCCGCCCGCGCATCTCCGGCGGTGTCGCCAGTTGCAACACCGAGCTGCGAACCACCACCGAGATCATGTCCGCCGCGCCCGACAGCGCCAAGGCAGCCAGACTCAGCACCAGGCTATGCGAAAGCCCAAAGACAATCGTCGCCGCCCCAAAAATCGCAACACAGACAAACAGCCGCAATCCCGCCTTGTTGCGCAGCGGAAACCGCGCCAGGGTAAGTGAAATCGCAAGCGCACCCATCGCCGGAGCAGCTCGCAGCATGCCCAGCCCCTGCGGCCCGGTATGCAGAATTTCCTGCGCAAAAATCGGCATCAGCGCCGACGCCCCACCGATCAGCACTACAAACAAGTCCAGCGAAAGCGCACCCAGCAGGATCGAAGATCGGCGCACATACTGGAAGCCGGCAAAGATCACCTTCAACGAAATATCCCGATGCTCCATGCGTCCCAGCCGCACGGAAAGCGAACCAATCAGAATGAGAAAAGTAACCAGCGAACACAGCGTAGCGATGTACACCGCACCAGCCCCAGCCAGCACACCCTTCAGAGGCAGCGTGAACAGGATTCCACCCAGCGCAGGGCCGCCAATATTGGCCAACTGAAAGATCGCCGCGCCCCACGTCACCGCATTGACAAAATGCCCCTCAGGCACAAGATGCGGAATCAGCGCGGAACTGGCCGGCCCCGAAAACGACCGCCCCGTCCCGATCAGAAATAGCACAGCATATATCAAGCGAACATCGCGAATCCCCATCACCGCTATCGCGAGCAAAGCACTCGTACAAACAATCTGCAGTGTGTAGCAAAGCAGAATAATATGCCGCCGATCGTAGCGATCCGCCACATGTCCCGCAGGCAGCAAGAAGAACAAGCCCGGCAGGAACAGCGCCAGGCCCGTGTACCCAAGATCCAGCGCCCTGTGCGTGATGGAATAGACTTGCCAGGCCACGGCAACCGTCTGCGCCTCAGCGCCAATGATCACCGCCATTCGGGCCATCTGGTACCGCCGGAAGTCCCGCGACGCAAATGCCGCGAGGCCTCGTGCATGAGAACTGGCAGGCAGTTGTCCTGAGTCCGAGCCCATATCCTGATCTGATCCCGATCTGAGACGTGTTGGACTTAAATTACTGCTTCGGAGAGAAATAACCCTGGCGCGTTCTCACCTGGTATCGCCGGTCGTTGGCAAAGAGATAGATCGTTCGAAACGCCCCGTCCGCCTTGAAATCCGCCGGAGTGTACGTAAGCGCATACTGGCTGCGCAATTCCTCCTCGATGCTGTTGAAGCCCAGCGCCATTTCATCTACCGAGGGTGGAAAAAAGGCGCGTCCACCCGTAGCCCTGGCCATCTTCTCCAGCACATCGTCGCCCCTGCCGCGGCTCGGAGTCCAGTTTGTGCTGATCGCGTAAATGATCGTCTCCGAGCGCTGGCACATCTTGATCGCATCGTCGATGTAAGCCCGGCTCTGGTTGTCGTTTCCGTCCGAGACCAGCACCATCGCCCTGCGCACCGGCTCCTGGCCACGCGAGATATCCAGCAGCTTGTCGCGGCAAGCCGTGTATACAGCGTCGTATAACGCTGTACCGCCGCCAGGACGCAGCTTGTTGACACCGGTCTGCAGCGCATCCAGGTTGTTAGTCCAGTCCTGGGTCACCGTTGGCGTCGAATCGAAGCCCATCACAAACGCGCGGTCGCTTCTCGACTTCACCGCCTGGAGCAGAAACTCCGTCGCCGCCTGCTGCTCGAACTGAAACCGGCTCCGAATCGAAGTACTCGCGTCGATCACAATCCCAACACGGAGTGGCAAATTGGTCTGCTGCGTAAAGGAAGAAATCCTCGCCGGAGCCTTCTGGTCATCGAGAAGCGCAAAGTCGCTCTGCTTCAAATTCGGAATAAAGTTCCCATGCTTGTCCGTAACCGTAAAGATCAGGTTGACTTCGTTCACTGAAGTCACAATCTTGAAGGACGAATCATCCGAACTGCCAGTCTGAGGGCTTGCGGCAGGAGCCTCACCTGGCTGAGTCCCATTCGCAGGAGTTGTGGCCGGAGTCTGGGCTGGAGGAGTCGCAGGCTGCTGCGCAGCAACCCACATGGGAGAAGCGAAGCCGAAGACGCAAACCAGTGCGGCCGCGGAAAACAATTGTCTGCTCATGGCAAATTCCATTCTATCAATTCCCCGCGTCCGATTCGGCAATCAACGCCGAATCCGATTCCCGAATCGGGTCTCTCAACCGCACCAGAAACTCCTCAAGCTCCGCTGGCAGCGCAGACTTCAACTGCACCAGCTTTCCCGTCGCCGGGTGCGCGAACTCCAACTCCGCTGCATGGAGAAAGTTACGCTCCAGCTCCAGCACCTCCCGCGCAGCCTTACGCGTCACACTCAACGGCAGCGCAATAATCTTCGCCGGAGCGCCATACAGCGTATCTCCCACCACCGGATGCGAAATCGAAGCCATATGCACCCGAATCTGGTGGGTCCGTCCCGTCTCGATGCGCACACGCGCCAGCGTGAAAGGGCCAAAGCGCGTCTCCAGACGCTCGACAACGCGATAATGCGAGACCGCATGACGCGCGCCTTCCAGTCTCCGCGTAGTCATCCGCGTCCGCCGCACCGAATCGCGGCTGATCGGCGCCTGGATCGTCGCCCCATCCTCCGGCAGCTTGCCCTGCACTAAGGCCACATATGTCTTCGTAATCCGCCGGTCGGCAAACATCTCCGCCAGCGCTTCATGCGTCTTGTCGTTCTTGGCAATCAGGATCAGCCCGCTGGTTTCCTTGTCCAGCCGGTGCACAATCCCAGGGCGTAGATCCCCGCCGATCGAAGACAGTGTCCCGAAGCGATGCAGCAGCGCATTCACCAGCGTCCCGCCGCTGCGCGCCTCATCGGTAGCACCCGACCCGGCGTGAACCATCATCCCCGCCGGCTTATTCACCACTGCCAGATCGTCATCCTCGTAAACAATCTCCAGCGGAATATCTTCCGCACGCGCCTCGAGCGGAGTAACCAGCTGCTGGCCCGTCACGACCACCTGCTCTCCGCCGCGCAGCTTCAGCGAAGCCTTTTCACGCTTGCCCTCGACCAGCACATCGCCCTGCTCCACCAACTGCTGGACGCGCGACCGGCTCACGCCATCCAGTTGCCCTGCCAGAAACTGGTCCAGCCGCCATCCCGCAGCCTCAACTGGCACTACAAGTTCTTCCCTCTCAGACATTCCGGACATCCATCAACCTTCCCCCACGCCAGTCCCAAAGCACAGCTCCGCCCAATACCACCATTCCCAAGCCTACCAGTTGCGGAATATCCGCGATTCCCCGGAGCACCACGCCACGCCCCTCCCAGTCCCGAAAGCCTTCCGTCAAGCACAATAAAACTCCAGCTCCAATCAGCCAGACCCCAGCCACATCGCCGGCGCGGCGAGGCAAAAGAAGCCAGACAAATGTAATGGCCGCAAGCACCAGCGCTCCAACAGCCGCATAAGCCTGCACAGGATAAACAGCCACTCCCAGCGGTGTGCCACTCCAGCGCGCCGCTAACTCATTCGAATAGGTAATGGCTCCAAACGCGGAAACAGCCGCGCTCTCGCGACCAAAATCACTACCCGCCAGCAGCGCCCCAACCTGCTCCGCTGCTATCCCCACCGCAATGGGCGCGGCCAGACAGTCCGCCACGGCAAGCGACGGCAGTCTTGCCCAACGGATGTAGATCAGCACCGCAACCCCTCCCG
>Ga0302316_10002114_pt1 | contig 14744 bp, 10 predicted proteins | sample III_Palsa_N3_2_FD_200456 | JGI IMG/M metagenome (GOLD analysis project Ga0302316, IMG submission 200456) | Peat permafrost microbial communities from Stordalen Mire near Abisko, Sweden - III_Palsa_N3_2 | ecosystem: Environmental > Terrestrial > Soil > Palsa > Peat permafrost | place: Sweden...
GCCTAGTCTTACTGAGTTAGTAAAATCAAGGCATTATCCTAACTTCTTCAAGCGAAGGGTGAGCCTTGATGGACGAACTCAAGCAATTCGAGGAGTACCTGGGGTATCTGCAACCGGCACTCGGACACCAGGATCGAAATGAAGGCCTGAAGGGCTACTGCGCGGGGCTGATGTCGCCGCTCTCGCGAAAGAGCGTGGAGCCAATGGCGGCGCACATCGATCCAGAGAGAACGCGCTCCCGTCATCAGTCGCTGCATCACTTTGTTGCTGATTCGACTTGGTCTGATGAGCAGATGCTGTTGCGCGTAGCCCAGTGGGTCGTCCCCAAGATGGACTTCAGCGACGGTGGTTGGTGGATCATCGACGACACGGGTTTCCCGAAGGCGGGCCGTCACTCGGTCGGCGTGGCGCGTCAGTACTGCGGGATGCTGGGCAAGCAGGACAATTGCCAGGTCGCGGTGAGCGTGTCGCTGGCGTGCGAGCGCGCGAGCTTACCGGTGGCCTGGAGGCTGTATCTGCCTCACGAATGGGCCGATGACGCGACACGACGCGCCAAGGCCGGCGTGCCCGGGGAAGTGGCCTTTGCCACCAAGACGGCCATTGCTTTGGCACAACTCGAACACCTCCTGGCGCAGGGCGCGCCCAAGCATTGCGTGCTGGCGGACGCGGGTTACGGGACGGAGACGGCATTCCGCGAACGCTTGCGTGAATTGGGACTGCCGTATGTCGTCGGAGTCACGCGCCAGGCCAACGTCTGGGCGCCCGGCCACGAGCCGATCGTGCCCGAGCCGCGACAAGGGCGAGGCCGTCAGTTCACGCGGCTGCAATTGGGATTAGCGGACGACCCTTTGCACCGCCCCCAGTCGGTCAAGGACGTGGCACTCGAGCTGTCGCCGCTGGATTGGTATCGCGTGAGCTGGCGCGAGGGAACCAACCAACGACTGCGCTCGCGCTTCGCGCGGGTACGCGTGCGGACGGCTCACAGAGACGAGAATCGCAAGACGGTGCGCGAGCCCGAGTGGCTGCTGATCGAGTGGCCCGAGGACGAGCCCGAGCCGACCAAATACTGGCTGTCGACGCTGGCCGAATCTGCGTCCATCGAGCGGATGGTCTACGAAGCCAAGATGCGCTGGCGCATCGAGCGCGACTACCAGGATCTGAAACAAGACCTCGGCCTGGGGCACTATGAAGGCCGCGGCTGGCGGGGCTTCCATCACCATGCCAGCCTGAGCATCGCCGCCTACGGCTTCCTGACCGCGCTGAGATTGAGCCACCCCGACGAGATCGGCGCCAAAAAAAACTTCGTACCCGGCGAAGAACCTGCCCTACCCACGCATTACAAGCCTCGCGGCAGCCCTGCGCACGCAGCGCCACGTCCCCTCATCGATCACGAGTTTGCGGCTGCGTATCGCCGCAGCACTGCTCAAGACGCTGCCCCGATGTCCGTGCTGCCTGCGCGTAAACGCCGGGCTACTCTTGTGACACAGTATGACTAGATGAGTGGTGCACTGCACTTGACGGCTTGCTGGAACCCATCGCTCCGGTGCAACTTGTCAGATTGCAGGCAGCGGCCGTCTGGTTGGCGGTGGCTCGGTTGGGGCATGAAGACGGTGCTCTCCTCGATCCGGAGATTAGGCCTACGTCCGCTTGAAAGGGGATAGCTGACCTTCCCAGTTCGAACGCGGACGGCGGCAATCGCCTGCACAGCCGTCATACAAAATCCGTCCTGACCAAGGACTTCTCGGGGGGCTCAGATGATGCGTCGGGGCGCCGTCTTGACGGCGGGTGTCGCGTCCGTCTTCCACGTGTCCTTGCCCTTGACGAAGCGGGCCGGCGTATTCGGGTTGCCGTGCTCGTCGCTGCGCCGGACCGTGGGGTTGCCTTCGCGGATCTCATAGAAGTAGCTGCGCTTGCGCACCTCGGCGCAGAAGTCGGTCCATTCGACCTGCTTGGCGCCGAGGCTCAACGCGAAGCGCTTGGCCTTGAGCGGTGTCCACAGCTCGCTGTGCGCGCGCCAGGGATTGCGGTTCGTCCAACTGGTGCCGGCCCGCAAGATGCGCGCCACGATGGTCGAACAGTTCTTGACGTAGAGCCGGTAGTGGGCATTTTCCTTGCCGCGAATGCTCGCCCACTCGGCGCGCATGTCTTCCTCGTTCAGGCCGGTCAGGCGAAGGATGTGGTCGGGCGCGTAGCGTTCCTTGACCAGGTCTCTCTGGAAACTGGGCCACGCTGAACCCAGGCGCTTGCCCGCCTGCACGTTGGCAGGCCACCAGCTGACGTAGCTCTTCGGGTATTCGCCGGGCTTGTCCGGCGCCTCGACCTTGTCGGCGGTACCGGTACGCACGAGCGGCGGCGGCTTGAAACCCGCCGCCGTCTTGACGGGGATCGCACCTGCCACGGCGGCTGCGGGCCGGGGTGCCGGTTCTTCGACGGCGATGTCGGGCCCCCAGTAGTCGTCGATGTTGATGGCCGCATGTCCGACGGTCTTGTGTCCGCCGCCGACCTGATTGTTGTCCCAGATGAGTACCGTCGTCGTCATGTCCCGCCCTCGATGTCCGCTGAACAAGACAGGTCGACATCGCGTTCCGACGCCGTGCCGCCTGCCTTTGAATCGTTGTCCGGCAGCCAAGGTCCGCGAACGCTGGCGCCGGCTTGCTGTCGAGCGAGACATCGTACCTGCCGCTCCGGGCACGAACAAGGCGGGCAACGAGCACATCGACGCCCGCCCCGAAGTAGTGTGAGCCGCGCGCGGCCACGAAAAAAGGACTCGGGCCGGAGCGCCGAGTCCTCGCGATGGTTTCGCACCGGGGCGCGCCGTCGGCCGACGGCGGCCCCGCCCGGCTTATTGCCGGGAGTGGTTGTCGAAGGCGAACAGGTCGAACAGATCTCCGATGGCCGGCGTGTTCAGCGGCACGTACGGGTTGTCGCGAGCGGCGATCGGGTTGGGGAAGTTGTCGCGGCTGCGCCCGGTCACCGGTTCCATGCGCCAGTTGCGCTCGATGAACTTCAGGATCGAGACGTGGTCGGTGTACTCGTGCGAGATATGGCCGTGCTTGGCCCACGGCGAGACGACGATCAGCGGAATGCGCGTGCCGTCGCCGAAGAAGTCCACCGGTTGCACGTAGCCCGAGTCGTAGTAGCCGCCACCTTCGTCGAAGGTGATGAGGATGGCCGTGTCCTTCCACAGCTCGGGATTGGCCTTGACCGCGTCGACGATCTTCTTCGAGAAGCCCTCGAACAGGTCCAGCTTGGACGACGCCGGGTGGCCGTCGACCAGGCCGCTGGGCTTCACGAACGAGACCGCGGGCAGCGTGCCGTTCTTGATGTCCGCGTACAGGTTGGCGGTGTCCTGGATGTGCGCCGTGCGGACCGCCGCGTTGCCCATGATCGACGAGTCGTACTGGAACGGGTTGCAGATGTTGCAGTACTCGTCGCTGGCGGAGCCGACGGCGCCGTAGTTGAGCTGGTACGGATCGGGGACGTAGTTGTCCCACTGGTCGCCGTAGTACTTCCACGAGACGCGCTTGGCGAGCAGGGTGTCGCCGATGCTCGGTACGGTCGACGGCGGGATCGTGAACACCGTGTTGTTGGCGTTGGTGTCGGTGTAGGCGTTGTTGCCGTTGCCGAAGTAGCCCGGGTTGTAGTTGTTCAGCAGGTAGTAGTGGCCCGCTTCGCAACGCGAATCGACCGGACGCGGCAGCGATTCCAGGTACTTCAGGATCGGTCCGACGCCGGGCTGGCTCGAGTCGGCGCAGTCGCTGTACGAGCCGCCGCCGTAGGAGGGCGCGCCGAACGAGCCGCCGCCATAGCCGTCCTCGGTGTACCAGTTGTTGGTGCCCTTGCGCGGATCCGGGTTCTCGATTTCATCGACGACACCGGCGTTGGCCGTGCCGGCCGCGACCGTCACGTTGTGCGGCGGTGCCTCGGCCTTGCCCTTGCTGTCGGTGAAGTAGATCGCGTCGCCGTGGCCCAGCATGATGTGGTTGGCGCCCGTGCCGCCGTTGACCGACTGGTGGAAGTTGTCGCTCATCGCGAAGCGATCGGCCAGGCTCTTGAAGTACGGCACGTCGCCGTTCTGCACGTTGTAGAAGCCAAGCGCAGTCGACCCCTCGCCGGTCGTCTTCGCGGTCGGCGAGTACTCGGTGCTGAAGTTGGCCGGTTGCGCGAGGCCATTGGTGCCGGCGCCCACCGTCGTCTCGACCCACGAGAACAGCGAAGAATCGCAGCCCGAGGGGCGCTGCGGCGTCGCGTGCTCCACGCTGCAGTCCAGTTGCTGCCACATCTGGTAGAAGCGGTGCACCGGGCTGGCCGCATACGCGTGGTAGTCGAAATTGCTCGAGTTCGTCAGCTGGAACGGGCCGGTGGGCAGTGCTTCGACGTTCTTGATGCGCGCGTCGGGCACCTTGGAGTCCTGGCCCGTGCCGCCCGTGACCAGGGACGGGTAGTAGTCGTCCGGAAGGCCATTCTCGGATGCCTTCGCGAGCGCGACGCTGTCGCCTGTGATGTAGGAGTCCTTCGGGCCGCCGGTCAGCGGCGCAGGCAGCACGCCCTTCGGGAAGGTCGACTTCGGCGGGCTGAGCAGGAACGCGTCGCCGCCCGGGTCGGCCGCGGCCTGCTGCTGCGCGCGGTAGAAGTTCGGGCCGGGCGAACCGTCGCGCTTGACGATGCCTTCGGAAAGCAGGTTCCACACCGACTCGCCGCGCTTGGCGGGCTCGTACGTCGCGAAGACGTGGTCGAAGCTGCGGTTCTCGCCGATGATGACGATGACGTGCTTGATCGGCGACGTGGTGTTGCGGCTCTGGTCCGCGACGGCGTTGTCGGTGGTTTCGGTGGCGGCCCAGACTGGCAGGACGCCATAGGTCATCTGGGATATCGCCAGCGCGACCATTCCCAAACGTCGAATGTGACGAGACGTGATCTTCATTGCTATCTCTCCAGGAGTTTGTTGTCGGATGAGGCAGCAACGGTTTTATTCTCGCGAAGTGTCAGACCCGTGACCTCGCAGCCGTCGAACAGGGGATTCAGCGTGCCTTCAACTTGGCCGCCGGCTCGACCGTGACGAGGCCCATCATGCCGCCGTCCTCGTGCTCGAGCAGGTGGCAGTGGTAGACGAAGGTACCGACCGAATCGGGATCCCGGAAATCCATCCGCAGTCGCACGCTCGGATAGCCGAGCATGCGATCGGCGTAGTACGGAACGTTGACCGTGTCGCGCAGGAACGGCTCGTTGACCGGGACGCCCGACCAGTCGATGAGCAGGAAATGGATCTGGTGGATATGGAACGCGTGCAGCTCGGTCGTGCGGTTCTCGATGATCCAATCCTCCACGTCGCCCTGGTGCGTGACGATGTCGGCGACATTGGAATGCGGGTCGAACATTTTCGGCTCCTGGCCGTCGACCGTGATGTAGAACTCTGTCGCGCTGTTCGGATCCTTGGGGTCGGTGAGCTTCTCGGAGAAATAGAGCTTGCGCGTGCGCACTGGCGTGACGTCGCCGAGCCAGGACAGCGTTGATACAGGCAGGGGTATCGGCGACGACGGCAGGCGCGACGCAGGCTCGGCAGCATCGGCGCTCGCGACCACCGTGGCGAGCGCGCGGTTCGGGTCGTTCTCGCCGCCCTGTCCCGTGTCGACGGTGCGCGTCACGAGCAGGCCCGGCACGCCTGCGGGCGGGCCGGTGACGATGAACTCGACGCGCGAGGCCGGCGGCACGCCGATGCGGTCGCGCCAGAGAATCGCGTCCTCCGCGCGGCCGTCATGGCTCAGCGGCACACCGTCGATCGCGACGATCCCGAGTTGTTGCGGCGCGCGGCCGAACAGCAACGCGAGATTGAGGTAGGTCACCGACGACGCGTTCAGCACGCGCCAGAGCTGGCGCTCGCCGGCGCGCATCTCGATGCGCGCGGGGGGGTAGTCCGGATACGGCACCGGCACGTAGTTGACCGACAGGTCCTTCGCCGGCTTGCCGAACCCTGTGCCGTTGTTGGCGGAGTCACCGTCGCGGTCGATCATCATCTTCGGCACGACCGGCTCGGACGGCGACGGCGGCGAGTCCGGATGCAGCAGGTCCTGGTCGCGGATGACCAGCACGCGCTCGGGCAGGCCAGCGGTAGCCGCAGTCGCGCGCTCGATGCCCTCGACGATGATCGCGCCCGATGCACCGCCCAGCACCTGCGGCGAGCTGAAGCCGTGGATGTGGGGGTGGTACCAGTACATGCCGGGCGGCTCGTTGGCGGGCACGCGGAAGCGGTACTCGAAGCGCGGGTCGCCGGGCTGGATCGAGGTCCGCAGCACCTCGTCCTGATGGCAGACCGCAGGCATGGTCATGCCGTGGAAATGCAGGTTCGTCGACAGCTCGGACATCCGCCCGCTCTCGCACGGATCGACGCGGCTGCCCCGGCGCGGGCGCGCCTCGCGCATGTCCGGCATCGACATCCGGGGCGCGGATGCGGCGGCGGCCTCGCCGGGCTTCAGTTCGTTCTTCAGGCCAAGCACCATGAGGTCGCCCGGATGCACGCGCAGCGTCGGCGACTGCGCGCCGTCGGGCGTGACGTAGCAGTAGCGGGTCGTGCCGTCGGGCTCGTGCGCGTTGCGCAGCCGAAGTTCGACCTTCAGCACGCCGTCGATGCTGCGCAGGTCGCGCGGTTCGCCCACGAGACTGCCCGGCTCGGGGCGCTCGCAGGCCGCCGCTGCGCGTGGCGACGAGGCGCGCAACAGCGCGGTGCCCGAAGGCTGCGCATTTGGCGCGGGCTCGACGGCGGCGACCTTGATGGGCGGTGCAGTACAGACGTCGGCCTTCCCCGGTACGAAACGGGTTTCCGCCTCGCTCGCAAACCCGGCAGCCAGCAGGCCGACCATGGCGGCCAATCGAGTCCTGCGATTCCCGCGCCGGCCAGTGGTTGTTGCCCAGGTCATCGGGGCATTCTCCCTGCGTGCGGCGCGGGCGTGAAGCAATGCACCCGCAGCACGCCAGTCGTGGCGCGGCTGTCACCAAAGGTCCATGTCGGCGGGGTATTGGCGCGCGCGGGCGTTACCGTGTTCGAAGGAGCCGAGACGCATGCAAGCGGCGAACGCGCTCGTTCGCTGCACCGCCGCCTCAATCGCGCTTGCCCAGCAGTTCGTCCAGCCAGCTTCGACTTCGCGCATCGGACCAGTCGCACTCACCCATCACGACGAAACGTATTCGCCCGTCCCGGGCGATCGCGACGGTGCTGGGAAACGCGTGCACGTCAAGCGCCTTGGCCGCGGCGCCGTTGGAGTCGAGGGCGACATCCAGTGCGAGGGGCGAGGAGGCCAGGAAGCCGCGTACCGCATCGACGGATTCGCGGTAATTCGCCGCGATGACGCGCAGGCCGTGCTTGCGTTCGCGCTCGGCCAACGCGGCGAGCGAGGGCATCTCCGCACGGCACGGCTCGCACCAACTGGCCCAGAAGTTGAGCAGAAGCGCGTGATCGTGCTCGTCGGCGAGCGACCATGCTGCGCCGTCGAGTGTCGATAGCCGCACCGGCGGAACCGGTCGCCGGCGTGGCCAGTCGATGCGCATCGGCTCAGCGGCGCGGACGTTTCTTCCTCCGGCGATTGCCGCAGCGGCTGCGGCGAACAGGATGGCGCGGCGATGCAGTGGCAGGGGCACGGCTGTTGGACGGAGTGGGGACGGGAGGGGGGCGTCTATTTGACGCCTGCGGACGCGATGCTTATCATCGCCTGAGTTTCGGAATCCCGCCCAGGTCTGGACGATCTTCGATTCCACGATTCAGGCGATGCCCCCGGCCGCCTTCCTTCGAGCCGACATTTTCGCTGTTGCGGATCGGCTCCCTAGCGGCGCGTGTCGCCGCGATCATTCAGGCCTCAATTCCATGAATTCTCTCGTGTCGCGGCGTCGCCTTGTGCAGGCCGCCTCTGCTTCGTTTCTGGTCGCCGGATTTCCTGGCGTGCGCGCGCAAGAAGCTGCCCGCCGTTTCGATCCGAAGCCCGCGGGCTGGCGCACCTTCGACGTCGTCACCACCGTTCGACTGCTCGATCCCAATGGCGCCTCCATCGTGTGGCTGCCGGTGCCTTCTCTCGACACGCCGTGGCAGCGCACGCAGGACGTCAACTGGAGCGGCAACGGCGGCGACATTCACCTGACCGCCGATGGGGACACCGGCGCCAAGGTGCTGGTTGCGCGCTTCGATGCCGGGGTGGCACAACCGATGATCACGTTGACGACGCGGGTCGCGACCCAGAACCGCGGCGTGGACTGGAGCGAGCGCAACGCACCCGCAGCCGATCCGGCCGAACTGCGTCGCTGGCTGCAGCCGAGCGAGCTCATCACCACCGACGGCATCGTGCGCAAGGTGGCGCACCAGATCGTAGCGGGCGCTTCCACCGATCGCGAGAAGGTGCAGCGCATCTACGACTGGGTGATCGTCAGCACCTACCGCGAACCCAAGGTGCGCGGCTGCGGCACGGGCGACATCCGCACCATGCTCGAAACCGGCAACCTGGGCGGCAAGTGTGCGGACATCAATGCGCTTTTCGTCGGCCTCTGTCGCGCCGCCGGCGTGCCCGCACGCGACATCTACGGCGTGCGCCTGGTGCCGAGTGCGTTCGGCTACCGCGAACTGGGCGGCAATCCGGCCAGCCTCAAGGGGGCGCAGCACTGCCGCGCCGAGGTGTACCTGAAGGGGTACGGCTGGGTGGCGATGGATCCGGCGGACGTCACCAAGGTGATGCGCCAGGAGACGGCCGAGTGGATCAAGGACGCCGGCCATCCGATCGTCGCGCCGGTGCGCCGCGCGCTGTTCGGCAGCTGGGAAGGCAACTGGATGGGCTACAACAGTGCGAGCGATGTCGCGCTGCCCGGTGCGAAGCAGGGCAAGCTCGGGTTCTTCATGTATCCGCAAGCCGAGGCCGCGGCCGGTCCGCGTGATCCCTACGCACCCGACTCGTTTTCTTACCAGATCACGGCACGCGAGATCACGGCCTGACCCATGGCGAGGATCTCGACCGTTGCCACCCCCCGCGCGCCGCTGTCGACAGGCGGCAGCGCGTCGGCGCTGACCGTGGCGGGCCTGGCCGCGTTGCTGGCTTCCGGCTGCTGCGTTGCGCCGCTCGTTCTCGCGCTGGTGGGTGTCTCGGGCGCCTGGATCGGCCAATTGCGCCGCATCGAACCCTGGTCGCCCTGGCTCATGGGCGTGTCCTTGGTCGCGCTTGCGGTCGCTGGCTGGCGCCTCTATCGGCGGCCACGCGCGGGGGCAGCCTGCGACATCGACGACGCGGCGTGCATCCGCGCCAATGGCACGGCTCGCCGCTGGTTCTGGCTGGTAGCGCTGCTGGCACTCGTCCCGGTGGTGACCCCGATGGTCGCGCCCTGGTTCTACTGAAATTCCTGCAAGAGAGGCCGCATCATGAAAACCAGCCCGTATGTTCTTGCCATCGTCCTGGCCGTCGCGGCGGCACCGTCGTCGGCCGCACAGCGCCAGGTCACGCTGACCGTTCCGACAATGGATTGCGCGACCTGTCCGGTCACGATCAAGGTGGCGTTGATGAAGGTGCCCGGCGTCAGTCGTGCCGTTGTCAGCTACCAGCATCGCACCGCGAAGGTCAGCTTCGATGATGCGAGGACCGATGTCGCCGCGCTGACGCGCGCAACGGATTCGGCCGGCTACCCGTCTTTCCTGGCCGATTCGAAGTAACACCGTCCGATCTGTTTGCCGCCTGCCATTCGCGCCCTTCTTTTCGCGGTCCGTCGTCCTCGCCTTGCGGCACCGAGCGGCGTTCGCCTATGCTGGAGTTCAATCTTGTCCTGAAAGAACACGAATGAAGCGTCCTGGCCTGTTTCCCCTGTCGGTGCTCGTGGCATCTCTCCTGGCGGCCGGGCAATCCGCCTTCGGCGCGATTCCGCGGTTTCCCCAGCCCTATGGGGACAAGATCGTCTTCGTCGCCGACGGCAACATCTGGTCCGTGCCGAAGGCCGGGGGTACCGCGCTGCGCCTGACCAGTGCGCCAGGCCAGGACATGTTCCCGCGCGTGTCGCCGGACGGGCGCTGGATCGCCTACACCGAGGCCAGCAAGGCGGGCACGGACGTCTGGGTCATTCCGTCGGCGGGCGGCGCGGCGCGCCGGCTCACGTTCCATCCGCCCACCGAGTCGGGCACCGGCGGCCGCCATGGGCCGGACGACATGGTGGTCACGTGGACGCCGGACTCGAAGTCCGTGGTCTTCCTGACGAAGCGCGACCAGTGGAACTCGTGGATCCAGGACATGTACCAGGTGCCCGTCGAGGGCGGCATGGCCACGCGCATGCCCATCGACAGCGCGATCGGGCTGGCCACGTACGCGCCGGACGGCCACACGATCGCCTACAACCGCATCTTCCGGAACTTCCGCACCTGGAAGCGCTACAACGGCGGCCTCGCGCAAGAGGTGTTCACCTACGACTTCGACACGCACAAGAGCGAGCAGCTCACGCACTGGTCGGGCACCAACACGTCGCCGATGTGGGTCGGCAAGAAGATCTACTACCTCAGCGACCAGGACGCCCACCGACGCGCCAACATCTGGGTCTACGACCAGGACACCAGGAAGGCGCGCCAGGTCACGCACTTCACGGACTACGACATCGATTTCCCGGCCTACGGGAGCGACGCCATCGCGTTCCAGCAAGGCGGCAAGCTCTATCGCCTGGATCTGCCGAGCGAGGAGCTGAAAGAAGTCCCCGTGAGCGTCCCGGACGACAACCCGCGCTTGCGCGCACGCGTCGTCGACGTCAAGACCGAAATTCGGCAGGCCGATCCCGCGCAGCAAGTGGACTTCGCGTTGGCCCCCAACGGTCGCCGTACGCTGTTCTCCGCGCGTGGCGACATCTTCAGCGTGCCGACCGAAAACGGCGCGACGCGGGATCTGACGGGCACGCAGGGCATCGACGAGGACCATCCCGCCTGGTCGCCCGACGGCAAGATGATCGCCTACACGACCGACGTCGGTGGCAACCCGCAAATTGCCATCCGGCCCGCCGAGGGGGGCGCCGAGAAGGTGCTGACGTCGTTTGCGGAAGGTTATCTCTACGGGCCGATCTTCTCGGCGGATGGCAAGACGCTGGCCTTTTCCGATAGCGCTCATCGGCTGTGGACCGTGCGCGTGGACGCAGGCGCTCCCAAACTGGTCGCGCAGGACAAGCTCGGCGAGATCCACGACCAGGCCTTCTCGCCGGATGGCCGCTGGCTGGCATTCAGCATGAGCGCCGTCGGGCGACGACGCGACCTGTACCTGCAGGAGCTCGCTGGCGGACACCTGACCCGCCTGGGCGACGGCAACGAAATCGACTCGAACCCCGCCTGGTCGCCGGACGGCAAATACCTGTACTTCACGTCGAGCCGCCACGAGAACCCCGTGGGCTCGGACATCGACTTCGACTTTGCGTTCCTGAAGTCCGGCGGCATCTACGGCATCGCGCTCGCACGCGACACGGCCTCCCCGGTCGCGCCCCAGTCGGACGAAGCGGACAGCGCGCCGGACAAGGCCGACGCGAAGATGGACGACGACGCGCAGCGCAAGAAGGCGGCCAAGGCCGTCAAGGACACTGCCCATGCCAAGGGCAGCCCCGAGGACGAGAAGCAGGCGCCCGACCAGACCGCAGCGATCAAGCCGATCCGGATCGACCTCGATGGCTTGATGTCGCGCGCCGTGGCGCTGCCCGTGGACGCCGCCAACATCGCGCAACTCGACGTCCGCGGCAGCCGCATCTTCTACCTGACCCAGCCGCTCGGGCTGATCGAAGGATCGCTCAAGGGCGAGACGTCGGCGCTGCGCTTCTACGACCTCAAGAAGCGCAAGGCGTCGGTGGTCTCCGAGGACGTCGACGCCTATTCGCTGTCGCTCGACGGCGAGCGGGTGTTGATCCGGCACGAGAAGGACTACACCGTGCTCGACACGAAGGCCAACGCCGCCAAGGACGACGAAACCAGGAAGCAGTTGAACCTGGGACACCTGCGTGCGCTCGTCGACCCGTCCAAGGAGTGGTCGGAGATGTTCGACAACGCCTGGCGACTGGAGCGCGATCTCTTCTTCTCCACGGCCATGAACGGCGTCGACTGGAAGGGCGTGCACGACAGCTATCGCAAGCTGCTTCCGCTCGCCGGATCGCGCGAAGACCTGAACTACCTGATCGGCCAGATGCTCGGAGAGATGGGAAATTCCCACACCTACGTGGGCGGCGGCGACAATGGCGACACCGGCCCCGGGATGCACGCCGGACTGCTCGGCGTGGACTGGGCACTCGACGCGCCCTCCGGCCGCTACCGTTTCGCGACCATCTATCCGGGCGACAACACCCGCGACGACTACCGCAGCCCGATCGCCCAGCCCGGCCTCAACGTCAAGGCCGGCGACTACCTGTTGGCCGTCAACGGTACCGAACTGCGCGCGCCCACCGATCCCGACAGCCTCCTTCAGTTGACGGATGCCGACACCACGGTCGACCTGACGGTGGCGTCCAGCCCCACCGGCGTGGCACGCCACGTCATCGTCAAGCCGGTCGACAAGGAGCTGCCGCTGCGAGAGGCCGCCTGGATCGAACACAACCGCGCGCTGGTCGACAAGCTGTCCGGTGGACGGGTGGGCTACGTCTACATGAGCGACATGGAGCAGCTCGGTATCCAGCAGTTCGTGCGGCAGTTCTATGCCCAGCTCGGCAAGCAGGCGATGATCATCGACGACCGGTGGAACGGCGGCGGCTTCATCGCGCCCTTTGCGCTCGAGAAGCTTCGGCGCGTGCTGGTCACGCTGGGAACCAATCGCGAAGGTGCGATTGCGACCGAACCCGAAAACGTGCTGCACGGTCCGAAGGTCGCGCTGATCAACCACTGGTCGTCCTCGGACGGCGACATCTTCCCGTTCCTGTTCAAGCAGTACGGACTCGGCCCTCTCGTCGGAACGCGCTCCTGGGGTGGCGTACGCGGCATCCGCGGCTACTGGCCGATGATGGACGGGGGTTTCGTCACGATTCCCGAGGACGCCGTCTACAACCTCGACAGCACGTGGGCCGTGGAGAACCACGGGGTCGATCCGGACGTCGAGATCGAGAATCAGCCGGCCGATCTCCTGGCCGGGCATGACGCGCAGCTCGAAGCGGGCGTCGCCCTGATGGTCAAGGCACTGGCCGGCAAGCCGACGTCGTTGCCGCCGCCCCCGCCGCTGCTGCCGCCGTATCCGCAAAGCGGGATGGTTCGGCCGCAGGAGTAAGCCGTGAGCGCCGGCCATGATGTGTCTCTGAGTGTCGCCGAACTCAGGGCGCTTGCCGGCGCCTGCGATCGCATCGAACCCTGCGGGAGTTGCGCCTCGCTCGTTTGTCCGGGCTGGGAGGCTATGCCGGGAGGCGTCGACCGGGACGCGCTGCAACGCGTGGGCACGCTGCGCGACCCGGCGATCGACGACCCGACCGTGGCCGAGTACCACCCGACCGGCACGACCCTGTGGTCGCTCGATGCGCCGATCGCGCCGGCATGGTTCCCGTACAACCGCTGCGACGTGTGGCGATGCGCGTCCTGCCATCGCGCCTTTCTGCGCTACACCGAGTACGGCGGCTACTACAACGAGGAACGCGTTCGCGAGCTCGACGCACGCCTGGTCACGGACGTCGTGCTTTCGCGTTGAGCTTGGCCGGTTGGCGCAGCAGCGACCACGCCATCGCGCCCATCAGCGCGAGGCCGGCGAGCAGCGCGGCCCAGAGCCAGGGCGAGTTGGGCGAGGTCGGCACGGCGACGGGTGTCGCGGTCGGGGTGGACGAGGAGGCCGCGACGGCGGCAGGCGCCGTGACGATGGCCGTCGCGGCGGGCAGCGCGGCGTCCGCTGCGCGCGCGGGTATCAGCTGCGCCAGCGACATGGCGGCGGTCTGCTCGGTGGGCGCCGCGTGCGCGAGCACGAAGGGGCCGGCGCCGCGCGCGACGAACACGAGCTGGCGCGGTCGCACGCCCAGGCGGATCGTCGGCGCGCCGTGGCCGAGCTGGCGGATCGGGCCGAACGTCTCCAGGCGCAAGGCCGTCCACGACTCGCCGGGCAGCCGCACCGGCGGCGAATGCAGATCCGGTTCCCCGCCCGCCTGCGAGAGCCAATAGACGCTCGCGACGGCGGCGGTGTCCCACGTCGGGCCCATGCGCTCCGCCGAGCGATCCGCCTTCAGGCGCAGCGCGTGCAGCGAGCCCCGCAGCAGCGAATGGCGCTTCGTAGGCCCGCGACTGGCATCGTTGCGGCCCGAGACGACGACTTGACCGATCGTGTCGACGTCCGTCGGTGCGATCTGCAACGCATCGATGGGCACGTTGCGCGGCAACGCGTAGTCGCACGAGTTCGCCTCGCAGCTCGTCGCCACGAGGGGCTCGCTCCACTCGAGCGCCGGTGGAGCCGGTCGATGCGGCGCACGTGCGACCGCGGCAGAGACCAGCGGGGGGATCGCCGAGCGTGGCGCGGTGGTCAGGCGCAGGAAGCGAGCAGGGACGTTGTCCAGGTCGATGGCGTCCGAACTCAGGTGATCGCGGTCGGCCTCCGAGGCGAGCGCGCCGTCGGCGCCGACCTGGGGCAGCGCCTGCAGTTGTACCAGTTGCGCCTCGCTCTGCAGCGTGCGCCAGTGCTGCAGGTCGTCGCTGGACTCGATGCGCAGCGTCCAGGTGCCCTGCGCACCAGGTTCCAGTCCGAGCGCCAGTTGCAGCAGGTCCTGGCGGCCGTCCTTCGTATCGACGATCCAGGCCTGGCGCGGCCTTCCTTCGA
>Ga0302316_10002115_pt1 | contig 14736 bp, 18 predicted proteins | sample III_Palsa_N3_2_FD_200456 | JGI IMG/M metagenome (GOLD analysis project Ga0302316, IMG submission 200456) | Peat permafrost microbial communities from Stordalen Mire near Abisko, Sweden - III_Palsa_N3_2 | ecosystem: Environmental > Terrestrial > Soil > Palsa > Peat permafrost | place: Sweden...
TCCGGAAGGTCGCGCTCGTCGCCTGCATGCGAAAGCTTCTGGTCACCCTCAACGCCATGATCGCCAACCAAACACCATGGAACCCAGCCACGGCATGATCACGGTTGCTCCCCCGTTTCGCTGCGCTCACGGGGCAGGAGAAAGCGCTCTTCTCCTCCCATGCGAGCGAAGCGACGCGGGGGAGGGGGACCGCCCGAAGGGTGGTGGAGGGGGCGAGCGCCAGCGGAGCGGCTAGCGCTTCTGTAATTGGAAACCTAGTGCTGGCTTTCCGGCATACGGACGACCAGGCCGTCCAGGTCGTCGCTGACCTTGATCTGGCAGGAGAGGCGGGAGTTGTCTTCCACGCCTTCCGCGAAATCCAGCATCGACTCTTCCATCGAGCTCTTCTCGCCGGTCTTGGCGGTCCAGGCCGGGTCGACATAGACGTGGCAGGTCGCGCAGGCGCAGGCGCCGCCGCAGTCGGCGTCGATGCCGGGGATGTTGTGCTTGACCGCGCCTTCCATGACCGACTGGCCGGTCTTCACGTCGACGACATGCTCGGTCCCGTCGTGCTCGATATAGGTGATCTTAGCCATGGACTTCCTTGCTTCCCCCGCCTTTATGCGGCGACCTCTTTCATGGAAATGGCGCCGTCCGCAAGCCTCTCGCGCGCGACGGGACGTCGCGAGCCAATGAGTTGCCGACCTGCCATGAATTCCGGCGGTGCATTGACCGCCTCGACGGCCTGGATCAGGTCGCCTTTCAGGTGAAAAACCGCGAACTTGCCGCTCGCCGGATCGCCGCGCACCAGCAGGCTGTCGCCATCGAACGGCAGACCGGCGATCTGCATCTTCAGATCATACTGGTCGGACCAGAACCACGGAACCTCCGGCGCGGGCGCCGCGCGGCCGGTGAGGGCGCAGGCGACCTGTTTGGCCTGCTCCAGCGCGTTCGGCACGCTTTCCAGCCGGAAGGAGCGCTCATAGAGCGGCATCGGCCGGTGGGTCACATCGCCGATGGCGAACACGGCCGGATCGGCGGTGCGGGCCTCCAGGTCGACGATGATCCCGTTGGCGCATTCCAGCCCGGCGTCGCGGGCGATCTCGTCGTTGGGCACGGCGCCGACGCCGATCAGGGCGGCGTCGCAGGCGATGGTCCGACCGTCCGAGAGCTTCACGCCGGTCACCCGACCGGCTTCGCCCAGGATTTCATGGACGCTGACGCCCATCTCGAAGTTGACGCCCCGGGCCCGGTGATAGGCCTCGAAGAATTCCGACAGCGGCTCGGATGCGACGCGGGCGAGCACGCGCGATTGCAGCTCGATCACCACCGCCTCGGCGCCGAGGGCGCGGGCGGAGGCGGCGACCTCCAGGCCGATATAGCCGCCGCCCACCACGGCCAGCCGGCAGCCTGGCTTCAAGGCGGCCTTCAGCCTTTCGGCGTCGGCGGCGGTGCGTAGCTCGCACACGCCGGCCAGATCGATCCCCGGAATGTCCAGCCGGCGCGGGCGCGCGCCCGTCGCCAGGATCAGGACGTCGTAGCTAAGCGTCTCGCCGCCCGCCAGGGTGATGGTCTTGGGCGCGCGGCTGATGGACTCGACGCTGACGCCCATGCGCAGGTCGACGTTCTGTTCGCCGTAGAATTCCAGCGGCTTCAGCGCCAGGGAATCCTCATCCGCCTCACCCTTCAGCCAGGCCTTCGACAACGGCGGCCGTTGGTAGGGTGGGATCGGCTCGGCGCCGAGCAGGGTGATCGGACCTGTGAAGCCGTACTGACGCAACAGCGCCGCGGCCGTGCCCCCCGCGTGGCCCGCGCCGACAATCACCACCTTGGCGTTCGGGTCGATCATGGCATTCCGATGGATGATAATGACGGAGGCGTCAACTTACTGATTGGTGCATATTGTAGCCGTATTGATGATATGGCATGTTGAGCCGTATGAGCGATATGCGAAAAATAACGGCTATCTTGCCGACGGGCCTTTTGGCGATCGCCCAAGCTAATACCGGCGAGGGCGTTGCAGAGACGTTGCGGATCGCGTTGGAACGACTGAATCACGCAGAATGGTGCAAGCAGATGATGTCGTTGGAAGGCAAAGTCCAACTCGACATTGACCTCCAAGAACTTCGAGAAGACCGGGAATTTGACGAACACGGAAACGTCATCCGTTGATCGCCGCTGATTCCAGCAGCATAATCAACTTTCTTCAAGGTGCCGATACGCCAGATCGGATCATGGTCCGCGAGGCATTGCAGGGGCAAAACCTGTGGCTCCCGCCGCCCGTCGTGACGGAAATATTGTCGGCGCCGGTAAAATCAGACTTGCTCGAAACGCTCCTGGTTCATGCCCCTGTGCTTGGAACGGCAGAAGGGTTTTGGGAGCGTGCGGGCGAAAGCCGCCGCCTGATCCTGCTCAAAGGCCTTAAGGCCAAGCTGGCCGATACCTTGGTCGCCCAGTGCTGCATCGACGCGGACGTACCCTTGATCGCGAGAGACGGCGATTTTCGCCATTTCGCTCAATGGTGCGGCCTTAAGCTCGCGCTGTAATCGCCTCAGCTCACCCGCTCGACCATCATCGACTTGATCTTGGCGATGGCCTTGGCGGGGTTCAGCCCCTTGGGACAGACCTGGGCGCAGTTCATGATGGTGTGGCAGCGGTACAGCTTGAAGGGGTCCTCGAGGTTATCCAGCCGCTCGCCCGTGGCCTCGTCGCGGCTGTCGATCAGCCAGCGATAGGCCTGCAGCAGGGTTGCGGGACCGAGGTACTTCTCACCATTCCACCAGTAGCTGGGGCAGGAGGTGGTGCAGCAGGCGCAGAGGATGCACTCATAGAGGCCGTCCAGCTTCTCGCGGTCCTCGTGGCTCTGGCGCCATTCCGCCTGGGGCTCCGGCGTGGTGGTGTGCAGCCAGGGCTCGATCGATGCGTACTGGGCATAGAACAGGGTCAGGTCCGGGATCAGGTCCTTGACCACCGGCTGGCTTGGCAGCGGCGAGATCTGAACTTCCTTGCCCGGCGCCTCGGCCCAGCCGTGGGTGCAGGCCAGGGTGTTGCGCCCGGCGATGTTCATGGCGCAGGAGCCGCAGACGCCTTCCCGGCACGAGCGCCGGAACGACAGGGTCGGGTCCATGGTGTTCTTGATGAAGATCAGCGCGTCGAGCACCATCGGGCCGCACTGGTCGACGGCCACGTCATAGGTGTCCCAGTGCGGATTGGCGCCGCTCTCCGGATCGTAGCGATAAATCTTGAACGTCTTGACCGTCTTGGCGTCCGCCGGCGCGGGCCAATGCTTGCCCTGGCCGATCTTCGAATTCTTGGGGAGGGTGAGCTGAACCATCGTCGATCCCCTAGTACACCCGAGCCTTGGGCTGGATGTAGTCGATATCCTTGGTCATGGTGTAGGCGTGCACCGGGCGATAATCGATCGCCACCTTGCCGGTGGTGAAATCCAGCGTCGCCAGGGTGTGCTTCATCCAGTTGGCGTCGTCGCGGTTCGGGAAGTCCTCCCGGGCGTGGGCGCCGCGGCTTTCCTGACGGTTCAGGGCGCCGTTCACGGTGACGATCGCCTGGCCGATCAGATTGTCCAACTCCAGCGTCTCGACCAGGTCGGTGTTCCAGACCAGGCCGCGGTCGAAGGTGGCGATGTCGGACATGCCCTGACGGACCTTCTCCAGCCGATCGACGCCGCTTTTCAGCGTCTCGCCGGTGCGGAAGACGGCGGCGTCCTCCTGCATGGCTTGCTGCATGGCCAGGCGCAGCTTGGCCGTCGGCGTGCCGCCATTGGCGTTGCGCAGGCGGTCGAAGCGGGCGATGCCCGCCTCGGTCTGGGCGGGCTTCAGCTCGGGTTGAGTCGCACCAGGCTTCAGAATCTCGCCCAGGTGCAGGCCAACGGCGCGGCCGAACACCACCAGGTCGATCAGGCTGTTGGAGCCCAGGCGGTTCGAGCCATGGACGGAGACGCAGGCCGCCTCGCCGACGGCGAACAGGCCCGGCACCACCTGGTCGGGATTGTCGCCGGCCTTGATCACCACCTCGCCGTGATAGTTGGTCTGAATCCCGCCCATATTGTAGTGGACCGTCGGTGAAACCGGGATCGGCTCCTTGGTCACGTCGACATTGGCGAAGATGCGGGCGCTCTCGGAGATGCCCGGCAGGCGCTCGTGCAGGATCTTCGGATCAAGGTGATCGAGGTGCAGGTGGATGTAGTCCTTGTTGGGACCGCAGCCCCTACCCTCGCGGACTTCGATCGTCATGGCCCGGCTGACCATGTCGCGAGGCGCCAGGTCCTTCACGGTGGGCGCATAGCGCTCCATGAACCGCTCGCCCGCGGAATTGGTCAGATAGCCGCCCTCGCCCCGGGCGCCTTCGGTGATCAGGCAGCCGGCGCCATAGATGCCGGTGGGGTGGAACTGCACGAACTCCATGTCCTGCAGCGGCAGGCCGGCGCGCAGCACCATGCCGCCGCCGTCGCCGGTGCAGGTGTGGGCGCTGGTGGCGGTGAAGTAGGCGCGGCCATAGCCGCCAGTGGCCAGCACCACCGACTGGGCGCGGAACCGATGCAGGGTGCCGTCGTCGAGCTTCCAGGCGGTGATGCCCCGGCAGATGCCGTCTTCCATGATCAGGTCGAGGGCGAAATACTCGATGAAGAACTCGACGCTCTTGGACAGCGACTGGCCGTACATGGCGTGCAGCATGGCGTGGCCGGTGCGGTCGGCGGCGGCGCAGGTGCGCTGGATCGGCGCCTCGCCATAGTTACTGGTCATGCCGCCAAAGGCGCGCTGGTAGATCTTGCCTTCTTCCGTGCGGGAGAAGGGCACGCCCCAGTGCTCAAGCTCGTAGACGGCGGCGGGGGCGTTGCGGACCAGATATTCGATGGCGTCCTGGTCGCCCAGCCAGTCCGACCCCTTGACGGTGTCGTACATGTGCCAGCGCCAGTCGTCCTTGCTCATATTGCCGAGGCTGGCGGAGATGCCGCCCTGGGCCGCGACGGTGTGGGAGCGGGTCGGGAAGACCTTGGTGATGCAGGCGGTCTTCAGGCCCGCCGCTGCCGCGCCGATGGCCGCGCGCAGGCCGGAGCCGCCGGCCCCGACCACCACCACGTCGAAGGTGTGATCGATGAAATCGTAGGCGGCCATGGTCAGTAAGCTCCGCCGCTCAAGGCGACCTTCAGGATCGAGAATACGCCGGCGGCGGTGACCAGGACGGCGACAAAGAGGTTGAGGATCAGCAGCGCCGCCTTGGTCGGGGGCTTGTGGATATAGTCCTCGATGATCACCCGCATGCCGATGTTCATGTGGAAGGAGGCTACGGCGATCAGCAGAGAGGCCAGGATGGCGTTCCAGGGCGAGCGCAGCCAGAGCACCGCGTTCTCATAGTCGGTATGCGCCAGCGCCAGGGCCGAATCGACGGCCCACAGCACCAGGAAGATCAGGGCGACGGCGGAGACGCGCTGGCCGATGAAATGGCCCACGCCATGCTTGGCGGAGCCGAGGCCGCGGGCGCGGCTGAGAGGCGTACGATAGCCGGACATCTTACAGGCCTCCGGTAAGGGCGGCGATCACCCAAACGGCGAGCGTGGCGGCGGCGCCGAAGGCCAGGGCGGCGGCGGCCGTGGTGTCGGCGGTCTTGGGCTCGAAGCCCTCGCCCATATCCCAGGCCAGGTGCCGAATGCCGTTGGCCAGGTGATAGAAGGCCGAGAAGGTCAGGCCGAACAGGAAGAGCTTGCCGATGATCGAGCCGATGATGACCAGGAACAGGCCGTAGGCGTCGGGACCGGAGGCCAACGAAAAGGCCCAGGTCGCGCCGACGATAGCGCCGAGATAAAGGAACACGCCGGTCGCCCGATGCATCATCGAGCAGAACATGGTCAGGTGCCAGCGCCAGAACAGGATATGCTCGCCGCCCACGAGGTGAGGCGATATCGGCCTCGCCCTCTGCCCCGCGCCCTTCGCGTCACTCATGCCCAAGGACCCTCCGAATTGGTGTGCCCGCTTTTAAGCTGAAGGGTCGAGGTGTCAACGAAGGCAGCGCTTTATTGAGGTTGCGCGTGGGCTTTGGGTCCGTCGATACGCGCTTCCAGGCGGCGACCGACCCATTCGAGCGCGTGGCCCAAGGGGATCAGCGCAAGGATCGCCCAAAGGGCGATGCGCGAGTCGTCCCGGGCAAGGCCGGCGCAGAAGATGAAGACCAGGGGCGGGCCGGCGGCGTTCAACAGCACCCGCGACCGGTTTCCGCGTGTCATCGCGGGCCTGAGCGCCGGACGGGTGGCCACCAGGATCAGCGCCATCATCAGCAGGCCGACCGCGGCCACAGAGAGGGTGTAGAAGATCACTGGACCCGGATTTGGCCGCTCCATGACGACCACGCTGGTCGGGAACGGCAGGAAGACGATGCCGGCCAGGAAGGCCAGATTGGTGGACATCACCGCATTGTCGTAGGCCTGTGGCGTCTCGAACAGCTGATGATGGGCGAACCAATAGCGGCCGATCACAAAGAAGCTCAACGCGAACCCGATGAACCGGGGAATGAGCGGCCCAAAAGCCAGCGGCGCGCCAGCGGGGACGCGCAGGTCCAGCACCAGCAGGGTGATGGCGATCGCGAACACCGCGTCGCTGAAGAAAACGAACCGCTCGAACCCGAAGAGCCTGTGGGTGTGTGGAGACGGATCGGTCGGGGTCATGATTTCGACCATAGCCGTGCAGCGAGACTTGTCATCCCATTGCCCGGCTAACCGGCCAGCGCCTCGCCATCGCGGGTGGCGATCAGCTGTTTGGGGACCAACAGGATTACCGGCAGAATCAGGGCGTAGATGCCGATGGTGATCCACACTGTCGGCAGGAACCCGCCGTGGTGGTCGTAGATATAGGCGCCGAACAGGTCGCCGAACCGCTGCGACAAATAATAGATGGAGATGGCGATCAGCATCATCATCGTGCCCTGCAGCTTGGTCGGACAGGCCCGGATGGCAAGGTCCATCAGCGCCGCCTGAGCGATCCCGCCGATCATTCCCATGGGCACGGCCGCGATCACCGCCCCCCAGGCGGTATGGACGAACAGCAGCGGCGTCATCTGCAGCACCGCCAGGCCGAACCCGGCCCAGAGCAGGGTTCGCAAGGAGAAGCGCTGGCAGAGGAAGCCATAGCCAACATAGATCGGTGCGAACGAGCCATAGAAGACCGCGTTCCAGATGCCGAATTGGGTATCGCTGGCATGGAGCGCGCCCTGCATATGATATTGCAGCACGACGCCGGTGGCGGGCGAGAACTGCCAGAGGATTTGAATCAACACGACCGGATAGATCGGCCAATGCTTCAGCAGCCGACTGATATCGGCCAGGAAGTGGTGCTCTGAGCGAGCCAGATCGGCGGCGTCGAAGAGCGCCTTGGGCCGCACGACGCCGACCAGGGCGATGGCGATCATCAGGCCGGCGGCGATGAGGAAGAGCAGGCGCGTCGCGGACGCCGCGCCCTGGCCCTCCAGGTAGTTGCTGAGAAAGCCGCCCGCGATCGAGGAGAGCAGAATCGGGATGCTGGCGCAGATGCTGAGCAGCACGCTCATCCGGCCGGCCATGGCGTTCTCCTGGCCAATGGACGAGATCAGGCCAGCGCCCGCGCCGCCAACCATCTGGAACAGAGCGGTCGCGACGATCAGTCCGACGGCCCAGAAGCCATAGATGGGCGGTAGAAAAGCAAGCGCCGCATAGGCGGCGGCGGTGAGCAGGCCGAATAGAACCAGATGCCCCCGGTCCCCATGTCCCGCCAGACTCCAGCGGTCGCGCGCAAAGCCGAACACGAAGGAAAAGAAGAGCGGGATCGAAATCCAGAGCTTGAACACCGCCAGATCGTTGGCGGTCAGGTGTAGTCGGTTTTTCAGGAAGAAGGAGACAGGGAAGTTGATCAGGCCCATGGCCGGATCACCCAGGCCGACCAGCATCATCAGTATGCCGCCAAATAGGAAGAGGCCCATGCGGTTGCTGGCCCTCGCCGCCACCGGCGCCGAGAGGGCGGCCTCCGCCGCCAATTCCTCGCCCAAGGCGATCTCTCCGGTCATGCATGCCTCCCTGTGACAGGGCGGACTGTCACTCACGCCGAGCGCTCCGACCAGAGGCTTTGCGACGAGGTGCGGTTCTTGTTTCAGGCGCCGGCGTTCAAGCTCAGGGAATCGTCATTTGGCGCAGGCTTTGGCCTTGAGAGCGCCAGGATAATGCAAAGCACGATGGCCGGCGCCCCGATCAGGCCGCAGTACAGATAGAACAGCGCATAGGCGTCCAGCAGGCTGCGGCCGTGCTGCAGGCCTTCGACAAAGACGCCGGAGAATCCCTTCAGCGTCTTGCCGGTCCAGGCGAGCGCCGAGGTCAGCAGGGCGTATTGGGTCGCGGTGTAGCCAAGGCTGGTCAGGGTCGACATGTAGGAAACCAGGGCGACGCCGGAAAAGCCGATGGCGAAGGCGTCCACGGCCATGATCGCCTCAAAGGCGGTGATCGGGATAGGGCCGCCGATCAGGGTGAAATCCCCTCGATGCCAGCCCAGCAGGGCGAAGGCGGCGATGGCGATGGGCTGAAAGACGGCGCCGACAATGAGGGTGGGCTTGCTGCCGAACCGCACCGAGGCGATCCCGCCCGCCGCGACCCCGATCAGCGAGCCGGCCAGGCCGATCGTCAGCCGGACCGTCCCGACGGTGTCCTTCGAAAGCCCGAGCGCCTTGTAATAGGGGTTGCTCATCGGCCCGCGCAGATAGTCGCTGAGGTGATAAAGGGTGATCATCCCCAGCATCAGCAGCGCCATCTTCCAGCCGTGGCTGCGGAAGAAGACGACAAAGGGGCCGACGACGATGTCGAAGGCGGTCCGCAGCGGATGGGTCGTCACATCCGCGCTCTTGGCCGCCATCACCGCATCGGCCTGTTCCGGCTCGCGGGCGAACAGCAGGGCGACGACGGCCAAGGCCATGGCGCAGCCGTAGAGCCCATAGGCCAGCGGCCATCCCAGCCGGGTCGCGACCAGCAGGATCAGCGACTCTGTGGCGATCAGGGCGGCGCGATAGCCCAGGGTGTAGGCGCCGGTCAGCAGGCCGAGTTCGTCGGGATTGGAGGCGGTCTCAATCCGCCAGGCGTCGATGACGGTGTCCTGCACCGCGGCGGCGAAACCGGTAAACACCGCGAAGCCCGCCAGCAGGGCGATGTCGTGGCGCGAGCCGCCGAAGGCCATCCCGGCCAAGCCCAGGCCCACGCCGATCTGGCTGAGCAGAATCCAGCCGCGCCGGCGGCCCAGCCCGCCCACGAACGGCGCCGGGATGCGGTCCACCACCGCCCCCCAGAGGAATTTGATCAGATAGGCCACGCCGACCCAGGACAGGAAGCCGATGGTCGCCAGTTTGACGCCCAGCTCCGCCAGCCAGAAGTCGAGGGTGTTGCCGATCAGCATGAAGGGCAGGCCGGAGCCGAAGCCCAGCACCAGCATCACCGCGACCTTGGGTTCTCTCAGCGCCGCCAGCACGTCCATGACGCCGCGCCTGGGGCGAGGTGTTGGCGGCGGCGGGTCTTCGACGTCGGCCATCCAGCCCCTCTCACCCCAAATCAGGAGGCGAGCTTGGCCTTCTCACGCGCTGGCGTCCAGCCGGCGCGGCTCCATCGGCGCAACATCAGCTTCAGGGTCGCCGGCTCCAGCGGCTTGGTGAGGAAGTCGTCCATGCCGGCGGCGAGGCAGGCCTGGCGGTCTTCTTCGAAGGCGTCGGCGGTCAGGGCGATGATGGCGGTGCGGCAGCCGCGCTCACGCAGGGTGCGGGCGGCCTCCCGGCCGGACAGGCCCGGCATCCGCTGGTCCATGAAGATCAAGTCGTAAGCGCCGGACAGGGCCGCGGCGACGGCGTCCTCGCCGGTGGCGACGCGGTCGACGGAACAGCCTTCGCGCTCCAGCAGCGAGCGGGCGAGCACGGCGTTGACGGGATTGTCTTCGGCCAGCAGCACGCGGGCCTTGACCTGCCCCGCCGCCGCCCGTTCGTCCTGGCTGGGCGCCGGCGCCGTCGGGGCGCCGCTGGCGGCCAGCACGCGTTCCACCAGGGAGACGTCGCGCAGGGGCTTGATCAGATAGCCCGCGTATCCTCCGGCGCGGTAACGGGCGATGGAGCCCCTCTGTTCGGGCGCGAGCAGGATCACCGACGGCCGATCGCCGAACGGCTTGCGTGGGCCGCGCGGCGCCAGGGCGTGATCGATCAGGATCACCGCGTCGTCCGGCATCGCGGTTTGGGTTGCGTCGGTTGAGCTTGTGGCCATCAGGGCATGTCCGCCGGCGGCCTCGATCTGGCGCGCGGCGGCCTGGGCGATGATGGGGTTGGCGGAGACCACCATGACGGTCTTGCCCTCAAGGGGGCGCTGGCCGCCGGCGGCGGCGGCGATCTTGAAGTCAGCCTCGAACCAAAAGCAGGCGCCCCCCTGCTCCGGGCTGTCGATCCCCGCCTTGCCGGCGTGGGCGGCGGCGAGGCGGCGGACGATGGCCAGACCCAGGCCGGAGGAGTCGGTGCGGCCGACATGGTCGTCGCTCTGGGCGAAGGCGTTGAAGATGCGCTCGCGGTCCGCATCCGGCACGCCGGGCCCGGTATCGGTGACCGTAAAGCGCAGGGTGACCTGGTCGGCGCCTTGCCCGCGCATCTCCACGCCGAGCAGAATGCCGCCAGCCTCGGTGAACTTCACCGCATTGCCGGCGAGGTTGAACAGCACCTGGCGCAGGCGACCCTCGTCGGCCATCACGGTGGGCAGGCCCGCCGGCGCCGCCCAGGCGATCTCCAGCCCCTTGCCATGAGCCTTGGGACTCAGCAGCTCCGCGGTGGATTGCAGCAGCGCCTTTGGCTCCAGCGGCGCCGGGTGCAGGGTCAGCTGACCGGAATCCAGCCGCGCCAGATCGAGGATGTCGTTGACCAGGCCGAGCAGATGCTCGCCGCAGTCCTGCAGCGTCGCCAGATAGGCCCGCTGGTCGGCGGCCAGGCGAGTGTCGGCGAGCAGGCCCGCCATACCGAGCACCCCATTTAGTGGCGTGCGCAGCTCGTGGCTCATGGAGGCGAGATAGTGTTCGCGCTGGTCCAGGCCCGCGCGGGCGGCGTGACCGGTGATCAGCCGCGATCCGTCGGCCAGGCGCCGGGCGGTCCAGGTGATCAGGGCGCCATCGCCGGCCAGGGTTTCGCGCTGGTCGCCGCTGGCGAGATCTGCGAGCCGGCTCACCGGGGCGCCGGCCTCGGCGAATGCGGCGTTGGCGCGGACCAACCGGCCGCCTGCATCGATCAAGGCGGCGGGGCCGTCGAGGGCCAGGATCACGTCTTCAGCGGTAGCCATGGGCGGTAACCTAGCCCCCGCGGTTTAATGGACGGTCAAGGCCAACCCTTAAGGCGCGGAACCAACGGTCTCGGCGCGAGTAGTGGGAGCACACCAAAATAGGAGCCCACCATGCCTCACCAATCCGGCTCGATCCTGACGATACAGCGCGTCCAGCCTTATGAGCACCGGGGGATCGCGGTCACCTCATCGGCCATCGACGCGGACGGTTCTATCGACGACCGCTACAGCGCCTATTTCGACGACCAGGTCCCGGGCTTGAGCTGGAGCGCGGTGATCGAAGCCAATGCCTACGTCCTGATCGTCGAGGATCCCGACGCGCCGATGGATCAGCCCTTCGTCCACTGGCTGCTGTGGAACATCCCCGGCAAGGCCATCGAGATCCCGGCTGGCCTGTCGCGCACCGCGCATCCGCCGGAGCTGGCGGGCGCGGTTCAGGGCCTGAACAGCGGCGGAACGGTCGGCTGGCACGGAACCCGGCCGCCGGAAGGCCATGGCGTCCATCACTATCATTTCCAGCTGTTCGCCCTGACCGAGCCGCTGGACTTGCCGCCGAAGACGACGCTGCAGGAGCTGGTGGACGTGCTGAAAGGCCAGGCCATCGCTTCGGGCGAAGTCGTGGGTCTTTACGAGCGCAAGGCGGCCGGCCCCGCCGCTTTACCCAACGAGCCGGCCCACGGTGCGGCCCGCGACGCCGAACTGGGTCGCGGTGGACTCGACGAGGACGACGTCGATCGCCACGCGCCGCACAATGAAGACGGCGAGGTCAAGCGACGGGGTTAGCCGCCCGCCGCGTATGTCGGCGTCTTGATGCCCGCCGCCGCCACGCGCCGGTAGATCAGCGCCTCTGCGACGTGGACGCGCTTGACGGCTCCGGCCCCATCCAGGTCGGCGATGGTGCGGGCGAGCCGCAGCGTACGCGTCCAGCCGCGCGCGGACAGACCCGTGGCCTCGGCGGCCTTGGCCAAAAGCGCGCGGGCGGGATCGTCCAGGTTGGTGATCTTTTCCAGAAAGCCGCCCTCGGCGCGGGCGTTCAGGCCCGGCGCGCCATCGCCGGCGGCGTCGGCCCGCTCCTGCTGCATGGCCCGGGCCTGGGCCACCCGCGCGGCGGCTTCCGCCGTGCCTTCGGCCGGCGGCGGCAAGGACAGATCCGTCGCGGTGACCGGCGGCACATCCACCTGCAGGTCGATCCGGTCCATCAGCGGCCCCGACACCCGCGATTGATAGGATTGGATGCAGCGCGGCGCGCGGCCGCAGGCGCCCCGGCCCATGCCGCCGTGACCGCATTTGCAAGGGTTCATGGCGGCGATCAGCAGGATGCGGGCGGGATAGCGCACATGGACATTGGCCCGCGCCACCAGCACCTCGCCGGTCTCCAGCGGCGCCCGGAGCGAGTCCAAGGCCTGACTCTGGAATTCCGCGAATATGGCGCAAACGCACCAAGCGACGGGGTGACCTAAAGCCTTGTTCTTGCGACGTTCTTTCGCATGGAACAGAAGCCAGAGCGCCCAAACACCATAGCCGGCTTGATCGAAAAGCGCGCCTCGCTGGCCGCGATGATCAAGTATCACCGCGCCGAGGTGCGGAAGATCACCTGTGATCTCGACCACGTCGACGCCACCATCCGGCTGTTCGACCCGAATGCCGACATTAGCAAGGTTGTCCGCTATCCGACCAAACATCGGGCGATGAAGGGAACGGCTTCCCGGTTCATCTTGCAAATGCTGAAGGACGCCACGGAGCCGCTGACATCCCTCGACATCGTGAAGGCGCAGATCAAGGCCAGGCGGCTCAATGCCGACGAGCAGACAGTGGTGCTGATGCGAAAGCGCGTCGGCGCCACCCTGAGCGCGCAACAGCGCCTCGGTGTCGTCAAGTCGATCCCACAGGAAGGCCCCTACAAGGGCTGGGTGTTGGTCCGATGACCACCCTAGCGCGCCAAGAGCCGATCCGCTTCGCGCGGGGACGGCGCCTCTACCTGATCGCTCGCGCCTACACCGGCGAGGACGGCTTCATCGGCATCATCGGCGGCCGGATCGTCGCCAGAGCCGCTGAAGCAGCAGCGGTCGCCCGCGCGCTGATCGAAACCAAATGACCGACGACGCCCTGGACCCGCGCTGGATCGGCGCGGTAATCGAGCGTGGACAGTGGCATTTCCATCGACAGCTGCTGGCCCGCTACAAGATCGTGCTGGCGCCTGGTGAGTTCTCGATGATCGTCGAAGCGATCAAGGATGGAAAAGCGAGGCTAATTGAGCGCCGGCGTGGTCGGCAGGCGATCTATCTGGTCCGCATCCCAAGCGCTCAGGAGCGCGTCTATGTCCTAGCGATAGGACCAAAGCTCATTACGGCGTGGCCGCCGACGAGGCGGCTAACTGAGCTGCGCAGGACATCGTTGTAGGCGCTTACCTCTCGTGATCGTCTGACCTCAATCATGAGCTTGGTTGTTGGAGCCAGTCCACAAGGCGCCAGTATGCCCATTGCGTGTGAACTCCCCGTCGACCATCAGCAGGCCGGCGACCATGAGCGCCAGAGCGGCCTCCGCCGGCTCCATCTGTACCGGCTGAACGCTACGCCACATCTCCAACATGGCGGCTTGGACTTCGTCTAGCTCGACCTCAATGCGCATGGCTGCCTTCCGCGTGGCTGGTGGTCGGAGCGGAGCCCAGAAATCGAGGGGCGGCAATTCCTCGGTTTTGAGGGGTGCCGGACTACGGCAGGCGATGGGCGTCGACAGTCACAACTTTGGCTTTGGCTTACGAGGATCGACCCAGCCAGAGTCTTCGATCGCGTGGTCCGCAAGCTCGCTGAAATTCGCGCGGGAGACAGCCAATTCTTTTTCGAGTTCGGCCGTCCGTTCGTTGGCTTTGGCGGCGCGTTCGTTGGCCTCCGCAGCCTTCTCGCTAGCCTTGGCAACTTCGGCTTTTGCGGATGCCGCCACAACGCCGGCATTCGCTATTTTCTCTCCCGCGTCGAGTTGGACACGCGCCGAGACTTCGTTTGCCGCCAGCGCCGATAGTAGCGTAGCGCCCACCGCGACAGCTCCGGTTAAGAAGGCCAACCAAAGTAACGCTTGGCTCCAGAATTGAAGCGATGATGTTGAAAAGGTCATGCCGAGGGTTCCGCGTTAGACCTGAATAACGTCTAGCCATTGCTCGTAGCAATCACGACTTTGGGCGCTGGCGCCATCCTTACGCTTCCATAACCAGCGGCGGCTGTCCGCATCGCGCGTGGCTCTTCGGGGACAGCGGAGCGCAGGAGTGGTTCGGCGACAACCCCTCGATTCCGAGGGGCGCGCCAACCACGGCGGCGATTGCTGCATAAGCAATACAGGTCTTCACCGGTCGATTTCGGCAATCAGCTCGACAAGGCGGCGGCGGACACTCGCCAGGCTGTCTGACGCCTCTGGGCGCTCACGGCCGGCGAGGGCAAGTACGGTGC
>Ga0302316_10002116_pt1 | contig 14734 bp, 10 predicted proteins | sample III_Palsa_N3_2_FD_200456 | JGI IMG/M metagenome (GOLD analysis project Ga0302316, IMG submission 200456) | Peat permafrost microbial communities from Stordalen Mire near Abisko, Sweden - III_Palsa_N3_2 | ecosystem: Environmental > Terrestrial > Soil > Palsa > Peat permafrost | place: Sweden...
TGGGGTTGCGCGACCCCGCGCCGGACATTCGCGCCGCGCGGGACGCGCGATGGTCAGGCCCGCTGGCGACGCCTCAATGCTTGGCGGCGGTGGACGGCGCGGCAGACGCCGCCGCTTCAGGGGCCCCCTGTACGATAATAGGAATCGAAAACGACCGCGTGTCGGTCGAATCGTCCCGCCTCAAGGAGACGTCGACACTGAGAAATTGCACGCCCTCCGCGGTGGGCGTCACCGTCACGGTGACCCGGTAAGCCTCGGCGGGATCCACGGCTCCCACGTCGATCGTCGCATTGCCCGGAGCGGGTTGCAGCCCCTCGGAGCCAGTCACTTTGAGCGATGCAGCGCCAGCGGGCTCCTGTGGCAATACGCCGAGCACGATTTCGAGCGGCTGGCCGACCTCCGGCCGGGTCGGCAAATCGAATTTCAGCGCCACCGGTACCGACGACTTGCCAACGCTCACGGCCTCGACCATGCCCACCGTCAGTTCCGCGGGGGTCGGACCGCGCTTGGGCGCCACGGGTGCCTTGGTCGGGACCTTGTTCACCCCTGCCGCGGGGGCTTGGTTCGAATCGTTGCCATGGCATGCCGCCAACAGCAAAGCGGCGCACAAGGCCACAGTTCTCCCGTTAATCATCCACCTATGATGGCTCAAACCCGCGCGCTTTCACAACTTTGGGCGAACGAGCCGCGCGCTCACAAGGTCAGCGGCGGACCTTGCACGGCGGTCAACTGCTCCTGCAGGGCGCGATAGTGCTCCTCCCAGTAGCGCGGCTCGGCGAACCAAGGAAAGGCTCGCGGGAACGCGGGATCGTCCCAGCGGCGCGCCAGCCAGGCGGAGTAGTGAATCATGCGCAGCGCGCGCAGGGGCTCTATCAGCGATAGCTCCGACCGATCAAACGGCTGGAATTGCTCATACCCCTGCAAAATATCGGTCATTTGCGTGCGCATTTCCTGCTGATTACCCGCCAGCAGCATCCAAATATCCTGAATTGCAGGTCCCGTCAGACAATCGTCCAAATCCACGAAGTGGGGACCGGCATCCGTCCATAAAATGTTGCCGCGATGACAATCGCCCAAGATACGGCCGACGCGCGCTCCGCCCCACCCGCCCGCCATGGCCTCGACGGCATCCAGGAGTTCGTCGGTCAGATCTGCGTACTTGTCGGCGAGATAGTCGGGCATCCACTCGCCGTCGAGAATCGTATCCCGGGCATCGCGCCCTAGGTCGGTGACGTCGAGCTGCTTGCGGTCGTAAAAACGGGAGGCGCGGCCGACGCCGTGAATGCGGCCCAGAAACCGGCCCACCCATTCCCGATCCGTTGCCGACCCCAGTTCCGGCCAACGTCCTCCCCGGCGCGGAAATACGGCGTAGCGAAAGCCCGCATGAACGAACAATGATTCCGACCGGCCCGCCGTGTCGCGCGTCAAAGGCGCCACCACAGGAATTTCCGCCGCCGCGAGTTCAGCGGAAAAGGCATGCTCCTCGCGAATCGCCGCATCGCTCCAGCGCTCCGGACGGTAGAACTTGGCCACCACCGGATCGCCGTCCTCGATCCCGATCTGGTAGACACGATTCTCGTAGCTGTTGAGCGCCAAGACGCGTCCGTCACAGCGATGCCCCACCGCCTCCAGAGCGTCGAGGACCAGTTCAGGCGATAGCTGCGAATATGGCGCAATGTTCATGAAAACAATTCTACAGGGTCGACGGCGTCGCGCCCTTGCCGTGGAGCCTGCTGTTAGAATGAAGGTATGCGCCTGCCTCGACCCAGATCCCTAAGCGGATTGCTGCTCATCGGTTTCACGATTGCGGCCGCGCCCCTGCTCGTCGGCATCGTGAATGCCGCCCTGCAGATGAACCGCCTGTCGAACCGCAGCGAGCAATTGGTCAAGCACGGCATGGACGGGACGCGCAACAACCAGAGGATGTTCGAGGAAATCGGCGCCCTGGAGCGAACCGCCCGCTTGTACCAAATCATCGGCAACTCCGAGCTGCTCGATGAATACGCCCGCAACCAGCGGCGGCTGACCGCGACCCTGGACGACCTGCTGGCGTTGCCACATGACGCCCAATCGCAGACCGACGCGCGGGCGCTGCGCGCCGAGGCCGATCGGCTGTCGGCCGGCCTCAAGGCTGCGCCCCCGAACTCGCCGCGCATGGCGGATATCATCAACGCCTATCCGCCCATGGCCGAAATGGCCTCGAAGCTATCGAGCGAAATACGCGACGAAATCGATCGGGAGCTGACCAGTCTGCAGTTGGCGGCCCAGGACGCCCAGCGGCAACTGTTCTGGCAAACGTTGGTCATGGTGGCCGTGACCTTAGGCCTAGTCGCCTTGTTCACCTACCTGTTCGGGCGCCCCATCCGGGCCATCGACCGCGCCATTAGCGAATTGGGCCGCGGTACCTTCTCCCGGCCCATTGCCATCAAGGGACCGGCCGACCTCGAACGTCTGGCCGCGCAGCTCGAGTGGCTGCGCGGCAGATTGCTGGAACTGGCCCAGGAAAAGAATCGATTCCTGCGACATATGTCGCATGAATTAAAGACGCCGCTCGCGAATATTCGTGAGGGAACCGAACTCTTGATGGACGGCGCGGTCGGTGAGCTGCAGAGCGCTCAACGCGAGGTAACGGCGATCCTGCGCGACAACGGCATGAAGCTGCAGCGGCTCATCGAGAACCTGCTGTCATTCAGCGCCTGGCAGGCTAAGAGCGTCGGACTGGAAATTACGGAGTTCAAATTGCGACCGCTGTTCAAGTCAGTGCTCGAAAATCAACAGCTCACCCTGGTGGCACAGCGCGTGCGCCTGGATGTCCAGGTTGAAGATCTTTCACCCTGGGCCGACCGAGGCAAGGTCAGGCTCATACTCGACAACCTATTGTCAAATGCCATCAAATTCACGCCCCGCGGCGGCACGATTTCCATGTACGCCCGAGGCGAGCGGGATCAGCTGATGCTGGACGTCATCGACAGCGGCCCCGGCATCCCCGCCGAGGAACGAAATCGTATATTCGAAGCGTTTTATCAAGGCAAATCACCCCAAGGTGGTCATGTGAAGGGCACAGGGATAGGTCTTTCCGTGGTGACGGAATTCGTGAACGCCCATGGCGGCAGCATTGAAATCATGGAAGCCAAGTCCGGCGGCGCGCATTTTCGAGTCCGTTTACCGCTGCGTCAGGCAGCTCAAGGCAAGACCGAGGCCGCTCATGCGGCATGAACGGCGATGCCGCGCGGCCATCACGCTGATGCTGGCCGCCCTCGGCGGCTGCGCCTCCATGAACAGCGGCACGGCCAGCCCGAAGGTCGTCGCTCCGCCTCCCGAACGGCCCCCGCCGGATGTGACGGCCGTCACCTCTTCCCTGGAATTGATGGACGCCCTGCCTGCGGGCGACCCGGCGCGTCAGGCCGAGATGTTCCAAGCCGCCAAGGATGCGGCGTCCCTGTCGCCCACGACCAGCAATAAACTCAAGTACGCCCTGGCCTTGGCCACGCCCGGCCACCCCGGCTCCGATCCCGTCGCCGCCCAGCGACAGTTGTCGGAACTACTCGCCAAGCCTGAAACTCTGCTACCCGTCGAACGTTTGTTGGCCGTGGTCGAACTGCAGAATGTCGATCAACGGCTGATCCTCCAGGAGGAAAACAAGCAACTTCGGGAGGACGCACCGCGCGAATCGCGCGATAAGCTGCTGGCGATCAATCGCCGCCTGTCAGCCGAATCGGACGAGAACGCGCGATTGCGCAAAGCCTTGGACGAGGCTCAAGCGAAACTGGATGCGGTCACCCACATCGAGCGGTCGATCAACGATCGCGGAACGAATGGATCGCACACTCCTTAGGCGCTCGCGGCGCGAGCGGTCAGGAATTATGGGCGTGAGCCCACGGAGCAACGTGAAGTGAACGCCTATTCGACCGCCTTGACCACCCCGCTCGGGTTCGGTCTTCAACAAACCTCGCGCGACAACTCGACTCCGCAAAAGCGTAAAGCGCGCATCTTGGTGGTGGACGACGATCCCGGGCTGCTGCGCCTGTTGACCATTCGCCTGCGGGCCGAGAACTACGAGGTCGAGGCCGTGGAAAGTGCGGCGGCCGCACTCGCCGCTTGCACGAGATTTCGCCCGGATCTGGTGATTACCGATCTGCGCATGGACCAGATGGATGGGATCGGCCTGCTGAAAGAGCTGCAGAGCCGCTGGCCCGGACTACGCGTCATTATTCTCACGGCACACGGCACTATTCCGGACGCGGTACACGCAACGCAAAGCGGTGCCTTCGGGTTTCTCACCAAGCCCGTCGACAAACAGGACCTCTTGGATCACGTGCAAAAGGCACTCCGGGTCTCCGGCTTCGCCCACGTGGATGAGGATTGGCGCGCCAAGATCGTCACGCGCAATCAATTAATGGAAGACAAGCTGGCCCAGGCCAACATGGTCGCGGGTACCGACGCCCGCGTGCTGCTGACCGGAGAGAGCGGCACCGGCAAGGAATTGCTGGCGCATGCCATTCACGACGCCAGCCCGCGCCGCAATAAGCCCTTTATTGCCATCAACTGCAGCGCCATGGCCGAAAATCTCTTGGAATCCGAACTCTTCGGCCACGAGAAAGGCGCCTTCAATGGTGCAACGCGGTCGCAGAAAGGCGTGTTCGAGACCGCCGAAGGCGGCACGCTGCTGCTGGACGAGGTGGGCGACATGCCCATGCGGCTCCAGGTCAAATTATTGCGAGTGTTGCAGGAAAACCAGATTCGCCCGGTAGGCAACGACGACGCCGTGCCCATTAACGTACGCGTCATTTCGGCCACGCATCGCGACTTGCATCAGCTCATGGTCACCGGACAATTCCGCGAGGACCTGTACTACCGATTGAACGTCGTGCACATCGAAATGCCGGCACTCGGGCGCCGCCGCGAGGACATTCCCCTCCTGGTGGCGCACTTCCTCGAGCAAATTGCCAAGGAAACCGGTCAGCGCAAAATCTACGCACCGGAAGCGGTGGAACTGTTGGCTACGGCCGAATGGCCCGGCAACGTACGCCAGCTCTACAATGTGGTGCGCCAGAATGTCGCCCTTTCGCATGGCGCCATCATCACCGCCGAACTGGTCCAGCAATCCCTGGGCGGCAGCCCCACCCGTCTGCCGTCTTTCGATGAGGCGCGCGACGAATTCACGCGCAATTATCTATCTCAGATCCTGCAGATCACCGGCGGCAATGTCAGCCAGGCCGCGCGACTGGCCAAGCGCAATCGCACGGACTTCTACAAGTTACTGTCGCGGCATCAATTGCTGCCGGACGACTTCAAGAAAGCTTGAAGAACTCCGCCACGCTGGCGACCACGTGCGCCAGCTGCACCTCGGTGAGTTCCGGGTAAATCGGCAGAGCGAGGGTTTCCGCCGCCGCGCGCTCGGACTCGGGGTAGGCTCCCGCCGCGGTTCCGAGATATGCGAAGCACTCCTGTCGATCCAAGGGCACCGGATAGTAGATTTCCGTGCCGATGCTGCGCGCGGCCAAATGCGCCTTCAGCGCGTCGCGCTGCTTCACCCGCACGATGTACTGGTTGAATATATGCCGCTGCCCGGCAACGGCCTGGGGCACGGCAAGGCTCGCGCCGACACCGGAAGCGGCGAACGCCTTGTCATAAAACGCCGCGTTGCGCTGACGGGCTTCAGTCCATCCGTCCAGATATTTCAATTTGACGCGCAGCACCGCAGCCTGCAACTCGTCGATGCGAAAGTTGCCGCCGATCAGCGCATGGAAATACTTGGGCTTGCCGCCGTGAACGCGTAGCACCCTCATGCGTTCCGCCAGTTCGGCATCCTTGGCTGTGCACAGCCCAGCATCGCCGAAAGCGCCCAAATTCTTGCTCGGAAAAAAGGAGAAGCAGCCGATATCGCCGATGGACCCGACTCGAACGCCGTTCTTATATTCTGTGCCGATGGCCTGGGCGGCATCTTCAATCACCCGGAGGCCAAACTCCTTGGCAATCGCCATGAGCGGATCCATGTCCGCTGACTGGCCATATAAATGAACAGGAATCAGCGCCTTGACGCGGCCACCGGTGGCCTTATTAATGAGATGGTCGCTCTTGACGACACAGTTCTTTTCGACGAAGGATCGCACCGCGGTGGCCGAGATGTTGAACGTCGCCGGATCGATGTCACAAAACACCGGACGCGCGCCGGCGCGTGCTATCGTGCCAGCCGTGGCAAAGAACGTGAATGGCGTGGTAATAACCTCATCGCCGGCCCCTATATCCAGCGCCATCAGCGCCAGCAGCAAAGCGTCCGTCCCGGAGGAAACGCCAATGCCGAAGGGTGAGCCGCAATATTGAGCGATCTCAGCCTCGAGCCCGCGAACGTGTTCCCCCAGGATGAATTGTTGACTAGCGCAAACGCTGTCGATGAGCGGCATTACTTCCGCGCGGATTTGCGCAAATTGCGCCTTAAGATCGAGTAATGGAACGTTTGTCATGGTCGGCTAGAATAACATCAGCCTCGAGGGATTTAACTTTTGTCGGCAGTTATAAGAGATAGGTCACGTATGGTCCGGCGCCAACGACTCATAATGAGTGCAGCATTTTGTCGTATTTCAACTACGGTCGATAAGCATCTCGACCGATGACGGTTCAACGGATTGAGGCATGACCCAGCCGGTTCTAGCAAAGCAGAGCTTTCTTATCGCCCTATTGGCGGGCGCGCAGGCCATTATGCCGGCGCTCGTGGCCGTGGCGTCGCTGTACGCGACGATCATTCTGCTGGGCGACCATTTCGACCCCTCGTCCTCCGCCATCGTCATCGTCGCGGTGTTGTGCCTGGTGTTGGTACAGCCCCTGCGCGAACTCAGCACACAGCTGACCTCGGCGCGCCTCACGGCGGTGGTGGATGTCATATTCCGCTGGCTGGTGCTGCTGGCGGTGCTGCTTGCCATTGGCTACGTCACGAAGTCGCCGTTGCAGGCGTATCCGCGCCGGGTGTTCTTGATCTGGGCAACGGTGACGCCCGTGGCGCTCATCGCGGCGACCCTGGCCATGCAGGAACTCATGCGCCGGTTCTTGATCAACGCCTTCGACAGCCGCAGCGCCATCATTGCCGGCTACAACTCGAGCAGCCTGGAACTCGCGCGCCGTCTCAAAAGTAATCCCAGCATGCGCCTCGACGTGAAGGGGTTCTTCGACGACCGCAGCAGTGATCGGCTTGGCATGGAGGCGGATGCCAAACTCATCGGTAATTTGACCGATCTGGGCAATTACGCCAAGGAATATCACACCGACGTGATATTCATCGCGCTGCCGATTCGTCACTTGAAACGGGTGATGAATTTGCTGGACGACCTTCGCGACACCACCGCGTCGATTTACTATGTGCCGGACATTTTCGTGTTCGACCTCATTCAGGCGCGATCCGGCGAGATTCATGGCATACCCGTCGTGGCCATGTGCGAGACGCCTTTTTACGGCTACCGCGGCATCGCCAAACGCCTGACCGACATCGGTTTATCAATGATTATTTTGTTGTTGCTGGCACCGCTGCTCATGCTGGTGGCCATCATGGTCAAGGTCTCCTCGCCCGGGCCCATTATTTTCAAACAGCGCCGTTACGGCCTGGATGGCCGGGAAATCGCCATCTACAAATTCCGCTCCATGCGAGTCACCGAGGACGGCGCGCAAATCCGCCAGGCCTCGCGCGTGGATAGCCGCATCACCCGCATCGGTGGATTGCTGCGCCGTACCTCGATGGATGAATTGCCCCAGCTCATCAATGTGCTGCAGGGGCGCATGAGCCTCGTGGGCCCGCGTCCGCACGCGGTCGCGCACAACGAAGAGTATCGCAAGCTCATCAAGGGCTACATGGTCCGCCACAAGGTGTTGCCCGGCATCACGGGACTGGCGCAAGTCAACGGCTGCCGCGGCGAAACCGCGGAACTCAAGGACATGGAGGCTCGAGTCAACTTCGACCTCGACTATCTACGGCATTGGTCGCCCATGCTGGACATCAAGATCATTCTGCTCACCGTCGTGAAGGTGTTTCGCGACGACAAGGCTTATTAGGCGCTGACGCGCCACCTTTTAGGCGCTTCGCGCCACCTTTCAACGGGGTCGCCTACGGCGGACCCCGTCAGATAGACTTTGTGAAGAGGGCGGACCTGGCGGGTGGTTAGGCGGGGATGCAGAGCGCGGTGGAGACGAATTGCTCGTGAAAACTGTAGCGGCCTTCGGGTAAGGGGGCTCGTTCGGCAATCTTGATGTCCCGCGTCGGAGTCACTAGGAAGCGCCCCCTCGCCTGCGCCCAATCCGGCACCTCGATTTTGAGGTCATGGAAATCCAGCCACTCGCCGGTGACCGGATATTGGCATTTGTAGACAGCCTCCTTGGCCGAAAAGATCAGAGTGACGGCCGCAGACCGCTCCGCCGGCGGCAGCGACTCCACCCAGGCAAGCTCTTCGGCTCGGCAGAGGGTGGGCCAAATATCCAGCGTGGGGGCACCGGACCGTTCGCTGTCGAGTCCCAATGCCCTAAATTTGCTGCGCGGCACAACAGCCGCCGCGCAGAACCCAGCGGTATGGGTGATGCTGCCTACGTAGTCCGCCGGCCAGAGGGGTTGGCGGTCTGGCGCCGCCAACAGGGCGAAGTCGGTTACGCCGAAGGCGGCCAGAGCTTGGCGCGCACAAGCGCGGCCGGCGGCGAACTCATTGACCCGCTTGGCGATGGCTTTGGCGACGTAAACGACCTCCGCCGGCAGCAAATCCGCCCGGTCGCCGGGATCGCGCCGCTGAACCACCGCCACACCGGACGGAAAAAGACTGCTGAGCGCCTCCGCACTGTCGGGCGGCTGGGACGAGAACTGTGATTGAGTCGACACTATGCGGAACATATCTCCACGCGGCCATTGGTAATCTTACCTTGGAGCCGCGCGCTCCGCGCATGCCTTCGGCTTGGGACTTCGATATGATCCTGGTATCGCGAAGGCGTCGACTTGGAGGATGAAGTGAGTGCGAAGATCAAACCGTTGCCCGAACCGTCCCTGACTATTCCGACGGGTGACGCCTTGCTGCCCGCGAGCAGCGAGTTCGCGGCAAAATTCAATCGGGCCGACTTTCAGTTCGATCACGGCCTGGCGCGCCATGCGCTGTTCGATCTGCCCTCGCTCCTGGCCCTCGCCAATCGCATCCCCAAACATAAAGACTTCGTCTACTGGCAGAACGGCCGCGTCAAGGTGAACGATCGCTGGGAGGCCAATCCTGGCAAGCGGCTGACCCTGGAAGAGACCATCTTAGGTATAGCCAAGAACGATTCCTTGGTGATCCTCAAACATTCGGAACAGGATGAAGTGTTCGGTCCCATGCTGCAGGAGATCTTGCAGCGCATATTCACTTTCGTATCGCCTGGCTCGCAGAATGACATTGTCCTCGGCGAATCTTTGATATTCCTCAACTCGCCGAAGCGCACCACCGCCTACCATCTCGATCTCGAATCGAACTTTCTACTGCAGGTGGCCGGCACCAAACTGGTTCACGTGCACGATTGCGCCGATCGGGCGGTTACTCCCCACGAGGAGTTGGAAAACTTCTGCGGTGGCGATTACAACGGCGCCGTGTTCAAAGCGGCCCAGGCCGATGCCGCTCATTTCTATCAGCTGACGCCCGGTCACGGTGTGCACTTCCCCAGCACCGCGCCTCATTGGGTGGAGAACGGCGACGACATTTCAATCTCCATTAACATCAACTTCGATCTCATCTCGATCCATCAGCGGCTGAAGCGCGTTTACTCGATGAATCGCCTCATGCGTCGCGTTGGAATGCAACCGACGCCGCCGGGAAGCTCTAAGTTACGCGATGCCATCAAGGCCAAGGCCTCGGTCGGCGCCAACTGGCTGCTCGCCGGTCTGGGGAAGAAGCATCTGCGCAAAGACTTGACTGCCGCGGCCTACCCGCACTGGCGGCCCATTCGGCACACGCCGCCAGAGACGCGTTGACCCTGACGCAAGACTGCATCCACGGCAGGTTCGAAGCGCAGGCTGAGCGCACGCCGGGCGCCATTGCCGTCACTCTGGGCGAGCGCCGCCTGACCTATCGCGAACTCAATCAGCGCGCGAATCAGCTTGCCCATTACCTGCGCAAGCGCGGCGTGGGACCCGATGTGTTCGTCGGCATTTGTGCCGATCGGACCCTCGAGTTGGTAGTGGGCCTGTTGGGGATTCTCAAGGCGGGGGGCACCTACGTGCCCATCGATCCGCAGTATCCGCCGGAGCGTCGCGCCTTCATGCTCCAGGACTCGAAGTCGCCCATCATCCTCACCGAACAAGCCATGGCGGGTGATTTTGCCGTTCCGGCCACTGAAGTTCTGTTGTTGGATCGAGACTGGCCGGCCGTCGCTGCCGAGTCGGATGCGAACCCGGAGCTGAACGTGGGGCCGGACAATCTGGCCTACGTCATTTACACCTCGGGCTCGACCGGTCAGCCGAAGGGGACCTTGATTTCCCACCGTAATGTCGTCCGGCTATTCGATGCCACCGACGCCTGGTTCAAGTTTGGTCCCACCGATGTTTGGACACTCTTTCATTCGGTGGCCTTCGATTTCTCCGTCTGGGAGTTGTGGGGTGCGCTGTGTTATGGCGGCCGATTGGTGGTCGTTCCCTTCGGGTTGAGCCGCACGCCGGATGCCTTCCACCGCTTGTTGAGCATCGAGGGTGTGACGGTACTGAACCAAACACCCTCAGCCTTTAAACAGCTGATGCGCGCGGATGAGGGCATCACGGACTCCGCTGGCTTGCAGTTGCGCTACGTTATCTTCGGAGGCGAGGCTCTGGACCTCAAAAGCCTGAAACCCTGGTTCGATCGCCACGGCGATAGCCGTCCACGCCTGGTCAACATGTACGGCATTACCGAAACCACGGTGCATGTCACCTATCGCCCCGTCAGCGCGGCGGACTTGGATGCCGGCAGCGTCATCGGCAAACCCATCCCCGACTTGCAAATCCATTTACTCGACTCCGACCGGCAGCCCGTCGCGGCCGGCGAGCCTGGGGAAATTTACGTTGGCGGGCTAGGGGTCGCTCGCGGATACCTGAACCGGCCAGAATTGACCGATCAGAGATTCATTCCCGATCCTTTTGCCACCCAAGCGGGCCAGCGCCTGTATCGCTCAGGCGATTTGGCAAGGTATCTGCCGAATGGCGACCTCGAATACCTGGGCCGTATCGACCATCAAGTGAAAATTCGTGGATTTCGTATCGAACTTGGCGAGATTGTCGCCGAACTCAACCAGGATCCAGGCGTCCGCGAGAGCGTGGTCGTCGTCGTCGACTCGCCTACGGCCGATAAGGAACTCGCGTCGTACCTCGTAAGACATGCGGGCGCCTCCGTGGATGTGGCTGGGCTGCGGCAACGCCTGCGAGTCCGCCTGCCCGAGTACATGGTTCCCGCCTCTTTTACTTTCATCGATGCGCTGCCTCTGACCGTCAATGGAAAACTGGACGTCAAAGCCCTTCCGCCACCCGATCGTCATGCGGGTATTTCCGCTCCTGCCGGGTTCGCCGAGGCCACCCCTTTGCAGCGCAGCATTCGCGATATTTGGCGCGATGTGCTGCAAATCCCGGAACCGGGTCTGGATCAGAATTTCTTCGACGTGGGGGGCACCTCACTGCACGTGGCCGACGTGCATGCCCGCCTGCAGACCGCCCTGGGCCGGCAATTCTCGATCACGGAATTGTTCGCTCATTCCACCATTCGTGCCTTGGCGGGACACTTTTCAGCCGACGCCAAACCCAGCGGGCCGGCCGATGCGCGGCTTCGCGCCCAGCGGCAGCGCGATGCATTGTCGGCGCGACGCAACCTTCGGCATGATGTCAACTAGGATCGGTCCGGGACCTACAGAGAAGCACCCTCGTCCCGTGGCATGATGCTCCGCATCACTTGTCTGGATTTTGGGGGTTGTGTCGTGGTAATTGCCCCACATGATCGACAAGATCCTAGTGATCGTTGCGCCAGCGACGCCGCCCCAATGGCGGGATAGGGAGCGGGCCATATGAGCTTGCGCCCGCTGGATCTACCGGGATGGATATGTTAACGGCGGAATATCGTAATGACTGAGCGTCCTGACACCCAAGATGACGATGCGCCCTTGGGCGCGATTGCCATTATTGGTATGGCCGGTCGCTTTCCGGGAGCCGCGAATCTCGACGAGTTCTGGCGCAATCTCTGCGCGGGCGTCGAATCCATTACCCGCTTCACGGATGCCGAACTGGAGGACAGCTTCAGCGCGGAAGTGCGCAGCGCGTCTAATTTCGTCAAGGCGCGGCCGATACTCGAAAACGTCGACCAATTCGATGCGCCTTTTTTCGCCATGCATGCTCGCGAAGCCGAACTCACGGACCCGCAGCATCGCTTGTTTTTGGAGTGCTCCTGGGAGGCGCTGGAGGACGCCGGATACGATCCCGCGAGCTATAGCGGCGCCATCGGCGTGTTCGCCGGCTCGAGCCCGAACACGTATTTCTTGAATAATGTCTGCGGCGATCGCCGCACCATCGAAGATTTCACCAGTAATTTTCAGGTCGGCAACTATCCCATGCTGCTGGGAGCGGGTCAGGACTTTCTCGCCACGCGCGTCTCCTACAAGCTGGACCTCAAGGGTCCGAGCATGACCGTGCAGTCGGCTTGCTCGACCTCGCTGCTTGCCGTCGCCAAGGCCTGCCAAAGTCTGTTGCTATACGAAGCGGACATGGTGTTGGCCGGCGGCGTTTCCATTAGTTTTCCACAGCGCCGCGGATATCAGCACTTGGACGGGGGCATGGTGTCGGCCGATGGGACATGCCGTCCCTTCGACGCGGAAGCCTCCGGTACGATTTTCGGCAGCGGCTGCGGCGTGGTGCTGCTCAAGCGTCTGGAAGACGCCATGAGCGAGGGCGATCATATCTACGCCGTGATTCGCGGCAGCGGCGTGAACAACGACGGTGCATCCAAGGTCGGCTACACCGCACCGAGTGTCTCTGGCCAGGCGGCCGTCATTGAAATGGCATTGGCCTCCGCCGGCGTGGACGCACGCACGATTTCCTACGTCGAATGTCATGGCACCGCCACGCCCATGGGCGATCCCATCGAGGTGGCCGGCCTCACCCAGGCCTATGCGGCGAGTACCAACGATGTTCAGTTCTGCGCCATCGGCTCCGTCAAAAGCAACATAGGACATTTGGACGCCGCCGCGGGCGTCACCGGGCTCATCAAGGCGGCCCTTTCGCTGGAGCACCGCCAGTTGCCGCCCACGCTCCACTATCGGCACGCCAACAAGCAAATCGATTTCGCGCGCACGCCGTTCTTCGTGAACGACAAGCTCACCGAGTGGAATCAGCCGGCGCCGCGCCGCGCCGGCGTCAGCGCCTTCGGCGTCGGCGGCACCAACGTGCACCTGATCGTGGAGGAGGCGCCGCGCCCCGCACTCAGCCTCCGGCAACAGGCCTCGCCCACCGCCGCTCAGCTGCTCGTGCTGTCGGCTCGCAGTCCGGCTGCCTTGACCGCCGCGCGCGCCAATCTCGCCGCCCGGCTGCGCCAGCCTGACGCGCCTCCTCTCGCGGACGTCGCCTACTCGTTGCAAGTCGGACGTCGTGCCTTCGATCATCGGCTGACCATCAGCGCAGCAAGCATCGACGCAGCCGTGGGGGCTCTCGAAGGGCGTGAATCGCGCGGAGTGCAAAGCGGCTTGCGGTCTGCGAAAGGCAGCGACATCGTCTTCATGTTTCCCGGTCAAGGCGCCCAGTACCCGAACATGGGACGAGGCCTATACGATCACGAACCCGAATTCCGGCGCCACATCGACCGCTGCGCCGAGATTCTGCGTCCGCTCATGGCCGACGATTTGCTGTCGCTGTTGTATCCGGCGGAGTATTCGCCGGCAGCACGGCAGCGCCTCATGTCGACAGTGGCCGCACAGCCCGCCATTTTCAGCGTCGAATACGCTCTCGCCAAACTATGGATGAGTTGGGGTATTACGCCGCGCGCCATGATCGGCCACAGCGTCGGCGAATTCGTCGCCGCGGTCATAGCCGGGGTACTGTCGCTCGAGGATGCATTGGGAGTGGTGGCGACTCGCGGCCGGCTCATGCAAGAACTACCCGGCGGCGCGATGCTGGCGGTCCGTCTTCCGGAAGCCGACGTGCTGTCGTTGCTGCCGCCCACGTTGGCCATCGCCGCGATCAACGGTCCTGCGCTATGCGTGGTTTCCGGTCCCTACGAGGCCGTCGATAGCTTCGAACAGCTGCTCCAATCGCGCGCTGTGGTGAGCCGTCGGCTGCATACCTCGCATGCCTTTCACTCTCCGATGGTCGACAAGATGATCGAGCCACTGCGCGCGCACCTGCGCCCGCTGCGACTCTCTTCGCCCACCATTCCTTACGTGTCCTGTGTTTCCGGCGACTGGATACGCAGCGACGAAGCCACCTCGCCCGATTATTGGGCGCGCCATGCGCGCGAGCCGGTGCGCTTTGCCGATGGCATCGCGAAGCTGGCGCAGGCGTCGGCGCTGCTGCTCGAGGTCGGTCCGGGCGCTGCGCTGTCCACGCTGGCGGCCCAGAGCACCCGCGGCACCGGCACGGTGGTGGTCACGTCCATGCAAGACTCGGCACGCGAGCGCAGCGACCGCGAATGTATTCTCGACGCCGTAGGTCGCCTCTGGATCAACGGTGCGACCCCAAATTGGACGGCGTTGCACGGCGCACCCCGCGCGCGCGTGCCACTGCCGAGCTATCCCTTTG
>Ga0302316_10002118_pt1 | contig 14717 bp, 12 predicted proteins | sample III_Palsa_N3_2_FD_200456 | JGI IMG/M metagenome (GOLD analysis project Ga0302316, IMG submission 200456) | Peat permafrost microbial communities from Stordalen Mire near Abisko, Sweden - III_Palsa_N3_2 | ecosystem: Environmental > Terrestrial > Soil > Palsa > Peat permafrost | place: Sweden...
CCGGATTTCGCCTGCTTGCAGCTTCCTAAGATTGCCATCGCGATTGTCGAGGTAAGCGACACCATCGAGGCCTGAGATGCGCAGCGAGTGGACGTCTCCCACGCGATTGTAGGTGTGCAGCGCCTCTTCAATGTGGAGGGAATCGGATCCGGTATTGGTGACGGTCAGATCGAGCCGAAGCTGCGCGCCGACCGCGATTTTCAGGACCACGCGGCACTCGTAGGGCCACCATTTGCGGCTTTCTGCGTCGGTCTGCGTTGACAGGGTCACAAGGACCGCATCCGCGATCTTGTCAATCCCTTCAACATCCCAGGCTTTGGTCCTCGCGAACCCATGCGCCGGAGCTTTGGGATCATCTGTCTTGGCGCGGAACCAAGGGAAACAGACGGGAATTCCGCCGCGAATGGCTTTGCCGTTCTCCCAACGCGAGTGCTGGCTCAGAAAGATCACTTCGTCGAAGCCGGTTGGCTTCCACGAGGTCACTTGCGCGCCGTGCAGATAGATTTCGGCCGTCGCCGACGGTGTGCTGATCTGCACCTTGGGTAGGCCGCCATTGCCCGCGACAATACTGGCCGCGCCCCGAATCGCGAATCGTTCATTCCGTTCGTCGAGTTGGCTGGTCGAGGACATACTTTGGCATCCAGTGTAATCCCAGACGCGGGACCTGGCGCCGACCAGGCAATATGTTTGGTCAACGCAGTTGAGCAAAGGGCTCAATTCAGCGAAGCGGGTTGCGCGATTATTTAACGTGGGATGAAAGGGGGTCTAAAGCGCAGACTCTCCATGTTCGTCATTCCGGATGCGGATAGCTTCGTCGATGCGGGTGACGAAGATCTTGCCGTCGCCAATTTTGCCAGTGCGCGCCGCGCCGACAATGGCGGCTATCGTCTTCTCCCGCAGATCGTCGGGGACGACAATTTCAATCTTGACCTTGGGCAGCAGGTCGACTGTGTATTCGCGGCCGCGATAGAACTCGGTGTGGCCTTTCTGACGGCCATGGCCGCGCGCTTCTAAGATAGTCATGCCTTCGATGCCCGCTTCCAGCAGGGCGTCTTTGACGGCATCCAGCTTGGAGGGCTGGAGAATTGCTTCGATCTTTTGCATAAACCCAAAAACCTCGCGCGAACTCTTCTCGCGGTGACAGCGTCTAGCCTATCAGGTCGCTGTGAAAGCGGAATCCCACAAATCGACCACAGCCGGAGGGGAATCCGCCTGAACAACCTTGCCGGTTTGGGCTCTACGAGCCGAAATCGTAGCCTTCTTCTCCATGCTGCGAGAGGTCGAGTCCGGTAGCTTCGTCTTCGGCCGAGAGTCGCAGGCCAATCGTCTTGTCGACGACGAACAACAAAATCAGAGTCCCAACAATCGAAATGCCCCAGGCTATAGCAACGCCGATTGATTGGTTCAATAGCTGATGCCAGTTGCCGTCAATCGCGCCGGTGGGAAGGGGATTGCCCTGTGCATCTTTACCGAATATGGGGTTGATTGCCGCGGTGGCAAAAACGCCGGTCAGCAGCGCCCCCAGCGTGCCGCCCGCCCCGTGGACGCCAAAGGCATCCAGCGAATCGTCGTAGCGGAACCAGTTCTTGACGCGGGTGACCATCAGGAAGCAGAAGAAGCCGGCAAGGAAGCCAATCAGGAGCGCCGGCATGGGCTGCACGAAGCCGGAAGCCGGGGTAATGGCGACCAGACCCGCGACGGCGCCAGAAATCGCTCCCAGGGCGCTCGGCTTGCCATTGTGAATCCACTCCGCGATCGACCAGCTTACCGCCGCTGCAGCCGCCGCAAAGTGCGTAGCGACAAAGGCTGAGGTGGCCAGCGAACTGGCATTCAGCGCCGACCCCGCGTTAAATCCGAACCAGCCCACCCATAGCAGACAGGCTCCGATAAAGCTCAGCACCATGGAGTGTGGCGGCATAGCAGTCTTGGGATAGCCGATGCGCTTGCCCAGGTATATGGCCGCAACCAGAGCCGAGACTCCCGAGGTCACATGGACGACGGTCCCGCCGGCAAAATCCAGGCAAGGGAAGCGGCCGCCAGCCGCGTTCAACAGGCCGCCCGCGCCCCACACCATGTGGGCCATTGGATCGTACACAAAGATCGACCAGAGAATCAGAAAGGCCGCCATGGCGCTGAACTTCATGCGCTCGGCAAAGGCCCCGGTGATCAGCGCCGGTGTGATGATGGCGAACATCAGCTGGTAGATCATGTAGGTCTGGTGCGGAATGGTCGCGGCGTAGTCAGCATTGGGCGTCAGGCCGACTCCGCGCAGGCAGAGGTGTTCAAATCCGCCAATGAAGCTGGTGCCATGCCCAAAGGCCAGCGAGTAGCTCACGAGTGCCCAGAGCACGGTGATGATGCCCATCATGGCAAAGCTCTGCATCAGCGTGCCGAGCACATTTTTCGTGCGTACCAGGCCGGAGTAGTAGAGCGCCAGCCCAGGGCCGGTCATCATCAGCACCAGCGCAGCCGAGACCAGCATCCACGCGTTGTCGGCCGAGCTTTGCGCATCTGAGACAGATTTCTGGAGGGCGGCAATCTGGGCCTGGGTCGCCGGCACCGATGGCAGCGTCTGCGCGCGCGCGAGGACAGAGGAAGCGAACGCTAAAGCAGGAAATATTTTGAAACAGGTACTTCGCATCATTGCCTCTTCAGAAAAGGAAAGACTACGGTATTTCAAGAGCAATCTCAAAGGCCAAGATTCGCCAGCCGTGCGGCGCAGGTCTTTTGGCGGCGATTGAGTTTGACCGCAGGGGTGAAGCATTTCGTTTCAATGATATTGGGGGAAACTGCGGCGGATGAATCGACTTGGAACCGTGCGGCATGGGAGGCACAAGCGGCTTGCTGGTCATTGGGGAAGTAAATCGGGGACGTATTCTGAAAAGAAAGGACATTCTCTCAGCATGGAACGTCGTGCAGTATTGCGGATGCTTTCGAGTGCCTGGTTTGTGGAGCTGTTTCCATTTCGCTGCTTTGGGGGCGCTCCCAAGGCTCCGGCGGTGCGGAAGGTTGTATTGCATGGAGAAGCAACCGCGGGCAAGGAATGGAGGGCCGCTCTCGGTGGGGGGTGGGTGTTTCGTCTGGTACCCGTCACACCTGGTGAGTCCAATTGCACAGGCTGGGACATCGTGGTGGGTACGGAATCTGGTGATGGTTTTCCGGATGGCGTGCTGCTGGTTACGTCCCCTTACGACACGAGCCAAGCCTGCGATCGAGAGATTGGGACCACCTACAACATTCGCGCGCAGGATGCTGTCGGCTGGAGTTCGCGCAGCTTCAAGTTCTTGACCAGCGTTGATGCAATCAAGAGAGGGCAGAAACTATGGCATTCCCTGGGTGGGGAAGAGGGAAGGCTCCATATTGTGGCGCCGCCTTTTCGCAGAGACGACCCGCTCTCCAAAGAAAGCGACCAACTCATGGATCTGCAGAGGGAGGCGTCGAGCGGATGGTTCAAAATACTCGATGCGCGATTGGCGCCGGGGACCGCCGATCCTAATCCGTTCGCCGAGGAGTGGAAGATCGGCCTTGAGGAAACTCCACACAAGTTTGAGCCGCCGCATTCGGGCAAGCCTACGCCGCTGGGAGAACTGCATTGGATTCGATTCGAGGCCACGTTATTTGTGCCCGCCGCCTGGAAAGCCTCGGTCTGATTTCCGTCACTGACTGTATGAAAGTGATGAGGGAAGTCGACGCTGGGGCTGCGGGCGATGCAAGTGCACTCTCACGTAAGAAGGCCAGAGGAAGGCCAGAGGACGAGCCGGAGGTTTCACCGATTGATACGATTCATACGAGCTTTGCTGAAATTCAAGCCGATGTTGGCTGTGTTGCCGAACATTTTTTTCATTCTTTCGAGTCCTCAGATGCGGGGGGCAGTGAGTGGTAGTTCGAGTGCACAGACAGTGGCTGATGCTGGGAGCGCACCAGAGAAAGCGCGGAAATCTACCCGTTCTCGAGAGCAGCAATGCCAGGAACTGAAGCTCACAGGCGAGGTCGCAGAGGGCCAGGGGTTCAGCGCGCCGATTGGCGAGGGTTGGGTGTTTCGGATGGTGCCGATTCGATCCTCCGGCCAGCGCTATTCAGGCTGGGACCTGGTCGTGAATCCCATCGGAGACGGCGTCTATCCCGATGCCTTGCTGTTGGCCACGCCACCCTTCGACTCTGTCAACCAGCGCGAGGTAGGGACTACCTTTGGACTGCGCGCCCAAGACGCAGTTGCGTGGACACCGAGACACTTTCACTTTCTGGTTTCCGCCGCAGACTTGCGCCAGGCACGAGAGCTCTTTGGCCAGATCATGCCCTTTCAGCGAAGCGGAGAAGCTGCCCGGAAGATGGCCTCAGCCAAGCTGCTCTCGATGCTGAGCGATCCATCGAGGACGGCCGCCGGCCAGTTCTCCGTGCTCGACGCCAGGTTGTTTGCAGGTGTTGCCGACGCGCCGCCTTTCGCGGAGCAATGGGCAGCGCATCTCAGCCAAGTGCCGCACACCATTGACCAATCCGAAAGCCAATCTGTGGACGAATCCAAGGCTCAAACCGGGGCTGCGGCGACTCCGCGAGGCGAATTACATTGGATTCGTTTCGAGGTTACTTTGTGGTTGCCGATGTCATGGAAAGCTCCTTCGGCATCACACACTCAAACGGCAAAGTGTGCGGAATGATACACTTCGGTGCGGTGCTTTTGAAAGAAAACCTTCAGTAAAGTGTTTCGAATCGCACATTACCGTCGTATACTAAGGCCATGTCGGAGACGAACGGCGCTGAGAGCCGCAGTGGCACGCAGAACGCAAGCCAGGCCAAGGACCAGTATTTATTTGGTTCGCTCGAAAGCAGTGGCAAGAACCGGGCCAAGGTTCGCGAGGTCAGTTATGGCTTCGAGCAGCCCGAGGGCGTCTTTCTCACTTCTCTGGATTTTGCTGTCAACTGGGTTCGCAAGAGCTCGGTTTGGCCTATGACCTTTGGTCTTGCGTGCTGCGCTATCGAGATGATGTCGATGGGCGCTTCACGGTTCGATATTGCTCGATTTGGGGCGGAAGTTTTTCGTCCATCACCGCGGCAATCTGACTTGATGATCATTGCAGGCCGTGTCTCACAGAAAATGGCGCCAGTGATTCAAAGGCTCTATGAGCAGATGCCGGAACCGAAATGGGTTATATCCATGGGAGCGTGTGCGACGTCCGGGGGCGTCTTTAACAACTACGCGCTCGTCCAGGGGGTTAATCAGGTGATCCCTGTTGATATTTATGTTCCTGGTTGCCCCCCGCGGCCGGAGCAATTGCTGTATGCGATCACATTGCTTCAGGAAAAAATCCTGCGGGAACCGGGGAGCCTGAAGAAAGCTCTAAATGTCGGATAGCGCGTTCTGCAGTGATGGGCTCGTAATGGCCTCGTAATGGCTTGCCAGGCTGCCGCAGAGTGTCAGTTGGAAGATTCGCTGACGGTAACGGGTAGGGCAACTCACTCAAGAAATTTGTGTTCCGGGCATTTCGCCCTATGGTAAGTTGAGACTGTCGTACTTTGTTTCAGGCTTGTTCTGTCTTTTTGCATTGACGATTGCCCGTAGCTCAGGCGGGTGCAACAATCCACGAGTTGAAAACTTGAAAAGCACGTTCCATTTTCAAGCATGGTTGCGGAGGAGAACTTATGAATTTTCGTATCACTAAGTCTGTGGTTCTGGCAGTTGCGGCGGCGGCGATGTTGTCCGCGGGCGCATATGCGCAGGACAAGCCCGCCGCAAAGGCCCCTGCGGAGGATTCGCCGTCGCGCTGGGATATCTTTGCCGGTTATAGCTATCTCGCACCCCATGACACGGTGCAGGTGCTGCTTACGGATGGAACAACCATCGAGCCGGTCGCGTACAAGTCGGTGAACCTCGGCGCAATCGGCAGCGGCGCGTACTACTTTAACAAGTACATTGGCGCACAGGTAGAAGTCGGCATTCACGAATACAACGGCAGCTTCGGTGGCCAAGACAATGACGGCTTCACAACTGCTTCAGCGGGACTCATCTTCCGCTATCCGACGCACGACATCACCCCATTCGCTCATGCACTCGTAGGCGGCGCATATGTCGGCGGTCCCCTTCATGAGAAGAACACCTGGGGCCCAGACCTGACCGCGGGCGGCGGCATGGACTACAACACTCCGCTCTTCAATCATCATCTTGCGATTCGTCTTTTCCAGGCAGACTACGAATACATGCATGTGGATTTCGGTCCCGTGCCTTTCGGTGGCCGCGCCAACATCAATGCGGCTCGCCTGAGCGCAGGTCTGGTCTTCCACGTCGGTTCGATCGCCCCGCCGCCGCCGGTCACCTTTGCCTGCTCGGCGAATCCAACCTCCGTCTTTCCGGGCGAGGCAGTCACCATTACTGGAACGGCTGACATGCTCAATCCCAAGAAGAAGGCCGTCTATACCTGGTCGGGAGTTGCTGGCCTGACGGGCACCGACACGACCGCCAAGATCGACACCACTTCGCTGGCGCCTGGGTCCTACACAGCCAAGGGCAACGTAAGCGAAGGCCCGAAGCCTGGCGAAGCGGCGGATTGCACGGCCACCTTCACCGTCAAGCAGTTTGAGCCCCCGACAGTGAGCTGCTCGGCTAACCCGACGACCATCAAGCCCGGCGACACCAGCGCGATCACCGCGACCGGCGTCAGCCCGCAGAGTCGTCCTCTGACCTACAGCTACTCGGCCACCGCCGGTACCGTGAGCGGCACGGGTAACTCGGCGACCTACTCTTCGGCAGGCGCTCCAACCGGAACGTCGACGGTAACCTGCACTGTGACAGACGATAAGGGACAAACCGCAACCGCGAACGCAGCGGTTACGATCGAGGCTCCTTATGTTCCGCCGCCGCCGGTTCAGTCGGCTCTCTGCTCGATCACCTTCGACAAGGACAAGAAGCGTCCGACTCGCGTGGACAACGAAGCCAAGGCTTGCCTTGACGACATCGCCCTCACCTTGCAGAGCAAGTCGGATGCCTCACTGGCAGTGGTCGGATCTTCGACCGCCGCCGAGAAGACTCCTCCAAAGCATCTGAAGAAGGGTGCGACCCCGCCGGATGTAGCCGCTGAGCGCGCAGTTGACACCAAGGACTACCTGGTAACCGAGAAGGGCATTGACGCCTCCCGCGTCACGGTCTACGAGGGAACCAGCGACGGCCAGAAGGTGGAAGACTACCTCGTGCCCTCCGGTGCAACCTTCAGCGTCGAAGGGGCCACACCGGTCTCCGCCGATGTGAAGCCTATGCCCCGCAAGCCGCTTCCTGAACGGCATCACGCCGCCAAGAAGAAGGCCGCTGCCGCGAAGTAAGCGACAGCGTTCCAAAACCCTGGGCGGAGACTCACTTGAGTCTCCGCCCATTTTCTTGCGTGCCCTTCGAATTCACGCGACTTATCATGGAATTACCGGGAAGGTTCGATTTCGCTTGGCCAGACCCGGCTTGCATTCAACTTCTAATTCAGTTGCCGGAGATCCGTTGTCGCGAATGAAGTACGTTCCTCCCCATTTACCGTCTGATCCCAAAGCTCACTGGACTGCCCGCGCGCACTTGGTGCGGAATCTCGCCCTGATCGTCGCACTGATCTCCCCAATCGCTTCGTTGCCCGCATCGGCACAGAAGATCTGGCGCTCCATCGGGCCGTTTGGCGGCGATGCGCGATCCTTCGCCGCAGTCCCAGGAGAGCCCGAACATCTGTACCTCGGCGATATCGACAACTGGGTGTTTGAATCGCACGACGGGGGCGCCAATTGGACGCGCCTCAGCCGCGTGGGCGGCACCGACGAACAAGGCGAAGCCACCGATCTGATCGTCGACAGCATCGTCGTCGATGCGTCGGACCACCACACTTTATTTGCAGGAGTCTGGCGAGTCGACCGGCCCGATGGCGGCCTCTACGTAAGCCATGACAGCGGCAAGAGCTGGAAGATCGTCCCCGCCTTGCAAGGTCAATCCGTACTGGCTCTGGCGCAAGCACCCTCGAATCCCGACGTGCTGGCTGTGGGCTCGCTGCAAGGCGTCTACCGCAGCCGCGATCACGGCGCAACTTGGGAACAGATCAGTCCGCCGGGCAGCAAGGAAATCCACGAGGTCGAGTCCCTGGCAATCGATCCTCACAAGCCGGAAGTGATTTACGCCGGCACCTGGCATCTCCCGTGGAAGACCAACGATGATGGCGCGCACTGGCACAATATCAAGCAGGGCGTCATCGACGACTCCGATGTCTTCTCGATCATTGTCGATCCCAAGCAGCCCAGCATCGTTTATGCCAGCGCCTGCTCGGGCATTTACAAGAGCGAAAACGGCGGCGAAGTCTTCCACAAGATTCAGGGCATCCCATCCACGGCACGGCGCACGCGTGTCCTGATGCAGGATCCACGTCATCGCGAAGTCGTCTACGCGGGCACGACCGAGGGCCTGTATCGCACCCGCGACGCCGGCCACGAGTGGCAGCGCGTAACTGGCGCCGATGTGATCATCAACGACATCTATCTCGATCCCGAACAGCCGGGTCACATCCTGCTCGCCACAGATCGCGGTGGCGTGCTGTTCAGTTCCAACGATGGAGCGACCTTCGCGCAGTCGAACCAGGGCTTTTCAGCGCGCAAGGTGGAAGCGCTGGTGGCCGACAGCCAGGATCCCAGACGCGTACTCGCCGGCATCGTCAATGACAAGAGCTATGGCGGCGTCTTCATGACCTCGGATGGCGGCGAGAGTTGGGAGCAGGTCGCGACCGGCCTCGATGGCCGCGACGTCTTTACCCTGGCCCAGGCCAAGGATGGAACGGTGCTGGCAGGCACGGGGCATGGAATATTTGCCCTTGAAAAAGGCGATAGCAAGGACTCCGACCCACCCCACTGGACTATGCGCAGCAGCATCGTCAACTACGGAACGAAGGTGACCTCGGAAACGGTGAACGGCCGCAAGATCAATCGCCTGGAAAACATCACTCTTCCGGCCCGCGAATTGAGCTCGCGAGTCGCCGCCTTCGACCTCTCCGGCGACACCTGGGTTGCGGCGACGGCCGAGGGTGTCTACACAAGCGCAGACCAGGGCAAGACGTGGCAAGGCGGCCTGGTGCTTGGTTCCGCGGAATATCACACGGTTGCCGTCTGGGATGGCGAAATTCTCGCCGCACGCCGCCAGGGCGTCGTCTTCTCCAAAGACGGAGGCAAGAACTGGACCCCCATGGGCATTCCTTCTCATATCAAAGACGTGCGCAGGATCGCATTCTCGAAAGACGGCGAGCTGTGGGTAGGCGCGGGCGACGGCATCTACTTCTCCCGTGACCGCGGCACAACCTGGTTCTGGCTTGAGAAAGTGCCGGTCCGCGATGTGGGCGATCTGGCCTTCGATGCCACCACAGGAAAAATGCTGGCCACGTCCAGAAGCAGCGAGATTCTCTATTCGATTGACCCCAAGAGCCTCACGTATACCAGCACATCGACTGGATTTCGACTGTTTTTGGCTCGATCGGCCGGAGGACTCCGCTTCGCTGCGTCGCTTCAGGATGGCGTGCTCATGGGGCCGGATGCCGCCAATACGGGATCGGCGCCGTCCGCATCCGTCGCCGCCACCGGTGCGTCCCATCCATAAGGCTTTGGCGCGAGGGAAGTGAGGATTTGTTCATTGGGCGGCAAATCGCTGAACCGTCGACGGCGTTTCCATTATCATCTTAGATATGGGTTTATTTGACCCGAGGCAGGGTTGACTATGCAGACAGCGATAGATTCGGCACGGCACAGTTTTCGTACCTACGACACGCGCATCGAGCCGATTGCGGAGAAGGTCCTCGCCGGCGAGCGGCTGAGCTTCGACGATGGCGTGACGCTCTACGGGACCAGCGACGTTCTGGCCGTAGGCTGGCTGGCCAACCACGTGCGCGAGCGGATGCATGGCGATGTCACCTACTTCAACGTCAACCGGCATATTAACCCGACTAACGTTTGCGTGGCCCACTGCCGTCTCTGCGCCTTCGGCCGCACCAAGGGCGACGCAGCAGGTTACACCATGGCCCTCGAAGAGGCCTGGGAGACGGCAGCTTCCGGCTACACCGAAGCGGTCACCGAGTTCCACATCGTAGGCGGCCTGCACCCCGACCTGCCGTTCCAATATTTCCTCGATCTGGTCAGCGGCCTCAAGGAGCGATTTCCCAAGGTACACATCAAGGCCTTCACCATGGTCGAGGTTGCGTATCTCGCCCGCCGCGCCAAGCTCTCCATCGAAGATACGCTGATCAGGATGCGCGAAGCCGGGGTCGACTCGATGCCCGGCGGCGGTGCGGAAATCTTCGCCTCCCGCGTGCGCAGCATCATCTGCGACCACAAGATCGACGGCAGCGAGTGGCTCAACACGGCGCGCCTGGCCCACAAGCTCGGCTTCCGGTCGAATGCGACGATGTTGTACGGCCACATCGAGAACAACGAAGACCGCGTCGATCACATGCTCAAACTGCGTGAAGTGCAGGACGAAACCGGCGGCTTCCAGACCTTCATCCCACTTGCCTTCCATCCGGAAAACACAGCGCTCGACCACCTGCCCGTCACCACCGGCCTTACCGACATTCGCCAGGTAGCCGTAGGCCGTTTGCTGCTGGATAACTTCGCGCACATCAAGGCCTACTGGCAGATGCTCACCCCCAAGATCGCCCAGATCGCCCTGCGCTTCGGCGCCGACGATCTCGACGGAACAGTAATAGAAGAGAAAATCTACCACGACGCCGGCGCAACCACCCCGCAAGGGATGACCCGCAAGCAGCTCTGCCACCTGATCGAAGCCGCCGGGCGAGTTCCAGTAGAGCGCGACACTCTCTACCATTCCGTAACTCGCACCGAAGACAGCTTCGTAGTAGCCGTCTAGCTGAATTTCACCCAGTCGGCACAGTGACAAGGCTGTCATCAAAAGCGAGTTTGTCATCCTGAGCGTAGCGAAGGATCTGCTTTCGCCTTTGCACTTGCGTTTCTGGTCTGTCATCCTTCGCGCTGGGGTCCCCACAGACAGGTCTTCGTCTGTGGGGTGACAAAGCGGAGCCTCTGCTTCTCGAATAAGACCGGAGTCTGAAAACGATGGAAGTCTTCGGCTTTGCCGCTCTCTTCGGCCTGATCCTCGGCTTCATGTTCGGCGTAGGCTGCGCCGCTGCAGTCATCTACACCATCTACATGGGCGGCTATCGCAAGGGAATGGAAGATTCGCTCCGCCCCGACAAGTCCGCCAGATATGCGAATAACATAGATAAGGTTCGAGAGAAGTTAGACAAAGATTCCTCCAAAGCTACAAGGAATTAGGCTAAATCTCCATAGCCAGCAGCGCCGATCCAAGGCATTTGCCATGAGCGTCGAGCGCCAGCGAACGTGTCACTCCCTGCGTCTCCGGGCGCGTCAGCACAAAGTTCAATGCCCAGAGATTCGGCAACTCATATCGAAGCACCGGCCCGTCAATCAGCCCACGAAAGTGTTCCTGCACCGCCCCTGCCGTGATCCGGGCTGCGAGCACATCATAGTATTCCTCGCGATACGCAATGACTGAGACAGTAACGATCCTGCCCTTGTCGCCGGTGCGCGAATGCGCAATCTCTCGAAGCAGCATCAGGACACCTCGTAATGAATCCGGTGTGCAATCTCTGCGCGCGGCATCAGCATCGAAGCAATCGCCACAATCTCCCGCGTCACCCCAGTCACTCCGCCGCCGCCCGCCGGGCCATTGGTATAGAGAGCCTCCACTTCGCGCCAAATCATCGCGGCCGCCTTCAGTATTTCAGCCTTCCCAGCGGCGCGAAGCCGAATCTCATAAGGCTCGCAATCCATATGCGACAGCCCCTCGCCATGCGTGGAGTTGAGCCCGATCAAGTCGAAGCGCAACTCGCTCAGCCCATAGTCTTGCAGCCGCTCGGCAAGAATGGCTTGGGCCAGCTTGGCTCTCGCCAGCGCCCCCGGTCCCGCATAGGAGATTTGCCCTTCGCCCATGAATCCATCGCGATAACCAACCGACACCTTCAGCGTCTCCGGCCGCGGCCCGCCGCTTCCGCCCGACACATGAATGTGATCCTCTGAGAGTTCACGCAACGTCACACGCGAGAAATCCGCAACAACATCGGGAGTAAAGTACGCCGCCGGATCTTGAATTTCATAGAGCAATTGCTCCTTGCAAGTCGCAACAGTAATGCGCCCACCCGAACCCTCAACCTTCATGATCACCGCGCTTCCATCCTCCGCCACCTCGGCGAGAGGGAAGCCAAGCCTCGCCAAGCCGGAAACATCCTTGTAGCCAGGGTCGGCAAAGTAGCCGCCGGTTACTTGTCCAGCGCACTCCAGCAGGTGCCCGATCACCGTCCCCTGGCCCAGCAGCCGCCAGTCTTCCAACGGCCATCCAAACTCATGGATAAGCGGCGCGAGAAACAGCGACGGATCAGCAACGCGCCCCGTAAGAATCACATCCGCATCCGCCGCCAGAGCCTCAAGAATCGGCTCAACGCCAAGATAAGCGTTGGCTGAGAGGATGTTTTCGCGTGACACCTCGGACGCACCTGAGCCCGCTCCCAAAGCCAGCGCCAACACATCATCGCCAGTCACCGCCGCGATGCGAAGACCACGCAGCCCTAGCCTCTGCGCAATCGCCTTCGTCTTCGCCGCCGCTCCCAGCGGATTGGCCGCGCCCATGTTGGTAATGATTCGTATCTTTTGTTCCGCGCAGGTCGGCAGCACCGCTTCCATGCGCTCCTCCAGCAGCGTGTCGTACCCACTTTGCGGATCGACCAACCTCGCCTTTTGCGCCAGCGCGATCGTGCGCTCCGCCAGGCACTCAAAGACCAGATACGACAGAGAGCCTTTCGCCGCCAGCTCCACCGCCGGATCGATTCGATCGCCGGAGTAACCCGCGCCGCATCCGATTCTGATGGATTTCCTCCCTGTGGCTTTCCCGCCTCTCATCGTTTGTCTCCAAAATCGTTCAGAAGTGGAAGATGCCAAAAGCCACAGCCGCCGCCGTCATCACCAGCGAAGCAGCCCATAGAAACGGAGTGGCAAAGCGCTGATGCTGAGCCAGGCTGATATCCGACAATCCTACGGCTAGAAACGTCGCAGGGGTCAAAGGGCTGACCGGAAAGCCCACCGTATGCACGCCCATCAACGCTGCCTGAGCCACCGCGATTGGCGCTACGCCAAGCGGAGCCGCGGCACCGGCAATCACCGGCAGCACCCCAAAGTAAAACGAGTCAGGATCAAAGATCAGACTTAGCGGCATGGAGATAATAGCCAGCAGAATCGGTATATGCCCGGCGGCATGTTGCGGCAAATGGTGAACCGCCGCCGTCGCCATCGCGTTCAACATACCCGTGCCCTTCATAATGCCAGTGAATGACCCCGCGGCAAAGAGAATGCTGGCCATCATCAGCGCTGCCGGCGCATGGGCCACCAGCCGTTCCTGCTGCGCCTTGAGGCTCGGGAAATTCACCAGCAGCGCGATCACCGTTCCCACCATGAACAGCACCACCGGATCAACCTTGCCGCTGATCATCGTGCCCAGCACCAGCAACAGCAGCAGCAGATTGAAGTAGAAATAACGAGGCAATCCGTGCGATTCAATCGGATCCGCTCCCGGATCGCCGCCATCCAGCACAGAAATCGCCGCGGATTCCAAGGCAATTTTTGCCAGCCTCTTCTCCTCTCGAATACCAAGCACCAGGGACATAACGAAGACAAACGCCAGCCCCACCGCTTGCACTCCGATCAGCGGAAGAAACAGATTCGATGTCGAGATATGCAACGCCGCCGAAGCCCGCAGAGTCGGCCCTGTCCACGGCAAAAAGTTGACTCCCGCGGCAAGCGAAGTAACGCAGGCCAGGATGCGGCGATCGATACCCACTCGCTGATACAGCGGCAGCAGCGCCGGAATCGTGACCAGAAAAACCACCGCGCCGGAGCCATCCAGATGCACCAGCAAAGCCAGCAGCGCTGAGCCCGGAACAATGCGCGAAGGCCGGCTGCCGATCATCCTTAGCAGCCACGCCACCACCGGCTCCAGCATCTTCGCGTCCGTCAGCACGCCAAAAAACAGGATGGCAAAAACAAACATCCCGATGACGCCGGCAATGCCCTGAATGCCACTCAGAATGAAGCGGCTCGTCTCCAGCCCGAACCCCGTAGCCAACGCCGCCAGAATAGGAAAGGCAATCAGGGCGACCAGCGGCGAAACCCGCTTGCTCAGGATTGCAGCCAGCACCGCAACAATCGTGATCAGTCCAACCAGGGGCAGCATCATGGCAAGTCTGTCGTATCGTTTCTATGATTTCGTTCTCAGCGATTCTAGAACGCCGGAATCCCGGTAATATGCTGCCCAATGATCAGCGCATGAATATCATGCGTCCCTTCGTAAGTGACCACGGACTCGAGGTTCATCATGTGCCGCATAATCGGATAGTCTTCCGTGATCCCGTTCCCGCCCAGAATCTGCCGGGCTGAGCGCGCGCATTCGAGAGCCATCCAGACGTTGTTCCGCTTGGCCAGGGAAATGATCTCGTGGGTCAGCGTCCCGGCATCCTTCATGCGGCCTGCATGAAGGGACAGCAATTGCGCCTTGGATATCTCTGAAATCATCCACACCAGCTTTTCCTGGATCAGCTGATGACTGGCAATCGGTTCATTGCGAAACTGCTTGCGCATCTTCGCATACTGCAGCGCCGTGTCGTAACAGGACATCGCAGCGCCAATTGCACCCCAGCTGATGC
>Ga0302316_10002125_pt1 | contig 14676 bp, 8 predicted proteins | sample III_Palsa_N3_2_FD_200456 | JGI IMG/M metagenome (GOLD analysis project Ga0302316, IMG submission 200456) | Peat permafrost microbial communities from Stordalen Mire near Abisko, Sweden - III_Palsa_N3_2 | ecosystem: Environmental > Terrestrial > Soil > Palsa > Peat permafrost | place: Sweden...
CTTCCCAACCTGGATTTCATCCGATCCATCGCGGTGCTCTCTGTCGTCGTTGAGCACACTCTCCTCGCCTATAAAGTCTTCACCCTCGGTTACTGGAATGTTGCATGGATAGGCGTCGTTGGTGTTTTTATCTTCTTCGTCCACACCTCACTCGTGCTCATGTGGTCAATGGAGCGCAAACCTCATACGCTCGACTTTTATATTCGCCGCGTCTTCCGCATCTATCCGCTTGTCCTTCTGGCCGTTGCCGTCACTTTGCTTTTCCACGCGCCGGTTAATGGCACGCCTACTGCCTATTTCCACTACGCCGCACCCCCCGGCCTAAAATCCATCCTCTATGCGTGCATGCTGTGGGGCCATTACCTCCCCGTCGGCGTCATGTGGAGTTTGCCCTACGAGGTCCAGATGTACCTCGGCCTGCCGGTGCTGTTCTTTTTCGTCCGTCGCAACTTCAGCCTCTGGCCGCTCTTGTTGTTCTGGTGTTTTATAGTTGCTATCTGCCACTCTGCTTTTCCGGGAGTCGGCCATAACTTCTTCCTCTGCATCCCCTATTTCCTGCCGGGGGTTATGGCCTATGTTGGCTTTGGACGCCACAAAGCCTTCCTTCCTGCCTGGTCGCTGCCGCTGGCCCTCCTGCTTCTCTGGTCCGCATTCATGTTCCACCCAAGCTGGCGCCTCGCGGACCTGCTCTGCCTCGCCGTTGGCCTTGGTCTGCCGCGGTTTCATCAGATAACCGCGCGCTGGCTCATCCGCGCCAGCCACGAGATCGCCAAATACTCCTACGGCATCTATCTCGCGCATCCCTTTTCCATCGTGCTCGGGCTATACCTGATGCCCCATAGGCCGTTGGCGCTTCAGCTAACGGTCATCCTTGGCTCTTTGGCCATCTTCGCTGTGGCTGCGTACCATCTTCTCGAAAAACCGATGATCCAGATCGGCTCCCGTTTGGCCAACCTCGCCGAGCAGCGTTACGAGCAGCATGAGCTGGAGCAGTACCGTATTGCTCCAGCCGAAATCAGCTAAACCGGGTATCGGCTCGTTGCGGTCGGGCGCCACCCGGATCAGGGTGCGAGCCTGCCCGCAATACTCTTCAACCTATCGTAGAATTTGGTGAGGCTGCGGAGGATCATGAATGGGTATTGCAACGGTGGGTCGATCCCATCTCCGCCGAGTTCTCATTACGGGTGCGTCGGGCACTCTCGGTTATAACGTTGTTCGACATCTTGGGATCGAACACCCTGAAATGAATCTGCGCATTCTTATGCGCAGGCTCGACCACGAACTCTTCGCCGACCTGCCCAACGTCTCGCTGCAGCAGGTCGATATGTCCGACACGCCTGCGCTTACCGCGGCAGTCGCTGAGTTCCAGCCCAATGCGATCATCCACTGCGCGGCCAGCGGTGTCCGTCCCACGAAGATCGGGTACTTCGATTTCGTCGACCTCAACGTCTCGGCGACAATGCATCTCTTCCGCGCATCCTGCGACATTGACGGTTGCCATTTCATCAATGTCAGCACTGGTTTGGTCTATGGTTCGCAAGAACGACCCTGCCGCGAGAGCGATCCGATCAACACGCTGCATCCCTATGGCGCCAGCAAGGCTGCAGCTGATTGCCTGTTGCGAGCCGGTGCCGAGAAACTCGACCGGCACCTGACCATAGTCAGGCCTTTCTCTTTCACGGGTCTGCATGATGGCGGAGACCGAATCTTTCCCTCGCTGCTCCGGTGTGCTCTCGAGCGCAAACCCTTCATCATGTCTTCGGGTACACAACTGCGCGACTTCTGTGCTGTCCAGGACATCGTTAGCGCCATCGCACTGATCCTGGAAGAAGGCGAACAGCCAAGCCGTGACATATTCAACGTCGGCAGCGGACTCTCGGTTTCTCTCGGGCGCATTGTTCACTCGGTTGTGCGCCAGCTTGAGCTGGACGTCGAGATCCAAATGGGCGCGCGTCCTTTCCATGCGCTCGAACCCCTCAACCTGGTGGCTGATATCTCCCGGACCCGCAGTCTGGGCTGGCAGCCGCAGACGAACCTCGCGTATGCTGTATGGCAGTTGGCTCGATCCGCCTACAGCGAGTTGGCCGTGACGGAGCCAGAGCAATATCTATGACCGATTTCCGCAGTACCGAGGCAGCGTCTTCGACCTCGCAGACTTCCCTGACACTTTCCATCTGCATCCCGGCATATCGCGAGGCGGCAAGCCTGGCGATGATTCTGCCTTCGATTATGGCGGCAGCAGCGACGCTTACGCCGGACTTTGAGGTGTTGATTGTGGACACGCAGGAGCCGATGGACAACACTGCCGAGGTGTGCGCGGCGCATGGAGCGCGGCATGTGCGGCGTACGGGCGGGAACTCGTTTGGCGATGCCGTGCGGACCATTATCAAGGAAGCGCGCGGGCGTTACATGCTGTGCATGGATGCGGATGGCAGTCACAGTGCGAGCTACTTTAAGTCGATGTGGGCTGAGCGCGAACGAAATGAGATTACGATTGGCAGCCGATATGTGGCCGGTGGGGCTACGGAGAATCCAGCGGTACTGATTCTTATGTCCTATGTACTGAACCTTACGTTCCGCGTGGTGTTTTCGATCAAGGCCAAGGATGTGACCAACAGCTTCCGGCTGTATCATCGCGACGTGCTGACGCCGCTGCGGTTGGAGTCCAACGATTTCGATATCCTTGAGGAGATACTGATCAAGGCGAGCATCCGCAACCCCCAGATGCGGATTGGCGAAGTGCCGGTGACGTTTGGGCGGCGCAAGGCGGGTGAGTCTAAGCGAAAGCTAGTGCAGTTTATGTTTGGGTATCTGAAGACGCTGCAGCGGCTGCGTTCGTTTGCGGCGGCAGCGCGCAGGGAGAAGGCTTCGGCATGAAGGCACTCATCACAGGTGGCGCTGGTTTCGTTGGGTCCAACCTGGCTGCAAACCTGTTGGCTAAAGGTGAAAGCGTTACTGTGTTCGACTCGCTGGCCCGCCATGGAGCCTCGGAGAACCTGGCTTGGCTGCGTTCTCTGGGAATGGAGAACTTCATCCATGGCGATGTGCGGAATGCTTTTGATGTGGAGGAGACCATCAAGAAGGTCCAGCCTGATGTGATCTTCCATCTTGCCGGCCAGGTCGCGATGACGACTTCGATCGAGAGCCCACGGCGCGACTTTGAGATCAATGTGCTTGGGTCGATCAATGTGCTTGAGGCGGTTCGTCAGTACGCGCCGAAGACGGCGATTATCTATGCTTCGTCGAACAAGGTTTATGGCAACCTCGATCATCTTGATCTGGTGGAAGTGGCAACGCGCTATCAGCCGCGAGACGCGCAGAAGGGTGTCGATGAATCGGTAGCGATCGAGTTCCACACGCCTTATGGATGCAGCAAAGGCGCGGCCGATCAGTACATGCTGGATTATGCGCGTGGGTTTGGGTTGAACACCGTGGTGTTTCGGCACTCGACGATCTATGGCGGCCGGCAATTTGCTACCTACGATCAAGGTTGGGTCGGTTGGTTTTGCAGGCAGGCGATTGAATCCAAGGGGTATCCGGACCGGGCTCCGTTTACGGTGTCGGGCGACGGAAAGCAAGTTCGGGATTTGCTGCATGTTTCCGATGCGGTGAATGCTTACATTTCGGCTTATGAGCACATCGATGCGGCACGTGGACAGGCATTCAATATTGGCGGCGGAATAGAGAACAGTATGTCGCTGCTGGAGCTTCTGCTGCACCTTGAGGAGCGGCTCGGAATCAAGCTGAACTACGAGCATCTGCCGTGGAGGCAGAGCGATCAAAAGTTTTTTGTGGCAGATAACTCAAAGGCCGAACGGTTGATTCAGTGGTCTCCAAAGATGTCCAAAGAGCAGGGCATCGAAGACACCATTGCGTGGGAGTCGCGGTAGGGCTGGGAGCGCGGCAGGAAGTCAGGCGGATCGCTTTAGCTTGTTCAAGGTTTCAAGCTGGTCTCGGTATGTGTCGAGATAGCGATCGCGGAGTTGATTGAAGTGGATCGCGGTGCGGTGGTCGTCGCCGAGCTCGTTGGAGGCAGCGGCGGCAAGCTCAAGCCAGTCGTGCCAGTGGCCTCCGGTTTCCTGGATGGACCTGTAAAACTTCGCAATGCGTTTGGCAGAGAGCGAGTCTGGTGCGAGTTCGGCCTGATAGCGGGCCAGCTTGGCGGTTTTGCGGATGGAGTGAAGGTGCTCCTCGGATGGGTTACGAATGATGAACGCGTGGATGCTGTGGAAGTCGCGTTCGACTAGCCGGAGCAAGTCGGTTGGCGAAAGCTTGAGATTTGCCGCAGGCTCCAGTGCGGCGAGGAGGGATTCAAGGCGCCTGGAGATTTTCTGTTGGCGTTCAGCAAGTAGCTTCAATAGTTTTCGAGCGACACGCTTGCGGAGCTTGGCGCGCGTTTGCTGAAGCTCCTCGCTGTCCTTTTGTGAAAGCGTTTCTGGAGTGTGGTCTTCGATGAGCCTCTGTTGAACGTCGAGGTCGCGAACACGACCGGCAGCGCGGCGAAGCTTCTTGAGCTGGCGAACAATCTTCGCCGCTTTGGTCCGGAAGGGTGGAAGATCTTTTAGGTGGGTTAGTAGTCCGAGCAGGGCCTCAATGCGGCAGCTCTGAGTGCGTAGCTTGTGGACGGCTTTTGGGGTGGGGCCGGCTAGTGCGACTGTGATCGCGGCTTCGAGCAGGGTGGCATGCTCGCGGAGGGTTTGGATCGGATGAGCGGCGGTAGCCGATGAAGTAGTAGCTGGCACGAAGGTAGGTTACACCTCAGTTGCGGAGTTAGCACTTTGGGGAGGTAGCGGCGTGGATCGATCTATCCCAGGCTGTTTACGGACGCGTGCGAATTAATAGCCACTGATTGCTCATGTGCTCGCGGTTGTTGAAGTCGCTGGTAAACACTACCTGCCATTCGCCCTGCGCGATTTTTTGCATGATCAGTTGATCGAGATACCGATGCGGTATCGGCTGGCCACGATTGAAGGTCTCTTCATGAAGCCGGAGATTGTCGAGTTCCCGTTGATAAAAAATCCATTGGGGCGGCGCCTTCTGCAGCTTGTCCATCAGGCCAAAGATCGTTTCTTTGGTGGACGTGTCGTAGAAGGTGGTGACGTAGTCGTCCCACGGCGGAATTCCGCAAAAGTAGTTGGCGAATCCATAGGGCAGGGAGAGCAATTCTTTTTGATTGCCGGACGCCGCGATGTCCTTGCAAACCGGTTCGATAAAGTTCAGCAGTTGCGAGTCGATGATCATCGGACCGTAAAGAGGGTGGTGATACCAGTGCCGGTCGACGAACATAGGCCGGGCCGTGTAAGTGTGCCACTGGTATGGCGTTTTGATCTTGTAACCAGCGGCAAAGATCGCCGTTACAACAATAGCGGCATACAGCATCGAGCGAAGCGGTTCCCAGCGGATCTGTATGGGAGACGTTATGGGCAGTAGAAGAATCATCATGCCGAGCGGCGCGTAGATGCCGACGTGGCCGCCGGCGGAGCCCATGGTGGAAGCCAGAACCTGTCCAAACGGAATGATGAGCAGGGTTTCGAGGGGGGTCCAACTTGGTATTTTCGCGGGTGTGACGACCCAGACGGCAAAACGCAGAATGATAAGCCCGATGAGGAGCAGTAACACCAGCATGTACAGGGTCGACACGCAGGCAATCGCATCCAGGGTAAGGAAGCGGTGATAGATATCACGCAAGGCAAAAAGAATGATGGCAATGCCGAGCAGTTGTTTGATGATTCTCGTCCGCGTCTGTGGCGATGCTGAAGGGCGCAGAAGAAATGCCCAGATTGCAGCGATACCAAGGGTGTATGCGATAAAAATCTTCACCATCGGATAGCGGAACCAGCGAACGAGATCGCGTGGCAGGATCATGGGATAGGCCAGTACGCTGCCTGTGCCTCCCTTGCTTCCGACAGCCTGGAAGATGGAAGCGTTCGCCCATTCGCGGACAGTGTCTCCTGTGAAATGAAGAACGATAAGTACCGTCAGCGCGGTGGACAAGGCGTATATCGCCAATGACAAAAGCTTGCTGGAGGGCGCAAGCAGAAGAAGGCAGATGGCGCAGCCGAGGATCATAGCCGCCCCATCGGGCAGTCTCGTCATGAGCACGAGGCCTACGAGCGCGCCCAGCAGCGCGGCAACTCCCAGGATGCGGCACATCCCCTCTTTGCCGGGATTGCTTTTGTGAATCATCAGCAAAGCAATCAGGGAGTACGTCTTCAGGCTGTCGCCCAACACATGATAGTCGTCGAAACGATAAGCAGTGAAAGAGATGGCGAGCAGAAACCCGCTGGCGGTAAGGATGGCTTTGTGGGCGTCGGACAAGGTCGATTGGCGCGCAATGGTCCAGAGACCTAAAACGTAGACAATTACAGAGAGGACCGCGGGGACGTGTGTCGCGAGCCAACTATTTCCCACCAGGTCGAGAAACGCCTCGGTTTCAAGAACCATCAGTGGCTGCAGCGCGAGATGCATATCGGCATAAAGCCGCTTGCCGCTATGAAGGATGACGGCGTACCAGTACCATGTTCCGTCGGCGGCCACCTGAGTGTTCGCGATCATCGCCAGGCCAAATAAAATCAGCAGGAACACGGCCACATACTGATAGCGCATACCCGAGAGGAATGGCTTTCGCACTCCAGATGTTGGATACAACGGCATCGGTTCAACAGCCTCGTGATGACAGGAATAGGGTGCTGCCGCAAGTATAGGGTATGTCCTCAGAAGAAGGCTTTGCGAGTACCCAATGAGGCGAATGCCTTTATAAAGCCAAACAATCTATGCGCTTTGCAGTCTTACGGTGGTTTACGTATCGAGGAGATCAGGGCATCATGAACCTATGACTTCAGGCCAGCGAACGCTCGCCACTCAACCGAAAAGATGGTATCCCGGGCTCGATGGCGTACGCGCTGTTGCCGTTTTGCTTGTCTTCACCGTGCATTACATGGGTAGCGCCACCTACTACGTGGGATGGACCGGAGTGATGATCTTTTTCGTTCTTTCCGGGTTTCTGATCACCGGCATCCTGTTCGACAACCGGAACGAAACTCATCGGTTTCGCAACTTTTACATGCGGCGCACGCTGCGTATATTTCCGCTGTTTTATTTCGTATGGCTTTGCATCCTGGTGGCAGGATTTTTCTGCCGGATATATTGGCATCCGCTGTTATTTCTCTGGCCGGCATATCTGGGTAACTTTGCTCGCTTTCTAGCGGGCACCACGGCGGTCGATCACATTTTTACGAATTATCCGCAGCGGCCAATCGAGATCGGGCACTTCTGGTCCCTAGCCGTGGAAGAACAGTTTTATCTTCTCTGGCCGCTGGTCGTTTTCAAGGTAGCCAGCCGCATAAAGCTAATTCGCATCTGCGCCGCTGTGATGATCTTCACTCTCCTGCTTCGCATCGTTCTGGTGGCGTTGCTTCCACAGCGAGTGCTGGAGATGGAATTTCTCTATCGCATGACGTTCACGCAGGCGGATGGGTTTCTGTGCGGTGGGCTTTTGGCGCTGTGGATGCGTGGACCGGAAGAAGGACGTCTGCTGCGTTGGGCGCCGGCGTTGCTTTGGGGATCCCTGGGGATCTTGTGTATCTCTGTTTTGCTCCACGGAGGCGTCTCTGCGGACCGCGTGGCTCTGCAAACGACGGCGCCATGGGCATCGACTTATGGCTTCACCCTTTTGGACTTTGCCGCGGCTGGGCTTCTTCTTTCTTCACTGCGTGCGGGTACGTTACTCTATCGCTTTATGACGGTGCTTCCAGTACGCATCCTGGGTCGATACAGCTATGGGTTTTATGTTTACCATCTGCTGCTGGCGCCGTTGCTGCCACTGGTGCTTCCGGCGTTTCATGTGCCTTCGTTGAAATGGTGGCACAGCTTCCCGAACTACGTCCGCTTTGCGGAGGACTTCCTCATCATTTTGGCGGTATCGGCAGTTAGTTACGAGCTCTTCGAGAAGCACTTCCTGAAATTGAAACGCTTCTTCGTGACGCGGCACGATAATCCTGACGCGCAAGCCGCCTGGGCGGAGGTCCCTGTATAAGCCGTCAGGATGACCAGAAGTCTTGCAGCATTCTCTATCAGTTGGCAGCTTCGTTGAGGGCGGTTTCGAGGAGATCGCGACCACCTTCGAGGACGGGACCGTGACCGGGCGCGATGCGGCGGATAGGGGTTTCGGGGGAGATGGCCTCGTAGAGGCGTTGGATGCTTGCGCGTGCAGTGGGACGGTGCCAGGTGGCGAAGTTGGGGAGTGGGAAGAACCACGGGGCCCAGCCGCTGATGTGATTCTTTCCGCCGACTGTGGCAAGCGCGTCGCCGGCATAGAGGGTGCCATCACGTTCGTCGAGAAAGCTGAAGTGGCCTGGGGTATGGCCGGGAGTAGCAAAGCAGCGCAGCGAGCCGTAGAGTTCCTCGTCGGAGACGAAGTGGGTAGGAGCAGTAAGGGCGCCGGGTAAGCTGCCTTTGATTTTACACTGAGGCTCACCGGGGTCGAGTGAGCGATCTTGCGTGGGCGGTTTGGGGAGCAGCCGGGCATCGCGGCGGCTGATGGCGGATTCGGCATTGCCGAGGAGATGGGCAAGTCGGTCTAAGGAGCCGATGTGATCGCCATGAGCGTGGGTGAGGAGAATGCGACAGATTTGGTAGCCGCCTTGCTGCCCACCGCAGCGGCGTGCGGCGTCGAGGATTTGGTTGGCGGAGCCGGGAATGCCAGTGTCAATGAGGGTGAAGCCGTCGCTCTCGCGGACGAGATAGCAGTTGACGAGGCCGAAGCGCGTGAGTTGCCAGGCATGGGCTGAGAGTTGGGTGATCTTCAAGGCAAAGACCTCGGGAGGCTAGCAGCTACAAATGATTCAGAACCTTTGGATGCGTGGGGCGAGGATGACGGCAAGAAACAACAGCAAGCACGAATCGACCGGCTTTCAAAAGGCAGGCACACCTTCTTCTACTACGAGGTCGTCGACGGCGATGTTGAGGGCCAGGCCAAGTTTACGGAAGCCTTCGCGCCAGTCGGATGTCCAGTAATGTTTGTCGGTCGTGCCATAGCCGGAGTCGGAGGAGCCGGCAGCGCTGCGGCGGAGAAGATCGTTCCAGATGTTCTGTGCCTGCCAGAGATTAATCTCCATGGGTAGCGTGCGGAGGCTTTCGGCGATGGCTACGGTTTCGTTGAGGATGGCGACGTTGGGTTGAATGATGTGTTGCAACGCCAGGGTCTGCTGGGCAGAGTTGTGCTGGACGCCCATTGATTCTTCGAGACGGACCATGGCGCGCTTCATGCGCTTGTCGGCGGTGTAAGAGAGCAATGGCGTGTCGAGAGTGACATTATCGAGCTCCGAACGGCGAAGCAGGCGGGCGACTTCGGCGGTGTCGTAGTCATCGGATTCAAGCGCGCGGCGAAGGCCGGCGTTGATGGCGAATCCGGCCGTGAGAGCGAGCGCAGGCGGCGCGGCAACGTTGGACTCGGAGAGGAAGTGAAGCAGCGTGGCGTGCTCTTCATAGATGCGAATGAGAGAACTTTCTACTTCGGAAAGTGTTTGGTCGAGGATGTTTTTGAGGATGCGGTGTTGCTCGTCCGCGAAGAGGGAAATGAGCGAGTAGAGGGTGCCACCAAAGAAAGTGTCGATGAGGCGGATGAGCTCAGGTAGATTGGCACGGCGGATGGCGGCGCCGGCGTTTTCCTGGAAGGTGGCCCATGCAGATTCGTCGGCTGGGTGGTAGCGCTTGACCGCGGCGGAGAGGTTCTGGTCGCCGAGATGCAGGACGGCGAAGCAGATTTCTTCGGTTTCTTCGGTAATGCGCGAGCGCAACGCGGCGCGGCCAAGAGCGACGCGGCCACGGCCCGAGGTGAGGAGCTCATAGGATTGGCGGTTGACGTCGAAGCAGAAAAGATCGCCGGACTCAGCGGAGCTGCGAAACATGGAGCTGATGGCGTAGTGCGCGCCGACGTGCTCGAGATCGAGGCGTGCGCCGGTGACGAAGCGGCGATAGACTTCGGCCCCATCGCCGAGTTCGGGAACGTTGGATTTGGCCTGCGAGAGGAGGGCGAGGAAGTCGGATTCGAGCGTGGCCGCTTCTTTGCCGAAGAGAGTTTGGGCGAGCTGGATGACGCGACCGGCGTAGGCGATGATCTGCACGGTTTCTATGCCGGAGAGCTCGTCGAAGAACCAGCCGCAGGAGGTGTACATGAGCTGAGTGTGGCGTTCGAGCTCGAGAAGCTCGAGTAGAACTACGCGTTCAGCGGGGGTTAGTTCGTGGGTGGCATGTTGAGCGATGAAGCGGTCAGTGGATGCGGGAGAGCGATCGAGGATGACGTGGATGTAGGCGTCGCGGGCGGCCCAGAGATCTTTGAGTAGGGGCTTGGCGATGGCTTCGGCCAGGGGTGCGGTGCGATCGCGGAGGAGATCGAGCGCCGCGCGGAGTGGGGCGCGCCACTCCTGGTTCCAGCCGGGCTTGCCGCCGTTGCAGCCGCAGTTGGAGCGCCAGCGTTCGATGCCGTGGGCGCAGGACCAGGAGGTATCGTCGACGACTTCGGCTTCGTACTGGGGTGGGAACTTTGCGAGGAACTCGCCGTAGTTGGTGAGGGTGGCGAGGTTGTTTTCTTCGATCCAGTGGAGGGCATAGCTGAGGGCCATCTCGCCATGCTTGTGGTGGTGGCCGTAGCTTTCGCCGTCGGTGGCGACGTGGGCGAGTTGGGGCTCGTCAGCGGGTTTGTCGCCGTGCAGGCCGGCGACGAGGCGGCGGCCGAAGTTTTCGCCGGAGTTGAGAAGGCCCTCGAAGGCGATGGCTCGGGAGCCGGGGCCGTCGTAGAAAAAGACGGCGATGGAGCGGCCTTTGTCGAGGTTGACGCGATAGGGGCGTGTAGTGTCGACGGTGGCGTTGGGGGTTTCGATCCACTCGGTGGCGTCTTCGGTCGAGGCTTCCGCGGATTCGGTCGCCTCGGCGGTCGGAATACTGAGATCCTTCGCGTTGCTCAGGATGAGGGTTTCTGGGGGGGCAATTTTGCGGACGCGGGCGCACTGGTGGGGCGCAAGGATGGTGTACTTGATGCCTTCCTGCGCGAGCAGGTCGAGGACGGAACGGGAGACGGCGGTTTCGGCCAGCCACATGCCTTCGGGACGGCGGCCGAAGCGGTGCTCGAAGTCGGCGATGCCCCAGCGGATCTGCGTGCGGGCGTCGCGCTTGGACGCGAGCGGCATGATGATGTGGTTGTAGACCTGCGCGAGCGCGGAACCGTGGCCGGAGTAGCGGTCGGCGGAGGCGCGGTCGGCTTGCTGGATCATGCGGTAGGTGCGTGGAGCGAAGTTCTCCAGCCAGCTAAGGAGCGTGGGGCCGAAGTTGAAGCTCATCCGCGCATAGTTGTTGAGGATGCGCGTGATTTCGCCTTGCTTGTTCTGGATGCGGGACGCACCGTTGGGGGCGTAGCACTCGGAGGTGATGCGCTCGTTCCAGTCGTGGTACGGAGCCGCAGAGTCCTGCATTTCGACGGTTTCGAGCCAGGGGTTTTCGCGGGGCGGCTGGTAGAAGTGGCCGTGGACGCAAATAAAATGCGTGGGCGGAGTGATCGCCTGGGCCGAGAGAACTGCGCGACGTACACGGGAGAGGTGCTGCGTGCTCATGTGTCAATTAAAGCATCCGCGCTGGAATTCTTTGCGAAAGGGATACCTGTCTTCATGCGGTGTTGGTATGCTGAGGCCAATCGTTTGGTTGATATTAAGGGCTCCCTATGTTGAGAATGCTGCGCGCTGTGACTGTTTGTGTGTTGTTAAGCGCTGTTGCGAAAGCGGCGACGATTAATGTGGGGTCGGGTCAGGCGTATACGACGATCCAGTCGGCGATCAATGCGGCGAACAATGGAGATACGGTGCTGGTGGCGCCCGGAACGTATTACGAGAATATTGATTTTTTGGGCAAGGCGATTACGGTTACGAGCTCGGGTGGGGCGGCGAGCACGATTATTGATGGCGGGGCGATAGTTGGGAAATCGACGGTTATTTTTCAAAGTCGCGAGGCACAGAGCAGCTTGCTCTCGGGATTCACGATACGGAATGGCGGTCATGCACCTTCGGGAGATGGACCGACGGGCGGGGTCTATATCAGTGACGCTTCGCCTACGATAGCCAACAACTTCATTACCGCCAATGGGTGCTATGGCATTGTGGTCGGTGGTGGAGCGCTGGTTGAGGACAATGAGGTCAGCGGATCCATCGCAGGGACTGAGATCGGGTGCCCTGATACCGGTGACGGCATCATTGTTGAAGCAACAGGTGCATCCATTATTGGGAACACCATTGAGAACAATCCGAACGGCATAGGGATCGATGTTCTAAATGCGGCAAACTTACTGATTCAAAGCAATATCATCCGGAACAACTTCGGGAGTATGGCTGGCGGAATTAGAGTCACGAATACGAACAATATATCGGTTCTCCAAAACCTTATTTATGGCAATAGCGCCACAAATGGGGAGGGTGGCTCGGCTGGTGGCATCAGTATTCTGGTGCCGTACACGTCTGTCGGCCCTTTCACTGGCATCATTGCCGGCAATACGGTTACGGGAAACTCCGAGACGCCAGCTATTACAGGCAATAATGCCACTGAGGTAGACATATCGGGGAATGTCTCTCAGTTTTTGGTTGTGAATAACATCATTGTCGGCTCATCGCCGACGAATCCGCCGATGAATTGCGATACGGATTGGGTGCAGCTCGCCGACACGCCGCTGGTCTTCGACCACAATGATATTTACAACCCAAATGGATCGAGCTATGGGGGAGCGTATCCCGACCAAACGGGCAGCTATGGCAACCTCTCTGTAGACCCCCTGTTCGTCAACGCCGCGGCCAATAACTATCAACTCACCGCTGGTTCGCCTGCGATCGATGCTGGCAATAACAGTGCGCCGCTGATTTCGTCCACGGATTTTCTGGGTAATGCTCGGATTGTGGATGCCACGGCGAAGACCTATCCAGTGGTGGATATGGGAGCTTATGAGTTCGCGGGCGCGCAAGACGCCACTCCGACGGTCCTGACGCTGACGCCTTCGGAGTACTTTACGACGAGCACACCGGCCCCGCCTCCTCCGGCGTTGACATTTACGGTGACGTTGACTTCGGCGGCAGGTAAGCCGACTGGGCCAGTCGCGATCTATGAAGACAGCACGCTGCTGGGGACGGTGCAGGTTGGGTCTTCGGGGACGGCAACGTTTAGTGGCGGCCACCTGACCTCTGGCTTGCATGGTTTTGTTGCGACGTACGCGGGAGCCAGTGCGGTGCCGGGTAACTCAGCATACTTTCCACCGGCGATTTCGGTGAAGTTCTTTCTGTTGGTGCCTAGAAGTACGACGACGATCGGCCTGACGTCCACGCCGAATCCTTCCGTATTGGGCCAGCAGGTGACGTTTATGGTTACGGCTTATGCCTCGGATGGAACGATACCGTCTCCCGTGACACTGACGGATCAAACCACAGGTACAACGCTAACGACGCTGACCCCGAATTCGAGCGGCGTAGCGACGTATCCAATAAGCACGCTGGCCCCGGGGAGCCACACAGTTGTTGCTTCGTATGCAGGAAACGGGAGCCACTCGGCCAGCAGCGCCACGGTGACGCAGGTGGTTTCCGGAACGGCGACCGGAACGAGCCTGGCAATTACGGCTGGAGGGGTTCCTGTTACGAATGTGCTGGCGGGAAGCGTGGTAACGCTGACGGCTACGGTCCAGGCGGGTGGAGCCGCGGTGAATTCTGGGCAGGTGAATTTTTGCGATGCGTTGGCGCTCGCCTGTTCCGATATTCATTTGCTTGGCGTCGCACAGCTTACCAGTACAGGCACGGCAGTTCTAAAGCTCACGCCTGCACCCGGACCCCATAAGTACAAAGCCATCTTTGATGGCAATGCCGGCGCCGCCTTGAGCACTTCGCCGATTGAGTCACTCGCGGTGGGCGATGCCACGAACGGTTCCAACACTTACATTCTTGCCAGCGGCGCGGTCGGAGACTATACGCTCACCGCGACAGTTTCCGGAGCAGGCTCAACCGCAACACCAACCGGGCAAGTGTCTTTTCTCGATACGACAAATGGCGGCTATGTGCTCGGCAGCGGCCCGCTCTCAACTACAAGCGGCTTCCACTTCGCGACCAGTTACCAGGCCGCTGCCGATGGCACCAGCGATGTCAAGGTAGTAGACCTGAATGGCGACGGCAAACTGGATATTGTGGCTGCTAATCATCTTTCCGGATCGATCAGCATCCTGCTGGGCAATGGTGACGGCACATTCCAGGCAAAGCCCAGTTTGCAGCTGGCTCCGGCGTATCTTCAACTCGCTATTGCGGACTTCAACGGCGACGGCATCCCGGACATTGCCGTTGCCAACGGTAGCTCGATCGCAATCTTTCTGGGTAAAGGTGATGGGACGTTCGCTGCGCCATCCAGCGTTAGTGCGGTCAATATTTATGGCGTCGTCACCGGCGATTTTAATGGAGACGGAATTGCAGACCTTGCCGCAATCGGCAATGGCAACACTGTGCAACTCTACTTCGGCAATGGCGATGGGACATTCCGCATGCAGCAGGCATCGGGCGCTCCTATTAGTGTTGTGAATTACATTGTCGCGGGTGATTTCAATGGCGACGGCATTACCGACCTCGCTATGACGGGTTCCAATTGCAATGGCGTAGTCATTTTGCTCGG
>Ga0302316_10002127_pt1 | contig 14673 bp, 20 predicted proteins | sample III_Palsa_N3_2_FD_200456 | JGI IMG/M metagenome (GOLD analysis project Ga0302316, IMG submission 200456) | Peat permafrost microbial communities from Stordalen Mire near Abisko, Sweden - III_Palsa_N3_2 | ecosystem: Environmental > Terrestrial > Soil > Palsa > Peat permafrost | place: Sweden...
CGTCGGGCTCGCCCGGCTTGTCGTCGATGAGATCGGCGGCGGCGTTGACCAGCTGGCGATAGTTGCCGGCCTGGCGCTGCGCGAGACGCAGCGCGATCGCGACGACGATGCCCAGCACCATCAATACCGCGATGCCGACCACGCCGGCGAGTTGCTCCACCGGCGCGAACAGCGCGTTGCGCGGTTGCGCAACCAGCACGTACCAGCCCGTGGTGGCTGCAGGCGCCACCGTGGCCAACCAGCGCTTGTTGTCCAGCACGATCTCGCCCGAGCCGGAGTAGCCGTCGAGGGCGCGGCGCACGAGATCCACCTGGCTCAGGTTCTCCTGCCAGTTGGCCAGTTGCTGCTGGGGATGCACGATCACGCGGCCCAGGCCGTCGAACACGATCACGGCCACGTCGCCGAGGTTGCCGGGCACGTGGATCTGGTGCGCCATCTTGTCGAGCGAGAGGTCGGCCACCACGAGCCGGCCATCGGCCGGCGCGGCCACCACGGCCGTGATGTGGCCGGTCAGCGGCGACAGGAAGGTGTTGGACCAGATCGGCGCGGTCGCCACGCGTGCACGCTCGTAGAACGGACGCTGCGACAGATCCAGCCCCTCCCAGTCCTGCGAGCCGATGCGCGTACCCGGTCGCACCTCGGCGATCGTCACCACGCCGGACGCATCGAGCAGCATGGCCGACTCGAGCGACTGCGCCTCGTCGAGTGCCTCGCTCAACGCCGCACGGATCTCGGGCTCCCCGGCACCCGGGCGCACGTGCGTGGCCGCACGCGCGGCGGCTTCGCGCGGCGCGGCGATCAGCAGCTCCACCTGGGCACGCACCAGCAACGCCGTGCGCTGGTTTTCGTTCTCGATGTCGCGCAGCGTCTGCGGAATGGCGAAGGCGCTCCACAGCACGATCACCAGCAGCAGCGGCACGCACGCGAGCAGCACGTACTGGCGCGTCAGGATCCGCTTGAGGGATTGGCGTGCGGGCTTCATGGCACGAGACGCGTCATGACGGCAGCATCACGAAGTGTCCATTGCGCACCTCGCTCAGGTGGAAGCGGCTGACGCTGTCGCCGAAGCGATCGAGTGTCAGCGGCGGCTGCAAGGCCGGCCAGGTGCCCGGGGCACGCAGCGCGTCGCGCAGCGACTGGCGGTCGGTCTTGCGGCGCAGGCCCTCGGCGCCCATCATCGTGGCGTCGTACGAGAACACGGCCGCCTGGCTGGGCGGATTGCCGAAGCGTTCCACGAAGCGCTTGCGGAAGTCGACATAGGCCGGCTCCTGGCTGTCGAGATCCAGGGCCTGCAGCACCAGCGCCCCTTCGACGGCGCGCCCGCCCAGTTGCACCAGCTGCAGGTTCGCGGCCCACGACGCCATCGCCAGCTTCACGTCCGGATCGAGCCGGCGCAATTGCTGCGCGACGATCGCCGCGTCGACCGCGCTGCAAACCAGCAGCACGAACTTCGGATGCGTGGCCAGCAGCGCGGAGGCCACTTTCTCGTAGTCCGGATTCTGGTCGGTCTCGTAGCGGATCAGGTGGGTCGGCGCGCCTCCGAGTGCCATGAAGCGCGTCGAGAATCGCTTCGCGAAGTTCTCGGTATAGGCGCGACTGCGCCATTCCATCATCACCGAAGCGGATGTCAATCCGCGCGTGATGGCGGCGTCGGCGAACTGGTCGGCGCCGACACCGGCCGCAGGAACCACGCGGAAGAAATAGTCGTCGATGCCGCTCAACTCGTCTGCGTTGGCCGTGGGACTGATCAGCACCAGATGCCGTCTGGACGCCTCCTGCACCATGCCTTGCGCGAGCACGCTGGTCATCGGCCCGACTGCGAACGCGTCGCCTTCGTCGGCGGCTGCGTCGATGACGGCGGGGCCTGGCGCGTCGACCTGGACGTCGTCGTGGATGCGCAGCTCGTAGCGGGCGCCGTTGCGTGAATTGAGCGTCTCGATGGCCAGTTGTGCGCCATTGCGGCCGTCGATGGCCAGCTCCGAAACGCGCCCCGAGAGACCGCCGACGAAACCCACCTTGATCGGCGGGGCGGGCTGGCAGCCGCATAGCGCCGCCAAGCCGATGGCGGCCAGGCCTCGAATCGGCTGGAGACGCGGTAGGGGCATGTGGTGGGAGGGCACCCGCTGGGACGGAACGAGAGTTCCGCAGTCCAGCATAGCCCGCTGCAGGAGCCACTGGCAAGCGCGCGACTCGACATGGCGGCGCGGCCGTGACCCAATGCGCAGCCGGCGTGTGGCGATTCGGGGACGAAGCCGGTGTCGCGGTGCGCCAGCTTCTTCAGTCGGCGATCACCTTGGTGCCGGGCACCCAGCACCACGCGCCCGGCTTCAGATCGGCGGGCAACTCGAACTTGCCGAAGCGGCTGCGATGCAGTGCTTCCACGCGATTGCCCACCGCGGCCAGCATGCGCTTGACCTGGTGGTACTTGCCTTCGGCCAGGGTCAGGCGCAGACCATGCAGGCCCTCGGCCGCGCCGGCCCAGGGCTCTGCGGCGATCGCGCTCACCGGCGCCGGATCGTCCAGCAGCACCACGCCGGCGAGCAGGCGCGCGATCTGGTCGGGCGTCACCGGGTGCTTGCACGACGCGTCGTAGATCTTGGGGACATGGTGCTTGGGCGACGTCCACCGATGCAGCAACTGGCCATCGTCGGTGAACAGCAGCAGGCCGGTGGTGTCCTCGTCCAGGCGGCCGACGCTCTGCACGTCTCGACGCAGCAGCGGCGGCGGCAGCAGGGTGTAGACGCTCGGGTGATGGCGCGGCTTCTTGGAGCACTCGAAGCCGGCGGGCTTGTTCAGCGCGATCAGGGCCTTGGCGTAGTACGGCCAGTCCTTGCCTTCGACGTTGAGCACCAGGCCTTCGGGGTCCAGATCCTCGAACGGGTCGTCGTGGAGCATGCCGTCGATGGCAACGAAGCCCCCGGCCACGAGGCCTTCGCAGGCACGACGCGCGCCGAAGCCTTGCGAGAAGACGATCTGGGAGAGTTTCATGCGGTCAAGAAGAAGGACTTCACAGACCGGCGGTGGCCAGGCTGCTGGTGAAGCGCGGCGCGTCCTGGAAGCCGACGACGCGGGCCGCCTCCAGCTCGTGGCCTTGCGCATCGAAGAAGATCAGGCCGGGCGGCCCGAACAGGTGGAAGCGCTTGAGCAGCGCGCGGTCGTCGTCGCTGTTGGCGGTGACGTCGGCACGCAGCAGCAGCGCCTTGTCCAGCTTGGCATGTACGGCCGGATCGACGAAGGTCTGCGCCTCCATCTCCTTGCACGATACGCACCAGTCGGCGTAGAAGTCGAGCATCACCGGGCGACCGGCGGATTGCAGTCGTTGGTCGAGATCGGCGACGCTGACCACGCGATCGAAATGCGGGCCGGAATCGAACGCCGTTGCAGCGGCGTCGCCCGCGCCGACGCGCGCCTGCGCGAGACGCGCGAGCGGCTGCGCGGGGTCGCGCGCGCCGCTGGCGATGCCGACGAACTGCAGCGCGCCCAGCAGCGCCAGCACCAGGCCCACGCCCTTGACCACGCGAGCGATGCCGGTGTTCTTGCCGGCAGCCACCGGCTCGAACGCGCCCAGCGACGCACCGCCGACGATCAACAGCACGCCCCACGCCGCCATCGCGACGAGCGGCGCGAGCACCGGCTGCACCGTGTAGATGGCCACGGCGATCAGCAGCAGGCCGAACACGTGCTTGACCTGTTCCATCCAGGCTCCGGCGCGCGGGAGCAGCGCACCGGCCGAGGCACCTACCAGCAGCAGCGGGACGCTCATGCCCATCGCCAGGACGAACAGTGCGAGGCCACCCAGCACGGCGTCACCGGTCTGGCTGATGTGCAGCAGCGCCGCGGCCAACGGGGCGGCCACGCAAGGGCTGACCACCAGCGCCGAGATGCCGCCCATCGCGAACACGCCCGCGTACTGCCCGCCGCGCATGCGGTCGCCACGACTCGACAGGCCATCCCGCAACGAGGACGGCAGCTGCAGCTCGTAGAGCCCGAACATCGACAACGACAGCAGCACCAGCAGCGCCGCGAACGACGCCAGCACCCACGGCTTTTGAAGCCAGGCGGCCAGGCCCTCGCCCAGCAGGCCGGCGGCGACGCCCAGCGCGGTGTAGAGCAGCGCCATGCCCAGTGCGTAGGCCAGCGCCAGCGTGAAGCCGCGCCAGCGGGTGACACTCTCGCCCTGGCCGACGATGATGGACGACAGGATCGGCACCATCGGCAGCACGCAAGGCGTCAGCGACAGCAGCAGGCCGGCCACGAAGAACAATGGCACGATCAGCAGGAGCCGGCCACCGCGCAGTGCGGAGGCGAGCTGGCTGTCGTCGTCGCCCGATACGGCGGCGCTGGCGGGGGCGGCGGATGACGTGGCGGACGCGCTTGCGTCACCGAGGATCGCGCTGCGCAGCGGATCGGCCTGCACGCCCGATGCAACGCTCATGCCGCCCGGCGCGGGGGCGGTGACCGGCGCGACCACGCCCGTGGGCGCCGCGTCATCGGCGTTGGCGACGACCTTGGCCGAATCGGCGTCCGCGCCGAAGGCCTTCAACGTCACGGCCACGGTGCGCGGCTGCGGCGGGTAGCACAGGCCCTTGTCGGCGCAGCCCTGGTGCGTGGCGTTCAGCGTGAAGGCCTTGGCGGCCGACGTGATGGGCAGCACCACCACGACGCCGTCGTGGTAGGTCTCCACGTTCTGCTCCAGCGCGGTGTCGTAGTGCTTCTTGCCGGGCGGGATCTGCGGCTCGCCCAGCTTGGCGTCGGGCGACGAGAACTTGAAGCGCTCGCGGTACAGGTAGTAGCCGGGTGCGACCTTGTAGCTCAGCTCGAGGCGCTTGGCGTCGAGCACGCGCACCGAGAGCTGGAAGGCCTGGTCGGGGTCGAGGAACTCGTCGGCGGCGCGCGCTGGCGCGCCCAGGGTCAACAACAACAGCGCGAGCAACGCCCACACGGGTCTGAGCAGAAACATGAAATGTCCTTGGGGCGGGCGCGACTCGTGACCGCGGCTTCGCAGAGGCCTGGCAATCCGTCATTGTCGGGGAGTTGCCGCTCTCGCGCACCGCGCACGGGAGGAAGCCACCCGAAATGGCAGCGAACCCACCCATTGACTGTCGACTTGCCGATGTGGTTCCACAAAAGCAAAGGCCGGCATGCGCCGGCCATTGTTCAGTGCTGTCTCGCCGCGCCTCCGAAGAGGGCGGCGATCCGTTCGAGCTCAGTCCGCCGACGTGTCGGTGACGGCTTCTTCGTCGTGCGAACGCTCGACGAGTTCGACGAAGGCCATCGGTGCGTTGTCGCCGTTGCGGAAGCCCATCTTCAGGATGCGGGTGTAGCCGCCCGGACGCGCCTTGAACAGCGGGCCCAGGACGTCGAACAGCTTCGTGACGATCTCGCGATCGCGCGTGCGGTCGAAAGCGAGGCGGCGGTTGGCCAGCGTCGGATCCTTGGCGAGCGTGATCAGGGGTTCGACGACGCGACGCAGTTCCTTGGCCTTGGGCAACGTGGTCTTGATGGCTTCGTGACGAAGCAGCGAGACGCACATGTTGCGGAACATGGCTTGGCGGTGCGAAGAGGTGCGGTTGAGCTTGCGGAGGCCGTGACGATGGCGCATGAGATTTCCTTGAGTATCTTTATTGAACCCCGGCCGGATCAGGTACCGGGGGTTTGCACACGAGCCCGTCTTTGACGACGGTGCCCGGCAGCGGAAATGTCAGGACAGGCGTGATTAACGCTTGGCCGAACATGCGAAGCAAATGTTCGGCACAAGCGCGTGTCAGCGCTTGTCCAGACCTTGCGGAGGCCAGTTCTCGAGACGCGCGCCCAGCGTGAGGCCGCGCGAAGCCAGAACTTCCTTGATTTCGTTGAGCGACTTGCGACCCAGATTCGGGGTCTTCAGCAGCTCGGTTTCGGTACGCTGGATCAGGTCGCCGATGTAGTAGATGTTCTCGGCCTTCAGGCAGTTCGCGGAGCGAACCGTGAGTTCGAGTTCATCGACCGGGCGCAGCAGGATCGGATCGAACTGGGCCGTACGCGGTGCGGGCTGGTCGAACGCGGCGATGTCGCTGCCTTCGAGCTGCGCGAACACGGCGAGCTGTTCCACCAGGATCTTGGCCGACGAACGGATCGCTTCCTCGGGCGAGATGGCGCCGTTGGTCTCGATTTCCATCACGAGCTTGTCAAGGTCGGTACGCTGCTCGACGCGGGCGTTCTCCACCGAGTAGCTGACGCGGCGAACCGGCGCGAACGATGCGTCGAGAACGATGCGGCCGATGGCCTTCGTCGTCTCGTCGCCGAAGCGGCGCATGTTGCCCGGAACATAACCACGGCCCTTTTCGACCTTGATCTGCATGTCCAGCTTGCCGCCTTGGGCCAGGTGGGCAACGATGTGTTCGGGGTTGACGATCTCGACGTCATGCGGCGTCTGGATGTCGCCGGCCGTGACCGGGCCCTCGCCTTCCTTGCGCAGCACCAGCGTGACTTCGTCACGGTTGTGCAGGCGGAAGACGACACCCTTCAGGTTCAGCATCACGTGGACGACGTCTTCCTGCACGCCGTCAACCGTGGAGTACTCGTGCAGAACGCCTGCAATCGTCACTTCGGTCGGTGCGTAACCCACCATCGACGACAACAGCACACGGCGCAGCGCGTTACCGAGGGTATGCCCATAACCGCGTTCGAACGGTTCCAGGGTGACCTTGGCGCGATGTCCGCCAAGCGGCTCGACGTTGATGGCTTTGGGCTTCAGCAGATTGGTTTGCATGTATTTCCTGTTCCTCTCAATACCCTCGGCTCGTTACACCGATAAGGCTGATGGACCACACCGGGAGCCTGTGCGTCCGCAGAGCAAGGCCCGGCGCCTCGCAACGAGACGGTGGCCGCGTCGTTCGCACCAGGCGAACAAGACGGCCACGAATTTGGATCAGCGCGAATACAGTTCGACGATCATTGCTTCTTTGATCTCGGCACCGAATTCGTCGCGGTCAGGGGCCTTCTTGAAGATGCCTTCCTGCTTGGCCAGATCGACCGACACCCACGCGGGCAGGCCGATCGAGTCCGCGAGCTTGAGCGCGTCGACGATGCGAAGCTGCTTCTTGGACTTGTCGCGCACGGCCACCACGTCGCCGGCCTTGACCTGGAACGACGGGATGTTGACCGAGCCGCCGTTGACGGTGATCGCCTTGTGCGAGACCATCTGGCGCGCTTCGGCGCGGGTCGAGCCGAAGCCCATGCGGTAGACGACGTTGTCCAGGCGCGATTCCAGCAGGAACAGCAAGTTCGCACCGGTGTTGCCCTTGCGGCGCTCGGCTTCGGCGAAGTAGCGGCGGAATTGCTTTTCCAGCACGCCATACATGCGCTTGACCTTCTGCTTTTCACGCAGTTGCAGACCGTAGTCCGACGTGCGCGAACCCGAAGTGCGACCGTGCTGGCCGGGCTTCGAATCGAACTTGACCTTGTCACCGATCGGGCGGCGAGCGCTCTTCAGGAACAGGTCAGTGCCTTCACGGCGGGAAAGTTTGCCCGTTGGGCCGAGGTAACGTGCCACGTTGTTTTCCTTGAGGAATGGTTTTCTGACGCCCGCTTCAGTCGGCACGAGGCCGACGGGTGCGATGCGCGAGTCTGGCGAATGTTGTTATGGCGCTCAGACGGTGGTCTTGGGTCGTGATTGTCTTGAACCGCCGGGCTGCAAAGCCTGGCGCACTAGACATGCAAGCCGGCAAGGGTCACATGACCATTGCCGGCTGCAGGGAAACCCGGGATTCTAGCAGCACTGAAAACGCCTGAGCGCCCAGTACTGTTATTCGAGCTCGGCTGGACGGATCCGGCCAGGCACTCGAATCAGATACGGCGACGCTTCTGGGGGCGGCAACCGTTGTGCGGGACCGGCGTCACGTCGGAGATCGACGTGATGCGGATGCCCAGCGAGGCAAGAGCGCGAACCGACGATTCACGACCCGGGCCGGGGCCCTTGATCTTGACGTCGAGGTTCTTGATGCCTTGTTCCTGAGCAGCACGACCGGCCATTTCGGCAGCGACCTGGGCAGCGAAAGGAGTCGACTTGCGCGAACCCTTGAAGCCCTGACCACCGGACGAAGCCCACGACAGCGCGCCGCCTTGGCGGTCAGTGATCGTGATGATCGTGTTGTTGAACGATGCGTGCACGTGCGCGACGCCGTCGGCCACGTTCTTGCGGACCTTCTTGCGAACGCGTTGGGCAGCGGTATTCGGTGCTTTTGCCATGATTTTCCTTGATTCCGTCGGGCGAGCTCAGCGGCTCACTTCTTCAGCGCCTGAGCACCCTTTTTCGGACCCTTGCGGGTGCGAGCGTTGGTGCGCGTGCGCTGGCCGCGAACCGGCAGGCCGCGACGATGACGCATGCCACGATAGCAGCCCAGATCCATCAGACGCTTGATGTTGATGGACATCTCGCGGCGCAGATCGCCTTCGATGGTCATCTTCGCGATTTCGTCGCGGATCTTTTCCAGGTCGCTGTCGTTCAGGTCCTTGACCTTCTTCGACCACGCGATGCCTGCACGATCACAGATCTGCTGAGCGGTGGTACGGCCAATGCCGTAGATCGCCGTCAGACCGATTTCGGTGTGCTTGTGCGGCGGGATGTTGATGCCTGCAATACGTGCCATTTGCGTGTCCTTGTGATGCTTCTATGGTCCGCAGACTCAACCCTGGCGCTGCTTATGGCGCGGGTCGGTACAAATCACGCGGACGACGCCCTTACGGCGGATCACCTTGCAATTGCGACACATTTTCTTGACAGATGCCGAGACTTTCATGGTCTGCTCCTTGACTCTCTTCAAACACTCGCTTCGCTCGTCGACCGAGGCGAGCGCGAAACCCAATTTCGTCGACGACCAGACCAGATGGTCATGGCAGTCGTGAAATTCAACCTTAACCCTTGAACTTCGCCTTGGTCAGCAACGATTCGTATTGCTGGCTCATCACGTAGCTCTGGACTTGCGCCCAGAAATCCATCGTGACGACGACGATGATCAGCAGCGACGTTCCACCGAAATAGAACGGCACGTTGTACTTCAACACCAGGAACTCGGGCAGCAGGCACACCAGCGTGATGTAGATGGCGCCTGCCAGCGTGAGCCTGGCCAGAATCTTGTCGATATGCTTCGCGGTCTGCTGGCCCGGACGGATGCCCGGGATGAACGCACCGCTCTTCTTCAGGTTGTCAGCAGTCTCGTGGCTGTTGAACACCAACCCGGTGTAGAAGAAGCAGAAGAACACGATCATCGCGGCGTACAGCATCACGTAGATCGGCTGGCCCGGCGACAGCGCCGAGGAGATGTTCTTCAGCCAGCGCATGCTGTCACCCGTGGCCAGCGTGTTCACCAGCGTGGCGGGCAGCAGGATGATCGACGACGCGAAGATCGGCGGGATCACGCCGGCCATGTTCAGCTTCAGCGGCAGGTGCGACGATTGACCGCCGTAGACCTTGTTGCCGACCTGACGCTTCGCGTAGTTGACCAGGATCTTGCGCTGGCCGCGCTCGACGAACACCACCGCGAAGGTCACCGCCGCGACGATCGCGAGGATGAACAGCGCAACGATGGGGTTCATCGCGTTCGTGCTGACCAGTTCGAGCAGACCGGCGATGGCGCGCGGCAGACCCGCTGCAATGCCACCGAAGATCAGGATCGAGATGCCGTTGCCCAGGCCGCGTTCCGTGATCTGCTCGCCGAGCCACATCAGGAACATGGTGCCAGCCACCAGGCTGACCACCGCACCGACCATGAAGCCGTAGCCCGGATCGAGCACCAGGCCCGGGGACTTCGCCAGCCACACGGCGATGCCATACGACTGGAACAGCGACAGCACCAGAGTGCCGTAGCGCGTGTACTGGGTGATCTTGCGACGACCCGACTCGCCTTCCTTCTTCAACGCTTCCAGACTGGGCACGACATAGCCCATGATCTGCATGATGATGGAGGAAGAAATATAGGGCGTGATACCGAGCGCGAACACCGAGGCACGCGACAGGGAGCCACCCGAGAACATGTTGAACATGCCCAGGATGCCGCCCTGTTGACCCTTGAGCATCTGCGCGAGCGCATCCGGATTGACACCCGGGACGGGCACATGCCCGCCGATGCGATAGACCACCAGCGCCAGGATCAGGAACATCACCCGGCGACTGAGGTCGCCGAATTTGCCTGACTTGGCGAGTTGATTCTGGGAAGTTGCCACGTGTGTGAAGCGTTCGGTAGTTTCGCGTTCAGGCGCCGACGGAGCCGCCAGCGGCTTCGATGGCTGCCTTGGCACCGACCGTCGCCGCCACGCCCTTGAGCGTGACCTTGCGGGTCAGTTCGCCGGACTTGATGACCTTGACGTGCTTGATCAGCTCGCCGATGAAGCCAGCTTGCTTCAGCGATTGCAGATCGATCTCGTCGATGGACATGGCCTGCAGTTCCGACAGCGTGACTTCGCCGTTGTACTTCAGCTGCGCCGACTTGAAGCCGCGCTTCGGAAGACGACGTTGCAGCGGCATCTGGCCGCCTTCGAAGCCGACCTTGTGGTAGCCGCCCGCACGGGACTTCTGACCGTTGTGGCCGCGACCTGCCGTCTTGCCGAGGCCCGAGCCGATGCCGCGACCGACGCGGCGGCGGTTCTTCTTCGAGCCTTCGGACGGCTTGATGGTGTTGAGTTGCATCTTATTGACCCCTTGTCGTCGGCGCTTAAAGCACCAGGACGAGATAGGCAACCTTGTTGATCATGCCGCGCACCGCAGGGGTGTCTTCCAGCACGGACTCGCTGTTCAAGCCACGCAGGCCCAGACCGCGCACGGTGGCGCGATGCTGATGCTTGGTGCCGATGACGCTGCGCACCAGCTTGACCTTGAGCGTCTTCTTTTCAGACATAGCAATATCTCCTGCTGCGCTTAACCGAAGATTTCTTCGATCGACTTGCCGCGCTTCGCGGCGATGTTGCCGGGAGTCGTCGCGCTCGTCAGTGCGTCGAGCGTGGCGCGCACCATGTTGTACGGGTTGCTCGAGCCGAGGCTCTTGGCGACGATGTCGGTGACACCCATCACTTCGAAGACCGCGCGCATCGGGCCGCCGGCGATGATGCCGGTACCGGCCGGAGCCGGTGCCATCAGCACCTTGGCCGCGCCGTGTTCGCCGCGAACATTGTGGTGGATCGAGCCGTTCTTCAGGCTGACCTTGACCATGTTGCGACGAGCGGCTTCCATGGCCTTCTGGACAGCGACCGGCACTTCACGCGCCTTGCCCTTGCCCATGCCGATGCGACCGTCGCCATCGCCCACCACCGTCAGTGCAGCGAAGCCGAGGATACGACCGCCCTTCACGACCTTGGTGACGCGATTGACCGCGATCATCTTTTCCTTGAGACCGTCGTCACGACCTTCGTCCTGAACGCGAGGTTGGAACTTTGCCATTTCAGATTCCTTCGTTGACGGTCAGAACTGGAGGCCGGCTTCGCGAGCCGCTTCCGCCAGTGCCTTGACTCGGCCGTGGTAGGCAAAGCCAGCACGGTCGAACGCCACCTTTTCGATGCCGGCAGCCTTCGCCTTTTCGGCGATGCGCTTGCCGACGGCAGCTGCTGCCGCGGTGTTGCCACCGTTCTTCAGCTGGTCGCGAACTTCCTTTTCGGCCGTCGAGGCGCTGGCAACGACGCTGGCGCCGTCGACAGAGATCACGCTGGCGTAGATGTGCATGTTCGAACGGAAGACCGTCAGGCGTGCGACATCTTGCTTGGCGATACGGGCCCGCGTTTGACGCGAGCGGCGCAGCCGTTGTTCTTTCTTGTTCAGCATGGTGTCGCTCCTTACTTCTTCTTCGTCTCTTTCAACACTACGCGCTCATCTGCGTAGCGGATGCCCTTGCCCTTGTAGGGTTCGGGAGGACGGATGGCACGCACTTCGGCGGCGATCTGGCCCACTGCCTGGCGATCGGCACCCTTGATCAGGATTTCCGTCTGCGTCGGGCAGGTGACCGTGATGCCAGCCGGCATGTCCTTGACAACCGGATGCGAAAACCCGATCTGCAGGTTCAGCTTGGCACCGGCGGCCTGGGCACGGAAGCCCACGCCAACCAGCGTCAGCTTCTTTTCGAAGCCCTTGCTGACACCATTGACCATGTTGTTCACCAGAGCGCGCATCGTGCCGCTCATGGCGTTGGCTTCCATGCCGTCATTCGCCGGAGCGAACGACAGGACAGCGCCTTCCTTGCGGACTTCGACAAGCGCATTGGCCTGGCGAACGAGGGTGCCGTTGGCGCCCTTGACGGTGATCTGATCCGTCGTGATCGACACGTCCACGCCTTGCGGGACGGTGATCGGCATTTTTCCTACGCGGGACATTGCTCGAATCTCCTTAGGCGACGTAGCAAAGGACTTCGCCACCGACACCGGTAGCGCGCGCCTTGCGGTCGGTCATCACGCCCTTCGGGGTGGTGACGATCGCCACGCCGAGGCCGTTCATGACGGTCGGGATCGCATCACGGCCGCGATAGATGCGCAGGCCGGGACGGCTCACGCGCTCGATGCGCTCGATGACGGGACGACCTGCGTAGTACTTCAGCGAAATCTCGAGTTCCGACTTGACGCCTTCGGTCTTGACGGCGAAGGCATCGATATAGCCCTCATCCTTCAGGACTTGGGCGATAGCCACCTTGAGCTTCGACGAAGGCATGCTGACAACCGGCTTCTCAACGCTTTGCGCGTTGCGGATGCGGGTCAGCATGTCGGCGATAGGATCACTCATGCTCATGCTGTTTTCTCCTGATTCGCCTGATTACCAGCTGGCCTTGATCACGCCCGGAATATCGCCCTTGAAGGCGAGTTCACGGATCTTCGAGCGTGCCAGACCAAACTTGCGGAACGTGCCGCGCGGGCGGCCGGTGATGCCGCAACGATTGCGCAGACGCACCGGCGCGGAATTGCGCGGCAGCTTCTGCAGTTCGAGACGCGCGATGTAGCGTTCTTCGTCGCTACGCTTGGCGTCGTTGATGATCGAGGCCAGCTCGGTACGCTTCTTGGCGTACTTGGCGACCGTCGCTTCGCGCTTGAGTTGGCGCTGGATGATGGAAGTCTTTGCCATGGGGCGCCTCAGTTCTTGAACGGGAACTTGAACGCCGCGAGCAGTGCCTTGCACTCTTCGTCGTTCTTCGCCGTGGTGGTGATCGAGATGTTCATCCCGCGGATCGCGTCGATCTTGTCGTACTCGATTTCCGGGAAGATGATCTGCTCTTTCACGCCGATGTTGTAGTTGCCACGACCGTCGAACGAACGACCCGAGATGCCTCGGAAGTCACGGACGCGCGGCAGCGCGATGGTGACGAAGCGGTCGAGGAATTCGAACATCTGGACGCCACGCAGCGTGACCATGCAGCCGATGGGCACGCCGTCACGGATCTTGAAGCCGGCGATGGCCTTCTTCGACTTCGTGACGACCGGCTTCTGACCGGCGATCTTGGTCAGGTCGCTGACAGCGTGGTCCATGACCTTCTTGTCGGCAACAGCTTCGCTGACACCCATGTTCAGGGTGATCTTGGTCAGACGCGGCACTTCCATCACGGACGTGTAACCGAACTTCTCGGTCAGGTCCGGGACGATCTTTTCGCGGTAATAGGTTTGGAGACGAGCCATGTCGGACCTCTTATGCCTTGACTTCTTCGCCGCTGGACTTGAAGACGCGAACCTTCTTGCCATCAGCCAGAATCTTGAAGCCCACGCGATCGGCCTTGCCGGTCGCCGGGTTGAATAGCGCGAGATTGGACTGCTGGATCGGCATCGTCTTGTCGACGACACCGCCAGTGGTGCCCTTCAGCGGGTTCGGCTTCACGTGCTTCTTGACCACGTTGATGCCTTCGACGATGACCTTCTGCTCGTCGATGCGCTCGGCAACGGTGCCGCGCTTGCCCTTGTCGCGACCGGTGGTCACGATGACCTGGTCACCCTTGCGGATCTTGTTCATGGCGTTTCCTTGTACTGCGGAGGCGCTTACAGCACTTCCGGTGCCAGCGACACGATCTTCATGAAGCGCTCGGTGCGCAGTTCGCGCGTCACGGGCCCGAAGATGCGGGTGCCGATCGGCTCCAGCTTGGCGTTGAGCAACACGGCGGCGTTGCCGTCGAACTTGATCAGCGATCCGTCCTGGCGGCGAACACCCTTGGCGGTACGCACGACGACGGCGTTGTAGATCTCGCCCTTCTTCACGCGGCCACGCGGTGCGGCTTCCTTGATGCTGACCTTGATCACGTCACCAATGCCGGCATAACGGCGCTTGGAGCCGCCGAGCACCTTGATGCACTGGACGGACTTCGCACCGGTGTTGTCCGCGACGTCGAGTCGCGACTGCATTTGAATCATGGATTATCCCCAACTTGCTCCCGCAGACGGCAACACCCGAGAGCGGTCAGTATTGGGCCCGTCAGAACGCCCTGTCGACTGCTGGCTGGGCCAGCGGCTTTCAGGAGCACCCCGGTTGGGCTGAAATTCCTCGGAGGCAAGCAGCGCTGCTTTCTGGTCACTCCAGATGTCGCCAGTGTTGACTGACGGCGGCGAACGTTGCTCACGCCTCTTCGGCGAAGTCGATCATTATGCATCACTTCTGGAGGGCGTGTCAAACGGTGTCGTGAAAGAGATTCGGGGCGCCTTCTCCGGCTCGTCCATTGCGCGACCCGATCGAAGGCGTCG
>Ga0302316_10002128_pt1 | contig 14671 bp, 8 predicted proteins | sample III_Palsa_N3_2_FD_200456 | JGI IMG/M metagenome (GOLD analysis project Ga0302316, IMG submission 200456) | Peat permafrost microbial communities from Stordalen Mire near Abisko, Sweden - III_Palsa_N3_2 | ecosystem: Environmental > Terrestrial > Soil > Palsa > Peat permafrost | place: Sweden...
TGCGCCGCGTCGTAATAGACGCCGATGTCGACGCCCTTGTATTTGACGCTGGAGACGGTGTAGCGGCCCGACTGGGCGGAAAAGAAATGCAGGATCGGCGAGTCGGTGACGCAGTGGATCGTCCGCCGGCCGTCCTTCACCGTCTCCGAGGTCAGGTAGCCCGGCGCGACGGGGATCTGGTCGGCGTCGGTGGTGACGGTCAGGTCGGCGGTGATCCAGTCGGAGTCGTGGCGGAAATAGTTGACCTGGTCCGCGCCCACGGCGCCCAGCTTGGGCATGCGCAGCTCCGGCGTCAGACCGTATTTGCGGCGCTTGGTGCGGTCCTGCAGCAGTGCGCGCTGATCCATCCCAATGAACGGCGATAGGATCGCGTCATTGATGAAGGTCCCGTTGCCGACGATGTCGAGCACATTGTTGCTGTTGCGGAACCCCTGCTGGCGATAGGTGGTCGCAAACGTCATGGTCCGCGTCTCGCCCGGCTGCAGCGGCGTATCGAAGGCGTAGATGCGATAGTTGAAGTCCGGATACTGCGCCTGCAGATGCGCGCCGGGGAGGTCCAGGCGGTCAATGATCAGGTCACGGACGAAACGCACATGCATCGTGGTGATCGGCTTGTCGGTGCGGTTCTGGATCACATAAGCGCCGCTGGTCTCGACCCGGGTCTCCTTGGGGAAGATCTGGATGTTCAGGCTGACCTTGGCGATCTTCGGCTGCGGCAGGGTCTGGTAGTGCAGGAACTGCTTCTCATAGTCCGCCGCCCATTTGTCGTCGCCGAGCTTGGTCCGGTACGGGTTCAGGACATTGGTGTTGTAGAAGATCCACCCGCCCGAGCCGGCGAACACCACCAGGGCGACCACCAGGATGACCCCGGCCGCGCCGCTCAGCCGGTTGGGCAGGCGGCGAAGGCGGGGCAGGAATCGGGTCTCTGTCCCCCGTCTCCACAACGCATAGGCCAGCACCAACAGGACGACCGCGAACGCGCTCCAATAGAGCCGGAACCAGTAGGCGCCGATCCAGTAATTCCCCATCCCGTTCATGTCCGATAGTGGGACTGAGGGTCCTTCACCGTATTGATAGAGGTTGTGCTCGAACCCCAGGACCGACAACACGATGGTTGAGATCAGATAGACCGCCATCACCGCCCAGCCGACGTATTTGTTCGGGCTGAGCGCCTGGACGAAAATCGCCAGCACCGCGATCAGGGTAACGTCGATGGAGGTGGGTAGAAGATACCACAGCAGGTAATGGTCAAACTCGATGTTGGTATAGCCGCGCACCAACTGGTTCAACACGCCGACCGCAACGCCGACCATAAGGGTGGAAATCAACACCAGCGTGATCGCGACGGTCTTGGGGGCGATGAACATCCAGTCCGGAACGGGCGCGACGTCGATGATTTCCTGGGTTTTCTTTTCCCGCTCTCGCCACACCAGTTCCCCGGCGTAGTAGGCTGCAACGATGAAGCCGAAAATGAAAAAGACGCCTGACAGAACCTGCACCATCGCCCGGGTTATCGGGTAGATCTTGCCTCCATAGTTGCTGACCTCAGTGGCGAACCAGAAGTTCGCTGCGGCGACCAGGGCGGCAAGCGCCAACAGAACGAAATAAGCCGGGCTGCCGAACACCTGGCCCGCGTCAAGCTTGGCGCGCGCCCACAGCTGGGCCCAGGTTGTCGAGCTGTTGAACCGCGGCTTGGCCAGGCTGCCGGCCGGCGCGGTGACAGCGCCTGCCTCGGCGGTTTGGTTGGTCTTTGCAGCTTTGCGCCCATGGCGTCCCGACAGCTCGGATGCCTGGAAGTTGAAAAGGCGGTAGGCCAGGGCGAGAACCGCGAGGGCCACCCCCATCCAGATCAGCTTGTTCCAGAGCAGATCGCCGGTGATGGCCGGCAGCAGCGTGTTTCGTTCGCTCACCGTCCAGTATCGGGTCGCCTCGCTGAACGCGGCAAGCCCAAAGGGCTCCGAGAGCGCGGCGACGTGTTCCATCCCCGGCTTGCTCAGCGCTATGGAGAACACCGTCCGCGCCACCCAAAGCGCGATGACGCCGACATAGGTCCACATCATCGAACGGCTGATCGTGGTCAGGGCGAAGAACAGGGCCGACGTCAGCACCAGGATCGGCAGCGCCAGCACCAGATAGGCATAGACGTAATCGATGAGGACGAACGGCCCCAGCGTCTCGGGGTCCACCCATGGCGCGGCGGCGCCGATCATAAACCCGACGATTATCGACAGCATGCCGATGGCCGCTGCGCACAGCGCGCCCAGGTAGCGCCCGTAGAGGTAGTCAAACTTGGTGAGGGGTGTGGATCTGACGATCGAGCCGAAACCGCTCTCGTCGTCGCGGGTAATCACGTTGGCGACGATGGCCGTAGTGATGAACATGTATAAGGTCGCCAGGATAAGGGCGCCCTGGCAGATCGCGAGCGCAGCGTTTTTGTGGATGTTGCCGCCGCCGATGATCTGAATAACGTTGGAGGCGACTAAGCCGAACGACAGCAGGGTGAACAGGATCAGCCCGACCCAGAAGATCGGCTGCCGCAGCTGGTAGCGAAGCTCGAAGCCCGCGATCTTGAAGAACATCGGCTGGCCCCGCTCAGGCGGCTTTGCGGGCGGCGGTGAGGGTCGAGAAGTAGACGTCTTCCAGGCCGCCGTTGACCTGGGTGAACCCTTCGCCCGGGTTTGTGTCGGAAAGCACGTGGACCACGGTCCTGCCGGTGAACAGGCGGGTCGAGATCACCTGGTGCTGTTTGCGGAAGGCTTCCAGGTCGGCCTTGTCGATGGTCTTGGTCCAGATGCGGCCCTTCAGCTCGTCCATCAGCGCCACCGGGCCGCCCTCGCGGACGATGCGGCCATCGGCGATGATCGCCATCACCGGGCAGAGGTCGGCGACATCCTCGACGATATGGGTCGACAGGATCACCACCACGTTCTCGCCGATCTCGGCCAGCAGGTTCAAAAACCGGTTGCGTTCCTCCGGGTCGAGGCCGGCGGTGGGCTCGTCGACAATGATCAGCGTGGGGTCGCCGATCAGCGCCTGGGCGATGCCGAACCGCTGCCGCATGCCGCCGGAATAGCCGGCCAGCGCCTTCTTGCGCACGTCCCACAGGTTGGTCTGGTTGAGCAGGTATTCCACCGTCTCGCGGCGGGCCTTGCCGTTGGCGATGCCCTTCAGCACCGCCATGTGATCGAGCATGTCGTAGGCCGACACCCGCGGATAGACGCCGAAATCCTGCGGCAGGTAGCCCAGGGTGCGCCGCAGCGCCTCGGGGTCCTTGATCACGTCGATCCCGTCAAAGTTGATCGTTCCGGAGGTGGGCGCCTGCAGCGTGGCGATGGTCCGCATCAGCGTCGACTTGCCGGCGCCGTTGGGGCCCAGGAGGCCGTACATGCCGCGCGGGATGGTCAGGGAGACGTTGTCGAGGGCCTTGACCCCGTTCGGATAGACGTGGGTCAGCTTGTCGATCGACAGCATGCGCGGACTTCCCTCAATGACGCCGGGATAGGAGCCCCAAGGCGCTGGGCTGGCAAGTGAAACAACCGTAAGGGGCGCGCACACTTCGCTTTGCTCATCATGTCGCGCTTGACAGTTATATAACTGGTCAGAGATATATACGCCCCATGAACGTCTACGAAGCCCTGGCGGAACCGCATCGGCGCCGGATCATCGAGCTGGTGGGCGCGCGGGAGCGGACCGCGGGCGAGATCGTCGCCGCACTCTCGATCAGCCAGCCGGGGGCCTCCAAACACCTGCGCATCCTGCGCGAGGCGGGGCTGGTCAGCGTGCGCAAGGACGCGCAGCGCCGGCTCTACAGCCTAAGGCCCGACCATTTGGCTGAACTCGATGTCTGGCTCGCGCCCTACCGCCGGTTCTGGGCGGGCAAGCTCGACGCACTGACGGACCATCTGATGAGGGAGCAGTAGGATGGGTGATGATGACCAGGAAGACGGCTGGATTGCCGGCGAGCGGCCAGAGGACGGCGAGATCCGGCCCATCGGCGAGGACCGCTACGCCTTCCGCATCGTGCGCGACATCCCGCGCCCGCCGGAGAAGGTCTGGGCCGCGCTGACCATCCCCGAGCGGCTCGCCGACTGGATGGGGCCACGCACCGACCTCGATCTGCGCGTCGGCGGCCGTTTCTTCGTCTGGTTCGATGCGAACGACGACGACGCGGTGCGCGGGATCATCACCGCCTTCGACCCGCCCCGGCTGCTGGCCTTCATCTGGAACGACGCCGAAATCCGGTTCGAGATCGAGCCCACCGCGACGGGCTGCCGCCTCACCCTCATCCAGGTGCAGGCCGACAGCGGCGCCTCGGGGGTCAATTCCTGGTGGCTGCTCGGTGGCAGCGCCGGCTGGCACGCCTTCGCCGACGCCCTGGCCTTCACGGTGACCGAGGACGCCCGCCCAACCTCCAGCGATGTCTTCGAACGCGAGCTGGTCCCGCGCTACCGGCGCCATTTCGGCCCGCATGTCCCGGGCTGGGACCGGCCGCCCACGCTCCGGCACCTGGAGCCGGACGGCCTGGTCACACAGCGGCGCGACGGCCTCTACGACCTGCGTTTCGAGCGGCGTTTCGTCTTGCCGATCGAGACGGTCTGGGCCGCGCTGACCGATCCCGAGCGGCTCGCCGACTGGTTTGCGCAAGGCAGGATCGAGCCGCGGCTGGGTGGCGCGGTGGAGTTCGGCTGGGTGACGCAGGACCATGTCGAGCGCGGCGTGATCGTCGCCTGGGCGCCGCCGACGCTGCTGGCCTGGGCCATCCCCGATGCGAACGGCATACTCCAGGGCGTCGTCCGCTGGGATCTCATGAGCGAGGCCGGCGAGGTCAAGAGCGGGACCAGGCTGATCCTCACCCACACCCTGCTCCCACCCGAGCATCTGTTGAGCGTCGCCACCGGCTGGCACATCCACCTGCACGACCTGCCGGAAGCCGCCGCGCGGCCGGCGCCTGAACCCTGGTCGGCCGAGCGCGAACGGGCCCGCGCGGCGCGGGAGGCTGAGCAGCACGTTCCGCGCTACCGAGCCAAACTGGCAGGTCTGGCTGGGTGGGCGAATTTTGGCGACTGAAGCGACCTAGAGCTGTCGGGTTTAGGGCCCACCAAACACCGCTGATCCCGGCGTTCGCCCATAGGCGGTAAGTTTAGTCGCCTGGGTGATCACCCAACCTCAAAGATACACCGTTCCCCTGGCCTTGTGCCTACGACGTTCACACATCTTGCAGTGGTTGGTGGGAGCTGATTCCGTTCGTCTGGCGTGACGTGTGAACGGAGACGGTGATGTTGGGACTGGGACGGTTTGGTGACCGGCGCCTGGAAAAAGGGGGGCCTTCCTGCTGGGGCGGTTGGTCTCGCCTGGTGCGGGCCGGGTTCGCGTGCGGGCGCTGGGGGGTGGCCGCGCCGGAGAGATGCAGATCACGCGCTTTCTGCGCAGCCGGAAGGTGACGTCTTCGGAGATGGCCGCGGCGGCGGGCGATCGGACCCGCCAGGTGGCGGGTGGACGGCACATCCTGGCGATCCAGGACACCACGACGCTGCGTGACGATGGCGACCAGGCGAGCATCGCCTTGCACCCGACGATCGCGGTCGACGCCGACGATGGGGCGTTGCTGGGTCTTGTGCATGCGCAGGTCCTTCATCGGCGGGGCGGGCGTAAGGGGCTGCGCAAGACGGTCCCGTTCGAGGACAAGGAGAGCCGCCGATGGCTGGACGGGACGCAGGCCGCGGCCCGGCTCGGCGCCGGCGAGGTCACCGTAGTCGCCGATCGCGAGGCCGACATCTACGAGACGTTCGCCCTGCGTCCACCTGAGACGCAGCTTCTGATCCGAGCCATGCAGGATCGGCGGCTGGCGGACGGCGGCCTGCTGTTCGCCCGCGCCGAGGAACTGGTGGAGTTGGGGCGCGTGAGTGTGGACCTGCCAGCCGCACCGGGGCGGGCGGCCCGCACCGCGCTCTTGGCTCTGAGAGCTTGCCCGGTCGTGATCGCTCGGCCCAAGCGCCCGGCCCCGGAAGCGGCCCGCTTGCCGGCTACGCTGGCCGTCTGGCTTGTGGACGCGCGCGAGGTCGATCCGCCCAGGGGCTCGACCGGCGCTCACTGGCGGCTGCTCACCACCCACGCCGTCCCCGATCTGGCCGCCGCCCAGCGTCTGGCCGGCTTCTATCGCCGACGGTGGACTATCGAGCAGCTGTTCCGGACCATGAAGACCAAGGGCTTCGATATCGAAGCCTCCAGGATCGAACACGCCCGCGCCTTCGAGAACCTGGCCATGGCCACACTGATCGCGGCCATCCAGGTCCTCCAACTCGTGCATGAGCGCGACGGCGCCGCGCAGCGGCCGCTGCAGGACCTGTTCGACCTCGCCCAGGCGGCCGCCCTGGACAGGATCAACGCCAGCCTCGAAGGCAAAACCGCCAGGCAGAAGAACCCTCATCCGCCAAACTCACTCGCCTATGCCGCTTGGATCTGCGCCCGGCTCGGCGGATGGACCGGCTACTATGGAAAGCCAGGCCCCATCGTCATGTTCGATGGCCTCTTACGGCTCAAAATCATGCTCCAAGGATGGGCTCTGCGAGATGTGTGAATCTCGTAGGGCCTTGTGCCGGGGGTCCATTGAGCGCGAAAGCTCGCAGATTCACCCAGGCCGGTCCACCACTGGGCTATTCCAAACGCTTGCGCACAATGGATCCCCGCCACAAGAGCCTGCCCTCGGGCGGGCCGCGCAGCGGCGCGACCCGGGGGGCGGGGAGACGGGGTGCTCTTAGCCCTAGCTCACCGCCCATGCGCGCAAGCGGGGGATGAGCGCGGAATTGGGTCAGTTAGATCCCAGCTCGCCCTAGGACGCGATCGCCTGCTGGCTCTCGCCATCCTCGCTCATCGCCGCTTCCATGGCGGCGAACAGGCGGCCGACCTCGATGGGTTTGGCGACGAAGCCGTCCATGCCGCTGGCGGCATACTCCGCCACATGGTGGGCCATGGCGTTGGCGGTCAGGGCGACGATCGGCGTGCGGCGGCGGCCGGTCTCGGTCTCGCCCCTGCGGATCGCGCGGGTGGCGGTGATGCCGTCCATCTCCGGCATCTGGATGTCCATCAGGATCAGGTCCCAGTCGGCCTGGCGCCAGGCCTCGAGGGCCTCGCGGCCATCGGCGACGATGGTCGGATCCAGCCCGGCCTGCTGCAGCATGGTGCGCAGGACCAGTTGGTTGATGGAGTTGTCCTCGGCCGCCAGCACCCGCAGCGGCGGCAACGCTTCGGCGTCGTGGGCTTGCGCGCCTCCGCCGGCCGAAACCCCGGACGCGGCTGGATCGGCGATATGTTTCAGGGGCAGGGTGGCGATGAAGGTCGAGCCTTCGCCCTGCCGGCTCTCCAGGGTCACCGAGCCGCCCATCAGCTGGGCCAGCTCGCGGCAGATGGCCAGGCCCAGGCCGGCGCCGCCGAACTTGCGGGTAAGGGACGCGTCGGCCTGCTCGAACTTCTGGAACAGCTGGCCGAGCCGCTCCGACGCGATGCCGACGCCGGTGTCGGTCACCTTCAACGCCAGGCCCGCATGGGTGGCGCCGATGGAGACCTTCACCTCGCCCGCTTGGGTGAACTTCAGGCCGTTGGAGACCAGGTTGTAGAGGATCTGCCGCACCCGCGCGGAATCGCCCAGATAGGTCCCTCGCGCCGCGTCCTCGATGGTCAGGTCGAACGCCAGCCCCTTCTGCGCCGCGGCGCCGCTGAACGCCGCGTGGGCGCCGCGCGCCAGGTCGGCGATGTCGAACGGCGCCTCCTGCAGTTCCAGCCGCGCCGCCTCGATGGTGGACAGGTCCAGCACGTCGTTGAGGATGGCCAGCAGGGCCTCGCCCGACTTGCGGATGACCTGCAATCGTTCGCGCTGGGCGTCCGACAGCTCGGCGGCGTCCATGATCTGGGCCATGCCGAGCACGCCGTTCAAGGGTGTGCGAATCTCATGGCTCATGGTGGCCAGGAAGGTGCTCTTGGCCATGTTGGCCGCCTCGGCCTGGTCCTTGGCCCGCACCAGCGCCTGTTCGGCCAGTTTGCGGGCGGTGACGTTCTGCAGCGCGCCCACCACACGCACGGTCTTGCCGTTCGCGTCGGCTATGAGCGTGGTTGCGCTCTCGGCCCAGATTTCCTTCCCGTCGGTGCGGTTGACCCGATAGGACGGACGATAGGGCTCGCCCTCCTCGATATGCCGGCGCCACTGCTCCACCACGGCCGGCCGGTCGCGCGGATCGATGGTGGCGTAGATATCCTTGAAGAGTTCCTTGTAGGTGCTGGGCTCTTCCAGGAACTGCGCCTCGTCGCCGGACTTGAACAGCTCGCGCCGCTGGAAGTCCATTTCCCAGACATGGATGTCGGCCAGGCCGAGGGCGAGCTTGAGCCGGTCCTCCGAACGCTCGACCCGCTCCAGCGTCTCGACCAGTTCGGTGATGTTGTCGGCGGCGATCATCAGGCCGCCGATTTCGCCGGCGGAGTCGCGCCAGGGCTTAACCTCGGAATTGAGCCAGGCGACGGCGCCGTCGGACCGGGTGCTGCGCAACCGTTGCGCCGACATCGGGCGGCCGCCAGCCAGACAGGCCTGGAGCGGTTGCCGCCAAGGGTCATAGGCCGTCGGCGCCAGCTCGAAGATCGAGCGGCCAACGGTCGTCTGGTGGTCCAGAACCAGTTCGGAGGCCCAAAGGTCGCTGTGGGCGATCACGGCCAGGTTCCGGTCGGTGAGGACAAGCGAGATCGGCAGGCCCTTGACCAGCTCGATCAGCATGGTGCGGGCCGTATCGCGTTCGATTGAGGAACGGGAATGCGCCCGTTGGGTCTGGGCGCGCTCCCACTCGTCGGCGAGGAAGTCGGCGATGTCGCTCAACCGGGCCAGCTTGGCTGCGTCGAAGGGCCTGGGCGTGGCGCCCATGACGCTCAGGACGCCCGGCGTGGAGCCGTCCGCCAGCCGGATCGGCGCGCCGACATAGAATTTCAGGAACGGCGGCCCACTCACCAGGGGGTTGCGAGCGTGAACCGGATCTTGGTCGGCGTCCTCGATCCAGACGGCCTCGCCGCTGCGGATGATGGCCTCGGCGATAGGGTCTTGCAGCGTCAGGCCGTTGTCGGCGTACCGGCTGCGCCAGAACTGGCCCTCATGCATCAGGATGACGATGGCGTAGCCGTCGTCGAACAGACCGCTGGCGATCCGGGTGGCCCGTTCGATCACGGCCATGGACAGGTCGACCCCGAACGGCGCCGTCGGCGCCGATCCGTCCTCCCGTCCTGTTTCCTCGCCCATATGCGGCGCCCTACTGGTTCGTAGAAGTCCCGTTTTGAGGCATGCGAGTTAACAGGGCTCTTACACGGGACGGACAGGTCGCCGCTGGCCAGGACCGTAAAGACTCAAGGGCTTGCGGCTCAAGGGCCGCCGCGGGCGGCGATCGCCGCCGGGGATCATCCCTAATGTCAAAATGTCGCGGATTTGGCCTGGGGCGCCTTTTGGCGCTGGCCGCGCCGTGGCAGAAACCAGCGCAGTGTCCTGTAAGACCGACGAGGAACCATGACCCAGACCGAAGTGAAGATACCGACGCCCGACGGCGACGCCCGCGCCTATGTCTTCATGCCGGAAGGGGCCGGTCCCTGGCCGGCGGTGATCTTCTACATGGACGCCCCGGCGATCCGTCCGGCCCTGTTTACGATGTGCGAGCGCCTCGCCTCCCACGGCTATTATGTTCTGCTCCCCGACATGTTCTGGCGCGCCGGGCCGTACGAGCCGATCAACCTCAAGGAGGCGATGAAGGACGAGGAGACGCGCCGGGCGGTGTTTGGCAAGTTCATGGCCTCGACCGATCCGGAAAAGTCGACCCGCGACACCGGCGCCTTCCTGGCCTGGCTGTCGAACCAGATCCAGGTGAAGGGCCAGAAGGTCGGCTGCACCGGCTACTGCATGGGCGGGGGCCTGGCCCTGCGCGCGGCGGGTCATTTTCCGGACCGGATCGTCGCCGCGGCGGCCTTCCATGGCGGCCGGCTCGCCACCGACGCGCCCGACAGCCCGCACCTGCTGGCGTCGAAGATCAAGGCCAAGGTCTATGTCGCCGGCGCCGACGAGGACGCGGGCTTTCCGCCCGAGCAGGCCGACCGGCTGCGCGAGGCGCTCACCGCCGCCGGCGTCGACAATGAGGTGACGATCTACGCCGGCGCCAAGCACGGCTACGCCCCGCCCGACATGCCGGTCTACGACAAGGACGCCGCCGAACGGCACTGGCGCGAGATGCTGAAGCTGTTCGACGAGACGCTGAAGTAGGGCCGGCGAGGACAGCGATGGATCTCGCCAAGCCGCATCTGGATGTCGGCCTTTACGTCCGCGACACCGAACCGGCGCTCAGGTTCTGGCAGGACCAGGTCGGCGCGGTGTTCGACCATGTGCTGCCGCTGCGGCCGGGCGTGCGGCAGTATCGCCACGACATCCATGGCTCGGTGCTGAAGATCAACAACTCCCGCGAACAGGTCGCCGAGAACCCGCCGTCCGGATATCTTGAGCTGCTGGTCGCGCGCGAGGATTCAGGCGCGCCGCGCACCCTGGAAGACCCCGAGGGCAACCGGGTCGTGTTGGTCCCGCGCGGACATCTCGGCGTCCAGAAAGTTGGTGTGCGCCTGGGCGTCCGCGATCTCGCCGCCCACAAACGCTTCTATGCCGAGGCCCTGCGGTTGCCGGAGATCGCTGTCGCCGGCGCGGGGGCCGCGTTTCGGGCCGGCGACAGCGTGGTGCTGCTCGACCAGTCGGACACGGCGCCGTCCGACGCGCTGATCGCCGGCTACGGCTGGCGCTACATCACCTTCCAGATCCGCAAGGTGGACGCCGAACACGCCTTCGCGCTGGCCCACGGCGCGCGCGAGGGAACCGCGCCGGTGACGCTGGGGCAGACCGCGCGCATCTCCATGATCCGCGACCCCGACGGCAACTGGATCGAGCTGTCGCAGCGCGCCTCGATCACAGGTTCGCTGGAGGCTTAGCGGAAACACATCTCCGGGAGGGCTAGCAGGTTCACACAACTTCGATAGTGATGTAAAATCAATGTATTAGGGGCGAGCGAGACCGATTCCTTCTCCCCTTGGGGGAGAAGGCGGCCCGAAGGGCCGGATGAGGGGTCGCACCGGCCCATCGGCGCGAAAACTCTAACCAAGACAATCCCTTTCGCCGGCGCGACCCCTCATCCGTCGGCTTCGCCGCCACCTTCTCCCCCAAGAGGGAGAAGGGGAGCGCTATCCCCGCCGCCAAGTCATCGCCCAAGCATAGATCGGTCGGCGCGCGCCGCGGAATTCGCCGATAGGCGCACCCGCCAAGGGAACCGCCACGCTTGGGTTGCAACAGTCGAGCTTGATGCAGGCGAATTTTTCACCCAGCGCGTGTGAAAGAGACTGAATCCGCGTTTAAGTATTCGAAATGTGGATACCAATTGCCGCACCAGAGACCAGTTCACATACTCTTGATGTGAGGTTTCCAATTCCCGTTGTATCAATAGATAAGGCTGTTCCTACGCCTGATGACTATAGTTATCGGTGTATTTACTATGAAATCCGCGCGAATGGGCGGATCAGGGGGCAAGATCATGAGACTGTTGTTGGGAAGCTGCGCCATGGCGGCGCTCCTGGTTGGCGGTGCGGGGCCGGCCCTGGCCCAGTCTGCTGCGGCTCAGGTTGCTGTGGGCGAGGCGCCGATCCACGCCATTCCGGCGAGCGACGCCCAACCGGGTCCGCAGATAAGCCCGCCATCGGCCGAGCCGCCGCCCGTCGCTCAGGCCCCCGTCGCTCAGGCCCCTGTCGCTCAGCCCATGGTCATGGCCGACGCCTCGACGATCCGTCCTGCTCCGGTGTCCGCGGAGAACACCCTGATGGCCTCACTCAAACCAGCCGTGCTGCAACCGGCCGTGCTCACCGAGGACGAGGCCGCCTTCTTCACCGCCCTGGGCCGTCGGGTCACCGACGCGGCGGCCGCCTACGACGGCTATGTCCGCCACGCCGCCGCCATCGATCCGGGCTTCCGTGATCCCGCCGCCGTGCAGCGCGCGGTGAGAGCCGGAGCGGACTACCAGCCTGACCAACTGCAGCAGGGCATCGTCGCCTATGCGGCCATGCTCGCCCTGCGCAGCCCAGCCTTCGTGGAAGGCGTGCGCGCCCAGGCGCAGGCCGATCCCGGCTTCGCCGATCGCCTCGAGGCCCAGCCCGCCGCGGTCCTGCGGATTGCCGGCGCCGCGCAGGCGGCGATGGATGTCTCCGGCGTCCTGCGCGCCCACGGCGTCATTCTGCAAACGACGGGAAGGGCGATCGGCAAGGCGGCCTACGACATCCAGGCCCAGTCCTGGTCGAAACAGCCGGTGTCCAACCCCGTCGAGGTGCTGGCGGGGGTGAAGGCCGAGATGGCCCAGCCGCGCTCGGCTGACGCGCCCTCGGAAAAGATGCTGCTGCAAAGCCTGGTCTCGGCGCCGCGTTCCGACGCCACGGGCTCGCCGTCGGCTACCCCGGCGGTGGTGCGCGGCCTGGCTATCGCCGCCCTGGCGGTCATGGGCCGGGCCGGCGACAAGGAAGACCTGCGTGTCTCCACCCTGCTCCACGACGAGCTGGCCGCCGACTGCCTCAAAATGGCGATGCTGAACATGAACCAATGTCTCGCCGCGGCCGGCCCTCACTATGACGATGTCTTCTGCGTCGGCGAGCATGCGGTAGGCGAGACGGCCCGGTGCGTGTCCGCCTCGGCGGATGGCGGCGGCGGCGCGGTCCAACCTGATCCCGTCGTGCAGGTCGCTTCCGCCCAGGGCGCCGGCGGCCAAGCCTATGGCCCCGAGGAAGCCGCCGCCTACGGCTATGCGCGGCGCGCCTCCGCTGACGATGACGCGCCGCCGCCAGCCCCGCCGCAACAGGTCGCCGAAGCCTCGGCCTATCCGCAAGGCGACGGCACGCTCGACGGCCAAGTCTATGCGCGCCGGGCGCAGCAGCAACAGCAACAGCCAGCGGCCTACGCCTATCAGGACGCGCCGCCTCCGCCTCCGCCGCGACCCCGATCGGCCTATGCCTATCCCTACGGTCCGCCGGGCGGCGGCTATGCGCCGTACAACAGCTATTACGCGCCCGCGCCGGCCCCCGCGCCAGCCTATCAAGACGAGAGCCAGCCGCCGCGCTGACGCGTCTTGGGAAACCCTGGCGCGATCACGGTGAATGGCCGCTTAACCAATTGTTTCATGTAACCCCGTTATCCTAACGGAAACGCGAAAAGCGTAGCGGGGGGCCGGTGGATCAATCATCAAGCACAGGGGTCGATGAGCTGTCGCTGAGCCGCGTCATGCGGCTGGCGAAGGGCTCGCTCGGCGGCTTTTTGCCCGGCGTCGCCATGCTCGATCCCGCCGTCGGCTGGCGGTTCGCCGAGGGCGGCGTCGATGCGCCGTCGGCCCTGATCCAATCCGTCATCGCCCGCGGTGAAGCGCTCTGGCTGGACGACTGCGCCGCCGGCCCGGATATCGGCAGCTTCATCGCCGCGCCGATCCTTGGCCCGAACGGAGCGGTCATCGCGGTGATCTTCGGCGTATCGCCGACGCCGCGCGCCTATGACGAGGCCGTCGCCTCGATGCTGGGCGACGTGGCCCAGGTGTTCGGGCTGACCCTGGCGCGCATTGTGAAGATCAAGACCCTGAACGCGACCATCGCGACGCTGGAACGGCGTCGTGACGAGCTGTCCGCGTTTGCCGACACCACGCCGATCTCCATCGTCATGACCGACCGCGAGATGCGGGTGGTCAAGGCCAGCGGCCAATGGCTGGTCAACCGCCGCCTTTCGGAAGACCAGGTCGTGGGCGTGTCGATCTATGAGATCGCCCCCGGCTACAAGGCGTTCAGGGAGGCCTATGACCGGGTGATCTCCACCGGCCAATCCTTCTACGAGGACCGCGTCAAATGGTGGCGCGACGGCAAGCTCTACTGGATGCAGTCCAACGTGCGGCCCTGGTTCGACCGCAATGGCGAGGTGGGCGGCGTCCACATCGCCGCGCACGACATCACCCAGATGGTCGAGGCGATGGATCGCACAGAGCGGTCGGAAGCGCGGCTGAAGCTGGCGCTTGAGATCGCCGAAATGCATGTTTTCGAAATGGATTTCGTGCGCGGCGTGGTCGAGAAGGCCGGCGCGGAGGAGACCTTCTACGTCAAGCCGCAGACCTTTGAGGAAATGCGGACCGACCAGCTCGTCAGCGTCCATCCCGACGACCGCGAGCGGGTCGGCGCCCTCTTACAGCAGCACCTCGGTCAGGGCGGATCGGTCAGCACCGAATATCGCATCAACCGCTCCGATCGCGAGGTCTGGGCCGCCTGCGCCCTGAACGGCGTCCAGGACGAGAAGGGCGAACTGATCCGCCTGACCGGCGCGATGCAGGACATCACCCAGCGCAAGGTGAACGAACGCGCGCTGCTGCAGGCGAAGGAAGACGCGGAGTCCGCCAACCGCGCCAAGTCGACCTTCCTGGCCACCATGAGCCATGAGATCCGTACGCCCCTGAACGGCGTGCTCGGCATGGCCCAGGCGATGGCGGCCGACGAGCTTTGCGCGGTTCAGCGCGAACGCCTGGACGTGGTCCGCCAGTCCGGCGAGACCCTGCTGGCCATCCTCAACGACGTGCTGGACCTGTCCAAGATCGAAGCCGGCAAGCTGGAG
>Ga0302316_10002135_pt1 | contig 14630 bp, 11 predicted proteins | sample III_Palsa_N3_2_FD_200456 | JGI IMG/M metagenome (GOLD analysis project Ga0302316, IMG submission 200456) | Peat permafrost microbial communities from Stordalen Mire near Abisko, Sweden - III_Palsa_N3_2 | ecosystem: Environmental > Terrestrial > Soil > Palsa > Peat permafrost | place: Sweden...
GCTTGCGACGGCGGTTGATACAAGCGTGACGATGCTGCAACTGCTGCGGCAACGCTGTGGGGATGCGTCGCGGCTGCGGACGTTGCAGGCCTCTGCGCTGGAGGTTGAGATACCGTGCGGAGTTGATCTCGTTGTGACGCACTTCTTTCTCGATTGCCTAACGCAGGCTGATGTTGAGGCGCTGGTGCAACGTGTCGCTGCGAAGACGGAGCCGGGGACGGTGTGGTTGCTCTCCGATTTTGAGGTGCCGGAGCGGCCTGTTGTGGGGCCGTTGTCGAAGCTGTACATACGCGGGCTGTATCTTGCGTTCGGCGTTCTTACCGGGCTGCGGGTGCGGTCGCTTCCCGATCCGCAGGGTGCGTTGCGGCGGGCGGGGTTTACTTGTATTGGCCGCCATGAGAGGCTTCGCGGGCTTATTTATGCGGAAATGTGGCAGCGCCAGTAAAATTGCACCAGGAGCCGCTTCGGGGTCTAGGAGCATCCAACTGGCTATGCTGCAAACCTGGCACATCGACGCTACTTTTCTTCACGCTTCGAGAGACTTCGAGGAGCGGCAGCACGATGCCTCAAAGCACGACCCGTTGCCGGACCCCGAGCCGATTGCGCCTTCGCTGTCTGAACCCGATCCCGGTGTCTTCCACCACGAACCCGGCCAGCCCATAATGCCACAGGAAAACGACCTCGCATGAACCTCTACGTCCTTCGTCACGCCAGCGCCGGCACACGGCGGCTCAATCCTCTGCTGGACCTGAAACGGCCGCTCGATAAAGACGGCAAGAGCCATACGCTGCAGCTTGCGCATGTGCTGACGAATATGAAGATCAGCTTCGACCTGATCGTGTCCAGCCCGCTGAAGCGCAGCATGCAGACAGCGCAACTGGTGGGGACGGAGACTGGATATGAGTCGAGGATCCTGGTGTCGAATGCGCTTGCGCCGACGGCGACGTTCGAGCACTTTCAGCGGCTGCTGCGAGAGTGCGCGCCGTATGAGAACCTGCTGGTCGTGGGGCATAATCCCAACATTACGGCGTTCCTGGGGCAGTTGATTGCGCCGGCGCTACCGACTCCGACTGATCCGGCGCACCCGCGGGTGAGACTGCGGAAGGGCTCGCTGGCGCGGCTGAACCTACAGCGCGGGCCGGCTACGCTGCAGTGGCTGCTGGATCCGCGGATCGTGCGGGCGCTCTATGCGACTTCGACGACGAGCTCGCGGCGGAAGACCTCGCGGAAGTAATCCGCTTCCTTTTTCAGCGACCAGGATTCGAGTTCGGCGCCGCCGCGTGCGGGGACGAGCTCCAGCACGACGCGCTTGGGATAGATGTGCGTGCGGACCTTTACCGCTGCGGTTGCGCGATCCTGGTTGAGCGCCTGCGCCATGCGCAGCAGGACTATGGCACGCTGCACGTGGGTGTGCTCTTCGACGGGGACGTAGCGCATAGGGCGGTCCATGGGCTCGGGGCGGCTCTTGCCGAGGTAGCGCGCGATGGCGGCGACGATGGTGCGCTGCACGGGCGAGAACCCGAAGATTTCGGAGTTGGCGATGATGTATTGCGTGTGCCGGTGGTGGCCCTGGTGGTTCATGAACTTGCCGACCTCCTGCATCATGGCAGCGGCTTCGAGCCAGAGGCGGTACTCGGGTGGGAGCTCGTGGACGGGCTGTAGCTGGTCGAATAACTGGACGCAGTGCTGGCGTTCGGGCTCGGCTTTTTTGGGGTCGAAGCCGTAGCGGCGGCAGACTTCGAGGATGCCCTCCCAGCGCTCGGCTTCCATGGTGCGGTGGACGCTGGCACGGGTGTCGACGTCAGCGAGCATCTGGGCGAGGACGCCGTCGCGGAGGCCGATGGCCGAGTAGCGGAAGCCCTTGAGCTGCATGCGCTCGAGCAGCGAGGCGTAGACCTGCGCGCCGCCGCAGATGATCTCAGAGCGGCGAGGGCCGATGCCGGCGACGGCGGCGCGCTGGGGGTCGGTCATCTTCAGCAGGCGGTCGGCGAGCACGCGGACGTCGCTGGTTTCGGCGTAGAGCAGTTTGACGCGCTTCACGGGGACGGACTTCTTGGCGTGCGTAGACTTTGCTTTTTTCTTTTCGAGGCCGAGCGCGAGGGAGTTGCTGGCCTCGGCGAGCGCGGCGGCGGTGCCGGAGGTGGCGATGACGAGACCGGGTTTCAGGTGGCCCATCTTACGGTCGACTTTTTTGAGCTCACGGTCGATGAACTTTCGCAGCCTTGCGACTTCGTCTTTGGCCGGTGGGTCGGCGTGGAGGAACTCGCCTTGCAGGCGGACTGCTCCGAGCGGCAGGCTGACCATCTGCTTGATACGGCCGGCTTCGGAGAGCGTGACCTCGCAGCTTCCGCCGCCGAGGTCGATCATGAGGCACTTGCCGTTCGCGCCGGGCTCGTGGGTGATGACACCGAGGTGGATCAGGCGGCCTTCTTCGAGGCCGGAGATGACTTCGACCGTCCAGCCGGTGGCGGACTTTACCCACGCGCGGAAGGCCTCGGAGTTGCGGGCGTCGCGCATGGCGCTGGTGGCGACTACGCGGACCTGATCGACCACGTGGGACTGCACGGCTTTGTGGAAGCGCTTGAGGGCCTTCACGGTGACGGCCATAGCTTCGGGCGAGATGACGCCAGTCTCGAAGACGCTTTCGCCGAGGCGGGTTACCTCACGGTCTTCGTGGAGGGTCTTGAGTTTGTGCGCCTGCACGGACGCGATGGCGAGGCGGCAGGAGTTTGATCCGATATCGATGGCCGCGAAGGTGGGCATGACGGTTTACATCCTTTGGCAGACGATTGACCCGCACTTCGGGTAACACCTAGGACGATACAGGCAGAAGGTGTGCATCCTTCGCACAAGCCCGCACCTAGTAAGATGCTCCTCAGGGGCGTTTTGCAGATTTCTCCCGAGATGACGATTCCTACCGCATGAGCGAGTTCGACCAGCCACGCCTTTCCGCGCACCCCGCCCCACAACGCTGGCCGCTTTTGCACATGCTGCTTCTGCTCGGGTTTTGGCTGGCAATTTATGGCTTCTCGCTGGCTATGCCGCCGCTGCTGGACGACGCCGATGCCACCCACGCGCAGGCTGCGCAGGCCATGGTGCAGACGGGCGACTGGGTTACGCTGCATATCGATGGGGTTCGGTATCTTGAGAAGCCGCCGCTGCCGTATTGGCTCTCTGCTCTGAGCCTTCGGGTGTTCGGGGCCAACACCTTCGCCATCCACCTGCCGCTGGCGCTGGCCGTGCTTGCGCTAACGCTGCTGGGCTATGCGTGGGCTCGTCGGGCATTCGATCAGCGGGCTGCGCTCTACACCGGGATCTTTACGCTTACATCCGTTGGGGTCTTTCTCTTCACCCGCATCTTCATCCCGGAGGTCCTGCTCTCGGTCTTTCTTTGCGCCGCGCTGTATTGTTTGCTGCTGGCTCTGGAGGAAGAGCCGTCGCCGCGTTACGCCTATGCCTTCTGGGTGCTTATGGCGCTTGCCGTTCTTACCAAGGGGCTAATTGCGATCATCTTTCTGCTTGGGACGGGCCTGATCTTTCTCGCGCTTACGAAGCGGCTCGGCAGCCTCGGGCGGCTGCGGCCCTTTACGGGGGTTCTGCTCTTCCTGGCCATTGCGGCGCCTTGGCATATCCTCGCGGGGATGCGGAATACGGGTGGCGCCAACGGGCACGGCTTCTTCTGGTTCTACTTCGTCAATGAACACTTTTTGCGCTTCCTTGGACGCCGCATTCCGCGTGATTACAACAAACTGCCGGCGGCGCTTTACTGGTCGCAGCACCTTGTGTGGCTCTTTCCGTGGAGCTTGTTTACGCCAACCGCGCTGTGGATCGCCTATCGCAAGCGGCGTGAGGCGCAGGCGGCTCGCGAGTTGAATACCAGCGGCGAACGGCTCTCGCGGCTCGAACTGCTCAGCCGCACGAACCCCAGGCGCAAGTCCCCGATGGGTGCGACCTTTGCCAGTGCTACGGTGCTGCTGTTGGTGATCTTCTCCGCCTTCGTACTGATCTTCTTCTCGTTCTCCACGAACCAGGAGTACTACACCTTCCCCATCTATCTGCCGCTGCTGATGCTGCTCGCGGCCTCGCTCTCGCTGGCCGAGCAGACCTACTTCACCAGCACTGGCCTTCGCCGAACGCTGACCTTCGCCCATGCTGCGTACACATTGCTCGGGCTCGCGATCGCGGCAGCGCTTGCCTATGGGCTCTATATCTCGCGGCATCTTGCCTATGCGAGCGACATCGGCGCCCTGCTGGCGCATCGCGGCGTCGGCGACTACACGCTTTCTACCTCGCACTTCTTTGATCTCACGGGGCCTTCGTTTGCCGCGCTCCGGCTTCCCGCAGCGATCGCCGCCGCAGCCTTCGCTATAGGCCCCCTGCTCGCGTGGTGGATGCGTTCGCGGCGAAAGCACCTTGCCGCCACACTGACGATCGCGCTCACGAGTGCAATCTTTCTCGTCGCAGCCCACATTGCGCTGGTGCGCTTTGCCCCGATGCTCTCTTCGCAAGGGTTCGCCGCGCAGATTCAGCAGCTCGAGCAGAGCGGCAGCGGACCCGACGAGGTTCTGATCTATGGCGACCATGCCTTCGGCTCCTCGCTTCCCTTCTATCTCAACCGCCGGGTCTTGTTGGTCGATGGCCGCACAACCTCGATGCAGTTCGGCAGTACGTTCCCTGATGCGCCGCCGATCTTCCTAACCCATGCGCAACTTCTCGCACAATGGGGCAGCGGCGCGCGTAAGATTCTCTTCGTTCCGTTGGAGGAGCGCGACGAGGTCGACCACCTCCTCGGCTCGCACCAGATTGTCCTCGCCGAGACCTCCGGCAAAGCCTTGATTACCGACCGTCCTTTATCCTCAAAGTAGCGACCCAGTGACAAACTCTTCCTCATCCCCGACCCCGCGCCGCTGGCAGCCGCGCTCTCTCGCGCTCATCGGCCTTGCCTGGGCCATCCTCCAGATTGGCGGCCTGTTTACGCCCGGGCTGCTCGACGATGTGGACTCGGTCTACATACAGATCGCGCGCGAGATGCTGCAGCGCCACGACTTTGTGACGCCGACCATCGACGGCATACGCTTCTTCGACAAACCGCCGCTGATGTACTGGATGGCCGCCGGGTCGATGCACCTCTTCGGTGTCCACGATTGGGCGGCGCGTATTCCGCTGGCGATTGGCGTACTGGTGCTGCTGCTTGCGGTCTATGCGCTCGGCATTCGGCTGTTCAGCACGATCTCGCCAACCAACGCGCCGGACCGTGCCGCGCTCTACGCTGCACTCGCCATGGCGACCGCCATCGGGCCGTATCTCTACACGCGTTTCTACATTCCGGACATCCTGATCGCGCTGTGGATGACGCTCTCGGTCCATCTTTTCCTGATCGCGCTCGACCGCATCGACGAACTCCGCTCATCGCTGCTTCCGATGCTCGGCTTCGCGGCAGTCCTCGCGCTCTCGGTCCTCACCAAGGGCCTCATCGGGCTCGTCTTCCCTGTCCTCTTCGCTCTGCTCTACCTCGCGATCACGCGACAGCTAAAGCTTCTCCTCAAACTTCATCTACTCGCTTCGACAGCCTTTTTCCTGCTGCTCGCCGCGCCGTGGCACATCCTCGCCGCGCTCCGCAATCCGGCGATTGCGATGCCTACGGGCGTCGGCCTTCCGGCAAAGGCCGGTTGGGCGTGGTTCTATCTCTACAACGAACACATCGCGCGTTTCCTCGGCAAACGCATCCCACACGACTACGGCCAGGTGCCTATCCCGCTCTTCTGGCTGCTGCTGGTGATATGGCTGATTCCATGGGCGGCGTTTCTGCCCGCGGCTGTGCTCGACGCCATCCGCGACCTGCGCGCTGCCAAAACCGCGAACCGCCGCTTCGACTCTGACGCGGACTTCTCGCACGAAGGCATCGCGCCCGACCGCACACGCGAAGCCGCACTCTCGCTGCTGCTTTGGCCGGGCATCATCCTCGGTTTCTTCACGCTCTCGTCGCGGCAGGAGTACTACCATCTGCCCGCGCTGCCGGCGCTCGCGCTGCTGGTCGGAGCGCTGCTGGCTGCAGCCGACTGCCGTTTTACGTCCAGCGATCCCACTGCGCCGAACCTGCCCGACCGCGCCCGCCGCCAGGCGCTGCGCGGTTCGCTGTACTTCCTCGTTCCGCTCGGCACGCTGCTGTTCCTGCTCTGCGGATACCTCTGCCTAACCGCGCACACGCCGCCGCAAGGCGCGGAGTTAAACGACCTCCTCAGCTCCAACCCGGCGCTTTATAACCTCTCCCTGGGCCACGTCTTCGACCTCACAGGCTCGGCGATGGGCTTCTTCCGCGGGCCGCTGCTGGCTGTCTCGCTGTGCATGCTGTTTCTCGGGCCTGTGTCGCACCTGATCCGGCGGCGCGGACGTACGTTCGTCGCCAACCTGCTGGTTGCAGCGAGCATGACCGGCGTTCTGCTGGCGGCGCACGAAGGCCTCGCGCGGTTTTATCCCATCCTCGGTTCGAAAGACCTTGCGCTCGATATCGACGCCCTCCGCAAGCCGGACGACCTTATCCTGATCGACGGCGAACTGACCTCCGGCTCGACGCTGCTCTTTTACACCAGTCAGCAGGTGATGCTGGTGAACGGACATGTCAACGGTCCGTGGTTCGGCAGCTTCTGGCCCGACGCGCCGCACATCTTCGCGACAGACGCCGACCTTCGCACTCTATGGCACGGCCCACGCCGCGTCTTCCTGCTCACCTATCATCCCGAAGTCCGAACGCCTGACCTCGCGCCGTTCGGTATGGTCAATAACATTGCGCGCTCGGGCGGGAAGACTGTTCTGAGCAACCGGTAAGGCAGTGGATAGTGAATAAAAGCAGATGTGCCGGGGCTGGGTCGCCCTCACCTAATCCGGACTCTCGACCCGACCGCCGTCCTTCAGCTTGTAGATCTTTCCGCGATAGTAGAAGTTGTCGCCGCCGTAACTGCCCAGCCACAACGTCCATCCCAGAAAATCCCGTAGCGGGTAGATAAACGTTCCGCGCCACCAGCCTTCGTCACCCATCACGATCAGGATCGCACCGGCTTGTAGCCAGCGATTGACCACCAGTGCACCCAGCCACAGCAAGCCCAACTCCGCATGGCCACTGGCCAAACCCCACAGTAGCCCAATCAGCCCAAACGGCATAGCAAACGTGAGGCCCGTGCCGAGGTGTCCCCAGGGACGCGACCGGCGCGTACTCTGCATCCAGCGGAGCTGGTTTCTAAAGCTCAGCCAGAACGGCGAGTCCTGCACCATTAGCCGGATCACGTGCGTCGCCAGCAGCACGCCAGTTCCCTGCGCGGCGAGCCGGTTGCCGAGCACGAAGTCGTCGGCGTAGAACTGCCCCAGCTCATTGAACCCGCCAACCTCCTGAAAGCTTCGCCGGCGCGTCGCCATGGTCGCACCCAACGCAAACTTCGTGCCTTCGATCATGTCCGCCACCAGCACGCCGGAGGTCATCTCGACGCTCTTGCCGACCGCGTCCAGCTTCGATGCAAGGCCTGCACCCTCATGTGCCGTGCCCAGATAGACGCAGCTCGCGAGGCCCACGTGAGGGTCCTTCAGGTTCTGCACCATGCGGGCCAGATAGTCCGGTTGTACGCGCACATCCGCGTCGCTCGTGATGTAGTCGTCGTGCTTTGCGATCGAATCCAGTTTCGCCAGCGAGTACACCTTGGCGTTGTGAAACTTCGGCATCGGCTCGCCACAGGTAGTGAACTTTGCGGCCACTTGCGGATACCGCTCCGCCACCTTCCGCGCCAGTTGCAGGCCTTCATCCGACTCCTGCCGCGCACAAAACAACAGCTCAAAGTCAGGGTATTGCTGTTCGAAAAATGTCTCGAGATTGCGCTCCATCCCAGGCTCGGTGCCATGCAGCGGCTTCAACACGCTCAACGACGGCAGAAAGTCCGAAGGGGCGCTCAGTTCCCGCCGCCGCCGCAGGCCAAAACGCACCGCCGCCACGATCACCATTCCGCAGTAAATCGACGAAGTGACCGAACCAACCACAGCCACCCAGAAAAGAATATGAAGCACTACCGTCATCGCACCAGGCCAGAAGAATTTATGCAGGTTGCCCACCGCAACCTTCTCTCCAGTTTACGCGACACCGGCTCTACTCCCGAACCCCTGGCTTTCTTCGCAACGGCACCAGCCCAGGTTTCTGCTCCTGTTGCTGCATCCGGGTCAGCATCTCGGTGCGCACAAAGTCCACAAACCCCTGCATCTGGCGGTTCATCTCCTCCATCCGCTCGCGCATCTGCAGCACGATGGCAATGCCGGCAATATTTACGCCCAGATCTCGCGCGAGGTTCAGGATGAACTCCAGCCGCTCCAGGTCTTCATCGGTATAAAGCCGGGTGTTGCCATCCGACCGCGATGGCCGCAGCAATCCCTCGCGCTCATACAGCCGCAACGTCTGCGGGTGGATGGCATACATCTCGGCCACCGACGAGATCATGTACGCGCCCTTCGATTTACGCCTCGTTGCCATCAGCCAGCAGGATACCGCGTTCGCCCCCTTGCGTGCATCCGGGAAAGCGCATCCAATCCTTCCATGCGACTCACATTGAAGTCCATTAAGCCGATTCTCCTCACCACAGCCGTCGTCGGGGCCACCGGCGTCACAGCCGCCACGCTCGGCGGAGCCCTCCTCACCGCAGCCGCCATTAACGCCCTCCGGCGCACCGCCATCCCCAATGGCGCCGTGGTGCTCATCACTGGTAGCTCCCGTGGCCTGGGCCTGGCCATCGCCTCCAGGTTCGCGCGCAAGCCTGTAAAGCTGGTGCTCACCTCCCGCAACCGCGCCGAGCTGGAACAGGCGCAGCAGATACTCCTGGCCGACCATCCCCACCTCAGCCCCGCCGACTTCTACCTCGTCGCCGCCGATCTGGCCCAGCCCGCCGAGTGCCGCCGTCTCGTCGCCGAAGCCATCGCCCACTTTGGACGCATCGATGTCCTCATCAACAACGCCGGCATCATCGAAGTCGGCCCCATCGAAGCGCAAACCACCGAAGCCTTCGAGCGCGCCATGCAGATCAACTTCTTCGCCGCGCTCTACACCACATGGGCAGCACTGCCTCACTTGCGCGCGCAGACTCCGCTATCCGGCAAGCGACGCGCCAGCATCGTCAATATCGCCTCCATCGGCGGCAAATTGGCCGTGCCGCACATGCTGCCGTACTCCACCGCAAAGTTCGCGCTGGTCGGATTCTCCGAAGGCCTCCACGCCGAACTCCGCTACAAAGGAATCCGCGTCACCACCGTCTGCCCCGGCCTGATGCGCACCGGCGGCGAGGCTCACGCTGAGTTCGTCGGCGACGTCGAATTTGAACGCCGCTGGTTCAACTTCGCCGCCACCACACCCATCATCTCCACCACCGCGAAGTACGCCGCCAACCGCATCTACTCCGCCGTGCTCCACGACCGCGCTGAGATTACGATTACTCCACAGGCGTGGCTGGCGGCTCGCGTCGCCGGGTTGGCGCCGGAGACGACGCAGCTTGCCAATGCGCTGGTGGATAGATACGTTCTGCCCACTGCCTGAAACCAATTCCAACCCGATCGAGCCGCTTGGGATAAGCTTTAAAGATCGTGCAAACTGGTCATCCTAACCGTTCGGAAGAAGCCGAAGCCGGCAAAGTTCCGTTCCCAAAGTCGAAGGCGTCAGTGGCACTCGATGCAGTCCGCGGAGTCGCCGCGCTGCTTGTATTCGCCCATCACACTCGTTATGCCTTGTTTATTGAATACCATGCGCTTTCCGGACGCCGCGCGCTCTGGCTGCCAGCCTACATCGTCAGCGCTGCCGGCTATCAGGCTGTCATCATCTTCTTTATCCTCAGCGGATTCCTTGTAGGCGGAAGCGTCTTCCGTTCGCTCGACCAGCACCGGTGGTCGTGGAAGCAATACCTGACGCATCGCTTCGTTCGTTTGTGGCTCGTCTTGTTGCCGGCACTAGCCCTCGGAGCGACTTGGGATGGCCTGCACTTTTTCCTTGTACATCACTCCCCGTCCTACGGCGGGGCGGTATCGCAACGCCTTCTCGACCCCGGCGTTGAAAAAACTCTGACCCTGCCGATCTTCCTCGCAAACACACTCTTCCTGCAGCAGATACCCCTGCACCCGATCTTCATCAAGCTGTTCCATACCCACTATTCCGCGTTCCCCGTCTTCGGCACCAATGGAGCCCTGTGGAGTCTGTCCTACGAGTTCTGGTATTACATGCTCTTCCCGCTCGCGCTCTTCGCCATCCGCAAAGAGAAAAAAGTGGCTCATCGAGTGTTATCGGCACTCCTTTTTCTCCTGGTCGCATGGTTTGTTGGAAAGGGCATTCTGCTTCTCTTTCCGATGTGGCTCTGCGGCGTCCTGCTGCTCTTTCTTCCACGCTGCAGCCTTAGCCGATCGATTCGCATCCTAGCTACCTTCGCCTATATAGCCGGATTTATCGGATGCATCCTCAGTTGGTTTCAACACCCCGTACTATCCGACATTCTTCTTTGCGTTATCACAACCGCGTTTCTCTGGGTCCTTCTGTCCGCCAGGCAGCGGGCAACTGGCGGCCTAACCGAACGTCTCGCCCGTGGCAGCGCCAGTTTTTCCTACTCGCTCTACCTCGTCCACATGCCTATGCTCTACCTGCTTACCGGATTTCTAGTGCATGACGCGCTGTGGACTCCGTCGATCTCAAAGGCTCTCATCACGTTGGCGTTGATGGCCGTCATCACGGGCTATGCGTGGCTCATTGCCTCGTTGACAGAGCTTCGGATGGATACCGTTCGCGGTTGGGTTGAAGGGAAACTTCGACGCTTCTAAGGGAGTACAAAGGTCCTGTTATACCCCCGCCAGCAACTCTTCCCGCGGATCCTCCGGATTCAGCTTCTGCAACTCCCGCAAAATCTCCTTCGACCGCTCATCCTGCACCTTCGGCACCACGATCTTCACCTCGACGATCTGGTCTCCACGCGCGCCCTCCCGCGTAGCGCTCGGAGCGCCCTTTTCGCGCATCCGCAGCTTCTGACCGGTCTGCGTCCCCGGCGGAATCTTCAACTGCGCCCGCCCAGCATGGTCGCCCACGCCATCAATCGTCGGCACATCGATCTTCGCGCCCAGAGCCGCCTCCATCACCGTCACCGGCACGCTCATATGGATGTCATCACCCGAGCGATGAAACAGCTTGTGATGCCCCACCTTGATAATCAGATAGAGATCCCCCGCCGGCGCGCCCTCGGTCCCGGCATTGCCCTTGCCGGCCAGACGAATCCTCTGCCCATCGCGCGTTCCGGCCTTGATCCGAAACTCCAGTGGCTCGCGCTTCGTGACCACGCCCGCGCCATCGCAGGTCCTGCAGGCGTTCTGCACCTTGCCGCTGCCACCGCACCGCGGGCACTGGATATTGAACTTCATCCGCCCACCCATCTGCGTCACCTGGCCGGAGCCATGGCACTCCGGGCACTCGATGCTGCCGCCAACCACCGCGCGGCCTTTACAGGTCGGGCACTGCTCCTGCCGCTGAATCTCCAGCCGAGTCACGCCGCCGCGAATCGCCGTCCAAAAGTCCACCTGCACCTGGTACTCAAGGTCGGTGCCCGGCTGCGGTCCGCGAGCCTGCCGCCCACCGTTGAACATCCCACTGAACACATCGCGAAAGCTCCCGCCAAAGCCGCCTTCGCTCTCAGCCCGCGAAGCCTTGCTCGCTCCCTGGAACCCTGAAAAATCGAACCCGCCAAAGTCGAACGGCACACCCTGACCACCGCCGGCCTGGCTGCTATAGCCGCCTCCGACGCCTGACCCACCGCCGCGCGCATAAGCCTCCGCAGTCGCCGCGTCGATGTTGTCGGAATAAAACCCAACCTGGTCGAAGATCTTCCGCTTCTTCTCGTCGCTCAGCACGTCGTTGGCTTCGGAGATCTCCTTGAACTTCTCCTCCGACTTCTTATCGCCCGGATTCACGTCCGGGTGATACTTCCGCGCCAGCTTCCTGAAGGCCTTGCGAATCTCATCCGTCGTCGCCGTCTTCTTTACGCCAAGCGTGCCGTAATAGTCCTTTTTATCAGTCGATGCCATCGTTATGTCCTTTGCCCCGTACTTCCGCAGCTGCCTCTACCGGCGCGCCGTTTCAATCTCTTGCCACATTCCATTATCTCTTTCGAGTGTAGACGTCCAACCCGTCCACTGTTCTATCAAATCCATACGCTGACCACTGCACCCGAAACCTCGGATCAGCCTCAAACCACTCCATCATCTTCCCTTCCCCTGTCCCCTGGCCTTCGTCGCAGAACTGGTGCAGCGTACAACGGTCCACCACCACTACCGCCGGCTTCCATCGAGCCAGGTCCTCCTCCTCGTTGGTCCGCAACAGCGTTGAAAGCGCCGCGATCTTTTCCGGAGACATATACACCCGCACGTCATACCCCGGCGCGCTTTCGCTGCGCATAATGGCCGGCAAAATCCACAGATGCACATAGCGCGACCCCAGCACCTTGTCCTGTTCCAGCACTGCCGGAAACTCCCACATGTTCACCGACAGAAACGCCACAGGCGTCCCACTTGGATACGCCTTGAAGACCTCAGACAGCACCTCCTTCGGCGGCTCCGCATATCCCGCATACTGCCGATGCGTCAAAAAGTACGGCAGGCTCACCGCCATCGCGACGGCCCCCAACAGCAGCAGTTCCACCCTGTCCGCCCATCTCGCATAGGGGACCCTGCGATCGCCAATCCACTGCTCCAGCCCATCAGCCAGGCACAACGCCAGCAGCAGGCACCCAAAGTACACGAAGCAGATCAACTGATAATGCCATCCCTTATGCTGCTGGAAATACGCGATTCTCGCCCCCACAGCCGCCGCCAATAAGACCGCATCCAGTGCTTCAAACCGCAGCCGCCTGCGCCAGAAGCCATAAATCAGCGCCCCCGCTCCCACCACAACGACCGGTACCTGCGACGAATACCACACCACCGGCCAACGCTCGTCGAAGCCCCAGTACGTATCCTTGAGCAGCGGCACCATCTGCGACAGATACGTCGGCGCAAACAACTTCACCGCCCCGACATACATCACCAAACCCACTCCCAGGCTGATCCAACTCCAATCCACCCACTCCCGCCAGCTTCTTAGCCTCACCAGCACCAGCAGTTCCACCAGCGCCACATCCAGCACATGCTGCGGCTTCAAACAAACCGCTACCGCAGCGACCAAGCCAATCGCGCAGAGTTCCCATCGCGGCAGCGTCTTCCGCTGCATCCGAAACGCCGCGGCCAGCAGATACGGCAGCAGCAACATCGCCACAAGATGCTCGCGCTGCCCCAGGTCTTCGCCGTTCACCGCGAACAACCCGACAACAGACACGATCGCAACAAACATCCACAACCCAAGCGCCGTTGGTCGATAAAGTCTCTTGAACAGCATCGCCGACCAGCATCCCGCCGCCGCTGCTATCGCCAGCCAGAAGCACCGGAACCCGTCCATCACACTCACATGCAGCAACCGTCCCAGCAATACCGCTGGCGCATGGAACCACACCGCAAACGGCGGATTCGTCTCCACCAGCTCCGCCCCATACAGTGTCACGCCATGCAACACAGCCCGCGCCGCATACAGCAACCATGATTGGTCCTGCCCCAGCGGCGTCGAAAACGTCCTCACCCCCGCCCCAGCCCAGACAACGCCACACAATAACGCCGACGCGATCGCGAGCAGTCGAGCCGCCCGCCCCTGCGTCTCTGCCAGCGCCGGCTCTCTCGTCTGGTTGCTCATCTCAGGTAAGTCCGGCCTCAGGTAAGCCTCCCCCTTTCATCCGGCCACGTCAATCAGTAACTTGCCCTCTATGCCATGCTTCCTCTAATCCCGCCAGCCAAGATGTTCGCCCGGATCGCCGCACACCATCGGCGGCTCCGTCTGCATATAGTTCGTCGCGATCGGTCCGCCATCCAGAAAAAAGTGCGGTTGCCCTTGAATAATCCGCTTGATCGCCTCAAAGTCCGGTATGTCCCGCCGCACATACCAGACATGTAAATTGCAGGGCGACGGCCCCCATCGTGCCACCAGCTCATAATCATGAGTCACCGCATAATGGCTCAACGGCCCATTGAACTTCTGTGGCCCAGCCACCGGCCCGCCATCGCCCAGCCACACATGGCGAAACTCCGCGGGCGACTCCAATCCAACGTGGTACATAATAATCGCCGGCCGGCTCTCATCCAAATAAGCATCGGTCAATCCATGCGGATCGTGCATCATATGCGGATCGTTCAACCCCCACGTATCGATCGCCCGCCACGCAGAAAAGTACGGCAACGTTCCGGCTTCGGTAATGGCCATCGTATAGCCCTTGTCCTTGAACTGCGCCAGGCTCACCGCAATATCGTGCATCGAAGACCCATCTGCCGCTGCCGGAGGAAATGTCACCCTCCAGTACATCAGCGACGCCAATAGCGCAGCCGCCACCGTCGCTACACTCATCGTCCGTGACCACGACATCGCAGCCTCAGCCTTCTTCAACCCGCCCGCCAGGTAAGGAATCGTCATCAACGTTATCGGCAGCAGCACATACTGGAAGCGCATATTCCAGTTGTTCTCCGTCGTCAGCAGTATCCAGACGCATGCAAATCCAACCGCG
>Ga0302316_10002138_pt1 | contig 14622 bp, 7 predicted proteins | sample III_Palsa_N3_2_FD_200456 | JGI IMG/M metagenome (GOLD analysis project Ga0302316, IMG submission 200456) | Peat permafrost microbial communities from Stordalen Mire near Abisko, Sweden - III_Palsa_N3_2 | ecosystem: Environmental > Terrestrial > Soil > Palsa > Peat permafrost | place: Sweden...
TGGACGAAGAGTATTTCGCCGCCAACGGCGAGGAACACCTGGTCTACCTCGCTCGCTGGTGGCAGAAATATTTCTCGCAGAGTCTCGAAGACTTTGATGCCCTCGGACAGGACATCATCCAGGGATTTCGCAAATTCAACGACGCTGGGATGATCGAAATCATCACCTGTGCGGCAACCCATGGATACTTCCCACTGCTGGGCACTGACGAAAGCGTAGTTGCTCAGATCAAGACCGGCGCAACCACGCACCACAAGCATCTTGGCAAGCAGCCGCGGGGAATCTGGGCTCCCGAGTGCGGCTATCGGCCGGCCGGAATCTGGCAAGCTCCAGTGAGCCCGGAAGGATCGGAAAAGCCTTGGCCGCCGTTTGATCGCATTGGGATAGAAGAGGCACTTTACCAGGGCGGAATTCAATATTTCTTCGTCGACACGCACCTGGTTGAAGAATCTGTCAGCCACACTCCGTACGATGTGCGGCATGATGTTGAGGGCGCGGCCGAAGAGTTGGAAGCTTCTCCCAACCTGAACTCGATCTACATGCCGTATATAGTCGAAGGTCCAACGGCAAATCAGCACCCCACACATGTCTTTGCGCGCGATCCGCGCACCGGCCTGCAGGTCTGGTCGGGAGAGACGGGTTACCCCGGCGACGGCGTCTATCTTGACTTCCACAAAAAGCGCTGGCCGGGTGGACATCGCTACTGGCAAGTCACGCACTCCAAGGCCGACCTGGGGCTCAAGACCCCGTACCATCCCGACCGCGCCCTTTCCCGCGCGAAAGCCCACGCGGGGCACTTCGTCAGCGTCGTCCTGGATACTTTGAAGCCAAATTTCAACCACGACAATCCTCCCATTCTGGTCTCGCCCTTCGACGCGGAACTCTTCGGACACTGGTGGCACGAAGGGCCGGAGTGGCTGGAGGAGGTTGCGCGCATCCTCGCGCGCGATGAAATTCCGGTAGAGCTAATTAGCTGCGGCGAATATCTGGACAAGTATCCGGCGAGCACCCGCATCGGCATGAAGGAAGGCTCGTGGGGTCAGCATGGCAACAACCACGTCTGGCTCAATCCCGAGACCAGTTGGACCTGGAAGCATATTTACCCTGCGGAAGCCGCATTACGAGAGATTGCCGGCGAAGGCACCTGGCGCGACAACGGGACAGGCGAGCGCGTCGTCAAGCAACTCTGCCGCGAACTGCTGCTCCTAGAGTCCTCGGACTGGCAGTTCCTGATTACGACCGGTCCAGCGCGCGACTATGCCGAAGCACGATTTATGGGCCATTTGGATCAATTCAAAATCATCGAAAAGATGTGGCTCGATTTCAAAAGCACCGGCGCTCTATCGCCCGAAAACGAAGCAGCACTCCAAGTGATCGAGGCGCGGGACAGCATCTTCGCGGAGATTGATCCATCCTTGTGGGCCAGAGATAGCCACAAAGACAGCCATTTGCCGGCTTCGTAAAGCTTCCATCTGCCGACGAAAAGAGGCCGGCAAAAGAGGCCACCTCAGAAGAGATGGCCTCTTTTTGTTGATCGAATCTTCAGTCAGCCGCGAAGCTACAGTACCTCAACCGGTATGGTCACCGAAGTAGTGATCTTCGCGTCTTTCGCGTCGGTCGCGGTCACCTTAAAGGAGTATTGGCCAGCGGTAATCATCTGCGGTAAAGCACCGCAGCCTGCAAAGCCACTCACACCCGCCAGCAGCAGAAGGATGGGCAAAATCGCCTTCCACTTCCGCCTTCGCGCCGGAATTCCAAACAGCAGGCAGGAGGCCAGCACTGCGCCTCCGGTTCCAGCCCAGGGGAAGTGATTCCCCGTTGAGTTGCTGCCTTCGGTTATCCCCGTGGGAAGTTTCGTTCCTTTGCCGAAGATCAGCATCAGTGGCTGAGCTTTGGCTCCTTCGGCCAGAGTTTCATGCCCAGGGTCCATGGCGCACATGGGCGGCGTCTCAGTTGAAGTTTTCGTCAACAACTCGCAGCTGTAGTTGACTGTTCCGCTGTAGCCGTTCTTCGAGGTTGTGAGGATGACCCCGCTTGCAGTCGAGTGCTCAGCGGGCGCCTTGATTGAGGTCTTGGTGAGCACAACAGTCGGAGCTGTCGTCTCCGTGGTTGCATCTGCGGCGGCCTGGTCGTCTCTGAGGTTATTGTCCTGGGTAGCCCGATCCGATGCATCGGTTTGGGCGCGGAGTGTGGCAGCGGGTGTGAGCAGGCCTACCGTCAGCAATAGCGCGAAACCTGCGGTTAATACTTGCGGCGCAACACGGCGAATGGTCGAAGGCAAATTGCCCAAATGGGCGAATGATACTTCAAAGGGGAGGGACTTCATCGTAATCCTCGTTGGGAAGGTACTACGGTGGAAGAGCGTGGAGTTGGCCGGAGGTCCTCATCCGGGGACGGCGCGTGGCAAACAAGTTATTGCAACAGTCCGGGCGCAGCCTCCGAACCAGAGGCCGAGCTGGAGAGTCAAGTGATTGGGTAATAACAGGTTTAGAGGACGAGGTAGGGTAATGTCAAAGGGATTTCTTTCTGACAAGAAAACTAAGGTAAGGTCTTTCCTAAATCCGGAAACGTCCCAAATCGAGGAAATAACGAGCGATCTGGCGATCGATCGCGATCTCATCCGCCGGCGCCCCTTTGGCGAATCTACGCAACACCGTCAGCTGAATTCCCAGCGCGTCACCCTCGGAAGAGGCTGCCAGCACCCGTTTTGCCGCCCGCTCGACAGTCGCGAGAGCTTCCCCGGAATAGGCGGCCGTCATCGCCGCCGTGATTGTAGCCGCGCCCGAGCCCGCACCCGAAGCCCCGCGCTCCTTGCCCGCAGCCAACTTGCGCGCCCGCAAAATCGCCGAATCCAGGGCGAAAATCGCCATGATGCAGTCGGCCAGGTCGGCCATCACTTCCTGCTGATCCTGCAGAGAATTCATGTAGCGCTGAGAGGCAGCGCCGGCCGCCAGGAGGAAGATCTTGCGCAGGCTGGCAAGCACCTTGGCTTCCCTGGCTAGCGGAGCATCGGATTCGTCGTGATCGAACGACGGCGGCTCCATGATCTCGTCCATCAGCCCCTTGATCGCCGGCAGTAAGGGCAATTGTCCGCTCAAAGCCCGCTTCATCAGCCAACCGGTAATGATGAGCCGGTTGATTTCGTTCGTCCCTTCAAAGATCCGGTTGATGCGCGAGTCCCGATAGAGGCGCTCTGCCGGATAATCCTCCACGTAGCCGTAGCCGCCCATGATCTGGACTAGTTCGTCGGAAACCAGGTCCAGCATCTCCGATCCGAAGACCTTCAGAATGGAGCACTCGACCGCATACTCCTCGATGCGCTTCTGAATCTCCCTCGGCGCGTGAGCCGCTTCCGGGCTGAGCGAAGCCAATGCCGCATCCATCAGGCCCGATGTTCGATAGGCCATGCTCTCAGTCACGTACAGCCGAGTCACGCTGACTGCAATCTTGCGCTGGATCAGGCCAAACTCGGCGATCGGCTTTCCAAAAGCCACGCGCTCCTTGGCATAGCGAATCCCCAGTTCAACCGCCTGCCGGCCGCCGCCGATGCAGGCTGCGCCCAGCTTATAGCGGCCAACATTAAGAATATTGAAGGCAATATGATGCCCTTTGCCAGCCTCACCAAGCAGATTTTCCGCCGGAATTCGGCAGTCCGAGAATACCAGCGCGCAGGTCGAAGAGCCGCGGATTCCCAGTTTGTGCTCTTCCTTGCCAACAGAAAAACCAGGCGTTCCGCGCTCTACCAGAAAGGCGGAGAATTTTTCACCATCGATCTTGGCAAAGACCGTAAAAAGGTCGGCGAACCCGGCATTGGTAATCCACATCTTTTCGCCGTTGAGGATGTACTCTTTCCCATCCGGCGACAGGACTGCCCGCGTGCGCGTATTCATCGCGTCCGAACCGGAAGTTGCCTCAGACAGCGCATACGCGCCGACGATTTCAGTGGACGCCAACCGAGGCAGGTAACGTTGTTTCTGGGCCTCGGTTCCGTACCAGACGATCGGCAGCGTGCCGATGCCGACATGCGCCCCAAAAGCTGTTGAAAAGCTGGCGTTGACCGAAATATGGTCCGCAACCAAGGCCGACGTCGTCTTGTCCAGCCCCAGGCCGCCGTACTCTTCCGGAATATCCACAGCCGTAAAGCCCAGCTCCGCCGCGGCTTCCAGCAGCTTGCGCATCACTCCAGGTTCTTTCGCCTCAATCTGATCGCACGCCGGATCGATCTGCTCCCGCGCAAATCGCGCCGCCGTCCCCGCAGTCTGGCGCTGCTCCGGGCTCAGATCTTCCGGAGTAAAGACTTCTTCCGGAGCACGATCCTCCAGCAAGAAACTGCCGCCGGCAGCGGCGACAATGGTGCTAACGGGCGAAGCGGCAACGGTCGACATGCGGCATTTTCTCCAACTGCCAGAACACTACGCCATCGGAGAACCTCACCGCAACTGGGAAGCCGTCGCTCGCCCTGGCCCATGCTTACGCTGTCCTTAGATTTTGCATCACACTATATGCCGTATCATGAACCAGGGGTTGAATCCCGGTTAAGTGTCCAGGAGGCTTGTTCTGTTCGCATCGATTGCAACCAGTCTGACCCTCGCCACAGGTTTGCTTTACCGGTTTCCGCTGGTGCTGCATCTGGCGTTTTTCGCCCCGAAGAGCGGCCTCACCCACTTCTTCAAAATGCAGAACGCCGACCTGCCCTTCCGCGGCCTATATCAATGGAACGGCTTCGACGCGGCGCTCCTGATTCCGTACTTCGCCGTGATGATCGTGCTGGCTATCTACGGGATCCACCGCTACACGATGGTTTACCTCTACTACAAGCACAAAAAGGCCTACAACCCCGACCCGCTGAGCCACTTCGAAGAGCTGCCCTTCGTCACCGTTCAACTGCCCATCTACAACGAGCAGTTCGTTATCGACCGCCTGATCGAAGCCATCTGCAGCCTTCAGTACCCTAAGGACAAGCTCGAAATCCAGCTGCTAGACGACTCCACCGACGAAACCCAGCAGGTAGCCGCAGGCATCGTAGAGCGATACGCCGCGCTCGGAAATCCAGTCGTCTACATACACCGGACAAACCGGCACGGCTTCAAGGCCGGCGCGTTGGATGCGGGCCTGAAAATCGCCAAGGGCGATCTGATCGCAATCTTCGACGCCGACTTCGTTCCTCCGCCCGACTGGCTGGTGAAGGTCGTGCATCACTTCACCGATCCCGCCATCGGCATGGTGCAAACCCGCTGGACGCACCTCAACCGCGACTACAGCCTGCTCACCCAGGTCGAAGCCATCCTGCTCGACGGCCACTTCGTCCTCGAACACGGCGCGCGCGCCCGATCGGGAGATTTCTTCAACTTCAACGGCACCGCCGGTATGTGGCGCCGGAAAGCCATTACCGACGCAGGCGGCTGGCAGCACGACACCCTCACCGAAGACACCGACCTCAGCTACCGTTCGCAGCTCGCTGGCTGGAAATTCAAGTACCTTCCCGAAGTCGAATGCCCGGCTGAGCTGCCCATCGAGATGACCGCCTTCAAGACCCAGCAGGCGCGCTGGGCCAAAGGTCTCATCCAGACCTCGATCAAGGTGTTGCCGCTCATCTTCCGCTCCGATGTTCCGCGCAAAATCAAGGTGGAAGCCGTCTACCATCTGACCGCCAACCTCAGTTATCCGCTGATGGTAGTAATGACTGCGCTCCTGATACCAGCGATGATTGTGCGCTTCTACCAGGGCTGGTTTCAGATGTTGCTGATCGACGTGCCGCTCTTCACCGCATCGACGCTCTCCATCGCCGTCTTCTACGTCGTCAGCCAACGCGAGCTGTTCCCAAAGACATGGCTGAAGACATTCTTGTATCTGCCCATTCTCATGGCGCTCGGCATCGGCCTGACCGTGACCAACACCAAGGCCGTGATGGAAGCGCTGTTTGGCATCAAGAGCGCCTTTGCCCGCACGCCCAAATACAGCGTCGCCAAGAAGGGCGAGACGTCGAATGCCGCCAAGAAGTATCGCAAGCGGCTGCTGCTTACGCCGTGGGTCGAGTTGGCCATTGGAACGTACTTTGTATTGGCCATCCTGTACACCTTCACGAACAATAACTTCTTCACCGCGCCGTTTCTGATCCTCTTCGTCCTCGGCTACTATTACACCGGCCTGATGAGTCTGCTGCAAGGCCGCTTCGAGCGCTGGAAGAGTGGCGGCACCAACACCACCGATGAGTCGAGCCCCAAGCCCTTTCCTGTTGGGGTGTAGCTATTTGGCAAGGCTCCATTAACTGCGTGCCAGAGGTGGAGGCCGATACCCAAAAGCCTTGTCGAGCACCCCAGCCACCGCCAGCGCAACCTCATCCTCATAAGGCCGCGCAACCACCTGCACCCCAATCGGCAACCCCTCCGGCGATTGCCCAACAGGCACCACCGCAGCCGGCGAGGCCAGCACATTGAGCCACTGCGTATGCCGCACCGCATCGAGATACGCAACCTCGCGGCCCTCGACCGACCAGCTGCGTTCCCCATGATTGAACGCAGGAATACTCGCGACCGGGCAGAGCAATATCGGAAAGCTCCGCATCTCCGCAAGCGTCTTCGAGCGCAGCAGATCCAGCTCCGCCCAAGCCTCCAATAACTCGCCCCCACCCATCGGACCATCTAGCGCCGCAATCGCCAAAAACTCGCGAAAGATCGGGCTGAGCTGGCTCTCCTTGCCGCGAATCGCCGGCTGATAAAACATCGCCCCGCAGCGCACAAAAAACTTCCACCAAAGCTGCCGCAATAGCTCCAGCGTGCGCGGACGAAAAGGCTCAACTCGAAAGCCCGCGCCGCGCAGTACCCGCACAGAATCCTGAATCGCCTGCCGAGTCTCCGCAGTCACCGGAACCAGGCCATCATCTTCGAAATACCCGATTGTCTGCTCGCGCAGTTGCGAGAATTCCGGCCTGCGCATCGCAACAGGAGCACTGATCGGATCGAGCACGTCCCGCCCAGATACAGCTTCGAACAACAGCGAAACATCTTCAATCGTCCGCGCCATCGGACCAATGGCCCCAAGCACAGAAAACGGCCCGACGCAGGGCGGCAAATGTCCCCGTCCCGGCACACGGCCCGGCGTTGGCTTGAGCGAACAGATGCCCGTGAAATGCGCCGGCAGCCGCACCGATCCGCCACTATCGCTCCCCAGCCCAGCCGCGGACATGCACGCCGCAATCGCAGCCGATTCTCCGCCACTCGACCCGCCCGGCGATCGCTCCAGATCCCACGGATTCGAAGTCCGTCCATGCAGCAGGTTGTCCGTCTCATAAGCCATCAGAAACTCGGGACAATTCGTGGTCCCCAGAATCAACGCGCCAGCCGCGCGAAGCCGCGCTACCACAGGAGCATCTTCCTTCGGAACGTCGCCGCGATGAATCGTGCTGCCAATCTCACAACGATAGCCGGCAACAGAGATCGAGGACTTGATGGTCACGGGAAGGCCATGCAGAGCGCCTTTCGGAGTGTTGCTTCCATCGAGAGCACGCGCCTGCGCAAGCACGCGCTCCGCATCGAAATCCACAATCGCGTTGAGCACAGGATTAAGTCGCTCAATCTGCCGGATATGCGCCTCGGCGAGCTCAACCACGGACACTCGGCCTGTACGGACAACCTCCAACTGCCGCGCGGCAGAGGCCAGCACCAGCTCATTCACGAGCGCCAGCCTTCGCAGGCCCCGCAGTATCCGCCGGAGTAGAAGGCCTCAGCTGATAATCGAATCGGAAGGAGTGCGCCGGCGCACCGCTGTCGAAACGATCGTTCCAATCCAACTGGTACTCGATCGACTTGCCATCTTCCGGAAAGACTTCACTCTGCGGATAGGGATACGTCGTCATCTCGTGGAACGGCAACTGCGACACCGTGAACGGCGAAGCGTCGTAGAAATCCATGTCCTTCACATAGCCGTTGGCGTAAAAGAAATAGTCGCGCTTCCAGTGCGGCGGCAAAGGCGGCAGCGCAGTCGCATCGAACTCCGCCGCAAGTTCTTCACCACTGCCAAAGATGGCGAACTGGTTGTCAATCCCCGTAAGCAGCGGAGTCACATCGCCAAAGCGCGTGTAACTTCCCTGCTGCCGCTGGAAAGGTCCGGTCAGACTGACCTCATCGTAGTTGTAAGTCAAATCGCCAGGACTCGCGCCCTCAATTTGCCTCGGATAGCCATGGAAACGCAACGCAGCATGAGCCAGCGGGATCTCCGTTTCATGCACAGCGGCTTTGTCGTTCGGCCCATCATCGACGAGAATCTGATCCCAGTAAATCTGCAGATTGGTCACGATGCGAATGCGATGCGAACCGGCAGGCAGCTTGCCGGTCAGGTCGACCACAATCGTGCGCTCCAGTCCTGCAGGGAAACCCATCTCCTTGTCGATCCGCTGCCAGCTTCCATCCCGCAATTGAGCCTCGACGTAAGGCGAAACCGGCCCAATCCCCGCCTGCCACGCCGCGTACAGCGAAGTAGCGCTGAAGTACTCCACATACCCCGTCAGCAAGAGCCGCAGCTGCTGATTGCTCTGCACCGCGCCAAGATCAAGCGTCAGCGAATGCGGCTTGGCGAAGCCGTCATAGGGCAGCTTGGTAAAGTCGCCGACAAAGTTGTGGTCGCGCACTGACAGCGCATTCAGCACGTCGCGCCCCTCGCCATCCCACGCGCCCGCCGGCAACCGAGCCGCTTTGCTGACAACAACGCCACCCGACGCGAACGGTGGCTCATCCAGGAACCGCTCATCCGGATAAACCTCCGTCCCTTCCGGATGATCGATCGCGCGCAGCCGCAGTTGATCGATGTAATTCACCTCTTCCATCGGCTCGGCAAAGCGCAGACTGAGCCTGCCATTCGCCTCCGCGAGCTGGGAACCATCCACCTTGATCCACTCATCAGGATCTGGAATGTTGCGCCGCGCGGGCGTAAACCAATGGCCAACCACGGCCGCGCCAATCGTGTCCGTGACCAGCACATATCGCTTGCCATCCCACGCAAACAACACCGGGCAAGAGCTGCCGCGGCGATCAGCCTCCGCGTACGTCACCACAGGCTTGCGGGCCACATCGATCTCGTCCTGCGGAACACCCGTGGGCCAAAGCAGCCGAAGTAAATCAATTCCATCCGCATCACCCAATCCAACCAAAACTTCAGGTGGGCCCTGGCTCAAGTAACCCGAAGCACCTGCAATCTCCCACTTCTGCAAGCCGTCCTTCGAATATGCCTCGACCTTGGTCCCGATAGCCGTCTTGTTGTCCGCAAAGCCAGTAAGCTTCAACCGCACGGAATGATTACGATTGCCGCCCTCATTGCGCAGCCATACCGGATCTCCGCTAGCCGACGTCACAATCAAATCCGCGGCGCCATCGCCATTCACGTCGGTCGCTATCAACGCACGTGCGTTTTTGAGCTCAATACGATCGAGGCCAAGAGCCTTGCTCACATCGGCAAAGCTGCCGTCACCCATGTTGCGAAGAACGCGCACCTCCGAACCATGTTTGGTCTCGACAATCGCAGCAATATCAATCCATCCGTCGTTGTCGAAGTCAATCGGAGTCACTCCCCACGCGGCGATCGCATCGTCAATCGGCAGCGCAACGCGCTCAAATTCCTTACCTTCCTTGTTGCGCCAAAGGCTCAGTCCCGGCGCGACAGACTGCGTGACAACCAGATCCATCCATCCGTCCTTATCGAAATCCAGAACCGACACGCCCGTCGAATTTGCCACGCCACCCGCCGCATCGAGCGGCACTGCCTTGAACTTGCCTTCACGCGGATTGAGATAAATCGTCGGCGCAGCGCCATCTCCCGTAACTGCCAGATCGACAGCGCGATCGTTGTTCACATCGGAGAGAATCGCAGCCCTGGTATGTCCGTCTCCGCCAAGTCCTGTCGGCTCCGTCCACTCCGTAAACGTGCCGTCGCCGTTGTTGCGCCACAAGACATTCGACGCGTCGCCTTCCTTCAACGGGGAGCCAGTAACAAACAGATCAAGATCCCCATCATGGTCATAATCGACAAAGGTCATCCCCTCCGGATGATTGCGTGGCAAGATACCCGATGCCTTCGTGACATCTGCAAAGTGTCCATGTCCGAGATCGCGAAACAACACCAACCTGTCATCCAGAGCAACCGCAAGATCCGAGAGACCATCTCCGTCAAAGTCGCCAACCGCGCATGACACCGCATGACCGCTCACTTTGAGGCCGGCATTCTCCGCAGAGAGAGGCTCAAAGCTGCCATCCCCATGACTGCGCAGGATGCGAATCGCCGATGGGCCGCTCTGCATCAGCACCAGGTCATAAATCCCATCGCCATCCACATCCATCATGCATGCGCCGCTGCTCTTCAGCGCGTCGCTATTCGTCGCCACAGAAGAAGAAGGCTCCATCGCCTGCTCCGTAAAATGAACCGGAATCATCGCAGTTCGCGGCTTCGGCTGCTCATACACCGGCACAGCCATCGAATATCGGCCCTGATCACCGTAGCTGAGTCCGAGCGCTGGAGAGATCTTGGTAGTAGTCAGATGCTGAAAGCGCACAAAATGCGCCTTGGCTTCATCCGCATGGCCAGACCGCTGCAATGCCCGCGCCAGCGCAAACTCCGACGAAGCATGTTGCGGATTCTGCTCGAGCGCCTTGGTAAACACCGCCGCCGCCGCGCCAAACTCCTTCTGATCCTGAAGGCAGACGCCTTCGAAATAGAGAGAATCTGCGTCCGAAGGGTCAAGCTCCGCGGCCTTCTTGAAGCTCTCAAAAGCAGCAGGCAAATCGTTGACGGCACGCTGCACCAGCCCGAGGTTGTACCACACGCGAGGGTTGGCGGGAGCCAGCGTCGTTGCGCGTTTGAGCGCCACCTCGGCCTCTGTCAGCTTCTGCAGATACAGCAGGGCGATACCATCGTTCAGCGCTGCTTCAGCCAGCGTATTGTCTTTCGAGAGAGCCTTTGAAAACGCCGCCTCAGCGCGCTCCGTCTGCTGCTGATTCATCAGCGCCACACCGTTGTTGTTGAGCCGCACTGCCTCGGCATCATGAACGGGAGAAGCAGTCCACCCACTCAGGGGTGCAAGCGAAAGAGAGAGCACTGAAACGAACAATCGGGATGGGCGAATTCGCATTTTTAGTCTTTCTGGCAAATCAAGTGGCGCACGCATGCACTCCAGTTGGAAGGACCAGTGTCTCAAATCTTGCATAGGGTTCGCACCTTCAAATCGAGTGCAGCTAGTAACCTGCGTTGGTCCTGCAAAAACCGCTTTCCTGAATACTTCCCGCTGAACGCGATTCCTCGTCATTCCAATGCAGGCAATGCGCTCAAACCTCTATACTGAGGCCGTGCTTCCTCATTCGGCTCCCGCCGCGACCGACATCGACTGGTACTCCTTCCTGGAACGGCCCCGCCTGCCTTCCCCCGCTGACGACCTGCTGCTGCAGCTTCGCGATGCCTCGATCCTTGTGACCGGAGCAGGAGGGTCGATCGGCAGTGCCTTGAGCACGCGGCTTTCGAAATTGCGCCCGCGACGATTGGTCCTGCTTGACGCATCCGAACAGGCCCTCTACCGGCTGCGCCGGGCTCCCCCAGCAGCAGGGCAAACCGCAGGCCCGCAGTGCATCCTGGGCAACATCGCCGATGCAGCTCATCTCAACGAAATCTTCGCGGCACATCGGCCGCACTTTGTCTTTCACGCCGCCGCGCATAAGCACGTTGCGCTGCTCGAAGAAAACCCGATCGAAGCCGTCGCCAACAACGCGCTCGGCACCTTGACTCTAACCGAATGTGCGCGCAAGTTCGGCGTCAAGCGCATCGTACTTCTCTCCACTGACAAGGCCGTCGAACCTATCAGCATCCTCGGTGCATCGAAACGCATTGCCGAGTTGATCACACTCGCCAACGATGGCGTCGTTCTGCGGCTCGCCAATGTCCTCGGCACCGAAGGCAGTGTCGTCGAAACCTTTTTGCGCCAGATCGCCGTCAGTGGGCCGCTTGCCATTACCGATCCACGCGCCGAACGATACTTCCTGACGCTCGAAGAAGCCGTCGATCTGCTGCTCACGTCCGCCATCACACCACGAGCCGGAAACCTTCTTGCGCCTCATCTCGAGCGCCAGCACAGCATTATCTCTCTGGCTGAGTTCCTCATCGCCAAATACCCGCACAAAGCACGGCCAAAGATTGCAATCAGCGGCCTGCGACCTGGCGACAAGACCGCCGAGGCATTATGGTCAACCGACGAACAAGTCGCGCCAGACAAGGGAGACGGATACTTCGAAGTTGCCTGCCAGGCAATTGATCATCCCCTCCTGCAAAGCGATCTAATCAGCCTTCAAGAATCAGTTCGCGATCGCGACCTCTTTGGGACCATGCAAGCGGTTCTCTCGCTCGTGCCGTCTTATAAGCCAGGCGCAACCATCGCGGCACTGCTCCAGCAATCTCATGAAGCACAACTCGGAGCAGTCCGACGATGAAGCGCCGCATCGCAGTGGTTACAACATCGCGCGCCGATTACAGCCATCTCTATTGGCCTCTGTTCGAACTAAGACAACACCCTGACTTCGAGCTGGGAGTCATCGCACTGGGTGCGCACCTTTCTCCCGAATTCGGCCATACCATAGGCGAGATAGAAAAGGACGGCTTCTCTATTCTCGCGCGTATCGAGTGCCTGCTCAGTTCAGACACCGACACCGGCATGGCCAAGACCATCGGCCTCGCCACGCTGAGTCTCGCCGATACTCTAGGCGCGTGGCGACCTGACCTGCTGCTCCTCATCGCGGACCGTTACGAAATGCTGGCCCCCGCGTCAGTTGCCTTGGCGCTTCGCATCCCCATCGCGCACATCGAAGGCGGAGAAGTGAGCCAGGGAGCCATTGACGATGCGGTTCGCAATGCGCTCACCAAGCTCGCACACATTCACTTCACCTCGACCGCGCTCGCACGCAGGCGCGTGATTGCCATGGGCGAAGAGCCGTGGCGCGTGCATCATGCCGGGGCGCCATCCCTCGATCATCTCCGTCGCAGCAAACTGTTGAGCCGCGAAGCGCTGGAAGTGCGACTCGGCATCACGATGCAATCGCCAACCCTGCTCGTTGCATACCATCCTGTCACAATCCATCGTGAGACGACCAGCGAAGCAGACGCCCTCTTTGAAGCCCTCGCCCAATCAAGAGCCCAGATTCTCTTTGTCTATCCCAACTCGGATGCGGGGAGCCGTCACCTCATCGAGCGCACGCAGGCGTTTGCAGCCGCACATACAAATGCGCGCATATTCGTCAACCTCGATGCCGTCACTTACTGGAGCCTGTTGCGTGGTGTTGATGTGCTCGCAGGTAATTCCTCCAGTTGCATCATGGAGTCGGCGTCTTTCGCTTTGCCAACAGTCAATGTCGGCATGCGTCAACAAGGCCGCGAGCGCGCTCGAAATGTGCTCGACGCAATAGCCAACGCGAGCTCGATCGCAGCGGCAATCGAGCAGGCAATGAGTTCTGAATTCCGCTCCACTCTCACGGGCATGACCAACCCTTATGGAGACGGTTGCGCAGCGCAGCGCATCGTAAGCGTACTCGCCAATGCAGATCTCGAAAACCTGCTGATCAAAGCGCCTGTGCCGGTGCCAGACGATGCCGAGACACAATGAACCTGCGCATACCTCTCTCTTCGCCAGACATTACCGAGGCTGAAATAGAAGCCGTAGCCGCGGTGATGCGAACCAGTTCTCTGAGTCTCGGCCCCAAGCTCGAAGAGTTTGAAGACGCACTCGCCACTTATCATAAGATGCCGCGCGCAATCGCCGTAAGCTCCGGCACGGCAGCCCTGCATCTGGCAATTCGCGCGCTCGACATTGGCGAGGGCGATGAAGTCATCGTCCCATCATTTACATTCGTCGCGGTGGCCAATGCCGTCTGTTTCGAACGCGCGACTCCGATCTTCGTCGACATCGATCCCATCACCCTGAACCTGGATCCCAAATGCGTCGAAGCCGCGATCACTCCGCGTACTCAGGCGATGATCATCGTGCATACCTTCGGTGTTCCGGCCGAAATGGATGCGCTGATGTCGATAGCGCGCCGCCACAATCTCGCCGTGATTGAAGATGCCTGCGAGGCCATCGGCGCCGCTTACAACGATCAACCTGTCGGCAGCTTTGGAGACGTCTCCGTCTTCGGCTTCTATCCCAATAAGCAAATCACTACCGGCGAAGGCGGCGCAGTCCTGGCCCGCGACGCGCAGTTGGCCGCTCGCATACGCGCATTACGCAACCAGGGCCGCTATCCCTCCACCGAATGGCTCCAGCACGAAGAGATTGGGTACAACTACAGGCTCTCGGAAATGGCCTGCGCTCTCGGTCTCGTTCAGCTCAAACGAGCCCCGGAGATCCTCGCACAGCGGACACAAGTCGCTCAATGGTATGATGCTCTACTTGCCCCAATCGGCAGCATGACTCGGCCGCCGCTCAACCTTCCGTCACGAAGCATAAGCTGGTTTGTCTACGTCGTCCGCCTTGCAGAGAATCTGCCGCCTGACGCAAGAGACACTGTTGTCGATACCTTGCAAAAGCAGGGCATCGGAAGCGCTCGATATTTCGCGCCGATCCATCTCCAACCGGCCTACGCGAGCATTCCCAGCGCGCAT
>Ga0302316_10002140_pt1 | contig 14619 bp, 26 predicted proteins | sample III_Palsa_N3_2_FD_200456 | JGI IMG/M metagenome (GOLD analysis project Ga0302316, IMG submission 200456) | Peat permafrost microbial communities from Stordalen Mire near Abisko, Sweden - III_Palsa_N3_2 | ecosystem: Environmental > Terrestrial > Soil > Palsa > Peat permafrost | place: Sweden...
CGAAGACGCACAGCTTAATTATGAAGAAGCGTCCATCGGCGCGGACAACATGATCGATAAAAACGACCAGGTCGCGGCAATTGAGGAAAATAATTGGAGCGCACAGCGAATGAACCAATTGCACGTGGCCATGGAAGCCCTGGATGAACGCTCGCGGGATGTCATCATGCGGCGCTGGCTGGGTGCCGGAAGGAAAGCGGGATTTCAGGAGATATCCAAAAGCTATAACTTGTCAGGAGAGCGGATTCGACAGATCCAGCGCCGTGCTTTCGGCATCATAAAGAGCATGATTCCATGAGTGCTGGCGTGGAACTGGTAAGCAAATGTTGGGTTGTGTCTGCTGCAGCCCATCGAATGTCAGTCGCGGACGTGATCCGCGGGCAGGTTTATTCCTAAATCGCATCGGATTGGCGTCATGCCGGCAAGCCTTCGCATCCTGAACGGAGGTCGCGCCGCAAGATGTTGCTGGACAACGCTCACCGCAAGAAAGTCCGGCTCTCTCGCCGGCCGGCCGCAGACCTTTGCGGCAGACCGGGATCAGAATCAAAGCGCACTTCAGATCGCGACGGGCTCTTTCCTGACCTTGTAGCGGTTGCGCAGATCGCGGATCAGTTCGTGATTGCGGATCACGTCGTCACGCTGACGCTTTACCACGTTGCGGACATGCGGCGACAGAGCTACGGTCAGGGCCTTGGTGTAGGCCGTTTTGGCCTTGTCTTCGGCGCTCTCTACTTCTTCAAGCGTGCCGACGTCGCCGGCCGCGGCCTTCACCTTGCTCCAGCCGCGATGAGCGGCACCGGCAACTGTGCCGCTGTCCTTCGGCGTGCCGCCGAGAATTTTTACCAGCGCCTGCAATTCGGCCACGGCCTCCGCGCAATCCAGGGAGCGCTGGTGAAACACGGTTGTCAGTTCGGGTATGGCCGCTTCCTTGGCGGCTTCGGCGAAGCCTTTCGTGCCGTCCTGGGATATCTGAATTAAGCCGTTAAGCACTTTCACGGTGTCGTCGCTAAGCATGATTAGTCCTTGATGGCTGCCGGAGAATCCGGCGAACTGCTATCAAGATGAACCTCATGAGGCACAATTGTCGGTGCGCTGACCCACTACGAAGTCGCGATGTTGGATGCCGCACGGATCTGCACAGGAAGTGGGTGGACAAGTGTGTAAACGACGCGTGAGCGTCCCAGCGAACAGTGAACGGCGTCGATTCGTGGGAGTGTGCTTCATTGCGCGAACGCAGGCATGACGGAGCGCGGGGTGAGCATCATGATCCATTCTCAGGCGGGAACCAGAGCGGTGAGGAACGGGGTTCTTAAAAAATATGTTGGCGCGGTGTTGATCGGGTTTCTTCTCGGAGGGGTCTACGCCGTAGCCGAGAAGCCTGCCGAATCGCAAGCGCTGTCGCCGAAGCAGCCCGTGTTGCAGCACTCACATTATGTGAAACCTCTTAGCGCTGGCAAAGATTGCGGCGCGCAAGTAGACATCCAGATCGCGGCCGTCGTTGTCGCACCACCGAGGTCCCGATTTGGAGGCTCCGATCGTTACGCCGAGGCGGGCGCAGCGGACGTTCGCGAAACTGACTGTACCTGGGCCATTTAATCGAAGGACCATGGAAGGAAGCAAGGCATGACTGCCGATAAGTTCGTTCGCGGAAGCCGTGTCATTGCGCAGCTCCTCTCCGCGACCGCTCGTCGCAGTGAGCGGGCCGAAATGGATGGCGCAATGCAGCCGGTCAGTCCGCATTATCGCGCGGTGCTCAGTGCGCGGGAGCGCTTGCTCAATGCGGGCGCCGCGCGGCCAATCGCAGTAACGTCAGCAAGACTTGTATGCGATCAATGCCACTCTTGTGGGCGATTCCGCAAACAGCTAGCTAGCCGTCACATTGGGTAGAAGGCGGTCGAATTCACGTTTGACCACGGCATAGCATTCGCAGCTTTTCCGCTCAAGTCCCGGCCGGTCAAGCACAGTGAAGGTTCCCCGATCGTAGCGGATCAGCCCTTCCGCTTGCAGTGCGCCTGCCGCGTCGGTGACGCCCTCGCGGCGCACGCCCAGCATATTGGCGATCAGTCCCTGCGTCATCATCATTTTATTGCTGGGCAGCCGATCGAGGCCGAGCAATAGCCAGCGGGATAATTGCTGCGGCACCGAATGAAACTTGTTGCAGGCCGCGGTCTGCGTCATCAACGTAACCAGGGCCTGCGTATAGCGCAACAGCAGGCGCTGCAACGGCCCTGCACGATTGAACTCCTGCTTCAAAAACCGCCCGCTTAGTCGGAAGGCATGGCCGTCGCTTTGCACAATTGCTCGGCCGGTCGTGGCTTCACCGCCCATGTAAAGGGAAATGCCGACGATGCCCTCGTTCCCGACCATCGCGATTTCGGACGAATCGCCGTCCGCCATCACGTAGAGCAACGAGATGATGCAATCGATGGGAAAGTAAACATAGTCCAGAATCACATCGGAGTCGTAGACCACCTGGCCAAGCTTCATCGGCACCAGTTCGAGATGGGCGGATAGGCGCCGGTGTACCTCGTCTGGCAGGCAGGCCAAAAGGTGGTTTTTCTGCGGTTCGGCGGACATTGCAGTCTCCCAGTTCGATGGAGCGCCGGTACCGCGAACTTGCGACTGGCATGACTGCATCATTCTCATTAATAGAGCAAATACGCCGCCTGGTCGGTTCGTTGCCATACTTAGCGGCTTGGCGGGCCGCTGCAATGCTTGTGAGACATCACGGGATCATCAGCTTCCGGACGCTCATGACTGGCCGATGGTCGAGCCCGATATCCGCATGAGGAAGTTTGAGGGGATGATGTTCGCGCGGCGCCAATCGCGCCAGTAGCGTCGCGGCGGCTCCTAGCGAGCTGCGCTATCGGGGAGCAGCCGATCGGTTTCGGCCTTGACCACCGCATAGCATTCGCACACTCGTTTTTCGAGTCCCAAACGGTCCAACACCGTAATCTTCCCGCGCTTGTAGTCGATCAGATGCGCCGCCTGCAGCTTGCCCGCCGCTTCGGTGACGCCTTCCCGGCGCACGCCCAGCATGTTGGCGATCAACTGCTGGGTCATGGTCAAACGGTCCTCAGGCAGGCGATCGATGCTCAGCAGCAGCCAGCGGCACAGCTGCTGCTCCACCGTATGATGGCGATTGCAGACAGCCGTCTGCGACATCTGCGTAATCAGGGCCTGGGTATAACGCAGCAGCAAATGCTGAGCGGCGCCAGAGAGGGCGAATTCCTTCTTGAGCAGCTCACTCTTCAGCCAGAATGCATGACCGGCGCTTTGTACCACCGCCCGGCTGGGCGTGGTTTCGCCACCCATGAACAGCGAGACACCGACCATGCCCTCGTTGCCCACGACCGCGATTTCGCCGGAAGCACCATCTTCCATCACATACAGCAGGGAGATGATGGTGTCGATGGGAAAATAGCCATACTGCAAGCTGACTCCTGACTCGTACAGGACGTCGCCTAGCTTCAGCGGCACACGCTCCAGATGGGGCGACAAGCGCGCGCATTCGGCTTTGGGTAGGGCTTCCAACAACAGGTTTTTCTGGTGTTTCGGGATTGACACAGCGGTGGCTCCTCGGCGGGCATCAGGTGCCGGCACGGAGACGCTGGCGACTGTAATGATGCGACGTGTAAAAAATATAACGAAGAAGTCTCGCGATGTCCGTTCGACTGCGCACATACACGATTGTCCGGTTGGACGTGACCAGTTGGCCACACGCGATGGGATGCGCTTCGACAACGCCGACATCAAGGGTCTGTTGTCGATCGACGGCTACGTCGACCTGATGGACAAAGCGTCGATTGAGGTTGCCCTGATGCTCGCGGAGTAGGTGCGGGTAATCGAAATGTCGGCGATCTTGAAGTACTGAATCGTGGCGACCATTGTCCTTCGCTAACTCTTCCTACTACTCTATCCGTGCGAGTTGCACATGCAGCAGTACCTGAACCGCCAGTCCACCGCCGGACGGGCGCATCATGCGGTTCAGGTCCATGAAAATGCCCCCCCCCCGGTCGTCTACGCGCTGCGCCCAAAGGCGAGGGTGGCGGATTCAGACTAAGCACGGCGCGCCAACGCAAAACCTAGAAGGACGCCAAGCACGGAGCCGAGTCCGATGGCCGTCCATGGCTGTTTATGGACGTAGGAATCGGTGACGGCGGCGGTATTGCGCGCCTGATGAGCGATCGTTCCACCCATCGCTCGGGCAGATTGTTTCGCCGCGGCGATGCGCTCGCCCAGTCTGGCCCTGGCTCTGACCAGCTCTTCGCCGGTGAGCGAAGTCGTCGCTTTGATCAGATCCTCGATGTCCGCGAGAAAATTATGGAGCTCGCGCGGAACGCCCGACAGGGCTGTATCGGCCGGCGCGGTCACAGAGGGCGATGTTCCGTTGTATTGCTCGTTTGCGCCAGGTCCCGCAATAGTCGATTCGTTGGACATAAGTGATACTCGATAGGTGAGGGAAAAAAATGCGGTGACCGGGATGGCACAAATATCTTGCGCCGGACCGGTATGCAGGAACCAAGCGTGTAGCGGTGTCAGGCGGCATTCTTGCCGGCGAGCAGTCAGCAGAGTGGACCCTGATCGCGGTGGCGTCGGTACGCTGTCAAACAAATGCAGCGGCAAATAGACTCCAGCACAGAGGCAGCAGTCCGCTTTGTTGGATGGCCGCGCCATATGGCCTCAAGTGGTGGCAATACTTGCTCAAGGCGTGTCACTGCACAGGTCCCGACATGCACCACACTCGTGTTCCGCTATCCCCAAAGCAGACCAATAGTCCACGATAAAATCTGCTCTTCAACCGCAACGCGACGTCGGTGCAGAACTGAGATGGCAAGGTCAAAATTGCAAACTCCGCGGTCAGTGTGGAGTGCCGACACTGCGAGGGCGGCGGTAGACACAATCCCGCCGAGTCCAGTGATATACCAAATATCGCGCGCGTTCCCTGCGCTTACGTACCCTTCGATATTGTTTGCCGGAGCGCGGCGCCGGTGTCCGCACAGCTTATGTGTGCTGTCAGACCGACCCCGCCATACGCCGGGCGTAACAATCGGGTCAGCGAAGTAGACCGGCGCATGGGTTTGGGTCCACCGAGAATTCGGCATTCATTCCCGCACCTGCGCTACGACCGGTTCTAACAGGAGTTCACGCCATGCTCGGCACCATACTACTGATCGTCCTGGTGCTGTTCCTGATCGGGGCCTTACCGAGGTGGCCGCACAGCCGAGCCTGGGGTTACTACCCGAGTGGTGGACTGGGTCTGGTCGTCATCGTTGTCGTCGTCCTGCTGCTCATGGGGCGGATTTAGCCCGCTGCGGGTTTGAGCCATCTCCCATGGTCTGCCGGTCAATCGTTCATTTCATCACCAGGCCCGCCTCAGGGCCAGCGGAGAAGTCCCATGACTACCATTTTGTTTCGTAAGTTTCCATTCCGCGGCGCCCTGATTGCGGCCAGTCTGGCCGCGGGCCTTGGCACCAGCGCTTATGCCGACTCCACCGACGCGTCAACGCCGCAACCCCATAGCGACAGCGTAGGCGCGGCGATCACCGATGCGGCGATCACCGCGAAAGTGAAGTCCAAGTTTGTCGGCGATGATCGGCTGAAGAAATCCGACATCAGCGTTACCACCACCAACGGCGTTGTCACGCTCACCGGAACGGCATACGGCCCCGATGCAAAAGCGGGCGCCGAAATACTGGCGAGTGGCGTTGAGGGTGTGAAGGATGTGGACGACAACCTTCAAGTCCCTTCAGCGACTGGCGCTGGTCCGAGCAAGGTGGACAAGGCGGCGGCGAAAACAAAGCGAGTCGTGTCCGATAGCTGGATCACCACCAAGGTGAAGTCCGAGATCACGGCGGACAGTCTGAGCAAAGGTTTTGACGTGAGTGTCACGACCACGCATGGCATAGTGGTGCTGAAGGGGGCGCTGGCCAACCAGGATGCCATTGACCACGTCAAGGGTCTTGCTGAAAAAGTGAAAGGCGTGAAAAGTGTGGATACAGCGCTGCTGACGGTTAGCGGGGCGTAGCGGCCCGGCCGTATGAAATCAGAGTTGGATGGCCAGGACGGCAGGCGTCAAGATCAGGAATGATCGAAGCCGCACCGCAAGGTGCGGCTTTTTCACTTTCACTGTTTCGGCATTAAGCATGATTGTTCCTTGACTCAGTGCCGGAAAAGCTCCGCGAACTAACGGCAAGATCGACCGGGGTGGCTTCAGGGTTGGTGAGCCGCGCTCGCAATGCGATCACTATGTTAGGTGCCGTACAGAGTGTTTCCGGGATTGAGTGGAAAACAGTGCTGCTAACGTCAGGGTGCCCTAGCGCACGGTGTCCGGACGTTGATTCATGCGAGCGTGACTCATTACGCGAATGAATCGCGTAAGGGAATGCGAGGTGAGCACCATGTTCCGCTATCGGGCAGGCATTGAAACGATTAAGCATCGGGCCCGGAGAAGGTACTGCATGGCGATGCTGGCCGGGGGGCTGCTAGGCAGTGCTTATGCAGCGACCTCACTGCCCCTTGAACGGCCGGTGCGGGCGCCGTCGCCAAAGTCAGCCATGGCGCAGTTATCGCACGCTGCAAAAATCCCGCACGATCGCAATGCCTGTGGCTTGAAGCCCGGGGGTGTCGTTGTCGTATTGCCGATATTCATCGTGGGTGGGGATGCCGACGGCCAGGCCGTTTTTTACCTTGGGCACATCGACGATCCCGTCTGTACCTTGGCGATTTAATCGAAGGACAATGGAAAGGAATCACGGCATGACGACCGATAAATTTGTTCATAGAAGCCAGATCATTGCGCGGTATCTCTCCGAGATTGCTCTGCATAGCGCACAGGACGGGTCTGATGGTGCCCCGCAACTGATCAATCCGTATTTCCGCGACGTGGTCAGCGCGCAGGAGCGCTTGCTCAATGCGCTGGAACGGCTGCTTGAAAAGGCGCCGGGTCGGACGGTGGTTTAGACCGCTGCAACTGCGTCGCCACTGCTGCGGCCATCAGGCTCGGCACTCGCCCTGGCGATTCGCTGCCGTTCTACAGCCTGCCGGCGGCCGTGCGCTGAACGGTCGCCATCTCCCCCGGCATAAGGGTGGCAGCGTACCGACGTCGTATCACAGCCCTCCTAATGTCGGTGGTGCACCCATCCCGGCATCCCGCAATTTCGTGGGGCGCGGAATCGGAGGGCTTCCATGAAAAGAATGAATGGATACAAACCGACCATCGATGCCGCGAAAACCGAGGTGGTCACCGGGAAATCGGCGATCGACAAGGCAGCGCCGGCTCCTGCGCATAAGAGGTTGCTGTTGCAGCTCCCCCAAAAGGATGCCCCGCAAGCGCCACTGCGTGCAGCCAAGGGGGATGACGACCTCATGAGTGAAGAACCGTCGGTGCCTGAGCGTGGATGAGGTCAAGGGCAGGCCTAATCGACGTGGAGGCGCCACCAAGGGCGCCTGGAGCCATGCGACCGAGGGGGATCTTCCGAAGTCCAGGGACCACAAGCAGAAGAGGTCCGACCTGGCTCAGAAGCGCGACGCCATTGCGCGTGACGATGTTGAAATGCAGATCAAGAATTTCTTCAGGTAGCTGTCACTATTGAGTAGCGGAAGCGCAAAGCTTGCTTTGAAGCATCGGATTTATGCGCACTTCATATGTTCGATACCGTACATACGATCAATAAATGGAGGGATAAACTCAGGTCGGATAAGGCGTGGCCGGCGGTAGCGGATTTCCGATTGTATAGCTAATACTTGGATGGTACGGCTACGGATGGTATTGGAGGGATGCAGCGCACCATTAAGGAGCGTCATGAACAGCACCGATCTCGATTTTCTCGATTCCGCAATTGCCGAAATCGAAGGCTCTGCCACTGCGACCGTGAGTTCAAAAGGAGAGGCGATACGTCACGACCAATCGCGCTACCAACCGACTCGTGATCCTGACGAAGCCCTGCGGCTGATGGACAAGTACATCGCCAGAGTCGTGCGGACGAACGATGCCTGGGCAGCGGTGGGCCCAAACGGCCGAGCTTGCGTCGGCCCCACCTTGCCGATAGCGGTGTGCATGGCGATCGTCGAAGCACGCTGACCGCAGCGTCGAATCATCACTCTCATAGGCTTCCGACAATGTGCACGCGATTCGCCTATGCGCCCCACGACGACCAGTTGTCCGTCGTCGAACAGGGATTCGGCCGTCGTGTGCGCGAGGAGTTATCGGAATTTCCAGCGAACCATGACGTGCGTCCGGCGCAACGCATCCCGGTCATTCGTTGGTTGACCGGGGAGCAGCCGCATGTGATTTCGGCCCGCTGGGGTTTCATTCCGCCATGGGTTGTGACGGACCAGGCCGAACTGGAGTTCCAAACTGAACTCGAGCACGCCGACTCCGAGGGAAAGTGGCGCTACGCCTGGCGTTACGCGCGTTGCCTGATTCCCGCTACTGCGTGGTATGAAACCGTACCCGCTGTCGGTGGGATGTCCACGGCCGCGCCAAGCGGTCCGCCGTCGGATCAGGTTGCCGATCATACGCTGAAGGTGGCGAACGCCAGTGGACAACTGTTCATGCTGGCAGGACTTCACGGCTTCCTGACTACCGAGCAGGGACATCGCGAGACCACGAGCGTTCTCACCCGGCAGGCGCCCCCTGGTCTGGATTGGGCGCGGCAGCGTGTGCCGTGCATGGTCCCGCGCAAAGCGTGGAATGAATGGCTCTACCCCTATGCCACCGACCCGCGCCGAATCGCCGGCATGCTGGATCAGGCAGATACGTGGCTGGAAGCCCGCGTCACGATGCAGCGGATCGGATGCCGTGATGTCATCAATTGATCTGGCGCTGCGCCAGATACGGCAGCAGGCGATCGGGTTCCCCCGATTATCGTTGGCGGAACGGTGAGGATAATACTCGTCGCGGTCCTGCCGGTTTCGGTAAAACACCAACCCTCCCGCGGCCGCCGTGCGATTCCGTACATTGACTTATCTGTGCGGTAGCTCGCCAAAGCGCACCAATGAAATCAATCGGAACCGGCGCGGGAACCCTGGGCTTACTTTGGGAGTTTGTGCCCGTTCGCTTTGAATTGCTCCCCGAACGGTGTAAGCACACCGCCGCCGCTAGGACTCTGGTGGCATTCCGCGCAAGACTTCCCCGTTTGTGCGGCATATGCCGGCGTTGCCGATGCAGGTTGAGATATGAACAGATATGTTGTGCCAGCAATCAACAGCGTGGCTGCGGTAATGCGAACCAACGTGCCTGTCTTTGTCGTAGCTTTCAAATTGAATTCTCCGTTGCCGGTATTTTGGGGGTTGGCCGCCACAAGTCATGCCGAACGCTTTTACCTGGTGGTCCGCACAGCGACTATTTCTGGTCGATACCGAATCTTAGGTGAAAGTATTGGAAACAGTCGGTGCGCCGCCGTACATGCTTTGAGGTAGCTTGTCTATTGATCATGTCGCAGCACCCAAGCTTTTGCCGCTTCAACGATCGCAATCATCCAGAGAACCTCACGCCGCTACAGGTCCGGCGCCGTTCCAGACTCCTGTTGCTGATAGTTACTGGTTTGGAAACATCTTGAACTTCATTGGCATCGCAAACCGAATGACGTCTACGGCGAAAAATGCCACCGGATAGCCCCCGGCACAGCGCGAATCACGATGCAGCGCACGCAGAACCGGAAATTGACGGTGGTCAATGTTTCAGGGCAAAGATTGATCGGGATCAAGTCCGCTGCCGGCCGGGTGTGGTCAAGTGCCCATAGATACAGCCGAGGGTAACGAAGTGATTGATGTAAATGCCGGCAATCGGAAGGATCAGATCGTAAACGTGGTAATTGAAGCCTCCGGATACCCGCACACGGCGCTGCTGGTACTGGATATCGGAACTGCCCAAAGTGCTGTCGATGGTGCTGGTAACAAGATCGCCAAAGCTGTAGCACGAGATCATTCCAGCGTCCTGGGCCCGATTTCTCCATCGATTGCTTTCCAGCCTCAAAAAGAAAACTGTTGTCAGCTGCAATCGCTCGTTGAGCGCCTTCCCTGTGCCCCGCTACGATGGTGTGTTGCGGTGGAGTCGGTCCGGGTGGGGGGATGGCTTCGACAGCGCCCGGTGGCAGTGGTCTTATGATGGAACGCGCCGTTGCTGTACCAGTCCTTTACGCCACACGGCCCGCATTTCTGAGCTTGACACCCGTCTGCGTGTTGATTGGCATCGGCGCCGCGGTTCAAACCCGCACACACGTTGCCGTGGCGGACTGCCTGCTGGTGTTGATGGGGGCGCTTCTGGCGCATATAAGCGTCAACCTGCTAAACGAATATGACGATTTTCGTTCGGGACTCGATTCATTGACCGTACGCACGCCATTCAGCGGCGGCAGCGGCAGCCTGCCCGCCCATCCCGAAGCCGCGGCAGCCACGCTGATCTGGGGTCTGCTATGCCTGTCCGTGACCGCTGCGATCGGACTTTACTTTCTTTACGAAAAAGGCGTGGCGTTGCTGCCACTCGGACTTGCAGGGCTGGTCTTGGTGGCCGCGTACACGCCGTTGGTCACCCGCCAGCCATTGTTGTGTCTATTTGCTCCCGGTCTGGGCTTCGGTCCGCTGATTGTAGTAGGGACCTCATTTGCGCTTAGCAGTCACTATTCATGGATCGCGCTAACTGCGTCACTGGCACCGCTGTTCCTGGTCAGTGAATTGCTGCTGATTAATCAGTTTCCGGATATCGATGCGGATCGCCAGGTTGGGCGCCGACATTTGCCGATCATTCTGGGGCGGCGACGTAGTGCGGTACTGTTCGGCGTTCTTGTTGTATCTGCCTTCGGCGCGATTGTTGTCGGCGATGTCGCCGGACGTCTGCCGGTTTTGGCGTTGCTCGGCTTGCTGCCCTTGCCATTGGGAATTTACCTGGCTCGACAGGTCTACGTGCATGCAGATGACATACCACGGCTGATTCCCTACATGGGTATCAACGTTGCGATGATCCACGTCACTCTATTACTGGTCGCCATAGGTCTGATATTCGGCTGACAATCGGCGATTGCAGGAGTACGTCGGCTCAAACAGCGAATAGGGCGGAGTTGTCGACAAAAATAAGGTATTCGTGAATGCCGGCCAGCTGGAACTTCAGGACGTTGGCAAACGGTACCTCCAGCGAACTGCCGTCGTGCCGGATATAGGTTACGGTTCCGGTGACGATTGCGACATCCGGTAGCATCCAACGATCTTCTATGCGGTGCCGCAGGGTATTCAGTGCCAGGAAAAAGGCTGAGACAGCTGCTGCAATTGCCGGACGTCCGCGGATTGTCGTGGTATTGCCAAAGCGAAAGCAGGCATCGGGTAAAAGAAACTCGGTGAACGCTACGTGGTCCTTGCGATCGATAGCGGCGAGTAAATCGTCTACCCAGCGACCTTCAGTATTCACAAAGTATCCTTTTCGGATGTGACCGGGAGCCGCTACATGACGGGAGTTACCGCTTGAGACCCGCCTCGTTAGATGACATTCGCCGAACCTTCTATGGCCTGGAAATTATGCGGCCGCGGCTTTTGGCCTGGCCTGGGATATGCTTTTGGCGGCAGTTTGCTCTAGCCCGAGCCGGTCGAGAATGGTGATGCCGTGCCCGCGTATAATCAGCCACCCGCTAAGTTGAAACCTTGCGAATAACCTGGACACGGTTTCAGGGACGAGGCGCAGGTAGTTTCCGATTTCCTTGTGCGACATCGGCAGGTTGACTTCGGTGGATTTATCGGCCATGGACAAGATGAAATCCGCAAGCCGCTGGGGAGCATTCAGGCAGTAGAGCGACAGCTGGATTTCCAGTCGGGCGATTTCGTTGTCGAACTGCTCTAATAGCTGGAGCCGTAGCTGTCTGGACTCACCCGAACCGACCACGATAGCGTGCACAGGAATTCGGCAGATCAGGGTTGCATCCAGGGCGACGGCGCCGCAGCGCATTGGACGGTCCATCAGAGTGTCCAGTCCCAACAGCTTTCCGCAGGTAGGGAATCCGGTGATTCGCTCGCGTCCATCATCCCCGATTCGATACGTTTTGAGCATTCCCCTGTTGATGGAATATACGTGTTTAAGGAGGTCGCCGGGCCAGTAAAGGTGCTGCCCTCGACGCAGAGAACGGGTAGTAATGGCAGATGAAAGGCCGGACCCGACTTGGTGTTGCTGCTGCACTAGCGCTTCAATGACGTTGATCTTGGAGTTGCCAAAAGCAGCTTTATCCGATTTGGATCGAATGCTGCTCGGCTTGGCATCGATCAAAGTCATTCTCAAAGTCCTTAAAGTCGCCAAACAAAGCCGAACACGGCTCCGGTGTTCTTTAAATCTCCCTCATCACCTTTTCGTAGCGTCAGCCTAAACAGGCGCTCAGACCATACTATTCACATTGATATGCCAAGTTAACTAATAGGCGTCGCAGCCCGATAGGCTTTTGCGCCACCGGAAACATAACAGCACGTCTGAACCTACTCCGTACGTTGCCGCACATAGACAATGGTTTACGGTACCCCATGTTCTCGAAGGGTTTTGGTGGATCGTAAGTATGGCTCTGCTCGTTCGCTCCATTGCCAGTTTGCAGAGGGCGCGGAGAAGGTCATGTTCCACGGCGGAAAAATGGCGGCCGGCCTCGGATGCAATGTGCTGGTTAACGCACAGACATACGGTGGCATATGCCCCAATGTCTCATCAATAAGCTGGGGCGTTCGCGCATCGCGGGTCCGATCACTGGCTCCTGAAGCCGATTGTTTAAAGTCGTGGACGGAAGATGCCCGGCGACTACATTGATACAAACAAAGGGCGGCGGCGGTAGCGCCTTTGAATGGCATCGACGAGTCTGGTGAACCAATCGACGGTTCGGCTAATCCCTCCAAAGTAAGGTAAAGGTTGTCAAGACCGTATAGCGATAAGAATGCGGTAAATGAAGCTACGAATCGGCGGAATACCATATGCCACCAGCGCCCACGCCAATGATCGCCGACAGGCCCAGCATCCTGAAAACCGGCCAACTCGCGCGAAATCTTGCAATGACCAGCCTCGGTGTGAACGTGGGCGCTCGTATCGCTATGCATCAGGTTCGGAATATCTTTCGCAGCGAAGCCAATAAAGAGACCGCAAACCGGGACTTCTACTCGGAGCAGGCGCAGGTGCTGGCTGACCGGCTTGGCCAACTCAAGGGCGGTGTAATGAAGGCCGGGCAATTGCTGGCCCTATATGGTGAATACTTCCTGCCTCCGGAGATTGTTGCGGCGCTGAGCACCTTGCAGGACTTCTCTCGGCCGGTGGCCTGGTCATCATTGGCGCCAGCGGTTGAGAGGTCGTTGGGCAAGGTGCGGATGTCGGAACTGGAAATTGACGAAACCCCGATTGGAGCTGCGTCGCTCGGTCAGGTCCACCGGGCCAGGCGACTTGGCGACGGATTGGAACTCTGCCTGAAAATTCAATATCCGGGTCTGGCCGAGTCCATCGACAGCGATATGCGCACGCTTTCACGCCTGTTGCTGATGACCCGCGTGGTTCCTAAAGATCTTGACCTGACACCGATGTTCCAGGAGATTCAGCAGATGTTGCACCAGGAAGTGGACTATCGGCGCGAGCTCCATTTCACACAGGAATACGCTAAAAGGCTTGCAGGTGACCCCAGGTTTGTTGTGCCACGGGTCATGCCGGAATACTCCGGGCGCCATGTTCTGACCATGACCTTCGAACCGGGAATCGGAGTGCATGATCCAAGAGTCTCGGCACTTAGACAGGAACGCCGGAATCGATTGTCTGCCACGTTTCTCGATCTATTTCTGACCGAATTGTTCGAGTGGAGAATGGTTCAGACCGATCCTAATTTTGGAAACTATTTTTTCAGGATAAATCCTGACGGTAACGACGTCATCGTACTGCTTGATTTCGGTGCGACGCGGGTGTTCACGTCGACGTTCGTCCACGGATACCGCGAACTGGTTAATGGAGCGCTACTGCGCGACCTTAGCCGCATTGTCTCAGGTGCGGCTGAGCTTGATATTCTAAAAAAGGAGTTTCCGAAGTCCGTGCAGGAAGGATTTGCACGCATGTGCGAGGTAATCGTGGAGCCGTTCGAGGAGCCCGGGAGTCTCGGCGCACCGAAAGAGCTATGGAATGCCGCCGGAGAATATCGGTGGGGTGAAACAGATTTGCCGGAGCGCGTCGCCCGCGCCATGGCCTTGAGCATGCTAACCGTTCACTATCGTCTTCCGCCCCGGGATCTGGTCTTTCTTCATCGGCGCCTGACGGGCTTATTCATCATGCTTCGTACGCTACGCGCCGAAGTCAATGGAAGGCAGCGGCTGATGTCCGCGCTGAGGCCGTAGCCCCCGGATTTGGAAGACGCTATCCAAGGAGCAGGATTGAATCTGGCGGTTTCAGATTCCTGTGGCTCGCGGGAAGGCGAATCCTATGCACCCGGGAGGCCATCCAGATGTTCCACCCGTGGCCAGTAAAAGATGCTCCGTCGCCAGCAACGTGCCAGAAGCCGCCAGTCGCAGATCGTTCAGTCCAGATACTGGAGAATGTCCGCAATTCCCCTGGTCCCCTGGTCCCCTGGGCTAATATTCGCGCGACCCAGTCCGGGCCAAAGCTGCCTATCATGGGAGGCGGCTTTGGAG
>Ga0302316_10002143_pt1 | contig 14614 bp, 12 predicted proteins | sample III_Palsa_N3_2_FD_200456 | JGI IMG/M metagenome (GOLD analysis project Ga0302316, IMG submission 200456) | Peat permafrost microbial communities from Stordalen Mire near Abisko, Sweden - III_Palsa_N3_2 | ecosystem: Environmental > Terrestrial > Soil > Palsa > Peat permafrost | place: Sweden...
AGCGACGATGCGGAGGACGTTGTATTGGGTCCCGGTGAGGGAGAACTCACGGAAGTGCTGCTCCATGCGGTGCATGAGGACGGCCGAGGTTCGGGCGAGGTTGAGCAGGACCTCCTGTTGGAGGGAATCGAACGGCCGGGACTGGCGGATCTCTTCCTGGAGGGTCGGAGACATAGAGTTCACTGTATCGCGAAGATTAGAGTGCGAAACCGGGAGGGGGATGCAACCCCGGTAAGACTAAGTGAGATTATCGGGATCATGGGGTGCCGAAATTGACAAAATTATCGTGTTTATCATTTTTTGATAACTTTGATAATTTTGATATATTTCTTCCTGTGAATCGCATTGCCAACCCATACTCTCCCGGTGCAGGGGCACCGCCACCCGAGCTTGTGGGCCGGGCGGTGCTGCGGGAAGATGTAGCGATCGCGATCGCGCGTTTACGGTCCGGCCGGTCGTCCAAGAATACCTTGATGGTAGGGCTTCGAGGGGTAGGAAAGACGGTTCTGCTTGAGCAGATGAGGAGTGACGCCGAGGCTGAGGGCATTTTAACGGTTCGCTCCGAGACGCCGGAGAATCGTTCCTTGCCTGCTCTACTGGCGCCGCAGCTCCGGTCGGCACTGCTGAAGCTGTCACGATCAGAAGCGGCGCAGGATTTCGCCCATCGTGGGCTCAGTGCGCTTGCCGGTTTTGTAAAGCGACTGAAGGTCAAATATGCGGATTTAGAACTGAGTTATGACGCTGAACCAACGCCCGGAGAAGCTGACAGCGGAGATCTTGAGGTAGATTTAAGCGCGCTTTTGGAACGGGTTGGTGAAGCAGCCCAAGCGGCTGGCACGGCTGTCATGATCTTCCTTGATGAGGTCCAGTACCTTGCGGAGGACCAATTCGGAGCTCTGATTGCAGCGTTGCATCGATGCGCCCAGAGGCGGCTGCCAGTCGGCGTCGTTGGCGCTGGATTGCCTCAGCTAAGGGCTTTGGCGGGGCACGCAAAGTCTTATGCCGAAAGGATGTTCAACTTTCCACCGATTGGACCTCTTCCGGAGAGTGAGGCTCGGGAAGCCATTACGAAGCCTGCACAAGTGGAAGGCGTCTTTTTTACAGAAGATGCCTTGGAAGAGATACTGGAGAAGACAAAGGGCTATCCGTATTTTTTGCAAGAGTGGGGAAAACACTCATGGGATATTGCAGTAGTTTCCCCCATTACGAAGTTGGATGTCGCTGCCGCGACTGAGGCTGCCATTGCAGCACTGGACCATAGTTTTTTCCGGGTACGTTTTGACCGGCTCACCCCAAGCGAACGGAAGTATCTTCGGGCGATGGCGGAGCTAGGCCCAGGGCCCCATCGATCCGGGGATATCGCTACGGTACTGGGAAAAAAAGTGAGTGCAATTGGGCCGCTTAGGGAACGCACCATCGGCAAAGGCATGATCTTCAGCCCAAACCATGGCGATACGGCCTTTACGGTTCCTCTGTTTGACGAATTTATGAAACGCATTATGCCGGGTATGGGCTGGCTTGAGGATTAGGGAAGAAATCTGAATGAATGTACTGACGAAATGGCTGCGCTCGTATCTGCCGGAACTGCCTGTCGATGACCGGCAGCTTGCCGAAGACCTGACCCTGCGGGGGATTGCTGTTGAGGGTGAGTTTGAGGCGGCCTGCGGCGGCGCGCTGTATGAGATGGATATTACAACCAACCGCGTCGACGCGATGAACCACTATGGCGTGGCGCGCGAGGCGGCGGCGATCTATGACGTTGCGCTGAAGCCGCTGACCGAAGGGCTTGCCGCGCCGGTGGTGGAGACGGTGGCGGGCGAAGGGTTTCCGGTACGGATAGAGGCGAAGGATTGGTGCGGTCGGTTTACGGCGCGGGTGATTCGTGGTGTGAGCGTGGGGCCAGCTACGGGGCTGATCGCGGAGTACTTTGCGGCGCTGGGGCAGAAGCCGATCTCGGCTCCAGTGGATGCGACGAACTTTGGCTGGCTGGCGATGGGTCAGCCGACGCATGTGTTCGATCTGGACAAGATTGAGGGCGGAATTGTGGTTCGGCGGGCGAAGGCCGGGGAGAAGCTGCGGCTGCTCGATGGAACAGAGCGAGTGTTGGTGGCGGACGACCTGGTGGTGGCCGATGAGGTAAAGGCACTTGGGCTGGCCGGGGTGATGGGTGGTTGGGACTCGCGGGTGACCGAGGAGACGAAGAACATTTTGGTCGAAGCCGCGTGGTTCGATCCGACGCCGATTCGCGCGAGTTCGCGGCGGCATGGGCTTCACACGGACGCTTCGCATCGCTATGAGCGCGGCGCGGACTTCAATGGGCCGCCGGTGGCGAGCGCGTTGGTGACGCGGCTGGTCGTGGAGCAGTGCGGCGGTGCGGTGGTTGGGCCGCTGGTGGATGTCATCGTGCCGGAGGTCGTGGTGCGGACGGCGAACCGCAAGCCGATTGCGCTGCGTGTGAGCGAGGTACAGCGGCATCTGGGGGCTACGGCGGATGGGCTGGGTGTGTCGGCTGAGGTGGTCGAGCAGTATCTTGTTGCGCTGGGTTGTTGCTTGAGCAAAGGGGCGGCTGCGGGTGAGTACAGCGTGGCACTGCCGAGCTGGCGGCTGGACCTGGAACGCGAGATCGATCTTGTGGAAGAGGTCGCGCGGGTTTATGGGTACAACCGCTTTGCGGATACGCTGCCCGCGTTTGCGGGTGAGGTGGTGGAACAGCCCCATGCGGGGCAGGAGCGGGTGATTCGCGAGACGCTGCGGGCGCTGGGGTATAGCGAGGCGGTGTCGAGTACGTTTACGTCGGCGGAAGAGGCGTCTGCTTTTGGGGATGCTGGTGCGGGCGTTGTGGCGATGGGGAATCCACTGAGTGAAGAGGCGGGAATGCTGCGGCCGACGCTGGTGCCAAACATGGCGGCGATGCTGGCGCAGAATCTGCATCGCGATGTAAGCGTGGTGCGGTTGTTTGAGATGGGGACCGTCTTTACGGGGTCCGCTGCAGCAGTGAAGGAAGAGACCGGGATTGCCATTGGTGCGACCGGCGCGGCGGTTGCCACGTCGCTGTATAAGGCCGAGGATGCGCTGTTCTATGAGGTAAAGGGAACGGTCGAGGCGTTGCTGGCGAAGTTTGCTGGTGCGGTGACGTTTGATGGAGCGTCGCTGCCTGCATGGATCGAGGCCGGACGCGGTGCGTGGGCATTGCTGGATGGCAAGGTGGTTGCCGTGTTTGGCGAGTTGAACGCCGCCGAGGCGCAGAAGCGGAAGCTGCGGCAGACTTGTGTGTTGGCAGAGGTGAAGGCGCAGGCGTTGCTGGGGGCGGCGTTGAAGTCTCCGGTGGCGAAGGATGTTTCGCGGTTCCAAGCGGTGGAGCGGGACTTCTCGTTTGTGTTCCCGGATGCCGTGCGCTGGGTGGAGATTGAGGCTGGGCTGCGCGGATTGGGGATCGCCGAGATGTTGCGTGTGACGCCGGTGGAGATCTTCCGGGATGCGAAGGGGAAGGCTGTCGCTGCTGGGAGTTACTCGTGTTTGGTGCGGGTGGTGTTGCAGTCCGGTGAACGGACGCTGACCGAGGAAGAGTTAAGTGGCTGGTCGGAGAAGATTGTTGCGGCGTTGACGAAGTTGGGCGGAGCGCAGCGAGCTGGATGAAAAGATGGCTTTTCTGAATCGGGATTCGAAATCCACTAAGCGAATGGCTATACTTCGAGAGGATTCAGGAATGCAAGGGAGTGGGGTAGATGGGTTCTTCGACGATCAGCGTGGATGAGTTTCAGGCACTAGAGCAGAAGGTTTTGCAGACTGTTGATCTCATCAAGAAAGAGCGCGAGGCCCGCACGGCTGCCGAGACGGAGCGGAATGAGGCGCGCGGCGAAGTAATCGTGCTGCAGGAGAAGCTGACCGCGGCGGAAGAGAAGCTGGCGGCCATGACCGAGAAGTTGACCGCGACGAGCGAAGAGTTGACGGCTGCAAGCGCGGCGCAGGCCGAGGTGGACAGCCTACAGAAGGAGCGCGAAGCTGTGAAGCTGCGTGTGGAAAAGATGTTGGCGCAGATGGACGAGCTTTTGTAAAAACAGGGATCAAGGAACAGCGATTAGGGATTAGGATTTCGATAGGCGAGAGATATGGCGGAGATGCAACAGAAGAGTGCGGCGGAGATGTCGAGGAGCGAGTTGGCGGCGCAGGCAGCCGGCGCGGTCGTGGTCGAGATCTATGGGCAGGTGTATCAGTTGCGCGGGACCGACACGGCGCACATTGAGAAGCTGGCCGGGATCGTCGACGGCAAGATGCGCGCAGTTTCGGCGCATGGAGCGACGGTGGACTCGTTACGCGTGGCTGTGCTGGCGGCGTTGAACATCGCGGATGAGCTAACGGCGCTGCGGGCGCGGTTTGACACGCTGAACAGCAGCGTGGCGCAGACGCATACGCTGCAGACGATGCGTTCGCGGGCTGGTTCGCTGGCCGGCATGCTGGATGCGGTGCTGGACGAGCGCAAGGTCGGCTAAGCCCCTTCAAGCAAAGCAGTAACCTCCCTTTTGCAAAAATCGCTTGTCATCTGAGTCCATTTCAGCGGATGATTATGGCGTTCTCCTGGTTGTGGAGGCCCTCGATGTCAACGTTGCAGCGTGCTGCGCTCTTTGCTGTGTCGTTCGCGTTTTCTGCTGCTGTCTTCGCACAAACGGCAAACCCGGATGTCCCGGCATACTTCAAGGATCCGAAGTTCCGTGCGGCGTTGAGCGAAGGCTACACGTTGATGGCCAATCAACGGCCGTATGCCGATGATGCATTCAAGAAAGCGAACAAGCTTGCCGGTGGCCAATGCCCGAAGTGTATTGACGGGCTCTTTCACGCGCAAATGGCAGAACGCGACTACAAAGCTGCTCTTGCAACCTGCAATCTGCGGCTGAGCTTTGCAGCGACGCCAGCCGATAAGGCGCTTGCTTTGACCTGGCGCGGGCAGGCGCTGCTGGCGCAGGCCGGCGATAAGCCGAAACCGGCCCAGCTAGAGGCGGTGCATGCAGCGTATCAGGAAGCCCTTGCGAACTCTCCGAAGGATGTGAACGCGCTCTTTCAGGACGGCAGGGTGCTGGCGAAGATCGGCAACATGGAAGATGCCAGCGCAGCCTTCAAAAAATGTGCCGAATGCCTGAATCCAAAGGACGTGGCAAAGCTCCGGGCGGAACATTTTGCAGCGAATCCGGAATTGGCAACGCATCCGATGGTTCCGGTGTTCGAGGTAACGGCGCTCGATGGATCGAAGTTCAACCTGGATGCGATGGGCGGGCGCGTTGTGCTCATCGATTTCTGGGCTACATGGTGTGGTCCATGCAATGCAGAGCTGCCGAACCTTAAGAAGATCGCGAAGGACTTTGCCGGCCAGCCGTTGGTGATCATCAGTGTGAGCTGGGATAGCGATGAAGCGAAGTGGAAGCAGTTCATCCAGAAGAATGAGATGACCTGGGTGCAATATCGCGATGCGGACCATAAGCTATCTGAAAACTTTGGCATCAACGCTATTCCGCACTACTTCACCATCGATGCCGACGGGGTGCTGACCGCCGAGATGCTTGGTGAAGGAAACGACGTTGAGGGCAAGCTGAAGAAGTTGGTGGCGAAGGCCAAACAAGCGCAGGCACAGAGCACAGTCACTGCGGGGTATTGAGCGGGAGAGTTTAGCTATGCGAGTTCGTGGAATCGGTATGTTCGTTGGATTGACGCTTCTTTGCGGCGTTGCTGTAGCGCAACAGCAGGCTGATCCGGACCCTGTGGTGCCGGAGGCGACTGTGCCGGCCGCAGCGCAGCATGCGTTCGAACAGGGTCGCGACTTCGAGAAGCGCCAACAGCTAACCGGCGCGGTGGACAGCTACCAGGCGGCAATGAAGGCAGCAGGTGGCAAATGCGACGGCTGCGTGGAGGCCATCTTGCGGACGCAGATGAAGATGGAGGACTTCAAAGGCGCGGCAGGAACCGCGGCGATGATGGCTCGCAGTGCTCCGGACGCAAAGGCGAAGGCGCAGGCGGAGAAGCGCGGAGGATTGGCGCTTTATGAGCAGTACTTTGCGCAGAGCGAAGGGCGCGGCGGGGTGGATAAGAATCCGAAGAAGGCGGCGGACTCACTGAAGCAGGCCGAGGCGGTGTTGGCGCAGGCGGTGGTGGATGATGCGAGCGATGAGCCGATTCGGATGCTGCATGCGCGGGTGATGGCTGCGGAGAAGCGGGATGAGGATGCGAGCAGGGAGTTTGCGGCGTGTGCGGCTACTCCGGGGACGAGCGAGCAGGAGTGCGCCCGGGCGCTGCGGTTTGCAAAAGACGTGGGGATTGCGCGCAATGAGCCGGCCCCGATATTCCATCTAAAGGCGATGGATGGAAGCGACGTGACGCTGGATAAGCTGGCAGGAAAGATTGTGGTGGTGGACTTCTGGGCGACATGGTGTCCGGTGTGCCGCAGGGATTCGGACTACATACAGACGATGGTGGACGCCTTCGATCCGCAGAGATTTGTGCTGCTGGAAGTGGACGCGCACGAAGATGAAGGACGGTGGAAGCAGTATGTGGAGGACAACCGCCTGGAAGGGCTGCAGACGCGCGACAAGGGCGATGTGGCGGATGCGTTCCATGTCGGGGGGTATCCGACGTATGTGGTGCTGGATGGCGATGGGATTGTGCGGATGCGAGCGGTGGGGATTGAAGGAGATTTGAAGGGTACGGTGAGGAAGCTGTTGCAGGAGCAGAAGGCGGCGGATGGCGACAAGCGTGTGCCGCTGCCGAAGAGTGGGGCGGAGTAAAGTTCTTATTGACGCGGCGGGGAAGGTTGGCGTCCAATAGAGGTAGAAATAAGTGCTCCCCTGCGACTGACGCGCAGAGGAGCAGGTTGAGACGGTTAGTGCCGCAACAGCAGCACCAACCACATAGCCTTCGACAGCAGACGCAGCAGGATTTCTCCTGGAATCTGAATCGAGAGCTTACCAAAGCGAATCCTTACAGACCGCAAAGGGCCTCACCTCCTTCTACGGAAAATCGCCTCGGGGTTGCCGCCCCGAGGCGTTTCGCTTTTCAGGGCGAAACTTTCCCTCAGTGCTTGAATCCCTGTGCGAGCCAGTCCGCAGAAGTTCTGGCAGTATCTCACGCAGAAGCGGCGCCAGGGGTGTACTCGCTTGATTCTGAGAGACACAGCAATTCTTCCCGTTTGTGCTCTCACCGACATATAAAAACTCTGAATTTCCTTGTGTGTAAGGTGGCTTCCGTTCGATGATGGGATCATTCCGTTAGTGGAGTTTTTGCGATGGCCGCTTCTGCGCGTGTTCTGAGCTTTGTTGTGATGGTGTGTGGTCTGCCCGTTGGCTACGCGCAGACACCGGCCAGCGCCTCAGTGACTACTACTTCTTCTGCTGCGCGACCGTCGTATGAGAGCGATCCGAAGTTTGTGAAGGCGATGGCTGACGTGAAGCAGCTCATCCAGCAAAACAAGGGAGCTTACCTTGAGGATGCTTACAAGAAGGCCAACAAAATTGCCGGTGGCCAGTGCGCGGATTGCCTGACCCACATGTACAACATGCAGATGGTGCGGGGTGCGTACAAGGACGCGCTGGCAAGCGCAACGGCCTCCGAAGCGTTAGCGACGACGCCGCTCTCCAAGGCGATTGCGGCGGCGGACCGTGGAGAGGCGATGGTGTCCCTTGCCGGCACGAAGCCGAAGCCGGCGCAGCTTGAGGAAGCTCATGTCGCGTTCCAGGTAGCGATTGCGCTGTATCCGAAGTTTCCCAGCGCGTTGTATGCAGACGGCAAGGTGCTGGCCAAGTTGGGAAGGCTGGAGGAGGCGCGAACGGACTTCCAGCAGTGTCTGGAGTGCTCGGGACCGCATGATCCGGCGCGGCTGCGTGCGCAACACTTTGCCGCGAATCCTGAGCTGGCGACACACCAGATGGCCCCGGCGTTTGAAGTGACGGCGCTGGATGGCACGAAATTCAATCTGGATGCAATGGGTGGACGCGTGGTGTTGATCGACTTCTGGGCGACGTGGTGCGGGCCATGCAATGAAGAACTGCCGCACATGAAGAAGATTGCGAAAGAGTTTGCGGGGCAGCCGCTGGTGATCCTGAGCGTGAGTTGGGACAGCGACGATGCGACCTGGAAGACCTTCATGACGAAGAACGAGATGACCTGGATGCAGTATCGGGATGCGGACCACAGGCTGACAAATGAGTTTGGTGTGAATGCGATTCCCCATTACTTCACGATCGATTCCGATGGTGTGCTGACGTCTGAGATGATGGGCTCGGGATCGGATGTGGAAGGCAAGCTGAAGAAACTGGTTGCGAAGGCTCGCGAGGCGCAGGCGGCGCAGAGCGCGAGTGCAGGAGGGTCGACGCAAACACCGCTGCCGAAGACAGACGCGGAGTAAAGTTCTTATTGACGCGGCGGGGAAGGTTGGCGTCCAATAGAGATAGAAATAAGTGCTCCCCTGCGACTGACATCGCAGAGGAGCAGGTTGAGAAGACTAGCGCCACGAGAGCAACGCTAACCACACAGCTTTTGATATCAGTGCTAACAGGATTTCTCCTGGAATCTGGATCAGAAGCTTACCAAAGCGAATCCTTACGGATCGCAAAGGCATCACCTCCTTCTACGGGAAAATCGCCTCGGGGCCCTAACCCCGAGGCGTTTCGCTTTTCAGGGCGAAACTTTCCCTCAGTGCTTGAATCCCTGTGCGAGCCAGTCCGCAGAAGTTCTGGCAGTATCTCATCCTTCGCCCGGGTTGCGTTCGGCGGCGATGCCGGATAGCATCCAAGGCAGAGACCGATCTGCAAAGCAGGTTCGGCGAATACCGCAGGTTGAACCAATATTCTTTGAACAGGGGTTCGGCTCGTAAATATTGCTCGGTGTGCTATGTCCGCCAGTCCGGAAAGCCTAAAGAGCGACGGCTGAATCCCACCGCTTATACGCGGGTTCACCTGCGCCTCGTCCGTACGGCCAAGCGGATCGGTCCCTGCTTTTAAGTCGGGGAACAGCGAACAGAAGACAGCGAACGGCCAGTGGGGCTGGCTTCCCGCGTATCCTTAGTGGTGATGATGTTTTTAATGCAGAGCGTTGCTGTTGTCCTGCCGGGGTTTTTGCGGCTGGGGCGGTGGCATCTGCCGGTTTATGGAATCTTTGCAGCGGTGGGGTTGGTGGCTGCGCTCTGGCTTAGCCAGCGAACTGCAAAACTTGTGGGCATCTCTGCGGAAAAGCTGTGGGATGCGGGCATGTTTGCCGTGGTCGCCGCGTTTGTGGCTTCTCGGGTGCTCTTGGTAGCGATGGATTTCCGGGCGTTCCTGCGGTTTCCGGTGCTGGTTTTGGCGCTGCCTTCGCTCACCTATAGCGGCATGCTGCTGACCGGCATACTGGTGTGGATCTATCTTCGCGTGAAGAAGCTGCAGGTACTGGATGTTATGGATGCCTGGGCACCTTGCGCCGCAGTGCTGGCGGCTGTACTTTCGCTGGGACACTACGTCGAAGGCACCGATGCAGGGATGCCGACGCGGCTGCCGTGGGGTGTCGTGACGCCGGGGGACAACGTGCTGGGCAAAGTACATCCGGTGGAGATCTACGCGCTGATAGCGGCGTTGGGGATGTGCGAGCTGTTGCTGATTCGTTTGAAGCGGCGGCAACGTGCAGGTCAGGTTGCAGGGCTGGCGCTGGCGGCGGGTGGGGCGATCTCGTTTCTTCTGGATATGCTGCGGCAGCCGGTGGATAGCTTTGGTGGAGCTTGGCTCGATCCCTCGCAGTGGGTAGCATTGGGAGCGGTTTTGGTGGGTGTTGGGATTCTTGCTTATCCGAAGAGTTCTTCGATTGTCTATGAAATGAAGCTCCGCGGCGACGGCGAACGGTCGATGAAGGAGTTGGTCTAAATGCCCTCGAAGAATATGTTGCCGAAAGGAAATCGCCGGCAGTCGGTGAAGGAGGAGTATCGCGCCCACCGCACGGCGCTACAGGAGCAAATGGCGGCGAAACTCGCCGCTGGCGAAGTGGACGAGGAAGAGCTGGAACCGGTGACCTATGACACGGCTGAGTTTTACACGACCCCCTCGCCGTTTGCGAACCGTCCCGGCCTCGTCACCGACGGGCCGGATGGTGGCAAGCATCCATCGGAAGAGAAGACGCAGCGGCGCTACGGCAGGCCGAAGGCAGCCGAGGAGCCGGTGGTGGAGATTCAGCCGCTGGAGCTTGAGCCGGAGGACGGCATCCGAAGCTTTACCGCCGAGCCTGCCGCCGCAGGACTGCGGTTGGACGCGTACCTGGCGAAGGCGATTCCGGACATCAGTCGCGCGCGCGTGGTGCTGTTGATCGAAAAGGGCCAGGTGACCGTAGACGGCGAAGCCGCCAAGGGCAAGACGAAACTCAAGGGTGGGGAACTGATCGAGATTGAAGGCGAACCCAGACCGGAGCCGCTGCACGCCGAACCGGAGGATATTCCGCTGGCGATTGTGTATGAAGACGACGACCTCGCCGTCATCGATAAGGCCGCCGGGATGATGGTCCACGCCGGTGCGGGTGACAGCGAGCGCAACAAAGGCACGCTGGTGAACGCGCTGCTCTTCCACATGGGCAAGGACTTGTCTGGCGTCAGCGGCGATCTGCGGCCGGGGATTGTGCATCGGCTGGATAAGCAGACCAGCGGGTTGATTGTGGTCGCCAAGAACGACTCGACGCACCGCAAGCTGAGCGAGATGTTCAGCGAACGGCGGCTGCGCAAGGTATATCTGGCGCTGGTGCATGGCTGGATTGAGGACGATGAAGGCACGATCACGCTGCCCATCTCGCGCGACATCGTGCGGCGGACGCGCATGACGACGCGCCGCAGCGGGGGCCGGACGGCGATCTCCCACTGGCGGGTGCTGGAGCGGGTTGAGGGCGCTTACGGCAAGTTCACGCTGGTTGAGGTGAGGATCGAGACCGGGCGCACGCACCAGATTCGGGTCCACATGCAGGCGATTGGGCATCCCGTGGTCGGCGACACGCTATACGGCGCGCCGGAACGAGTAAAGGCGGTAAGTGCGGCCAAGCCCGGAGCAGCGCGGATGGCGATGCCACACATCGAAAGCACGGAATTTCCGGCATTTTCCCTGGAGCGCAACTTCCTCCACGCGGCAGAGCTGGAGTTCAAGCATCCGCGCACCGGAAAGCCCCTGGAACTGGGCGCCGGGCTGCCCGAGGAGCTGGTCGAAGTGCTGCAGCGAGTGCGGTAGCGGCAAGGAATTAGCCAACAGGGAACAGGGAACAGGGAAGACGGTTCGGCTGTTCGCTGTTCCTGTTGGCTGTTGCCTGCCTTTTAATTGGTACGATGGTTGGTATGAAGATTTGTAATAGCGCGCTCGGGGCCGCGATGGCCCTGGTTTGCGCGGTAGCGATGCAGGCACAGCAGACTCCCCAGACACCAGCGGCTACGCCTCCGGCGGCCACAACCCCCGCACAGCAGACAGCCCCGCCGGCGACCCCGACAGACCAGAACGCGCCGGCGGCCTTGCAGCAGCGTCCGGACGATGCGCCGCATACGGTCATTCCGGTCTTCGTGAACGAAGTCGATCTCATCTTCACGGTGCTGGATAAGAACGGTCACTTTGTTACCGGTCTGCAGCAGGATCGCTTCGGTTTGCTCGATGACGGAAAGCCGCCGTTGCGCGTGCGGAAGTTTGAGCAGCAAACGAACCTGCCGCTGCGCGTGGGCATCATGCTCGACACCAGCAGCTCCATCCGCGAGCGCTTCCAGTTTGAGCAGGAGGCGGCGACGGACTTCCTGCTGCAGGTGCTGCATCCGGCGGATCGCGCGTTTGTTGAGGGCTTTGACGTGCAAACCAATATCTCGCAGGACTTTACGAACCGCGTGGACATGCTGGACACAGGGATTCGGAAGCTGCGGCCCGGCGGCGGTACGGCGATGTTCGATGCGCTGTACAAGACCTGCCGCGACCAGATGCTGACGCTGCAACAGAACGTTTCGGTGCGAAAGGCGATTGTGCTGGTCTCGGATGGCGACGACGACTATAGCCGCGTGACTCAGAACGAAGCCATCAAGATGTGTCAGCGTGCGGAGACGATCGTCTACACGATCTCGACCGATACCAGCCCGACGAAGGACAAGGGCGATGACGTGCTGCAGGCCATCGCCGACGCAACCGGCGGCCAGGCCTTCTTTCCGCGGCGTATCGACGACGTGGCTTTGGGCTTCCGTAACATCGAGGAAGAGCTGAGAAGTCAGTACCTGCTGGAGTACATCCCGGCGGACTTCAAGCGTGATGGCTCGTTCCGGACGATCTATCTGCACTCCCAGGACGAACGTTACTCCGTGCGGACCAAGAAGGGCTACTTCGCCCCGAACGCGCAGTAGAGCGGAAAGTAGCGAAATCTGGCGGTTGCCACAAATCCGGGTGCCTACCCTTTGCGTTCTTTGCGAAGGGTGGGGTATCGCGCAAAGCTCGACCGCTCTCCTCCATCTCCAAATGCTGTCATCTCGACCGAACCCCCCTGAGCTTTTATCAACAACTAATAAACTAGCAACTAAGAACTTTCACCGTCACCGTCACGGCAAAATTCCACCGTCTCCCACCGTCCGTAGCACCGTAAAAACGACCGTCTCCCACCGTGTTTTTCACCGTCAAAAACGGCTAAAACCCCTGTCATTCCTGCCTTTTCAAATTGTTCCACGTGGAACAATTGGCCGTCCGTGTCTTTTACCGGATCAAAACCCACTTTCCGTCCCCAAAACGCGTCTCCCAAAACCCAGAACCCTCTGCCCCCAATCCGAAAAATCACCGTCCGCACGGTCCGTACGGTCGAGAGGTGTAGCAACTTTTGGGGGCCTGGGCGGGTCTACTTTAGCAGAGGTTTCCTGCGATGAAGCTGCGTCTGGTTGGTGGTTTGGTGATGGCTTTAGGGTTGGCGGCTGGGGCTCAACAGCCTCGGGGAGTAACAGAGGCGCTGCAGGGAATGGTGTCCGAACCCGCGACGCATACGGCGTTTACCTTCGACCACGACATGCTGCAGTCCATGAGCGGAGCGATGGGTGAGAACGGCGGCCCAATCGCTGGGCTGAATGCGATCACGGTGGAGAACTATCGGTACCACGAGCCCGCGTTTTATATCCCGGAAGAAGTACACGCTGTGATCGCAGCGTATCGGGAGGCGGGTTGGAAGCACCTGGTGGATCAGAATGCGTCGCCGGCTCAATCAGCCTCGCCCGACAAGCCGCTAACCGACCTTTGGCTGCACTTTCGCGGGGCCGAGATCGACAACGTAACCGTGCTGGTGCGGGGCCGCAAGCAGATGAGCGTGATCGAGGTGAGTGGAGTGCTGAAGCCGCTGGACCTGGTGCACCTGAGCGGGCACTTTGGGATTCCTAAGGTAGACCCGGGTGCGGTAATGGTTCCTGCGCCGCCGGGAAAGTAGAAGCTCACCAGCCGTAGCGTTCGATCTCGCCAAGCAGGGCCAGTTTGCGTTCGGGGGCGAGGAAGCTGGCTTCTATGCTGTTGGCCGCCAGTTCGCGGAGCTGGTCGAGAGAGAATTCGAAGTCGCGGTAGGCGAGGAGGTACTCGTCGAGGAGGTTCGCGCCGAAGAAGGGCGGGTCGTCGGAGTTGAGCGTAACCATAAGGCCTTCTTCAAAGTAGAGCTTGGCGGGGTGTTCAAGCAGCGTGGGACAACAGCCGGTGCGAAGGTTCGAGGTGATGTTGAGCTCGAGCGGAATCTGGCGCTGGGCGAGGACTTCGATGAGGTCGGGGTCCTGTTGCGCGGTGAGGGCGTGGCCGATGCGTTCAGCGCCGATGTTGAGCGCGGCCCAGATACTCTGCGGGCCGCAGGATTCGCCGGCGTGGCAGAGGAGGTGGAGGCCGGCGGCTTTGGCTTCCTGATAGAGCTCGCGGAAGTCCTGCGCAGGGCCGCGGGCTTCATCGCCCCCGATGCCTATGCCGATGATGCTGGGATAGATTTTTTGCAGTTCCGCGGCCTTTTGGAAGACCTTGGCGGAGGCTTCGACACCGAAGTGGCGGACGGCATCGATGATCCAGAGCAGCGAGATGTTGAAGTCGCGCTCGGCGCGGGTGCGTGCGCGTTCGACGGCAGCCATGACTTCGTCAACGTCCAGGCGGTTCTGCCAGTGGAGGATGCCGATGGAGATATAGACCTCGGTGTGGCGGACGCCCTGCGCGGCGAGGTCGCGGAGCATGTTGTAGGTGATGAGTTCGTAGTCGGCGGGGGTGTGGAGGCGCTGGGTGACGGCTTTGAAGCTCATCAGGAAGCTGGGGAAGTCGGTGTAGGTGTAGACAGCGGGAGCTTCGGCGAGGGTGAGCGGTGTGGGGTCGTTACGCTGCGAGAGCTCGACGAGGGTCGCGGGGGTGATGGAGCCTTCGAGATGCAGATGGAGCTCGGCCTTGGGAAGGCCGCGGAGCCAGGTTTCTGGGTCTATGTCTGCGAGATGAGCCTGAATAGGGGTGCGACGAGCCATTGGGTTAGTTTAGCTGGCTCGCCGCACTGAGGGTTAGCCCACTTGCTGGCCTTAGCTCCATTTGCTGTCGCGACGGTTACTGCCGTTGCCGAATATCTGGAGCAGGAAGAGGAAGATGTTCAGAGCGTCGAGGTAGATGCTGAGAGCCATGAAGAC
>Ga0302316_10002147_pt1 | contig 14603 bp, 7 predicted proteins | sample III_Palsa_N3_2_FD_200456 | JGI IMG/M metagenome (GOLD analysis project Ga0302316, IMG submission 200456) | Peat permafrost microbial communities from Stordalen Mire near Abisko, Sweden - III_Palsa_N3_2 | ecosystem: Environmental > Terrestrial > Soil > Palsa > Peat permafrost | place: Sweden...
TAAGCCATTCCACCGTGCCCCAGCACGCGCTGTGGAGCGGGCCCTCCAGTTGAAAGACGTCCCGGCGCTCTCTTTCGATGCAGGTGTCGATGCGGAAAAGACCTGGCGGACACAGCTCTTTATCAAGAACGACAGGGTGTTTAGCGAACTAGCCGACAGCAAAGACCTGGCCAAAGACTCCGCGGATCGCTGCTGGAAGCTTATAGACCTCGATCTAGCCAAGTATCGAAACCAGCAGATAGTCAGCAGGCCTATGACCTCATCCTCGTCCCGGATCACGACGCTGGCAACTCCCATTGGAAGAATATTAAAGTCCAATAGGTTGTTCTCGACAGATATTGGCTTGACCGTAAGTCACTTCCTGGATGTGTTAAGGTAGGCACATCATGCAGCGATTCGGCACGTCGATACTCTTCGCAGGCTTCCTTGCCTCCTCGATGCTCCTGGCCCAGCTTCCCCCAGCAGCCCCTGCCGCAGCCGATGTTCACGAAGAGGGTATTCCCATGCCGGACGGCGTTCGACTCGCCGTCAATCTATTGACCTCATCGGGTTGGCGTACGCGCCGCTCCCCGGTCATTCTCGAGTATCTACCCTACCGCAAGGACGACTGGAGCGCGGAGTCCGACATCGACCTGCACTCCTTCTGGGTGCGGCAGGGATATGTGGTGGCGCGGGTTGATGTACGCGGCACCGGCCGCAGTCAAGGCCATCTACCTGATCGCGAGTACTCCGATCAAGAACTACAGGATGGCGATGCTGTCATTGCGTGGCTAGCGAAGCAAAGCTGGTCGAACGGCAGCGTCGGCATGATGGGCATCTCCTGGGGCGGCTTCAACTCCATCCAGATGGCCATGCGTCGCCCCCCCGCGCTCAAGGCCCTCATCGCGGTCTGTGCCACGGACGACCTCTTCAAAGACGACATCCACTACATCGATGGCCTCATGCACGCCGACGAGTTCGAGCTTGCCATGGACCTCCAAACCATGATGACGCGGGCACCCCGCTTCCCCCTCGATGAGGCCAGCCTGCATCAGCGCTTCGACGCCGACCCCTGGTTCCTTCTCTATCTCCAACACCAACGCGGTGGCCCTTTCTGGGACCGTGCCTCGCTGCGTCCCGATTACTCGCGCATCCAGATCCCCGTCTTCGTCATCGGCGGATTCGACGATGGCTATCGCGATAGCATCCCGCGCATGTTGGAAAACCTCGCCGGCCCGCGCAGGGGACTGATCGGCCCCTGGAACCACTCCTACCCCCACGAACCCGACTTCGGTCCGGCCGTCGAGTGGCGAGACATCACGCTCCGTTGGTGGGACCATTGGTTGAAGGGCACCGAAAACGGCGTCGAGAAAGAGCCCATGCTCACGGCCTATCTTCGCCACTCCTACCTGCCCTCGCTGGATATCAAGGAAATTCCCGGTGAGTGGCGCAGCTTCGATTCCTGGCCCGTAAATCCAACCCAACAGCAGCTGTGGTTCTTGAATCGAGAGCACGGCCTTGGGCTGCAACCGTCCGTGTCGTCTACCGATAGCCTGCGCTACGAGCCATCCAGCGGCATCGAAGCTGGGTTCTGGTGGGGCGAACTGGCCGTCGATCAGCGTCCGCTTGACGCCATGGGGCTGGTTTATGACTCCGTACCGCTTGAGAACGGTCTCGCCATCCTCGGCGAACCCATTGCCCATCTTCTCGCCTCTTCTTCCGCTCCGGTCGCGGACTGGATGGTGCGCCTCGAAGACATCGCTCCAACCGGCGAGGCTACGCTCATCACCGGTGCCGGCCTCAGCGGAGCGCAACGCGAATCAATGCGCGACCCCACGCCGCTGACTCCCGGTCAACGATATCCTCTCACCGTGCAACTGCACTTCACGTCATGGGTATTTCCCAAGGGTCACCGCATTCGAGTGGCCGTCTCGAATGCCTTGTGGCCGATGATCTGGCCTACTCCGTTTGCTATGACCACTGACCTCGCTGTCGGTGGAGACCAAGGATCCACACTCACCTTACCGGTGCTGCAATCGCCCGGCAACGACGCCCACTTCAACCCTCCCATCCCCGATCCCAAGCTGCCCGGCTACGGCTCTGAAGGCGAAACCTGGCCCGGCGGCTTCACCATGACGCGTAACTTCGACGAGGCAACGAATCAAGTGAAATGGAGTGGTAGCAGCAAGACCACTCTGCCCTGGGGCGAGGAGGACAGCGTGGAGAAGATCGCCTACGACGTCATCGATAGCGACCCCGCCAAGAGCTCCATGCATGGTGAAGCATCGACAACCGTAAAACTCAAGTCCGGCACCATCACATGGAGCGTTGTGCTCGACCTCAAGAGCGACCAACAGAACTTCTACTACACCTTCACCCGGCGGCTCACAAAAGGGAAGCAGCTACTGCGCACGAAGACCTGGAAGCAGACCATTCCGCGCGATCTGCAATGACACATTGCGCTACACAGGCGTCTTCAGGTCCTTGGCCAACAGGCGATGAAACAGATGCTCTCCTGCCTCGCGGCGCACCGAGAGCCTGCCCGCTCCATAGGCCCGTGAGCGCAAACCGATCTGCACTGATTCGCAGATCCCGACATCTTCATCCTGCACGCGGTCGCTCACCGCAACGCTCTCACCGTTGTAATCCAGCCGCGCATCGCTGATATCGGCGAAATAAAAATCGAAGATAACCTGGCATTTATCGATTCCAAGCGGTAATACCAGGTTTGTATCCACAATACCTTCGTAATAATTGATCATAAAATTGGGATAAAGCCAGTAATAATAGGCCATATCTCCAGTGCGTGTATTCGCAACCGAAGCATCCTGCGACGGCACCATCGGGCTGGACTGCTGCGAATAGCGGTCACCGTTCTCAATGTTGTACTCCTTATAATCCAGCACGCTGTTCAGCGATTTATGCAGATGCGGCACATGATATCCGCCGTCGAGGTAGTTATCCAGATAGACCTTCCAGTTACAGGCCAGCGTATAACTCTTGCGCGTAAAGAAGTGGAGCTTCGACAGGTTCAGCGGCGCAACTCGTGCAGGAAGATCGCCCAGCGAGGCTTCGAGTGCCGGAGCGTTCTGGTCCAGCGTCACAAACACGAACAGCTCCCAAGTGGCCACGCGCACCGGTACCAGCCCATTCTCCTCGCGTTTGAAGTTGCACACCCCGCCAAACTCCGGCGCCCCTTTCAAGGTTCCATCCAGCCCATAGGTCCAGCCATGATAAGGGCAGCGCAGATGCTGCACAGTGCCGCACGGACTATCGGCAACCGCCGCGGCGTGGTGCCGGCAAACGTTGTAGAAGGCACGCAGCTCTCCATCGGTTCCGCGCACCACTACCAGCGGTTCCCCCGCCAGTTCAAACGTAAAGAACTGCCCTGGAGACGTGACCTGGTCCACGCGTCCTACCGCAATCCAGTTGCGGGCAAACACCTGGTCGCGCTCCAGACGGCTGATGCGCTCATCCAGATACCACGAGGCAGGAATCGTGGAGGCCTCTTCCAAGGGCGAGCCGGCGTTATAAGAATTCAGCAGTTCCGAGACGGGTACGATCATCATCTTGCTCCCTTAGGTGACGTTGACAGGCCGCGCAGCGAGCGCTGACTATACCAATAAATCCCTATGCCGGCTGCGATCAGCACAACCGTCATGATCAATACTTTAATTAAAGTCCCTGTTGGATTGGCGTCATCCTCTGCCGGAAATAATGCCAGAATAATCGTTCCAGTAGTTGAAATAAGGCCGATAATTGCCAGCGGAATCGCAGCCCGTTTACCTCCCGGCAGCAGGACCGCTCCCGGCGCCGCGGCCCGCGATTGCAAGCGGATCATCGCTGCGAACAGGAATAGATACGGGATAAAGTAAGTGATGATCCCCATGCTCACCAGCATGTCATAGGCGCCCTTCATGCTGGTGCCCGCCTCGCTCAGTATGCCGAACAGAACGGCCGCGATGCCGTAAAAAATAAGCGACACATAAGGCGTCTTCCAGCGCGGATGAATCCGTGCGAAGACTGGCGGCAGGTAATGATTCACTCCGGCGACAAACGGCAGCCGTGCGGTTGAGGAGAGATACGCGCTTACGGCGCCGATGTTGCCCAGTGCCACCAGCACCGCTACGGGGGCAACCAGGACGCCCATGCCCAGCTTGCCGCACAGCGTGTCGATCACGGTCATAAACCCGCTAAGGCCGCTGATGCTGGAGGAAGGCAGCGCGATCAACATGGCAGTCGTCCCCACAATGTAACCAACGGCGACGATCACACCGCCGACAAGCAGGGAGCGTGGCACCATGCGCCGGGTGTCGTCGATCTCTTCACCCATGAACGACGCGCACTCGCAGCCGCTAAACGCGAAGAAGATGGTTGACCAGAAGATGAGGTCTTTCACGCCTGCATGGGGAACGAGTCCTGCAACGGTGAAGTGGGTCGCCGACCCAAACTTCGCATAGGACAAGACGCCCAGCCCGAGCAGCAACAGGATTGGCACAGCCATGCCGATCGCGCCAAGGTTATTGATCCACTTACCGGTATTGAGTCCCACCACATTCAGCGTCGTAACCAGCACCAGAATCACTACCGTGAAGAGCAGGAAGTAAGAATGCGAATCGGCCAGGTGGTGCATATTGCGGTTCGCGAACAACAGGCTGCTGGCCGCGAAGAACAGGACCCCCGGAAAGTAAGGCAGGTTGCTCATCCAGTAGATCCATGCGGTCATGAAGGCAGGGAACTCCCCGTAGGCTTCGCGCGTCCACACATACAAGCCGCCCTCTTCGGGGTAGCGCGAAGAAAGTTCGAGCACGCAGCCGGCCAGCGGCAGGAAGAACCCGATCAACGCCAGCAGCCACACCCCGAGAGCGGACTGGCCCGCCGCGGCCGCGGTCGCGATCCAGCGAAGGCTCAGCGTCGTGACGAGGTAGAACAGCGTCAAATCGCGAAAGCCGAGCGCCCGCTTTAGTTTTTCAGTTGCCAATCCTCACCTCGCGATATCGGTCATGGCCCACGCTGCTGTGTGTTTCCTCGAATTCTATATCGCTAAGTTTTGTTACTATCGCGCAGCACGGCCATCGCCGCATTGCGTCCGTTCACCGCGATCACGCTCCCGCCCGGATGCGTGCAGGCCCCGCACAGGTACAGGCCCGGCATGGAAGTCTTCGCCGCAAATCGCTTGCTCCACATATTCTCCGGCAGGCAGTCGCCCTGGAAGATGTGCCCGCCGGTCAGTCCCACCTTCTGTTCTATGTCCGGTGGCCCCAGCACCTGCGCATCGACCACCGCAGCCGGTATGTTCGAGCAGAATCGCCCAATCGAATCGAACGCCAGCTTGCGCACCCTCTCGCGATGGCTGTCCCATGTGCCGGTCGCAAACGTATGAGGCACATACTGCGCAAAGACGCTCATCGTATGTAGTCCCGCCGGCGCCACGCTGTTGTCATGCACGCTCTGGAAGTACAGCTCGCACCATAGCTCATCGGGCAACTCGCCTTTGCTGGCGGCCGCATAGCTCTGCCGCCACTCGCTGTGCGTCATCGGAGCGTTGATCTGCCCATAGTGGTGCGGTTGGTCCGTTCCCGGCCGCGAGATAAAGTTAGGCAGTTCATTCAGCAACACATTGAGCTTCACCGTGCAGCCTTCAATCGCAAGGCCGTCCACCTTTGTCCGGAAGTCTTCGCTCGCCGCTTCACCAAGCAGCCGCAGCGTCACCACCGGGTCCGCATTGGAGATCACCACCGGAGCATGGATCCGCTCGCCGCCCTCAAGCACCACGCCCTCACCGGGCAATATCTCAGCTACTGGAACTCCTGCGGCGACCACCGCACCCGCCTCCTTCGCCGCATCGCACAGAAAGAACGACACCATCCCCATGCCGCCCTTCACATAGCCCCACATCCCCGGCATCCCGCCCAGCCGGCCCGACGAATGGTGATAGCGGATGGACGCCGTACCCGCATCGAACGGGCTGGCCTTGGTCCCGATCACCCCCTGCCCAAGGTACGCATACTGTAGCCGTTCATCGGAGAGATAGTTCTCCACATACTCCACCATCGACCACTCGAAGAGCACCTTGCGCGCCTCTTCATCGTCGCCCAGCCGCTCGACAAGTTCCTCCGCCGACGGCGCATCCCCCAGCCAGACATCGTGCTCGTTCGCCGGCCGCAGCTTGTCGCGCAGCCTCTGGATCACAGCGTTCATGGCCTTCCAGCCGCTCACATCCTTGGGTGAGAAGCGCTGTATCTCAGCCTCACACGCCTCATCGTCATCCCACAGCTGAACGCTCGACCCATCCAGAAACGGAACGAAGAGCCCATTCACCGCGGGCGTCCAGTGGAAGCCCCTCGCCCCCAGCTCCAACTCCTCCACCACCAGCGGATGCAGCAGCCCGGCAAGGTACGCGCACGGAGACATCTTCACCCCGGGGAACGGCTCTTCCACCGTACAGGCCCCGCCGATCCTGGTTCGGCTCTCCAGCACCAGCACGCGCTTGCCGGCCCGAGCCAGGTACGCCGCGCAAGCCAGCCCATTGTGCCCCGCGCCCACGATAATCGCATCCCACGAGCGTGTGGCCAGTTCGGCGACCGGCGCAGGCAGGCCGATCTCGCCCAATTCGGATGCAGTTTGTGATACGGAGCTTCTCTGATCCAAGGTGTTGCCCGCCAGGCGATGGAATATTTTCTGCCTTAGTCTAATTCACTGCAGTCCTGACTCTGAGTCATCCCTCTCCGCTACAAGGAATAACCTACTGCTTCGTCTTCACAGTTACCGGGACCTTCGTCCAATCCACCGGATGCCAGTAGTAGTGCACGCCGTCGGGCCACGCTCCTGGATGCAGCAGGAACGACAGCGCCGCAATCGAGCTGTTGTGGTTCTGCGCTCCCGCCTGCGCAATCTGCGGCCCCTCGGTGCGTAGTTCTTCGGGCGACTTCTCCGACGGCCGCACCACCACAATGTGCCCTGGCTTGTCTGGGTCGGGGCTCTCATAAGCGATCACCACAAGGTTGCCCTGGTTGGCCAACTCCTGCGCCCGCTGCTCATGCCCAGGGCCTGTAAGCGGCTTCCAGCCATCGTCGACACCCGGCTTGTCGTGGAACCACCGCGTCTGCGCGCTGGCCAGAAACGTCTGCGGGTGGTCCGGCGGACGCAGCATATACACATTCAGCCGTTCCCCCACCGCCGCTGCAAATGCCGAGCAGTGCGTGGCCATATCGTGACCCACATAGTTGGCGGGCCGGTCCCGCTCGCCCGTCTCCCAGTCGATATGCTCATGCGCCAGCCAGCGTTGCTCCACGTTCATGGAGTCGATGACATCGGCCAGCCGGTAGCCTTCCGGTGTAATCGCGCCGCAGCACGCCTCATGCGGCGCATAAGCGGCCTGTACCTCCGGCAAACGATGAGAGACGCTGGTAAAGCAGAGTGCCGCTCCCAGCACAGCCGAGAACAGAAGCGTTGACCGTACGAAGAATCTCTTACTCATAACCCAAATGGCCCCTTGCGATTAGAAGAAAAACTTCGCCCCGAGTTGAAGCTCGCGTTGTGCCGGGAGTGTCGTGCTGGTGGAGCTGGTGCTGTTGAACGCACCGAAGCTACCAAGCTGCGCCTTGCTGGCCGTTCCCCAGATCAGACTGTTTCCCGGAGTCACGCCGGTTCCCCAAACCAAATTGACGCCGTTGAAGTTGGGATGGTTGAACGTGTTGAACGATTCAACCGAGAACTCCAGCCGCATCGACTCGGTCAAGACGATCCTCTTCTGTAGCCGCAGCGCAACGTTCTGCTGGCGCGGCCCGCGGAAGTCGTTGCGCTTCACGAGATGCCCCCCTTGCAGCCCGTTCAGTCCCTTGATATAGGGACGGTCCGAAGAGCCGTTCTGGTCGTTATTCACGTCGCTGCCCACGTTGAGGTTGAGCGGGCTTCCGCTGAATACCGTCGCAATCGTCGAACCCACCCAGTCGCCAAACACCCAGCGCAGCGGCGAATTCGCTGCTCCGAAATTCCGGTGGTAAGGGAACGTATAAACCGCGGCGCCCACAAAACGGTTGCGCTGGTCTTCGTCACCCAGGCTCCGCTCCGCATGGGGATTGTAAGGATTGTCCGGCTGTTGCCCTTGTGTAAAGTCGCTGGCATCGTCGATCTCCTTGGACCACACCCAGCTGCTGCGCAGGCTGACGTTCCGCGTCGGCGTATGGATGATCGAACCCTGCAACGCGTTGTACCGCGAATGCCCCCACGAACCCACCTCTTCAATCGCCGTGTAGTTGGTATTGACGTAGCTGCTGGTTGTCGCGCAGTTGTAATTGGCGTAATACGGCCGCCCCAACTCCTGGAAACTGGGTGTGCCCGTGACGCAGAGCCTGCTCAAATTACTGGCAGTCGTTCCGCCCACTGAGCCATCGTTAAGGATCACCGGCGGCTGCAGGTTCACGTTCGACGACTTCAGCTGCTTCGCACCGCTCACATAGATATATCCCAGTTCCACCGACCAGTCCTTGTTCAGCGCCCGGTCGACATATAAATCGGCCTGCTCCGCATAGGGGATCGGCAGCGTCTTGGTGATCGCGTTGATCACCGGCGGGACCACGCCGGCCACCGTCGGATACGTGCTGCTCTGCTGGAACGGCCCGGTCAGGAACTGCGCCGACGCCAGGGCCACGCTGTCTTCATTCAGCGACTCCCGGGCCAGTAGCGAATTGCGTGCCACCAGCAGGAATATCTTGTCGTAGAACACGCCATAACCGGCGCGGATCACCGTCTTGCTGTCCCGGTCAACGCCCCACGCCAGCGCCACGCGCGGGCCCACGTTGTTGTAGTCGCGCGGAATCCCCTTGGGCAGAGGCGCCTCCAGCGGGTCGCTCAGATTTTCGTTGTACCCCTGCGGCTGCAAGTCCAGGTCATAGCGGACGCCGTAGTTCATCGTCAGCCGCGGCAGGATCTTCCACGAATCTTCCGCATACCACGACAGCAGCCAATCCGGAAACTGGCCTTGCGGTGTGCCGAACCCTTGGAGATACGCATACGGCACTCCATTCTCCAGGCTGTCCGTGCAAGTCGTCGCACCGGCCGGCGCCGTCGGAAATCCCGGAAGCGGAGTCGACGCCCACACGCAGGTGAAGTCGAACTGCCCGCCGAAGTTGGTGGGGAACGACGTATTCGCCCGCACGTTGTCGATGTCGGTCCCGAACTTGAACAGATGATTGCCCCGCGACCACGACACGCTGTCCGTTAGCTCGTAGTGGTTCTCATTCAGTAGGGTAGGGAAGTTGTTGTTGCGTCCAATCTGTAGCCCGTCGATAAAGAACAGCGACGGCCCGATAGGATCGTTCGGCGACTGCACCAGGTGTTGCGGCGAAACCTGTAGATGCATCTCGTTCAGGATGTTCGGCGTAAAGATGTGCGTATAAATTCCCGTGAAGTTGTAAGCCTGCAACACGTCGTGGCCGAAGTTGCTCACATCGCTATAGGGAACATCGTCGGCGTCCAGGTTCGAGTTGTTATGGTCGTAGTGGCCGTACAGAAAGCGAAACGTGAACGTGTCCTTCTCGCTGAACGTGTGGTCGATGCGCAGCGACGCCAGCGTCTGCGTTGTGGACAGCGGGATCGAGTTGGACGTGGTGATCGACGACACGCCACCATGCACCAGCGGCCGCAGCGCCAGGATCGCATTCACCCCGGTAACGGTGGCCGGCGAGATGTTGTCGGCCTCATTCGTATTCAGTCCGAGGTACTCCACCGCCGCAAAAAACACCGTCTTGTTCTTGTAGATCGGCCCCCCCAGCGTCCCGCCTACATCGTTCTGCACAAAGATAGGGTTCGGACAGTTTGCGATGAAACAGTAGGGATGGGCGTTCAGCGCTTCATTACGCGCAAAGTAAAACGCATCGCCGTGGAAGCTGTTCGTCCCGGTCTTGGTCACCACGTTGATCAGCCCGCCGCCCGCATCGCCGTACTCCGGAAGAAACTGGTTGGTCATCACCTGGAACTGCGCAATCGCGTCCTGCGAGAGAGTCTGCCGCACCGTGCCGTTCAGGTCGCCGTTGTTCTCCATGCCGTCGATCATGATGTTGTTCGACCGGCCGCGCTGCCCATTCACGCTGATGCCGCTGCCTTGCCCCCCGGTAGCCTGTGGCGTCACGCCCGGTACCGTCAGAGCAAAGTCCAGAAAGTTGCGCCCATTCGATGGCAGATTCTCAATCTCCATCGTCGAGATCGTCTGCCCCGTCGTCGTCCGGTTGGTGTCAACCATCGGCAATTCCGACGTGACATCGATCTGCTCTTTGCCGTTCAACACCTTCAAGGCGATCGGCAGGGTCGCCGACTGCGCCACCGATAGTTCAATGCCCGACTCTACAACCTCGTTAAAACCGTCCTTGTTGATCGTCAACGTATAGTCGCCGATCGGGATGTCGGCGAAACGGTAACGCCCCTCTTTATCGGTCGTGCCGTCGCGGCTCACATGCGTCGCCGTATTGATCAGCACCAGCTTGGCCGCGGGCACCAGCGCGCCGGAGGGATCGCGTACGTCCACCTCCAGACCTGCGGTATCCGCTGATTGTGCATGGATCGGAGTTGCAGGCAGACAGAGAACGAATGCAGAAGCGAGCAGTAGGGTAAATCGCGAGGCGACACGCATGGAACGGGGGAGCCTTCTTTCTTGAAAAACATCTCGCTGCCGGAAACCTGCGCCCGGCGCGACGATGCGGTTTAGGCTTTGGATTTCCTGTAGGGTCGTTTCCAAGGTATCATCCATTCATCTACCGCAGCAAAGGTTTTACGCCAGCGAATCCTGTTGCTGCTCCAGTGTGCGGAGGATTTCACGCTGCGCCGGTAACTCGATCGCAACGTGCCACGATGCAACGCTGGCGCCGCAATAATTGTTCTTGCGTTTCCGTCTCTATCGCTCTCTTATTGTCCATGTAGTCCGTCCGTAAAGAAGGTTGACCTCAGCATGTTGAATCGCCGCTCTATCGTCTCCGTCGCCGCATCCGCTCTGTTCGTTCTATCAGCCGTGGCGGCCCATGCTGCGGCCATTCCGGTGACCCAGGTTTCACCCACCTCAACCGGCCCGATCGTCTTCCCCACCGCAGCGGTAGGCGGCGGCGCCTCCACGGTCACAGCGCAATTCCTCCTGGGCGTCTCCGGCACCCTCACCATCACCGCGCCTGTTTCTGCCGGCAACCACCAGGAGTTCGTTATCGGCACCATCACCGGCTGCACAGCCAATGGCACCACACAGGTCGCCGCCGGCTCCACCTGTACGGTCCCCATCACTTTCCAGCCCTACTATCCCGGTCAGCGCTCGCAGCCCTTGGCGGTCACCTTCAGCGGACAGGTCTACTCCTTCGGCCTCACCGGCCCCGCCACCGGCCCGCAAGCCCGCCTCGACCCCACCAACATCACCACCTTGATCGGTGCCGCTGGCACCACCTCGACGACCCCTTCGCCCGACGGCGTCGCCATCGCGTCAGGCATCGTCTACGGCCCCCAGGGCCTTACCACCGACAGCTCCAACAACGTCTACATCGCCGACAACTTGCACGGCCGTGTGCGCGTCGCCTACCAGTCCGCCAACCCGCAACTGGCTTGCCTGATTATCACCGAAGCTCCCACCATGTTCGGCCTCACTGCGGGCGCCAACACCTGCGTCGGCGCCACTTCGCAACCCATCGTTGGTGACGTCTACACCATCGCCGGCAGCGGCGTTACGACCTACTCCGCCGATAACGTCCTGGCCACCAGCACCGGCATGAGTATGACCGGCGTCCAGGTCGATGCCGCGGGCAACGTCTTCCTCGCCGATCAGGGCAACGGCCGCGTTCGTGTCGTCTATCAGGGAGGCGCCAACATCGCCTGCCTCATCGTCACGGAAAATCCCACCATGTTTGGTCTTACCACCGGCTCTAACACCTGCGTCGGCGCCACCTCCCAGCCCACCCAGGGGTTTGTCTACACCCTCGCAGGCGTCAGTACCACGCAAGCATACTCAGGCGATGGTGCCATCGCCTTCGCCGCTCAACTCGACAACCCGCAGGAGCTTGCCATCGACTCTGCGGGCGACATCTTCATCGCTACCTTCTACACCTCTCTCACACCCACCATCGGCGGCCACGTCCGCGTCATCTACAACGGTGGCGCGGCCGCGGCGCAGTTGATCAAGGTAACAAATCCCACCGTCACCACCCCCACCGCCGGCTTCATCTATACCGTCGCGGGCAACCTCACCACAGAAGGTGGCGACGGCACCCTGGCCACCTCGGCCACCGCCGGTATCCTGGCCATCTACTCTCTCCACATCGACGCCTACGACAATCTCTACATCGCCGACAAGACCTACGGCTCCACCGGTCTGCCCCTGGCCGTCGACCGCATCCGCGTGGTCTACAACGGCACCGTAGCGTCGCCCAATCCGCTCGCGACCCTGATCTCGATCGAAAACCCCACCACCGTCCCCACCGCGGCAAGCGTACAGCCCGGCTTCATCTACACCGTTGCCGGCAGCTCCGGGACCACCGCCGCCGCGCTGACCACCGACGGCGTCCTCGCCACCGCCTCCAAGTTCGCCGGCACCTACGGAGTCGCCCTCGACCCCGCCGGCGACATCATCGTCTCCGACCGCCTCAACTACACCATCCGCCGCATCTCCGCCGCCACCGGCCTCATCTCCACCATCGCAGGCTGGCCTTCGGCCGCGCAGGGCATCGCCAGCGGCTCCGCCCAGCCCTCGCCCGGCAACGTCTTCGTCACAGGCTACGGCCAGTTGTGGGGCCCGTGGGGCATCGCAGTCGATAGCGCAGGAGGCCTGTACACCGCCGACGAAGGCGCCAACCGCATCCGCGTCATCAGCTCCACCACCTCCACCACCTATCCGCTCCTGCTCACCCCCACAGTAGCGACCGGCGTTACGACCGCCATCTCCCCCTTCATCGAGACCAACATCGGCACCCCGGGCTCCACCCTCTCCATCGCCTCCGACTTCGTGCAAACGATCTTCGGCTTTATGAGCCCGGCCAACGCACCCGGCATCTCCGAGTGCAATCCCACCTCCACCACGGCCCCACAACAAGGCGTTACGTTCACCACCCCGGTCAACCTGGCCTCGGGCGCAAGCTGCTCCTTCGGCCTCGTGGCTACGCCCACCAACGGCGGCGTCACGGCCGGCAACGCCGACATCATCGACAACTCCGTCAACCTCTCCGGCTCCGGTCACCTCATGGACGCCTCCGTCACCGCCACCGGCGTCCTGATCGTCCTCAGCACCAACCCCACCAACATCACCGGCGGCAATCCGACCGTCCTGACCGCAACCCTGACCACTACTACCACCTCAGCTCCGGTGACTTCAGGCACGGTGGTCTTCTCCATCACCGGCGGCGCAACCCTCGGCACGGCAACCGTCGGCTCCACCGGAATTGTGTCGATCACCACCAGCCTGCTCGTCGCCCCGACCACCTCCATCACGGTCAGCTACTATGCCGGCCCGGTCGCGCCTCCCCCCACAGCCAGCCTGGTCACGGTCTTGACAGTCTCCGCCAAGCCCGCCACCTCCATCACCCTGGCCACCAGCAGCGCTGCCGTCAACCTCGGTCAGAGCTTCACGCTCACCGCCACCGTCACCTCACCCACCTCTTCTGGGGCCTTCACCGGCACCGTCACCTTTACGCAAACCCAGGGCACCACCGTAACCACGCTTGGGACCGCTGCGGTGAACTCCACGGGGGTCGCAACGCTCCTCGTTGCCACCGGTACGACTCCCCCCGCCTTGCCGGCCGGCTCGTACAAGATGAACGCCTCCTATGGCAGCGACATCGTCTATGCCAACTCCTCCACCACCACCTCGGTTACGGTCGTGGTCACGGCGCCGGCGTACTCTGTCACCCCCAACGTCTACAGCATTGCGATCCAGTCCGGCCAGTCTGGCGCCGTGACTCTCACGGTCCCCAGCGTCGGCGGCTATACCGGCACCTTGACCCCAGGCTGCGGCTCGTTGCCCAGCAATGTCGAATGCAGCTACTCCCCCAACTCCCTGGCCTTCGCAGGCGCCAACAACACCCAGACGATGACAGTGACCATCTCCTCGTTCTCGCTCTACGCTTCAAGCCAGCACCATGGCCGCCGCGGCAGCCTCGAGGCCATGCTGCTCTGGTTGCCTGCAACGCTGGCAGGTATATTCGCTCTGCGCCGCAAAAACACCTTGAAGCAGTGGCAGAGAATGTCGCTTCTGGCGCTGCTGCTCTGTGGCAGCCTGGTTGGCCTGGGCAGTATGACGGGCTGCACCAACGGCCTTGAGCACCAAGCCTCACCCGGCACCTTCAATGTCCCCATCACGCTCTCCGACGGAGTAACAACCCCACAATCCGTCACAATCACAGTCTCGATCCTCGGCAACAGCTCGGTCTACTAGGGGGCGCATGCAATAGATCCAGGTCTTGAAAGTCCTGCATCTCCCGTCCTCCACCAAGTGTCTGTTCTGTACTCTTACCGTGAATTTTGAGAGGCATTAGCTTTTTTGAAGACATCCGCTCTAGAGTTGGTTATGATCCTCCCGAAGGAACTCTCAGCACCTTATGGCTGTGAACTTCCGGCACGGACATTGCCAGTGGTTCAATTGGGCCAGACTGAAAGGGATA
>Ga0302316_10002155_pt1 | contig 14574 bp, 13 predicted proteins | sample III_Palsa_N3_2_FD_200456 | JGI IMG/M metagenome (GOLD analysis project Ga0302316, IMG submission 200456) | Peat permafrost microbial communities from Stordalen Mire near Abisko, Sweden - III_Palsa_N3_2 | ecosystem: Environmental > Terrestrial > Soil > Palsa > Peat permafrost | place: Sweden...
GCTTTGGTAAGCTTTCGATTCAGATTCCAGGAGAGATCCTGCTGCGTCTATTATCGAAAGCTATGTGGCTAGTGCTGCTGTTGCGGCGCTAGTTTTCTCAACCTTCTCCTCTGCGATGCCAGTCGCAGGGGAGAACTTGTTTCTAGGGATATTGGACGCTTTTTAGGGATATGCGTCAATAGGTTTTTCACTTCTTGAAGTACTTGGGCTCCATGCCGGGGGTCCAGGGGTTGTAGGCGTGAGCAAAGGCGGCGCGTCGGCCTATGCCGGGGTGGGAGTAGGTCCAGAACTCGTAGAAGCGGTTGGGATTGGGGTCGGAGAAGCCGGAGGTGCCGAGGACGTCGAAGGCCTTTTGAGCGGTGGATTGCGGGTCGGCGACGAGGCCATGGATGGCCTCCTGTCCGTAAACGTCAGCGGCGTGTTCGTGGACGCGGCTGAAGGTATTGGTAACGGGTTCGACGACGAGGCTAAATAGAGAGAAGGCGAGCAGCAGAACGGCTAGTGCGGCCCAGTCGTTTTGCGAGGGGACGCGCCAGCTTGTGCCGTATCTGGCGATGGCCCACTGGACAAAGTGGAAGCCGAGATAGAGCAGAACAAAGAGGATGCAGATAAGAAAAACGACGGTGGTGACGATATGGCCAAGGACATAATGGCCGGACTCGTGGCCGAAGATGAAGAGGACTTCGTCGGGCGTGCCTTTGGTGAGCGAGGTGTCCCAAACGACGACGCGCTTGGAAGATCCGAAGCCTGTGACGTAGGCGTTGAGGGTGGTGACTTTTTCGCTGGCCTTCATGAGGAACATGCGGTCGGGCGGGATGTCCATGTGGCCCTTGGCGACGACTTGCTCAAGCTGGGCGACGAGCTCGGGGTGGTGGAGCTGGAGGGGCTCGAATTTATCGAAGAGGAGATTGATGTAGGGGGCGACGAAGATGCTGAGGAGGACGATGGGGATCGAGACGCCCCAGAAGGCCAGCCACCAGCGATTGGGGAGCTTGCGGATGATCCAGAAGAGGAGCATCACAATGAGAAGACCGATGTGCCAGGAGAGGCCGAAAGCTTTGCCCACATCGCCGAACCAACTGGGCCAGCTCTGGACAGAGAGACCGTAGACGCGGGAGAGATGCTGGGTGTAGAGGTCGATGGGTAGCTCAACTAGAGTGCTGATGAGGTTGAAGAGTAGAAGAAATATCCAGCACTGAATCCAGCGATATTTGCTGACCCTGACGGCGGTGTCGCGTATCCAGGCGATGATACCGAGGGCGAGGAGCAAGATGAGGCTGACGATGCCCCAGATCTCGTCGACGAAGTGGAGGGTCTCGTGGATCTTGCCGAGGTGCTGGGACTTGGCGAGGTCGGCGGGGGAGAGAGAGTAGTCGGGGATGTTGGAGTGGAGCGGATTGGCGGCGAGTTCCTGCGCGGCGTAGACGTTGGCGGCGTGCTCGGCGGGGGTCTCTGTAGCGTGGGCAGCGAGGGGCAGCGAGAGGCAAAGGAGAAGAGTGAGGTGACGCAGGCGCATGGCAGAGTCCTCGGGTATTGGCGTGGGGTTAGTTTGCCGGATGGGGAGCGGAGTAGCAAGAGATTTCGAGGGTACAGGGCGCGCGGAACCGGAACTGTTGCGGGCTCGTCTAATACGGTGGGGTGTAGTTTCGGTACACTCGGCTTACGAATTCCTTCGTGCTGGAAATGGGCTCTCTTGATTCCTTCGATTTCTTTCCTCTCTTTGAAACGGTCTTTTTCGATTCGCAAACCCGTTGTGCTGACGGCGCTGTTGCTGGGCGCGGGTGGGCTTTTGCCGGCGGAGACGCCGGGCAGTGGCGTGCCTGCCACGACGACTGCGCCAGTAGTCGCTAGCGATCCGGTGATTCTGCAGGCGATGTCCACGGAGTTGAACCGTGCGATGGCGGATCTCGGTGCGCCGGGTGCTCCGGCGGCGACAACCAAGGGTGGGCCGCCGTTGCTGAAGCCTTATTTTTTGAGCTACTCGGTGGCAGATGCGGCGAATGTGAGCATCAGCGCGCAGTATGGCGCGATCATGAACTCGAGTGAGAACCATTCGCGGACGGCGGATGTGCAGGTGAGGCTGGGCTCGGCCGCGCTGGACAACACGCATGGAGATCACAGGACGAGCGCGTTGACGACGCTGCCGCTGCCGTTGGGCGACGACAGGGATGCGATCGAGCGGACGCTCTGGTATGCCACGAATCGCGGCTACGGCAAGGCGCTGGATGCGCTGGAGAAGGTGAAGACCGAACAACAGGTTCGCGCGAAGGAAGAGGATCTGTCGGCGGATTTTTCTAAGGAAACGGCGCAGAATACGGTGTTGCCGAGCCTGCCGAAGTTGGCGGTGGACAAGGCAGCATGGGAGCAGCGGCTGCGCGAGATTACCGCGGTGTTCAAGGGGTATCCGGATATTTATTACGACACAGCGGTGATGCAGACCTCGAACGAGACGGACTATTTTGTGTCGAGCGAGGGGTCGCATGTGGCGACGCCGAACGAGGTGGCTCGGTTGATTGTGGTGGCGCGGACGCGGGCGGCGGACGGCATGGACCTGTTTCGCGTAGAGACGTTTGAGGCGGACAAGACGGGCAATCTGCCGGCGCAGAGCGAGGTGCTGGCGAAGACGATTGCGTTGGCGAAGAACCTCGACGACCTGCGCGCGGCGCCGATTACGGAGCCTTATAACGGGCCGGCAATTCTGTCGGGCCGGGCGGCGGCGGTGTTCTTTCACGAGGTGCTGGGCCATCGGCTGGAAGGTCAGCGTCAGCGCGGGGATGAAGAAGGGCAGACATTTACGAAGCTGCTGAATAAGCCGATTTTGCCGAGCTTTCTGTCGGTGGCGGACGATCCGACGATCAGCGAGTTCAATGGGCATCCGCTGAGCGGGCATTATGCGTTCGATGATGAGGGAAGCCCGGCGCGGCGGGTTGACCTGGTCGACAAGGGAGTTCTGAAGACGTTCCTGATGTCGCGGGAGCCGATCGCCAGTGTGCAGCAATCGAATGGGCATGGCCGGGCGCAGACGGGGAAGATGCCGACGGGACGGCAGGGGAATTTGATCGTAACGTCGACGAAGACGGTGAGCGATGCTGAGCTTCGCGAGATGTTGAAGGCCGAGGCGAAGAAGCAGGGGAAGGCTTACGGGCTGTACTTTGAGGACATCTCTTCTGGCTTTGCGGTGACGACGCGGCGATCGCCGCAGGCGTTCCAGGTGATTCCGCTGGTGGTGTACCGCGTGTATGTGGATGGCCGGCCGGATGAGCTGGTGCGCGGGGTTTCGATTGTAGGGACGCCGCAGGCTGCGCTGATGAGCATTATGGCGACCAACGATCATCAGGATATCTTCAACGGCGAGTGCGGAGCGGAGTCAGGGACGATTCCGGTGAGTGCTGTGGCTCCGGCGATGCTGGTGAGCGCGATTGAGACGCAGAAACAGGCGCAGGGGACGGCGAGGCCGCCGATTGTGCCGGCGCCGCCGTTGGGTTCGGCGAGTGAGAAGAAGGGTGGGGAGTGATGGTGGTTGTGCGTGAGTTGAAGAGAACAGCGGCTGTTTGTGCGGTGATGGCGGGACTTGCGGTTTGTGCGTCTGCGCAAACCCCGATCTCCAAAGGCGAGAGATCGGGGGCACCCGTAACGGGCTCGGGCAGTATTCATGTGGAAGATTTTGGGCCGCCATCCAAATCGGATGATCCACTGCTGGCTGCGATGAAGGAAGAGTTGGCGCGCGAGAAGTCGGTGCTGGTGTTGCCGGGGATGCAGCGGCCTTACTTTATGGCTTACCGGCTGGAGGACCTTGAGAGCTATCAGGCGGTGGCTAATTTTGGTGCTTTGACTAGCGAGAGCACGAGCCATCAGCGCGTGGTGCGGGTTGAGGTGAGGATTGGGGACTATGCCAGCGATTCGAGCTCGGCGAAGGGTGAGGGATCGCTGGCGCTGGCGCCGGAGGATAACGATCCCGCAGTGCTGAGATATGCGCTTTGGACCGCGACCGATGAGGCGTATAAGGCGGCGTTGCGGGCTTACTCGGCGAAGCAGGCGGCGTTGAAGAGCTTTCAGAGTGATCCGACGGCGAATGACTTTACGCCGGCGAAGGCTGTAGTGAGGATCGAGCCGCTGGTTACGCTGGAGCTCGATAAAGAGGATTGGAAGAAGAGGATTGTAGAGGCGAGCGGGCTGTTTTCGACCGCGCCGGAGGTGAAGTCGTTTGCGCAGGATGTGGAGTTCTCTTCGGCGAATGTGAATGCGTTTGTGCTGAACCGGTACACGGTGGATACGGAGGGGACGGAGCTGCGGCATGGCTATGAGGGCTACTCGGACACGATCAGCGTGAGCGGGCAGGCAGAGGATGGAATGGAGTTGAGCCGGACCAATGGGTCCTCTGCGACGACCGCTGCCGGCCTTGAGAGTGCGGCTGCGCTGCATAAGCGGACGATTGACGACCTGAAGAGCCTGGATGAGTTGCGCCATGCGCCGGTGGTGGGGGCGGAGGACTATCACGGGCCGGTGTTGTTCTCGGGCGATGCGGCGGCGGATGTGATCAACAATCTGTTTGTGCCGAATGTAGAAGCCGACAGGCCGGATATGGGAACGACGGCGAGGACGCAGGGAGCGTATCAATCGAGCCTGCATACTCCGGTGCTGCCGCAGTTCTTGACGGTGGTCGATGACCCTTCGATGAAGACATTTGAGGGCAAGGATCTGATGGGTTCGTATGCGGTGGATGACGAAGGCGTGCCGGTAGCTCCGGTGACGGTGGTGGACCATGGGAAGCTATTGAACTTCCTGATTGGCCGCGAGCCGGTGAAGGACTTTCCGGAGTCGAACGGGCATGGACGCGCGGCTGCGGGGCAGGCGGCGCACTCGAAGGCAGGCGTGATTGTGGTGAAGTCGAGCCAGGATCTGACCACAGCGCAAATGCACGCGAAGCTGCTGGCGCTGGCGAAACAGCAGGGCCGCGATGTGTACGAGGTGGAGACGTTGGGCGGTGAACTGGCGCCGCGGCTGCTGTATCGCGTATCGCCGGATGGGACGCGGCAGCTGGTGCGGGGCGCGGTGTTCGATGAGCTGGACCAGCGGTCGCTGCGCAGTGGAATGCTGGCGGCGGGAGGTAAGGACTATGTTGCGCAGACGATAAGCCCGGTGCCGGAGACGACGATTGCGCCGGAGTTGCTGTTTGCCGATATCGCTGTGAAGCGCGCGACGGAGAAGCAGGATAAGCTGCCGTATTATGCGCCGCCTAAGGGCGGTGAATAGTGAATGGTGAATAGTGAATAAAGGCCGCGGCGGTGCTGCGTCTTTCCTGACGGATGGAGTGGATTGCCTTGAAGAGTTGGGTGGAAGTTTCCAGTGCGCGGCTGGGGGAGAACTTTCGCGCGATACGGGCGGTTGCGGGCAGTTCGGTGGAGACGCTGGCCGTGATCAAGGCCGATGCGTATGGGCATAGCGCGGCAATCTGCGCGCCGGTGCTGGTGGACGCGGGTGCGCGTTGGCTGGGCATCGGCGATGTCGAAGAAGGCGCTACGGTTCGCGCGATGCTGGCGCATAGCGGCGTAAAGCTGCTGGTGATGGGCGGCATGGAGATCGCCGACGCACCGGCGATGGTGGCACATGGACTGACGCCGGTGGTGTGGACCGTGGAGCACGTCGCGGCGATGGAGCGCGCGGGCCGGGCGGCAGGTAGTCGCGTGACGGTGCATCTGGAGATTGAGACCGGCATGGCGCGACAGGGAGTGGCTGTTGGCGCAGACCTGGCGCGTGTGCTGGAACGGTTGGCGAAGTCGCGGTGGGTTCAGTGCGAGGGTGTGATGACGCATCTCTGCTGCGCGGAGGTTGTGGGCGCGGCGACGACGAAGGCAGCGAAGGAGCGGTTCGCGGCGGCGCTGGAGCAGGTGTCGGCAGCGGGAGTGAAGCCGGAGTTTGTGCATCTGGGGAACTCGTCGGCTGTAGACGAGGGATCGACGATGACGTGGGTGCGAGCGCGCGCGAAGGCTACGGGCGCAAAGGCCATGGTAAGGACGGGGATTGCGCTCTATGGGCATTGTCTGCCGGTCGAAGGCGCCGTGGGCGCGCTGACGCCGAGGCTCTCGCCGGTGATGGAGTGGAAGACCCGGGTGATTGGGGTTCGAGAGATTGAAGCCGGGACGACCGTGGGCTACGGCGCTACGTTTGTGGCCCCGCACGAGATGCGGCTGGCGTTGTTGCCGGTGGGGTATGCGGATGGCTTTCGCCGAGCGGCGTCATCGGGTGTCGGCGATGGCTGGGTGATGATCGCGGGGAAGAAGGCGCCGGTGGTGGGGAGGGTATCGATGAACCTGACGGTGGTGGATGTGACGGGGATGGCGGTCAGCGACGGGGATGAGGTGGTGCTGCTGGGGGATGGGGTTAGCGCGGAGGATCATGCGGCGTGGAATGGGACGATTGCTTATGATGTGCTTTGCGGGGTGCGTGGGCGGTTCGTGAGGGTGTAGGAAGGAACGGCCAGCCCAATAGGACCCATGATTCCGATACCGTGCCTACATTATGTAGGTATAATTCCTTTAGTAAAAAACCTCTGAGTGGCTGGTACCACCCAGAGGAGTTGGATGATCATAAGTGCAGCATTAATAGCAGCACCGCAATGATTTTCATCAGCAAGTAGAGAGCAAGCTCTCCGGGTAGCTGAAGTGAAAATCGCCTGTAACGTACCCTAATGGGCAGCAAGGCATCACCTCCTTTATAGAAATCGCCTCGGGGCTGCAACCCCGAGGCATTCGCTTTTCAGGGCGAATCTTTCGCGCTCGGTGCTGCCCTGTGCGAACCAGTTCTGTAAAGGCGGTGCCAGTATCTCACCGCGCGAAACCTTCGCAAACGTGGATGCGGCTGTTTGGTCTTGTTCAACTTCCCAATTCGGAACGGTAAACTGAAGAGATGCTTGGAAAGCTTTATGCGAAGTGGATGTTTGCCTGGGAGACCGCACTAACGACGCGCGATCAGAACCGCGTGGAGAGACCGTTGGAGTGGGGGTTTGAGTACCTTGCAGAGTTCGGCGGGGATGTCGCCGCGGCGCGCGTTGCGGCAGGCGAGATCGCGCCGCTGGATGCGATGGTGGAGTTGAACCAAAAGATCGCGGAGACGCCGCACTCGTTCTTCGACTACACAACGCCGACGGATTTTCGCATCGAGATGCGGCATCCGGAGCTGCACCCCACCAACGTGCGGCCCGAGACACTGGAGCAGGAGCGTGAGTACCAGCGGCAGGCGGAGGTGGGTGAGCTACGCAAGGAGCCGTTCCTGCGGTTTACGTCTGCGGCGCGGACCCCGTATCCCGAGAACGATGTGGTGAATGCGCGGTGGTACGAAAGTGCAGGGAACAGGGAACAGGTAACAGGGATTAGAAAGCCCAAGCAGGCGATGATTGTGATGCCGCAGTGGAATGCGGATGCTATCTCGCACAATGTCTTTGGGTCGCTGTTCAATTCGTTTGGAGTTTCGGTGCTGCGGCTCTCGAAGCCGTATCACGATGTGCGGCGGCCGGCTGAACTGGAGCGGTCGGACTACGCGGTGAGCTCCAACGTTGGCCGCACGATTGCCGCCTGCCGGCAGGCAGTGGTGGATATCCGCAGCTGCATCGATTGGCTTGAAGCGCAGGGCTACGAGCAGATCGGCGTGCTGGGCACGAGCCTCGGAAGTTGCTATGCGTTCATCGCGGCAGCGATGGACCCACGCCTGAAGGTTTGCGCCTTTAATCATGCGTCCACATGGTTTGGGGATGTGGTTTGGACGGGACAGAGCACGCGGCACATTCATGCCTCGTTTGAGCACGCGGGGCTGACGCAGGACGACGTCCGCAAAATGTTTGTGGCGATCAGCCCGATGGCCTACATGGAGCAGTATGCGGCCAACCCGAAGCGGACGCTGGTGGTCTATGCGCCCTATGACCTCACGTTTATCAAGGAGCTGTCGCTGGATGTGCTGAAGAACTTCGACAAGCATCGCGTGGACTACGTGGCGAAGATGCTGCCGTGCGGGCACTACACGACCGGCGAGACGCCGTATAAGTTCATCGACGGCTGGTACATCGGGTCGTTTGTCTGGGGATCGTTCAGGAAGCTCGCAGCCGAAGCCTTAAGCGCACAGCCTGCTTAGGCGGGAATCGCGAAAGCGAACAACGTGGCAAGCAGGCGGCGGGCGACGCTGGATGCGGACTCAGGCTTTGCAACCGGCAGGGTGAGCAGGGTCGCTGCCTGGGATGGCGCTGGAGCTTGCCCCATCTTTGCCTGATGCTCCCGGAAGGCTTTGCGGGCGATCTCGCGTTCCACCTGGGCGACGATGCGATTGGCCTGCGCTTGTGTCGCGCGGCGGCGACGGTCGGGTGTGGAGCGTGCCACTGCAACTGTGATCAGATGAAGGCCGCGGTGGCGGTTATTGGTTGTAGGAAGCAACGACGCGGACGAGAGGCGATCCGCTTGTGGCGCGGGTGCGTTCTGCGGAAACTGGATGATCGATATTGCCACGAGCTCTCTCCTTGCCTTCAGGGGCCCAGTTGCCGAGTGCATAGTGCGGCTAGACCAGTCGAAAGTACATACGCGCGCAAATCGCGGCTAGATTGAGGATGATCGCCCCCAACGGTAAAAACATCACCCGGGGTCGATAGTTGTGGCGCTGAGCGTGGCATTACGAATGACACCTTTGTGTTACGACCTTTGGTGCTGAGGGTAAAATTGCAGCTATGCCTATCGACCTGAACGCCCCCCTTGCTGCCTCTGACCCTGAGATTGCGGCACAGATTGAGAACGAGATCCTGCGCCAGCACGAGGGCCTGGAGATGATTGCCAGCGAGAACTTTGTCTCGCGTGCTGTGCTGGAGGCCGTTGGAACGGTCTTTACGAACAAGTACGCGGAGGGCTATCCCGGCAAGCGGTACTACGGCGGCTGCGAGTTCGCCGACGTGGTGGAGAACCTGGCGCGTGACCGCGCGAAGGCGTTGTTCGGCGCCGACCACGTGAACGTGCAGCCGCACTCGGGCTCGCAGGCCAACGCCGCGGCGTATATGACGCTGATACAGCCGGGCGACAAGATTCTGGGGCTTGACCTCGCCCACGGCGGGCATCTGACGCACGGGCACAAGCTGAATTTTTCCGGCAAGCTCTACCAGGTTGCGGGCTATAAGGTCCGTCCGGACACCGAGACCATCGACTACGACGAGCTGGAAGCGCAGGCGATTGCCGAGCAGCCGAAGATGATCATCGGCGGCGGCTCGGCGTATCCGCGGACGTTCGATTTCGCGCGCATGCGGCAGATCGCGGACAAGGTAGGCGCCTACTTCCTGGTCGATATGGCGCACTTCGCCGGCCTCGTCGCCGGTGGAGCGCATCCCTCGCCGGTGCCTCACGCACACATCGTAACGACGACCACGCATAAGACGCTGCGCGGGCCTCGCGCCGGCATGATCCTGTGCCAGGCGGAGTTCGCAGCAGGCGTGGATCGGAGCGTGTTTCCCGGCCAGCAGGGCGGACCGCTGGTGCATGTGGTGGCGGGCAAGGCCGTCGCGTTCAAGGAGGCGTTGCAGCCGGAGTTCAAGGCCTACGCAGCGCAGACCGTCGCCAACGCGAAGGTGCTCGCGGAGGCAATGCAGGCCGAGGGCTATCGCGTGGTCTCCGGCGGCACGGACACGCACCTGGTCCTGGTCGATGTCTTCGCGAAGGGCATCCTCGGCTCGGAGGCTGAAGCGGCACTCGGCGCGGCGGGGATCACGGTAAACAAGAACGCGATTCCGTTCGATAAGAATCCGCCGATGAAGCCAAGCGGCATTCGCGTGGGAACTCCCGCGCTGACGACGCGCGGCATGAAGGAAGAGCAGATGAAGGCCATCGCGAAGTGGATCGGGCAGGCGCTCGAACACCGCAACGATGGCGCAAAGCTGGCGGAGATTCGCGGCCAGGTGGGCGAGCTGGCGGATGAGTTCCCGCTGTACGGCTTCCTAAGAGGGTAGATCCGTATGGGCATGCGTTGGCATATCGTCGCCGGCTCGACCGGTGCGGGGAAGAGCACGTTCGCGCGCGAGCTGGCGGAGCGCGTGGGCGGCGTGCGCTTCTCTATCGACGAGTGGATGACCGCGCTCTACTGGATGGATTCCCCGGAGAAGAACGACCTCCCCTGGGCGATGGAGCGCATCGCCCGCTGCGAGGAGCAGATTGCGGTGGTGGCGATCTCACTTGCCGCAGTGGATGTGGATGTCGTGTTGGACCTGGGGTTTACGCTGCGCGAGCATCGCGCGAGCTGGTTGAAGCGCGCGCAGGCGGCGGGCATTACGGTGGAGTTGCATGTGCTCGATGTGCCCGCGGAGGTGCGGTGGCAGCGCGTCTGCGAGCGCAATCGCGGCGGCGATACGTTTTCATTCGAGGTGACTCGTCCGATGTTCGACTTTATGGAGGCGCGGTGGGAGCTGCCTTCAGCGGAAGAGCTCGCAACATTTGCGTCGTCAGAGTCCGCCGTCGCCTAACGCTGGCAGTAATCTTGCGCTACACTCTGCGATGGTTTGGGTTTGAGAAAAGATACTGGACTGGGAGGCTACGATGCTCTGGATCATTCTGCTGGGCGTGGCTACGGGGATGCGGACATTTACGGCGATGGCCGTGCTCTGCTGGTTTATGTGGTTTGCACGGCTGCCGGTAACGGGGTTCAACGCGTGGACGGCCACCATCGTCTCAGTGCTGATCTTTACCCTGCTCGCGCTGGGCGAGTACTACGGCGATACCCAGCCTGGAACGGGCAGCCGAAAGGGCCCCCTTGGCCTGTCGTTTCGGCTGATTTTTGGATCGCTTGTGGGGGCGCTGGTGGCTTCGTCGTTCCTGGAGCCTCTGGCCGGCGGCATCCTTCTCGGGGTGGTCGGCGCGTTGATCGGGACATACGGCGGCTATAGCGTGCGGATGTATCTGGCGGGCCGCATAGGCCGGGACTTTCCTGTCGCGGTGGGCGAGTCAGCGGTCGCGGCGTTGCTGAGCGTGTTCGCGATGCATCGTGTGTGCCTCGCGATTGTGGCGCAGGCGCATGACGTGATGCTGGTGCGCGTTTTAGGGGCGTTCAGCTAAAGCGACGCGGGGAATCGCGGCGTAGTCGTCGACAAAGCGAATGTTGTCCCAGCCGGTGAGCAACTCGGCGAGGTCATCGCGTTGGCCAAATCCGATCTCCAGCGCAAGCAGGCCGCCGGGACGCAGCGCAGCGTGGGCGGCCGGGATCAGGCGACGGTAGATATCGAGCCCGTCCGGTCCGGCGAAGAGCGCGGTATGGGGCTCATGCGCGACCACCTCGCGCTGCATCGTAGCGACGTCCGAGCTGGGAATGTAGGGTGGGTTGGAGAGAATCGCGTCGAAGGGAAGCTCCGTGGGGCCGAGCGCGGAGAGCAGATCGCTTTCCAGAAAGCGTATGCGGTCGCTGACGCCGAGGCGCATCGCGTTATCGCGCGCGACGGCCAGCGCTGCAGAAGAAATATCGGTGGCGACGACCTCCGCGTCCGCCAGATTGGCGGCGATCGCAAGTGCGATAGCGCCGGAGCCAGTGCCGATATCGAGAAAACGCAGGGGTTTCCTCTGCGTCTGCGACCATGCCAGTGCGGCTTCGACCAGGTGCTCAGTCTCCGGGCGCGGGATGAGAACCGCAGGCGTGACGAGCAGTTCGAGGCCGAAAAACTCCTGCATGCCGGTGAGGTATTGCGCCGGCTCACCGGCGGCTCGCCGGGCGGTAAGGGCAAGAAACGATGCGGCTTCCGCTGTAGTCGGTTCGGCCTCCGGGTGCGCGAGCAGCCAGATGCGGGGCTGCCGCAGCGTGTGCGCCAGCAGCAGTTCGGCGTCGCGGCGTCCGATCAGGGTTGCGGCTTCGAGGAGGAGGTTGTGTACGGTCATTGCTGTCGATCAAGGATAGCTGGTTGGCGCTGCCTTTCCTGATATGGAACGGCACCGGAAAAATAGCTGCACAGAGCCATAGTCAGTAATCATCGGTTAGAAGGATGATGTGCAGTGTGGTTGCGGAAGAGTATTATCTTCGCCGCGGAGGTTTTGCAGCTTTTGAAGCGTTCAGCGGCGCGACCGGTCACCCCGGGCCAGAGTTCAAGGCAGGGAGATGAAAGGCGACGCCCTTGTGACGGGCTTTTAGTTCTACCTGTAACCCGGTCTGTAGAGATAGCAGAGAGCTTCCGGCTACAGAGAAAATAGGTGCTCTTTGTTCTCCAAACATCGCGCTTCGTTGAGAGTCGCAACAGGGTCTGTCATCGTCACCCATGAGTCGCTTCCCGCGGCCCGGAGTCATTCGGATTCGTGCCTGTCTCTAACAGAGAAACAGCTCAGTCTTCGCCGTCTCAGGAAGCACGTGACCATCTGGTTTTTCCTTACGGCGTCTCTCTTGTGCGCGTGTGAAGTACTGCCCCACGAGATAGCCTCCATGCATAGGCTGCTAGCTGCTTTCTCCATCATCGCCATCTTTGCGATCTTCGCACTCTGTCTTGAGGTCTTTCTGATCGTGTTGCTCTCCTGCTTTAACCTGACGAAGAGATACAGGTTCTGAAAGCCCCAACCCGGACACACCTGGCGATAGCTAGCGTCTTTCAAAGATGAGAAAGTAGTCCTGCCCATCGGCCTTGGTGAAGTCGTAGCGGGCGACCTGTTTAAAGCCCGCGCGTTCCACCTCGGCACGGAGAATCTTTTCGTCGAGCCCGTGGTCGGCGCCGTTGCCGTTGCGGTCGATGATGCCAAAGCGGGCGTGGGGACGCATGGCGGCGCGCAGGTTGGCGAGAACCAACTGGGGATGCGCAATCTCGTGATACACCTTCAGCATCAACGCGGCGTCGAGGGAGTTCGGAGCAAGGTGGGGATCGTCGGGCGTTCCGAGAAGTTCGTCGATGTTGCCCAGGTGTTCGCGCGCGGCGCGATCGCGAATAGAAGCAATATAGGTCGGGTTGATGTCTTCGGCGATAACGCGGCCGGTGGGGCCGACGCGCCGCGCCGCGCGCACGGTAAACCATCCACCACCGGCGCCGATGTCCGCCACGATGCTGCCCGGATGGAGATGCAGTATATCCATCACGCGGTCGATCTGTAGCCTTTGATCGCGCCCGGGCTCTTCGAAGATGCTGAGATCGCCGGCGTATGGCGTACTGGTTGGATGTTGCGGCAGTGGTGCGGAGCTTTGCGCCCGCAGCGACGGCGAGAGCGCGAGAGCTAAAGCAAGCGAAAGTGCAAGAAGCCGGCAGCGAGAGACCATAAAAGAGTTAGACGCAGGTTGAGGGCGGCACCAGAACACAAAGTAAGAGCAAATGTTCATGACATAAGGGGCAGAACCTGCATCCGAGTAAGGGTGGCCTTCGTAAACTAAGTGAGGGGAAAGCTATGCACGAAACGAAGGCCGGAACCCGGGTACGCTATCGAGCATGGATAAGCGCGCTGATAGTGTGTGCCAGCGCGACGCCGTTGCTGACGGCTGCGACGCCGCTGGCGTTTCAAACTCCGAAGCAGTTGCTGGATGCCATGATCGAGCAGGAGCGGAACTCGGCGGCTCATCATGAGCGGTATGAGTATCTCTCGAACGAGCGTTCAGACCGCACCGGCGGCCGCGTATGGACTGAGCGGGTAGTCGAGACGGGCAACGGGAAGATCCGGCTGCTGCTGGCGGTGGATGGCGTTCCGGTATCGGCGGAGAAGGCGCAGCAGGAGCGGGCACGGCTGGCCGCGATTGTGGCGAATCCGGCCGAGTTTGAGCGCACCGAGGCCGACAGGATGAACGACGAGGCAAAATCTCGGCAGATGCTCGATAACCTCGACCAGGGGTTTGTGCTGGATAATGTGACGCTGGAGAACGGGGTCTGGCACATCAACTTCCGGCCGACCCCGGATTTCTCGCCCAGCGGAATCCAGGAGCGGGTGCTCCACGGGATGTCCGGCTGGCTGACGATCGACGCAAAGGACCTGCGTCTGGTGCACATCGAAGGCCGCCTGCCGGCGGATATAAACATCGGGTTTGGGCTGCTGGCGACCATCCATGCCGGAAGCCACTTCGCCAGCGACCGCGAGTTCATCGACGGCCACTGGCGCACCGTGCACATAGTCACGGACATCCGCGGCAAGGCCATCCTCTTCAAGTCGGTGGGCAAGGACAGCGATCTGACGCGCTCGGACTTCCACTATCTGGAGCCGGACATCACCCTGGCACAGGCCGTGGAACTGGTTGAAAAATAAGGCCCGGCCAGAAAAATTCACAACCATGAAAGATTCTGCATCCTGAGAGCGCATTCTCTGCGTATAGGCAGATGAGCGCGTAGATGGGCATGGAATCGACGGAGTTTCGAGGGCTGATTGAGCAGCACCAGCGCATGGTGTTCTCTATTGCCCTGCGCGTCACAGGAGAGTACGGCGTGGCCGAAGAAGTCGCGCAGGATGTGTTTTTGGAGCTGTACCGTGGCGCGGACAAGCTGGAGAGCCCCGACCACACGAAGTTCTGGCTGCGGCGCGTAACGGTGAACAAGGCAACCGACTCGCTCCGCCGCAAGTCTCGCCGCCCGGAGGCTGTAGCCGAGGAGTGGATGGAAGACCACCACGTCGCGGATTC